>Ga0265297_10003010_pt1 | contig 31948 bp, 26 predicted proteins | sample Munlanlwell13791_FD_192502 | JGI IMG/M metagenome (GOLD analysis project Ga0265297, IMG submission 192502) | Leachate microbial communities from a municipal landfill in Southern Ontario, Canada - Leachate well 137-91 | ecosystem: Engineered > Solid waste > Landfill > Unclassified | place...
TAAAAATTTTAAATAATACGATTTTTAAATTAGCGGTAGTTATAATCTGTATAGCACTGGTTACATTTGGATTTATATCCATGTCAAATGACAGTAAAATAAATAAAATAAAACAGCAAGAATTGGATCGGGTAATTGAGAAATTATCGGATGAGGAAAAAATATACGTAAGCTGGGGTGCAACTGGCCTTGAAGATAAGATTATATCTTTTTCTATCCCCCCACAAAAAGATTACTTCAATATGATACAACTCGGGTGGATGGTCAAAAGTCCTTATTATAATAAAACGTTAGATAAATACTCAATCGATGATATTTATAAAGCTATTATTGATAGAGACGATATTTTTGTCATATGCAGTCATGGTGCTACCGAGATGTTTAGCGGATTTGTTTCCGAACATTATAATAAAGATGTATCAGCTGTGATGACATATGAAATTGAGGGCTTTCCGGTTAATGTTTATGAATTTAATCAATTGACACAAATAGATATTAAGTGAATGAAGTTTTAGAAAAATAAAGAAATTATCATGCCTGGTAAATACATTAAAAGCAATAAGTTAGGACTGTCTCTTACTTTTTTATTTTTTACCTTATTGGTTGCATCTATAATATTAAGAAATTTTATTTATGCAGATCCATATAATTATCCATTCTTTTTTATTGGTTTTATTTTTTTCCTGTCTAATTATTTTGATTTAAACTATAAAATATTCATCTGGTTTTCCTTTATTTTAATGCTTTTATGTGTTGTTTTTATGTTGGTCAATGATAGTTCACTGGCAAAATTCTTTGAAATATATGTTTACATATTTTTGATTTTAGGTGCAATTGGTTTTATTTTAAGTTATCTAAGAGCAAAAATTAAAAACAATAATCGCAATATAAAAATTTATAGATATGTTTTTTTATTTTTTATTATACTGATAATAATATCTCCATTTATTTTTTATAAAAAATATGTACCCGATCTAATAAATATTGTCAAAAATGCAAATTATTATTTTAAAAAAGATAATATCAGGTCGAAAGGGGTGCAGTTATCAGAGAATATAATAATTAATATTGAATATCCAGAAAGCGATAGAGAATTATCCGGGATAACAAAAATTACCGGATGGGCAATCGAAAGCAACTCAACAGACGATTCAGGAATAGATAAGGTCGATATTTTTGTTGATGGCAAACCGGGTATTGGGACATATTTAGATCCCGAGCACGTTAATTTGCCAGAGGAAGATTCACCTGCTTATAAAATGGTCAGCAGGTTTTTTATAGAATGCTATGATTATGATCCCGGGAAAAATAGAATAAATTATTGGGTCGCTGGATTAGAATCCAGTGACGTTTCTATTGATGACATAATCAAAGAATTTATTCTGGATGAAGAATTTAAAAATAGAAATCTGAGTAATGAAGAATATGTAAATGTACTGTATGGAGTATTATTAAACAGGCAAGCTGATTATAAAGGTTTCAGGCACTGGGTGAGTAATTTGAATGGGAGCCTGGATAGAGATGAGGTATTATATGAATTTTTAAAGTCACCTGAATACAAGACAATTGTGGATATCTACAAAAGCAAGATCTCGGAATATTTGGAATTGGTAAATGTCGGTATTAATTTATCAAGAGAAAGTGTGGCAAATGGTTATGGCGAACAATTCAAGATGAGCGGTTTCAATTTCTTACTCGATAGTGCAGAGTTTGAAAATGGAAAACACAAATTCTATATATTTGCTCACTCTTCGATTTTTGGCTGGGATTATACTATGATAGAAATAAATATTAAAAATTAACTGATGCAGAGATTTAAAGATACTCTCTTATTGAATAACAATAATTTAAAAGATTATTTTTTTATAAACTTAACCTCTCTCCTTATTCCAACTACGTTTACGATTACTATTCTTATATTTAGAATTGGCCTGGAAAATAAAAATATTCTATTAACTTTTAAGATTTTAGCTATTAGTTATTTTATTATTTTATTTCCCTTCTTTCTATCGGAGACTTTAAGTTTTTTTAAGAAAAAAAGCATCATAGATTTTATCAAATATGAGCCATTCTTTTTAATTGCTGGTTTATTATTAATAATAATAATTTCATTTATCTCACCTTTTCTGAATTTATGGATTTTAATTGTTATATTGGGTTTTATTTTTTTATTATCTTTTTTAATAACCCTTATTAAAAATAGGTTTTTTGTCTTTAAGGATTTATTTATTATAGTTCTGGCTATTCTTTTCTCCTTGTTCATATTGTTCGCTCTCTGGAGTTCAAAATTTCTTGTATATTATTCCAGCCCCATATTTTATGAGAAATTGTTTACTGGTAAAGCTTTCATTGATCCTATATTTCACGGTGCTGTGACCAATATGATTAAAAATTATGGGATTCCCAGTACCGGCCTGCATGGGACTATTTATTTTCCCTATCATTATCTAAGTCACTGGATATTTGCTCAATTTTCCAAGTTGTTAAATGTAAATTCATTGCATTTCTACCAGGTGGGGTATCCTTTAATATTCTTACCTTTATTTTTTAAACTTTTTTTAATGGTAATAAAAAATGTAGCATATAAGACAAAAAATTTTATAAATGATAAATTATTCTGGTTTTTATTTTTGTTGATCTTTACCGGTTTATTCCCAAAATTTATCATGGAAAGATTTTTTGTGTCTCATTTTATAATAATCTCAGAATCTTATAATTTATCTGTTACAATTTCTTTGTTGACCTTTCTGATGATTGTTTTTTTTGAAAGTAATAGTCCCGGAAGTAAAATTTTTATATATTCAAAGAGCACTTTTTTTATCATAGGTTTACCTTTATTGCTATTTTTGATTGGTCTGTCCAAATCTTCAACTATGATCATGTTCGTTATTGTATTGTTTTACATTTTTATAAGGTATAAATGTTATAAAAAGATTGTCTATAATATAAGCGCAGCTTTTATTGCAGTATCTTCCTTTTTTTTATTGAAATTTGTAGTTCAGGAAGGGATAGGAACCTCTGAATTCCAGCTTTTTCATTTCTTTTCGGCAGTAGTTCAAGGAAGAAATCAAGAATTATCATGGCTGCTTACACTAATCTTATTTATTATAATATATTTTTCATGGTCCATTACTTTTATAATCCTGGAGAGTATAAACTTAAAAACCATAGGTAACGGCAACTTTATTGATAATTTTAAGAGTAAGAAAACAATAAAAATAGAAATAGTCATACTTCTTTGCATTGCTGGTATCTTACCCGGGATGATTCTAAAAATTCATGGTGGAAGTGCCAATTATTTTTCGGAGCTGCAAAAATGTGTATCTATAATCCTGCTGTTGTCTCTGATTATCTCAGGTGATTTCGCCCACATCGATATTAGAAGGATAATCAAAAAGCCCTTTAAAGTTTTAACTGTTATTATAATAATAATTTTAGTTTCCGGCATCATTTATAATTTTTATACAGAATTCAAATCCTTTTATGATGATTACCGGTATAATAAAGAAGAATATAAAATAATAAAAAATAATGATATTGAAGATGAACTGGCATTGTATCGGGTAAGGCTTATAGAAGTTCTTCTGGAATTGGATAATCTTTCAATTCGTGAAAAAAGAGATTCTCTTCTTTATATACCGGTAGATAATACTGAATTCTGGGATTTAAAAATTATGCCAAAGAGTCTTTCTGTGCCTTTATTGGTGCCGGCTGTTAGTGGAATAGCTATGATTTATGGATTACCGGATGAAGGTTTAATATATGTAAAGCAGTGGGGTTACAGTGTTTATAAAACAACAAGTAAACGTGCTATGGATAAGGGAGTTGAAGAATTATTTTATGAGATCAGACAGAAAGGTTATAAGAATTTGATATTGCTTGATTATAAAAATGGTGAATTCCTTAAGGATTTTATAGATGAATCGAATATTGAGCAATACGAAGGGAAGATTTATAAGCTTTTCAGGAAATTGTATTATTATAGTTTTGGAGAATCTGTAAAGTTTGAAAAATTACATAATATAGTTACAGGTTTACGAGATGAAGAAATGACAATTTCGGAAGTGATCCCAAAAATAATACTTGACGATGAATCGTTGATTAATTTAAAAGACAATAAAGATTTTATAGAATTTCTATATTTAGTTTTATTAGATAGAGAACCAGATGAAAAAGGTTTATATCACTGGATTTCTGAAATTGAAAATGGCAGAACTCGTAAAGAGATAATAAATTTCTTTCTAAATTCTCCTGAGTTTATACAAAATATAAACATTTAATATTTCCATATATTATGATTTGACTTATTAAACAATTATTTTATATTATATTTAAAAGAATAATAAAAAATTAAATCTGTAATACTATAGAAACTTAATTTATACATAGTTGCACTTGATAATAATCAGAAATAATGGTCAATTATTATATGAATGATAGGAACAACTTTCTGTTAAGCGTAATTATTCCTGTTTATAATTCTGAATCCACTATCGAGGCAGTCGTAAGAGTTATTAAAGAGACATTATCCAATAAAACAAATTTTGAGATAATCTTGATAAATGACGGCAGCAAGGATAATAGCTGTAAAAAGTGTTTAGAACTTTTAAGAAATCATAATTTTATAAGATTTATTAATCTATCCAAAAATTTTGGCCAGCATAATGCTATTCTTGCAGGACTAAAATTTGCCAGAGGAGAATATATCGTTGTTCTGGATGATGACCTGCAATCACCACCTGATAGGATTTGGGCGCTGATAAACAAGATTAATGAAGGGTATGATGCGGTTTATGCTAATTATATTTATAAAAAGCATAGTGCATTACGGAATTTTGGAAGCAGGATAAACAGTGCTATGGAGACAATTCTGCTTAAAAAACCACGAAGAGTAAAAACCTCCAGTTATTTTATAATCAAAAAATATATAGCAGGGGAGATTATTAAATATAGAGGACCCTATCCCTACCTGGCCGGTCTGGTTTTCAGGATTACTGATAACATAGGAGTTGTGGATGTCGAACACAAAGAACGGCCTTATGGAAAATCAAATTACAATTTCATAAAATTATTGAAATTATGGGTTAATGGATTTACGAATTTTTCGGTAAGGCCCCTGAGGATTGCTTTTTTTGCCGGTATATTATTAGCTTTATTAGCTTTTATATTATCTATTCTTTTAATAATAAGAAAATTTTTAAATCCGCTGGTTGAAATTGGATGGACATCGATAATTATAGCAGTATTTTTCTTTTCAGGGATTCAATTATTTTCAATAGGTTTGATTGGAGAATACGTAGGGAGAAGTTTTTTGTCTCTAAATAAACAACCGCAGTATGTGATTAAGCAAAAATACAATATAGAAAATATTGATGAGACAAAAAAATAACAAATTTTTTTTATATTTTAAAAATGTTGGATTTCAGGTAAAGAATTTATATAAAAAGTTTGCATCTCTTCTTTCAAGACCAGTTTTCATTTTTATCATATCTGTTTCGATAAATACAATATTATTCACTTTATTTTTTTGTTTTGTTACACCTCACTTTCAGACTAATGATGATCCTGTAATTATGGAGTTTGCGTCAGGAGTAAGAATCGGCCAGCCCAGCGAATATCTGATATATATTAATGTTATAATAGGAAAATTACTTTCACTTCTTTATTTAAATTTTCCTGGTATAAATTGGTATCCAATATTTTTTTACCTTATTCATTTTATTTCAATGACAGTCATACTCTATTGCTTTTTATTGAAGAAAAAGAATATTTATAGTTTTTTAATCTATCTTTTGTTATTTTCTTTCCTGGAATTATACCAATTGGCTAATTTACAATTTACAACAACAGCTTTTATAGCAGGACTTGCTGGTTTTATTTTACTTCTTACTTTTTTAGACGAGAAAGGTAAAAAATTCTATCTGGCGATAGCGGGTAGTATTATCTTGATTACCATTACAGGCGTTATTCGAAGAAATGTATTTTATTTATTATTGGGCTTATCTGCTGTAGTTTTTGGTTTAAAGTTTTTAGAAAGAAAATCCTGGAGGATACCTGTAATATTAATAATAATAGTTCTGCTATTTGGTTTACTTAGTTTCCTTAATGATAATTATTACAATAAAGATGAAGACTGGAGTTTTTACCTTGAATATAATAAATATATGGCAAAGGTGATTAATTATCCTTATTTTGATTATAGTGATAATAGGAATATTTATGATAGCGTGGGGTGGAGTGCGAATGATGCCACAATGTTTAGATCGTGGTTTTTTTGCCACCCGGAGGTGTATTCTTTAGCAAATATTAAACATATAGCATCTAATGTTAAAATAACAAGAGGTGCAGAAGAGACATTCACAACTCTTAAGGAATCATTCTCTATAATGGATCTTAGATTAAAATGGTTTACCGGATCTTTTTTAATTATTGCAATTTTATTGTTAAGAAAAGATAAGAATAAGTACATTTTTTCAGTAATATTTTCTTCTCTTATCATATCAATATATCTGTCATATTTGGGGAGGCTTACGAATTGGGTTTTTGCACCTATTATATTTTTTACTGCCGCAACTGCTGCCTTTTTTATATGCGATGATGAAATAAGTGACCGTATTAAAATTTTGCGTAATATTATTCTCAAGTCCACGATACTGGTAGTTTGCCTGGCGCTTGTCATTGTTGGATTTATATTTACATCTAATGAAAGTAAAGTAAATATGGCGAAACAACAAGAACTCGAGCAAGTAATAGAAAAATTATCAGAAGAGAATAAAATATATGTGGTCCAGGGCGGTGCTAATCTGGAGGATAAGGTTATATCTTTTTCTATTCCTCAAAAAAAAGAATATCTTAATATGATACAACTCGGATGGATGATTCATACCCCTTTTTATTACAAAGCATTAGAAAAATACTCAATTGATGATATATATGAGGCTATTATTGATAGGGATGATATATATGTTATATGTGGACAAGGTTTAATAGAAGTAATAAGAAAGTTTGTTTATGAACATTATAACAGAGATGTTTCATCTACTATGTTATATGAACTGGTAAATTTTCCGGTAAATGTTTATAAATTTAATTAAAGATATCAAAAAACAAATGTTCAGATAAATCTTTAGAAAATAAGAAGATTGCTATGATTTTCAAATTAAGTAAAAGTGATAAGCCGGGATTGTTCATTACCTATTTATCTCTTACTTTATTGATTGCTTCTTTAATATTAAGAAATTTTATTCATACTGAACCATATAATTATCCATTATTTTTAATTTCTCTGGTTTTTTTACTGTCTCACTTTTTTAATCTTAAATATAAAATATTTATATGGTTCTCTCTTATTTTAATGTTATTCTATGCTTCTTTTATCTTAATAAAAGAACATTCACTGGCTGAATTCTTTGAAATATATCCTTATGTATTTTTAGTTTTAGGTGCAATTAGTTTTGGATTTGATTATGTCAGAGAAAAAATTAAGGATAATAGTCGTAATATTAAAATTTATAGATTGGTTTTTTTATTTTTTATAATATTGGTAATAGCATCTCCATTTGTCTTATATAGAAAATATATGCCCGATCTTATAAATATTGTTAAAAACGTAAATTATTATTTTAAAAAGAATGATATTAAATTAGATGGCCAGAGATTGTCAGAGAATATAATAATTAGTATTGAATATCCAGAAAAGGATAATATATTATCCGGGATAAAAAGGATTTCTGGATGGGCGATTGAAAGTAATTCCGCAGATGATTCGGGTATAGATAGGGTTGATATTTTTATTGATGGAAAACCGGGTATTGGGCAATATTTAGATCCATTATATGTTAAAATAATAAAAGAAGATTCACCTGCTTATAAGTTAGTCAGCCGGCTTTATAAGGAGTGCTATGGTTATATTTATGAGAAGAATATAGTAAATTCTTGGGTAACTAAATTAGAATCAGGTAAAGTTTCTGTTGACGATATAATTAAGGAATTAATTCTAAATGAAAAATTTGAGAATAGAAATTTGAGTGATAATGAATATATAAATGTTTTATATAAAGTATTATTAAATAGACAGGCTGATAATATAGGTTTTAGGCACTGGTTAGATGAATTAAAGGAAGGAACGAGCAGGGAGAATATACTATATGAGTTTTTGGACTCACCAGAATATAAGACGTTACGTGGAACATATAATCGTGAAATCTCAGAGTATCTGGAATTTGTGAATACCGGTATTAATTTACCAAAAAATAATGTGGCTGGAAATTATGGGGAGCAATTTAAAATGAGTGGTTTTAATTTCTTATTTGATTGTACAGGGTTCAAAAATGGAAAACACACATTTTATATATTTGCCCACTCCTCAATTTTTGGCTGGGATTATATTATGATTGATGTAAATATTAAAAATTAATAATGATCAAAAAAACAATTGATAAAAAAATATTCAGATGTCCTGCTTGTGGAAGGGAAAACTTATTATATGAAAAAAATATAATAAAATGTGATAAATGTAATGATATCTACAGATATCAGGATAATAAATTTTTTTTTATAAGCAAAAGGGAACTGCCCGAAGATTTTGTTGATAGATTTAAATATAGATTAAAGAAATTTAGTGTTTTTTATAATTTTTTGGTAAAAGTTATAAGTCCTGTTTATGTTAATAATCGATTAAAAAAATTTATTGAAACTGAAATTAATAAAGAGAATAGCATAAATATAAATCTTGGAAGTGGAAATAAATTATTATCACAAAAGATAATAAATGTCGATCTTTTGCCTTATAAATATGTTGATATTGTTGCTGATATACATAGGCTCCCCATTGCAAACAAAAAAATCGATACAATAATATGCGAAGCCGTTCTTGAACATGTTGTAAATCCTTACGAGGTGGTAAAAGAAATTAACAGGGTATTAAAAAAGGGAGGATTGGTATATTGTTTTATGCCCTTTATTTGTGGGTTCCACGCCAGCCCAACAGATTATACCAGGTTAACGCATGAAGGGGTGAAAGTCTTATTCAAAGATTTTGAGGTTATAGAACTTGGTATAGGAGGAGGTCCTACCAGTGGTTTATTATGGATACTGCAGGAATGGCTGGCAATTGTACTGTCTTTCGGTTTTAAAAAGCTTCATTTTCTGCTATATCTTTTTTTTATGCTGGTAACATTTCCAATAAAATATCTTGATATAATTCTAGCAAAGCATCCGATGGCTAAAAATATTGCCAGCGGGTTTTATATTATTGCGAGAAAATAAAAAGAACTTATTTTGTTACTAGTATAATATATTTGACAATTTAAATACTAAAATCCAGGTGGATATATAATGAGTAATAATAAGATTAATATTCCATTTAATAAGCCTTCCCTGATAGGTAAAGAGTTAGATTATATCAAACAGGCCGTAAGGAGCGGAAAAATTAGCGGAGATGGTGCATTTAGTAATAAATGCGCTAAATTGATGCAGGAAAGATATAATATAAAAAAAGTTTTATTAACCACATCCTGCTCATCTGCTTTAGATATGTCTGCTATTTTAATTAATATTAAGAGCGGAGATGAAGTCATACTTCCTTCGTATACTTTTGTCTCAACGGCTAATTGTTTTTACACGAGAGGTGCAAAATTAAAATTTGTTGATATTAAAAAAGATACGCTAAATATCGATGAAAATAAAATAGAAGAAGCCCTATCACCAAAAACTAAAGCTATAGCGGTTGTTCATTATGCCGGAGTTTCCTGCAAGATGGATAAAATAATAGAAATTGCGAAAAGGAATAAATTATATATTATCGAGGATGCTGCACAGGGGATAGAATCAAGATACAAGGGTAAATATCTCGGGTCCATGGGAGATATTGGTTGTTACAGTTTTCATGAAACTAAAAATATTTCTTGTGGAGAAGGAGGTTCAATTCTTATAAATAATAAAAAGTTTATAGAAAGAGCAGAAATTATAAGAGAGAAAGGTACCAATAGAAATAAATTTTTTAGAGGAGAAGTTGATAAATATACCTGGGTGGATATCGGTTCTTCTTTCTTACCATCTGAGATTTTATCAGCTTTTTTATATGCCCAATTAGAGGAAATTGAAACAATAATAAATAATAGAAAAAAATTATGGGATTATTATTATAATAACCTTGAAGATTTAGAAAAAAAAGGTTTTATTAGAAGGCCAATTATTCCTGAAGATTGTACTCATAATGGACATCTTTTTTATATTATACTTAACAACTGTAAGATAAGAAATATGTTATTGGAATATTTTAAAAGTAAAGGAATACTTGCAATTTTTCATTATTTACCTCTGCATCTGTCACCAATGGGTAAAAAAATGGGTTACAAGAAAGGCCAGTTACCGGTAACGGAAAAAATTTCTTCCTGTCTGGTAAGGTTACCCTTATTTTACGGCCTTACAAGATCAGAACAGGATATTGTATTAGATAATTTACTAAAGTTTTTTTTATAAATATCATAAAACCAGGATTATTAGTTTTATTCAAGAATTATTTTACAGAAGGTAATTTTGAAATCCAACGACATATATAGTTATATTTTAGATAATAAAATACCGGAAAAGCATTGGTGGTTTAGAGTAAGAAATAATCTTATTTATATAGTATTAAAAAGAATCTTAAAATTTGAAGAGGGAGAAAATAGAAATATTTTTGACGTAGGAAGCGGCTATGGACAATTGTTTCAAATATGGCAGAAGTTTGGGCATATTTACAGTATTGATAATAATAAATATTTTACAAGTTATCAGAAACAGCATTACAAAAGGGCTGTTATCTGGAATAGTGATTTTCCCAACAAGGAGTCCTTTAAATACAAATATGATTTAATTTGTATGTGTGATTTCCTGGAGCACATAAAAGAACCCGATCAGATTTTAGAATCTTCTTATGAATTATTAAGAGAAAAAGGATCTTTGTTAATAACTGTTCCAGTGTACAAATGGATGTGGGCAGATTTTGATGTAGTATCAGGTCATATAAGAAGATATTCAAGAAATCAATTAATTTCAGAGGTTGAAAATTTCGGCTTCAAATGTACATATTCAACTTATTTCATAACGCTCCTGTTTCCTCTTGCAGTAATTACTAGAAAAATTATTAATCCAATCAGAAAGAGGAATAAAAACTTCTTAGGTCTTGAATTCGGGTATACTGGAAAATTTCTAAATGAGATTTTATATCATATTTCAAATTTAGAAACTAAACTTATTGGAAAAAGAATGGCAATGCCATTCGGTCTATCAATTTTAGGAATTTTTCAAAAAAATAATAATTAGTCTGTTGCTGTATATAGATCAAGAATAAAATGCAGAATCTTAAAAATCTTTTAATACCGGTAAAAGATAATAATTTAAAAGACTATCTTTTTATAAATTTTATATCTTTAATTATCTCATCTACATTTGCATGTATCTTTATTTTTTTTCAAGTCGGTCAGGAGAATAAAAATATATTATTGACTTTTAAGGCTCTGGCTGTTAGTTATTTTATAACCTTATTCCCTTTTCTCCTATCAAATGTCACAAGTTTTTTAAAGAATAAGAATTTTTCAGATTTTATTAAATTTGAGCCTTTTTTTTCATTAATTGGATTGTTAATAATAATCTTATTTTCACTGATTACTCCACTGCTTGACTTATCACTATTACCATTTATTTTAGGAATTATTTTTCTGTTTTATTATTTGATTATTTTTTTTAAAAACAGCATCCTTACTTTAAAAAATATTTCTACAATATTAATATTAATTTTTTTCTCTTTATTTATATTGTTTACTCTCTGGAGTTCAAAATATTTAGTATACTATTTTAGCCCAATATTTAATGAGAAAATATTCACGGGACAGGTCTGGCCCGATCCAATATTTCATAGCACAATCACTAATATGATCAAAAATTATGGAATTCCAAGTACAGGTTTGAATGGAGTTGTTTATCTGCCCTATCACTATCTGAGTCACTGGGTCTTCGCGCAATTTTCTAAACTATTAAATATAAATGCCCTGCAGTTTTATCAGATCGGATACCCGATTATAATTATACCGTTATTTTTTAAGTTTTTTTTATTAGTGATTAAAAGTTTAAGTGATAAGACGAGAAGTCTTATAAACAATTATTTATTCTGGTTATTGTTTGTTGTTTCTTTCGCAGGCTTCTTACCAAAAATGACTTATGAAAGATTTTTTATTTCATCTACTGTAATAGTTTCAGAATCTTATCATTTTTCTATTATTTTAGCTTTAATTGTTTTTTTAATGATAGCTTTCTTCAGGGATTATGAAGCTTCTACAAAAAAAATTTTTAATTTTAAGAATATATTTTTTATTATTATACTGCCTATTTTAATATTTTTGATGGGTTTTTCTAAATCTTCGACTATTGTTATGTTTGTTATCGTCCTTTTTTATATTTTTATAAGATATGCTTACTATAAAAAAATACTTTATTTAATTAGTGCAATATTAATTATAGTACCTTTTTTTTTATCCTTAAAAATCACTACTCAAACAGGATTTGAAACAGCGGATTTTGAACTTTTTCATTTTTTTACACATATTATTCAGGGAAGAAATACAGAGCTAATCTGGCCGGTTACTCTAATTTTATTTATTATCATATATTTTTTTTGGTCTATTTCCTTTATTATTTTAGAAACTATAAATTTGAAAAATGCCAGTTCTGATACCTTTATAGATAATCTAAAAAAACAGAAAACGATAAAGATAGAAATTGTTTTGTTGCTGTGTATTGCAGGTGTAATGCCGGGTATTATTTTAAAAATGACTGGCGGGGGGGCCCAATATTTTTCGGAGTTGCAGAAATGGGTATCCATAATTCTACTATTGTCCCTATTTTCATCAAATAATCTTATTAATTTTGATATCAGAAAGATAATTAAAAAACCTATAAAAATTTTAGCGATTGTTATAATAATAATTTTAACCTCCAGCATTATTTATAACTTTATTACAGAATTTAAATCTTTTTACGATGACTATAAGCATAATAAAAAAGAATATAATCTAATAATCAAAAATAATATTGAAGATGATCTGGTAATGTATAGAGCAAAGCTTATTAAAATTTTGCAGGAATTGGATAATCTATTAATTTATGAAAAGCGGAATTCACTTATTTATATACCTGTAGATAATAATGAATTCTGGGATCTAAAGATTCTTCCAAAGAACTATGTGGTACCTTTATTGGTTCCGGCCATAAGTGGAATAGCTATGATTTACGGATTACCTGATGAAGGTTTAGTGACAAATAAAGATTTTGGTTATAGTGTTTACAAAATGACCAGTAAAAGAGCCATGGATAAAGAAGTTGATGAATTATTCTTTGAGATCAAACAAAAGGGTTTTAAGAATTTGATAATACTTGATTATGGCAATGGAGAATTCTCCATTAATTTTATAGATGATAGTAATATAGAGAATTATACAGGCAGAGTTTATAAGCTTTTTGAGAGATTATACTATTATAGTTTTGGAAAAAATATTGAATTTGAGGAACTATATAATATCATTAAAAATCTGAGTGATAATCAGGCGATATTAAAAGTGATTCCTGCAATAATCTTTGATGATGAATCATTATTTATTACAAAGAATAATAAGGAATTTATTGAATCCCTGTACCTAACTTTGCTTGATAGGGAAGTTGAGGAATCAGGAATACAGCACTGGCTATTAGAGATTGAAAAAGGAAATACGAGGGAAAATATATCAGATTCCATTTTGAATTCCCCTGAATTTATATCACTTACCGGAATTAAAATTGAAAAATAATTTTAATAACTTAAATAGATATCAGAAAAATTATAAGTAAAATAATTTTTAAAAATTTATGCAAAATATTTACTTTTCAAGTAGAAATAATAAATTTATTTCAATAACCTCAAAATATTTCATTATTTTCATAGCGGTGGTTCTGCTAATTGGCTACTTCTCAGTGTTGTCCGACGGATATTATGATTATCAGGAGGAGAAGGTTCCTATTATAGTAGGAGACGGATACGGATATTATTTTTATCTTCCATTTTACTTAATAAATTACAGGGATATTCCTGTTGAAAGACTATCAAGTCCCTCTGAATTCGAACCTTTCTGGAACAAGTATCAGGTTGGCGAAGCCATGATGATCTTGCCCTTCTTTTTGATCGGGCATTTATTATCGATAATATTTAATTATCCTGCAGATGGATATTCTTTTTTTTATCAGCATGCGGCAGGTCTGGCTGGGTTATTCTATGCTCTTGTAGGGATTTATTTACTTAAAAAAATTCTGGAAAGATATTTCTCCAAAGAAATAACACTGATAACTCTTGTGGCTATTATATTTGGTACGAATCTTTATCACTACAGCACATATGGGAGCCTTTTCAGCCATTCTTTTTCTTTTTTCTTATGTTCTGCATTGATCTATTTAATACCCTTATGGTTTGAGAATCCCAGTTCAAAAAAAATAACAGTATTCCTGGGTATAATAGCGGGATTCATACTTGCAGTCAGATTGGTGAATATACTGTTATTATTATTTTTGTTATTTTATAAAGTAAATAGAATAGAGGATCTTAAAAAGAGATTTATAATTTTTATACGCAATTATAAAAGTATATTACTGATTTTATTTCTGATAATACTCATTTTCATTCCACAGGTAATAACCTGGAAACTTACTTTTAACCAGTGGTTCGTTTATTCATACGGAGAAGCAAAATTTCATTTCCAGCAGTTCTATATAAGTAATGTTCTTTTTTCTATGAGGAGAGGTCTGCTTTTCTGGTCCCCGATTCTTTGTTTTGGTATAATCGGATTCTGGTTTATGAGGGAGAAATTGAAGGATTACATGATGTCTTCAATTATTTTCATTTCTCTTATCATATTTATAAATTCAAGTTTTTACATGTGGTGGTTCGGGATGTCTTTTGGCCATCGGGGGTTTACGGAATTCTTGCCTGTATTTGCTCTTGCACTTGCAGCATTTTATTCATCTTTAAAAAATAAATCTTTAAAAATTATTATAACAACATTGAGCATTTTATTCATTGTTTATTCAGTATTGCAAATGATTTACTGGTGGAACGGGATGATACCCAGGGATCTGGTGACGCCGCTTTCGTATAAGATTTTCTTCGCGAATATAATGCATTAATAAAACCTTGATAAGTTTTATAAAATAATATGAATAGAACTATAACAGGATTTAAAAGCAAAATATTAAATTTTATCATTATTTTGTATACATGCTTTCTTTGTGTTTTTATACAGTATGTTTTATTTTTCCTCGATAAATCTGTATATCTTGGATGCTTTTTGATGCTGCTTGTTGCTATTTTTTTTATTCTTATAGGTTTTCTTGAAAAAGAAATATTGATTCTGGATGGATTGTTTTTTTTGATTTGCCCGCTATTTCTTATATTAGGAAAATTTGATTTCTCCAATTATATTGCCTTAAATATTGTAAGTCTTTCTTTATTATCTGCAGCCATCTATCTATTTAGAAAAAAATTGATTTCAATTCATGGAAGGTCTAAAAAAAGCTTAAAAATACTTAAATATATGCTGATTTCCATAGGGATTATTTTCATTATTACAACTGTATTCGTTAACAAAAAAGAAACCAGTGAAGTATTATTAAGAATTTCAAATCCAGAAGAATATTATAAAGAAATCGATAAAATAAAACTGGGCAGACGTCAATATACAAATGAGATAAGAGTTAATATCGATAATCCAAAAGATGGTGCTGAAGTCAGTGGATTTTTTGCAGTAGAGGGTTGGGCTGCCGATTTAAGCGATATAGAAAATGCGAGTATAGATGAAATAGACATATTTTTAAACGGAGAGCCCTGGAATGGCGGTATCTTTCTTACCAGGGTTGATACAAAAATACGCAGGGAAGATATAGAAGAAAAGTATGGTGAAAAATACAAAGATACCGGATATTATATAGAGATCAATTCAAAAAGACTCGAAAATGGATTTCATGATATTTATGTTTATGTACACAGCAACTATTTTGGCTGGAAGTATGATGTGGCAGAGATCTTCGTTGATAATTAATAAAATTATTATAAATTTAAACCGGATGGGATTATTTATTTAATATGACTATTAGCGATATGCCAATCTTTCTAAATAATAAATACCTGTCAATAAATTTAAATAAAGGTATAAGCTTATTATACAAAGATAATATGTTTTTATTTATTATGCTTTTTTTAAGAATAGAGCCATTGAAAATCCATCCAAAAATTGCAACAAAATTAAAATAAAATATTTTTTCTATTTTGAAACCGGTATTTTCGACTTTTTGTATTATTTCTTTTTTAGTATATCTTCTGTAGTGCTCTATTTTCTTATCTATTATATTGTATAAAAACTTATATGTGGGTAATAATAATATTAAACTCCCGTTTCTATTCAGAATGTCATAAATTCCTGTAATAGCTGAAACATCATCTTTGATATGTTCCAGAATATTAATGGCGATACAGGTGTCGATCTTATAATCTTTTTCTTTGAATTCCCCCGGGGAATTCAAATCCAGAAATTCAATTTTTATATTTTCATTATCTTTAAATTTATCAGACAGGATGCTTAAATAAGTCTTATCAACATCGGATAAAATTATTTTATTATCATTATAATTTTTAACCAGTATTTCTGAAAAATTACCCAATCCCGCACCAATTTCCAGAATATCTCCCCTTATATAAGGTTTTATTTCCTTAAATATCCATAAATAAAAATTTTCACATTTTTCTGAAAAATTTTTTTGATTTTCTTTTCCGATGTAAGAATAATCCATAGTCTTAATGATTTTTTACAAGCATTGTGGTTAAACCTTCGTTAAAATCAATAATAGGTTTGTATTTCAGATCTTTTCCTATTTTTTTAATCGATGCCAGACTGTGTTTCACATCACCCATTCTTTCTTTTGTATAAACCGGTATTATTTCTATTTTAAAATATTTTGAAAGGAAGGCAATGATTTCATTCAAACTTATATTATATCCGCAGGCAACGTTATAATAATTACCGAAAATTTTGTTATTTTTAGAAAAAGCAGCAAGATAATTAGCATAAACTACATTGTCTATATGTGTGAAATCTCTACTCTGCTTTCCATCTCCGTATATTACCGGGTTTTCACCATTTGATATTTTCTTTAAAAAAATAGGTATGACTGCCGAATAAATGGAATCCGGGCTCTGCCTTTTGCCAAATACATTAAAGTAACGAAGCGAGATGGTCTTCAATCCATATAAACTATAAAAGAGTCTGCAGTAATATTCCGCAGTAAGTTTTGTGACTGCATAAATCGATTTTGGATTTAAAGGCATAGTTTCATCCTTGGGCAGCTTTACTGAGTCTCCATAAACTGATGAAGAAGATGCATATACGAACCTTTTTACATTATTTTTTAAAGAGGTTTCAAGCAGATTCAATGTTCCGTCTATGTTACTTGAATTGGAATCAAGGGGGTTTTCCAGTGATCTCTGGACCGAGCCCAGAGCTGCCTGATGAAGGACAATATCTATATCTCTGGTACTTTTCAGACAATCATTATAATTTCTAATATCACCATTTATAAACTCGAAGTCAATGTTTTTATTGTATTTTGATACCTCTGATAACACATCATCTATATTGTTCTTAAATCCTGTCGACAGATTATCCAATCCTCTTACAGATACTCCTTTTTTTAAAAAGAATTCTGTAAGATTTGAACCAATAAAACCCGCGCAGCCCGTGATCAGGATTTTATCTTTGCTTTTTATGGTTAATTGATTAAGATTCAACTGCTAGATTCTCCAGTACCTATACCCCAGTTTTTCAATATCTTCTTTATTGAAGATCCATTTTATATCAAATATATATGGATTTTTCCCGGTCATCCTTAATTTTAACTCCAGAAGATCCAATTCTTTAAAACAATCATGTGCAACACTGAAAATGGCAGCATCTATATCGTTGATTTCTTCGAATTTTATAAGTTTGATTCCGTAATTTTCACTTACTTCCTTTGCGTTTACTACAGGATCGAATATCCTGACATCGATACTATGCTGTGAGAGATAATTGTATATATCGATTACTCTTGTATTTCTTGAATCGGCTACATTTTCTTTGAAAGATATCCCGAAAATGACGACTTTAAAACCTGTGCTTTTATCATGATTTTTTAAAAGGGTCTTTAAAATCTGCTCACCGATGAAAAAACCCATATTATCATTTATTTTTCTTCCGGCATTGAGTATCTCAGGATAATAATTGACTTCTCTTGCTTTAAAAGATAAATAATACGGATCGACTCCTATGCAATGACCGCCTACAAGTCCGGGAGTAAAACTAAGAAAATTCCATTTGGTTCCTGCAGTTTCAAGAACTTCCTTTGTGTCTATTCCAAGTTTGGAAAATAGTATAGCAAGTTCATTTATCATAGCCACATTTATATCCCTCTGAGTATTTTCGATTACTTTTGCTGCTTCTGCTACTTTTATGCTTTTTGCCCTGTAAACTCCGGCTTTTATGACTTTACCATAAACTCTACTGATGATATCCAGGGAACTTTCATCCTGAGCGGAAACGACCTTGGTTATATTTTCGATATAATGTTCTTTGTCGCCAGGATTTATTCTTTCGGGTGAATAGCCAACAAAGAAATCCTTTTTATTTTTAAGTTTTGACTCCCTTTCCAGCAGTGGTATACAGAAATCTTCTGTTACACCCGGATATACCGTGGATTCATAGACTACAATGGATCCTTCGGGCATATTTTGTCCCACCAGTATCGTTGCTTTTTCTATATGGCATAGATCCGGATTTTTATATTTATCTATTGGTGTGGGGACCGCTATAATGAAAAAATTAGCTTCCCTAAGGTCTTCGGGGCGGTTGGTCAAAACACAATCAAGTGACGATAATTTTTGAGTCTCTATTTCCTTATTTTCATCAATACCATTTTTCAGGTTATTGATTTTTTCACTGTTCTTATCGAAACCGATTACTTTGAAGTATTTACTAAATGAAATAAGAAGAGGCAATCCCACATAACCAAGACCTACAACAGCAATTTTTTTCTTACCGCTTTCAAGGTTGTTATACAAACCTTTAATTTCCATCTTTTTTAAACTATAATAATGTGAATTTAGATAATATTTTAGGTTGTCACCAATTATTTTATGTAAATATACATTAAATTCGATTTAAATTCTATTGTTTTCAATCTGATAATCATAATGGGTGATATCAATCAATTAATATTTATTAAGAATAATATAGACAAGATAAAAGGTCCTATACTGGAAGTAGGCAGCAAGAACTATGGAAATACCCAGAATTTACGCCCTCTGTTCAAAAATACCGAATATATTGGTGTAGATATGAGAGATGGTGAAGGGGTAGATATTGTTGTGGATTTGATGGAAAAATTCGAACATATCGAAGAAAAACTGGAAAACCGGAGATTCCATACTATTGTTTGTTTTAGTGTACTGGAACACTGTTTAAATCCATTCAAAATGTGCAGCAATATTGAAAGATTACTTGAAAAAAATGGCCTATTATTCATTAGTGTGCCGTTTGCCTGGAGAATTCATGGTTATCCTAACGATTATTGGCGGTTTACCCCGGAAGGTATAAAGCTTCTGTTTCCCCATTTAAAATTTGATTTAAGTGAAGGGTGTCTTGCTACTAGTAAAACAGGAGTAACTTATTCCATAGATGATTATATGTTGAGAGTCGAGCTTGAAATACCGAGGGTGATAAAGCGAAAAGTCTATAGAAAATTTAATTTATTTTTAATATGGATTTTAAAAAAATTGCCAATAATAAATTGGATCTACGATAATCCATATCTTTTTCCGCCTGTTACAATAAATATGATTGGGAGAAAAGGGTCTAATTTGTGACAATCAATAAGAAAAAAATATATTATATCGTTGAATCTATTGAATGGGTTACCAATTGGGAAGGCAGATATATATCAAGTAACATAAGAACACTTTATCACCAACCGATCAGATTATTAAAGACTTCAAGAATAAGAATATCCCGTATTAAAAACCAGATAATTCATTTTGGTTCCAGAGGGACATATCTTCCAAACAATTATAAATACGTCAATAAGGAAAACGAAATAATCATGACATGGTATCACGGGACCGATAAGGATAAGGATTATATAGGATTGCTTCCGGAGGTTTCTAAGGACCTGGCTGTTATTCATACTTCATGCACCATAACGAGGGACCAGTTAATAAAATGGGGAGCGGATGAAAAAAAAATTATGATTATCCCCATAGGAGTGGATGTTGATCTTTTTAAAAAAGCTGCTGTTTACAGCAGGGAGAAAATAAGAAGAAAGCTCGGTATACCGGATAATGCGCTCTGTATAGGTTCATTCCAGAAGGATGGCGAAGGATGGGGGGAGGGAATCTCTCCCAAATTAGTGAAAGGGCCGGATATTTTTTGCGAAGTACTTGATAAGTTAACGAAAAGATATCCGGTTTTTGTTTTGTTATCAGGTCCGGCCAGAGGATATGTAAAAAAAAGACTTCGATCTACCGGTATTCCCTTCAGACACTTATATTTAAAAAACTATCTGAATGTAGCTTTGCTTTACAGGGCTTTAGACCTTTACATTGTGACTTCAAGAGCTGAAGGCGGGCCGAAGGCATTGCTTGAATCTTTTGCTTCCGGAGTACCCCTGGTCAGTACCGATGTGGGAATGGTACACGATATTGCCAGAGGTGGCTATAATGCTATGGTCAGTAAAATAGATGACGTCGAAAACCTGGTATATAGTTGCGGAAAACTAATCGAGACTGAAAGCCTCAGAGAAAAAATAATTAAAGGAGGCCTTGAAACTGTAAAGGATTTTGATTGGAAAGTAATCGCGGGGAGATATTATAAAGAGATTTACTCAAAATTCTTATAAATTAACATTATTAACATTGTCACAGGATTTTTGAATGATTTACATACCCTTTAATGAAAATACCAGAAGTATCGGCGGACCTTCGACCTTTATGATAAACCTCCGGGAATATCTATTGGAAGCTGGCTATCCTTTTATTGAGGATATCAAGGGTTATAAAAATGCGGATGGTATTTTCTTCCCGATTTCATTCGATACAAAAGTGTTGAATTTTTTCAAGAAAAAAAATCTTCCTATTATACAGAGACTTGATGGGGTTTATTATCCTTCAAAACATGGTCTGAAATATATATATTTTAACCGGGAGATTAAAAAGGATTATTTGAAATATTCAGATTTTATCATATTTCAGAGCAGATACAGCAGAACCGAATGCTTTACGATGCTGGGGGAAATAGATAAAAGTAAATACAGGATAATTTATAACGGGACGGATAAAAATGTTTTTTACCCTGGGGATAAGAAGTTCAATAGAAAAAAAATAGTATTTGCTGCCACTGGTTCATTCAGGAACAGGGATATGATTGAACCGGTGGTACTGGCATTGGATCTGCTTTCAAAGAAGTATAATATCGAATTCAGGGTAATAGGGCCCATTTTAAATAGTAAAGTAGCCAAATATACAGACAGACCTTATATAAAATGCACCGGGGGAATGGATAAAAAGAAGATTGCCGGACAATTTAAAGACACGGACATCCTTATTCACTGCCAGCTTAATCCGGCATGTCCCAATTCTGTTATTGAGGCGATATCATGCGGCATACCTGTAGTTGGATTTGATACTGGTGCAATGAAAGAAATTCTTTATTTTTGTCCGGAACTACTGGCCCATGTATCGGAAGATATTTTCCAAAAATATATAGATTTTAAATACGAGAGACTTCTGGAAAAAATAATATTATGCATAGAAGATTATCAGAAGTTTAAAATAAGATTTCTCCAGTTCAGTTATTTATTTAATTTTAAAAAAACTTTTAAGGAATATCTTGAAGTATTTGAAATGTTAAGGACCGGAAATGATAGAGTGGTTAAATAAAAATAATTACATAAAAAACGCGCTAGAGATAGATAACCGCACTTATGATGTTTTCATCAGGGAAAAGATTCGGTTGCCGGGAGAATCCGCAAAGATAGTTGTCGTAAGTTTCCAGCCAAATAAGGAAGCGTCAGAACTTCTAAGGCTGTGTATCAAAAGTATTAAAAAATTCACTGATGCCGGTTATGAACTATGGATCGTTGATAATAATTCTCCGGAAGAATTTATAAAATGGCTCGATGATGTCGAAGGCATCAATATCGCATTTATCAGGACGGAACCGGAGGGAGGTGCTTCCTATGCCAATGGCCTTGCTTTAGAAGCGGCCGTCCGGTTGATAGATCCGAAAACGAAGTATTTTGTAAGTTTTCATGAAGACGTGGTTGTCTGCCGATACGGCTGGTTGGATTATATGCTTTCTAAAATGAATGAAAAGACGAAAGCTGTCGGATTCAGATTGACAAAGGCAAGGGTTCCCGAAGGCGTCCTTCATGTATGCGGGTATATAATTGATTTACAGGTTTTTAAAGAATTAAACCTTTCTTTTTTACCGCGACTACCAGAATTCGACGCAGGCGATAAGGCGATCTACGAATTAAGAAAAAATGGATACGATTTATTTTACACGCCCAATACTTTCGACGATCCGGATTTAATTAAACTGATACCCGAAACCCTGGAAATCCGTAATCTAAATGTAACCCGGTCGTTTAATGACAAAGATGAGATTATTTATATGCATCTTGGAAGAGGTATCCCGAAGGTAAAGGGAGAATACAGGAATAAAGAAAAGAGTTCTGCCGAACAATGGAGCACCTACATAAGAAGTAATTTATTCTCAGAACCCATTGCAGGTTTTTCTGATCAGAAATTTATTAAGAATAATCTGGATTTGTTTTCTAAAAAAGCAAATATTCTATACCTTGGCAAAGAAAATAAATATTTGAAGAAATACCGATTTAAAATGAAATATTCAGAAGATTTACCTGAAGGTAATGAATTTTTTAACTGTATAATATATTCTGAAATAACGGGAAGCCTTAAAGACATTGGTAATTTACTGGAACGTTTATATAATAGGCTGGAAAGAGAAGGAATATTACTTATAACAAATCCCTTTTTATCAGATAAAAATGTAAAACAATTCGAAGTTTTAAAGAAGTCCTATGAATGGGCAAGTGGCAGATTATGGAATATTGGTTTCAGGGAAGTTAAAGTGATTACAAAAGATCTGGCTAATAATAGGATCGATATAACCGGTTACGGTATAAAAGCGGTTAAATAATGAATTTTCAATCAGCAAGGGAATATATAGTCAGCACCGTTGGGAAGGTCTTTAAATATTTCAAAAGGAATTTTAAAGACAGTTCTTACGGAATAGCCAATCTTCTAATTGCTTCCCTGGACGGCTTTTTTTTGAATGTCCTTCTTGTACGTTTTTTGAGTTACGAAGATCTCGGTAATTACAAATTATTCTTTTCGGTTTTGAACATATTGATATTATTCTCGATCAATGGGCTTGGAACTTCGGTAACGAAAGCAGTCGCAAAAAGATTCAGCGGATTCTTTAAAAAAGCAGTTTTTATCAGTGCCTTATTTTCACTTATTGCAAGTGCCCTGCTTATTATTCTTGCTTTTACTTATTATAAAGACAGCGGTATTAAGTGGGCACTGCTTGTCGCAAGTTTTGTGGTTCCCATATATTTTGGATTCAATACGTGGGAGCCTTATTATTATGGTAAAAGAAGATTTAAAACAGTTTTTTTATTAAACACATTGATGGGCAGCACCCGTTTTGCTATATGCGCAGCAATCCTTTTATTCTATAGGAATTATTTCTATGCAATCATTGCATATCTGTTTATTGTATCGGTATATAATCTAATTTATTTTTTCTGGATAATAAAGAGGATAAAGCCGGAAGAAATAGATAAAGAAAAAGAGAAAGAGTATCTGAAACATGGTTTCAGACTCACTGGTTCAAGTGCAATTTCAGTTATCGCAACTAATATAGAGAGAATAATTCTTGATTCCGTATCCGGTGCCACAATGGTAGGAATCTATAGTGTAGTGGCTGTATTTCCTACGTTTATTAAAAACAGTTTAAAAACTCTTGTTAATGTACCAATGGTTAAACTGGCTGCCCATCCCGAAAAGGATAACAGGATAATAATCAAAAAAGGTTTGATTATAATTTTTTTAAGCGGAATTATTATATTGGCGGTTTTCTGGTTCATAGTTCCTTTTTTACTAAAAATTTTTTTCGAAGTGGATGATCCGGAGATAGTAAGATATGGAAGATTATTATTGGTACCACTAATTTTTATGCCAACTAATTTAACAATTAAATATCTGGCCGGTTATCAGGGGACCGGAGTCAGCGTTCTGAAACTTTATACTTCGGTGGATGCTATAAAGTTAGCATTGCTGGCCATTTTTGTTCCGATATATAAAATTGAGGGAATAATAATAGCGCTGATTTTAGCGGAATTTTTTACTTCTATAATTCTTTTGACATGGTTTTTAAGAAGTAACAGAAAGTTTGATATTGAATAGAAAAGAAAAGGGGATTCATAATTAAAATATTGGGAAAAATCAGGATCAAGCTGATACTTAAGAGCATAAGGGCTTTGCTTGCTGCAGATAATTTTATTTATAGGAGGATCTCAAAATATGCAGTTATTCTTGAAAAAGGAATCCATCCCAAACATAGATTGATGAAATATCATGATTTCTTTTTAAATAATATTGGTCCCGATGATACTGTTCTGGATGTAGGATGCGGAAATGGCTCTGTTGCCTATGATATTGCAAAAAAGGTAAAAAGTGTTGTGGGAATAGATATCGATAAAGATAGAATCGGAGATGCAAAGAATAATTTTTTATCGGATAATATAGAGTATATTTGCGGAGACATAACAAGATGGCCATTTAAACAGAAATTCGATGTGATAATAATGTCTAATGTGTTGGAACACGTTGAAAACAGGATTGAACTGCTAAAAAAAATAAATGTGCTGGGCAGTAAGTTTTTGATAAGAATTCCAATGATAAATAGAAACTGGATTACTTTATATAAAAAAGAACTGGGAATTGAATATAGATTGGATAAAACGCATTATATAGAATATACTTTTGACGAATTTAAAAAAGAAATGGAAGAAGCAGACTTGAAGATCTCCCATTATTCTATTCAATTTGGAGAAATATGGGCAGTTGTAGAAAAACAGGATTGACTTTTATAATAAATATTACAGAGAAAAAAAATGTTGACTTTTTTATTGAAGAAAATAGCAAATGGTAGTAAAAATTCAAGGGTATTTAAGAAGATATATGGTTATCTGGAGTCTTTGTTTAGAATCTTTGATAGCAGAGCGACAAGATTAGAAAAAAATTGTCTGATGATTCCATCCTCACGTTTACGGTATGGAGGTCAAAGATCACTGACGGAATATGTTCACACCATTGGTATTTTCCAGACGCTTTTATATATATATCTTAAGAATAATGAAAACGCATATATATTGGATTTTGGATGCGGAACCGGAAAGTTGCTTATCAGTTGCTTACCTTTTTTAGGAAGATATTACGGTGTAGATACTTCAGAAACAGATATAAATAAATGTAAAAAAAATTACAATATAAAAAACTGTGATTTTTACCATATATCAGCTTTAAATGATCTATATAACATAGATGGTGCGATTGTATCCGATTCAATATGGCCTGTAAAAGATGAATCAATGGACGCAGTAATAGCATGTTCTGTATTCACTCATTTAAATGAGAAAGATGCATTGTTTTATATGGATTTAATCAGTAAAAAATTAAAATCAGGCGGGTGCGCAATACTCACTTTCTTCTTGTTGGATAAATATTATGATTTAAATAAAATTAATGAAACAAGATGGAAATTTGATTTATTATATCCCGGGAGTGATAATTGGTACTATCCTTCCTACCTTAAGATTCCTGAATCTCAAATAGGGATTGATGAGAAGGGAATAAAAAAACTATTAGGGGATAAACTTTTCATTCAAAAAATAGTTAACGGCAGTTGGAAAAATAATGGTACAGGACTTTTTTTTCAGGATATCATTATTTTTAGGAAAAAATAGTTTAAGGTTAAATTATGCAGGAAGATAAAAAAATAGCTCTGGTGCATCACTGGCTGACAGGGATGAGAGGCGGAGAGAAAGTGGTAGAATCTATCTGCGATCTCTTTCCGTTAATAGATATCTTCACCCTTGTATATGATAAAAATAAAATCAGTAAATCAATAAACCAGCATAAAATATCCACTTCCTTTATTCAGAAATTTCCTTTTTCAAGGAAAAAATACCAGTTTTATCTGCCGTTTATGCCAGTAGCCATAGAGCAATTCGATCTTTCCGGTTACGATATAGTAATAAGCAATGAATCGGGAATCGCAAAAGGAGTTTTAACCAAACCCGAAACCTGCCATTTCTGCTACTGCCAGACTCCGATGAGATATCTGTGGAACATGTATTTCGACTATATGAAGCACGAGGGAGTAGGATTCTTTAAAAGAAAAATAATAGAGGTATTTTTTAATTACCTGAGAGTATGGGACCTTGCCACAGCTTCGCGGGTAGATTATTTTATAAGTAATTCAAATAATGTTAGAAAAAGAATACTCAAATATTACAGACGTGATTCCGAAGTTATCTATCCGCCTGTCGATGTGGAAGGCATGATTTTCGAAGATAAAAAACAGGATTATTATCTTGTGGTCAGCCAGCTGGTTTCATATAAAAGAATAGATCTGGCAGTAAGAGCCTTTAATGAATTAAAAAGAGAACTGATTGTAATCGGAGAAGGCTCAGAGTTAAAAAAATTAAAAAAGATAGCCGGGGATAATATCAGATTCCTCGGATGGCAGTCCGATGAAGAAATAAAGAAATATTATGCCGGCGCCAGAGCGTTTATCTTCCCCGGTGAAGAGGATTTTGGCATAACTCCAGTCGAAGCTCAGGCAAGCGGGACCCCGGTGATAGGATTTGGCCGGGGAGGGCTCCTGGAGACTGTTGTCAGAGACCAAACAGGATTGTTTTTTTATACGCAGGATTATAAAGATTTAAAAAATGCAGTAGAGATTTTTGAATCTAATCCGTGCAGGTTTGATTTCTATAGGGTAAGAGAAAACTCATTAAAATTCAGTAATGCCAGATTCGAAGGTGTCTTTAAAAAGTTTATTGAAGAGAAATATCAGGAGTATTGTAAAATCTTTCTGTAATAAGATTTATAGGAGTGAATCTTGAATAAAAGTTTGATTGATAGAGATTATAAAGGAAGGGAATTATTTTTTGGGATCACTCTCTTCTTAAGCGACATCATATTTTTAGGATTGTCATTCTTATTATCTTTTTTGTTGAAATTTAAAGTTGAATCATATGAGGTGTTAGGTGTTAATCTTAAGTATTATGTCATCTATTCGATAGTAGGAATAATTTTGATTGTTATTGTTTTTGCCCTGAGGAAACTGTATAGCTTCAGAAACCTGTACAAAGGGATGGGTGAAAATGAGGGAGTCGCATCAAGCGTCATTGTAAGTATTTTTTTAATCATAATGTTCAACTACTATTTCAATAGAGAAGGTTATCAGCTTTCTCGTGTATGGCTTCTTTATTCGACTCTGATCGCAATAATACTTGTTATTATAAGCAGATCCATAGTAAAAAGATTGTTTTTCTTATTTTTATCTCGAATAGGTATAAAAACAAATTTAGTGATTATTGGTATAAGCGAGGAAAGTAAGAGAATTGCACATACTTTCAATAAAAGCACGATTGAGAGAATCAACGTCATTGGATTCATAGAAGATAAATATGACAGGGGAAAGCCAGTAGAAACTGAAAGCCGCAGAGATATAAAGATGCTGGGTACATTGAGTAATCTGAAATCGATAATTGAAAAACATAAAATAGACAGAATAATAATTTCCTCATCAAACTTGAAGTATTTCGATATAATGACCCTTCTGGATAAAATCGGCAATTCTAATGTAGAGGTCCAGATGTCCCCATCTTTATTTGAATTTTCAGTATCAAGGATGAAAATGTTCGATTATATGGGTGTTCCATTGATACAGATTCAAAAAGTTGAGATAAAGACGTTTGATAAAATCTTAAAATCCATTATCGATTATACTATTGGTTTGTTATTGTTTATTATTTTTATATTGTTGTACCCGGTACTTGGAATTTTAATAAAAATAGATTCAAAGGGACCGGTATTATACACACAGCAGAGATATGGAAAGGATTTTAAAATAATCAGGGTTTATAAATTCAGGACAATGAGGACCGGAGCAGATAAGGAAGAAAAATATATAAAAAAAATATATGATAGAAAGAGCGACTTTAAAATCAAGGATGATCCAAGAATAACACGGATCGGGCGCTTTCTGAGAAAGACTTCGATTGATGAGCTGCCGCAGGTCATAAATGTTTTCAAAGGTGAATTGAGTGTTATCGGTCCCAGAGCACTTGCTATAGAAGAAGGCGATAGATTGGAGGAATGGGAGAAGAAGAGGATGCAGGTCAGTCAGGGTATAACGGGACTCTGGCAGGTAAGCGGCAGAAGTGATATAAATTATGAAGAAAGGATCAAGCTGGACTTGTATTATATACAGAACTGGTCCATATGGCTCGAGCTTAAAATAGTGGTTCTGACCATTATGAGGATATTTCGTGGAAGCGGTGCTTATTGATTTAGAACTGCATGGATTTAGTTATTGTTACATTCACAATTCAGTATTGGAACAAAAGCCATTAAGAAAACTCATTTTCTCTTCAAGGCGATCATATTCAAAATACCGCCAAAAAATAATAGCTGGAGATAAGTAAGAGGTATTAGTATTTTATTATAAAAGGATTTCTTTCCGGAAAGTATCGATAGTATGTTTTTGATTTTATCGATGACAGGGAAATAACTGCCCATATAAGGGAAAATACCATAAGTAAATCCTACCTTTTTTAAATTTCTCACATAGGTCCATAATCTATAAACATGTTCGTTTATGCCGACTTTTATTTCTGCGCAATCCAGCTTGTTTTTTTTAAGTCCCCCCACTGGTTCATTTGCCAGAATCAGTCTGCCCCCGGGTTTGAGTACCCTGTGAACCTCTTTTAATGTAACATAAACATCCGAACTGTGATGAAGAGTTGCCGTGATAAAAACAATATCGAATATATTGTCTCTAAAAGGAAGATCGTTCATATTACCGCGAATCCTCTCAAAATAGACGCCTTCATTCCGGATGTAGATATCACCGGTAAGAAGGCCCACGTATTTTGCCAGCAATATATCTATTCCAACTGCGTAGCAACCGTCGCGGGCGAAGAATCTTGTCGACCAGCACCTTCCGGAACCCAGATCCAGAATGGTTTCTTTTCCATTCAAACCTATTTTTTCGAACATATATTTAAAATTTTCAGCCTGACTCTTCCATGCAAGCTTATGTTCACCGATGGCATCGGGAAGGGAAAGCATCAATTCATCCGTATTTACGATTGCTCCCTTTAGTTCCTCCCATCCTTTTTGTTCACTTATGATTTTGGAATCGGAACTTACCAGCAAATCCAGTATCCCATCCTTGATAGAAAAACTATTATTACAATTCCGGCAATTGATATATCCTTCCCTTATTTCATTATCAGCCCTATTTATTTGGGGTAAGAATAATTCTTCCTTGCGGCAATTAGGACAACGAAGCAGCTTGATTAATTCTTTCTTCATAACTTAATAATAAAAAAATCCAAGATTATATGAAAAAAGATAGCATTAAACCCGGGATTTATAAAGATATTAATAGTCAAAGAAACTATTGTTTATTTAAGTAGTTAAATAATTAAATAATGATAATAACAATTTTATACTAAATTCTTAAGAGTTTGACATAATTAAATATTTGTGTAATTATATCTATTGCTAACAGTATAAATAAATAGTAGAAATAATTATAGTAATTTAAATAGAAAAAAAGATAAATAATTGTAGCAATGAAAAATAACAGTTTAAATAGAAAGCTGCTAGTTCTTTACCGCACAGCAATTTATGCAGGGTGCATTCTATTAATCCTATCATTTATCTTATTCAGTGTTGGCTGTGAATCGGTTGATGGCACAGACACTGCTTCCGAGAACGGTTCAGTTGCTTCATCTGACATCGAAAATGTTTCGGATTCCGGCGAAGAAATCTCTGAAAATGACAACTCTACAAATGCAGAAGAAGAAATAGAGGAATCTTCAGAAGAAAATCAAGCGAAAACAGGAGATAACGAGGATACCTCTGAGGATGAATTGACAATAAAGGTATATTATGCCGACGAGCAGGCTGAATACCTTATCGGGGAGTCCAGAAAGGTGTCTTCGGAAAATAGATACGAAGAAGCATTGTACGAGCTTATGAAACTACCGGTGGATAGCAGTCTGATTCGTCTTATACCGGATACAACAATAATTAATTCGGTCGAAGTTGAGAATGGGTTAGCCAGAGTGGACCTGTCAGATAATTTTGTTGAAAATAGATATCAAGGTGATGCAGCAGATATTTTACTAGTTTATTCTGTAGTTAATACGCTGACCGAATTCCAGGAAGTTAATTCGGTAACTTTTTACATAGATGGCAAAAAACTCAATACTCTGGGATCACTGGATATAAGCAGTCCGGTCTACAGGAAAAATGATTTAATAAAAAATTGATTCTATTGAATATGGGAAGAATAGTAAAAATTATAAAGTCTGCGGCAATAGTTTTTGTCGTATTTGCATTCAGTTTTTCACTGGTGATTTTACCTGCCGTAAAAGATCTTAATGCAGCCTCAAATGGGATAGTGGTATTTATAGATCCCGGACACGGAGGTAGGGATCCGGGTGCGGTTGCCAATGGATTAAATGAAAAAGATGCCAATATAGCGATAGCTTCCAGATTAAAGTCGAAACTTGAAGCAGGCGGTTTTACGGTGATTATGAGAAGATCTGGTGATCAGTATCACACACTTGACGAAATAGTAAATATGGCAAATAACAGCGGAGCAGATATTTTCATTTCAATTCACAATAACGCTTCAGTTTCAGCATCGGCAAATGGTACGGAGACTTACTGGTGTGCAAATGGAGTAAATGGATCAAACCAGTTTGCAAGTCTTGTACAATCGAGACTTCTGAGCCAGATCGGCAGAGCGAACCGCGGTGTTAAAACTGCGGATTTCAGGGTCATCAAAAATACAATAATGCCGGCAGCACTGGTTGAGTGTTCATTTGTTTCAAATCCTACTGAAGCGGCATTACTTAAGACAGCAGATTTTCAGGAAAAATGTGCAACCGGACTTTTTAATGCGATAAATGAATTTTCTAAGGGTATAAATAAAACTACCGGAACTTATATTGGAGGTTCAGGAGATGGTTCGGCAGGATTTACTGTGATAATAGACTATCCAGGGTATAATGCTTCGATTGATAAAAATTTCCTGATCAGCGGATGGGCAGCAGATTTAAACAATAAACCACCAAAGAAATTAGCTAAAGTAGACATATTTAAAGGGTTTGAACGAAATACCAGTAATTTCCTCGGGACCTCATCAAGATTCGATCGACCGGATCTTGGCAGACAGGATCTTCTTGACAGTGGATATCTTCTTAATATAAATCTCGATTCTCTCGTTAAGGGTGAAAATATTCTATATGCTTTCGCCTATGATGTAAATGGAAACTATAGCTACAATATGGTTAAGATAAATGTGATCAAAGATATTCCTGCAGAACAGCCCAATAGCAATCCTGTAGCCAATCCCGGCGGGCCTTACCAGGGGATAGTAAGTGAGGCAATAACCTTTAACGGCTCAGCATCTGCGGACTCTGACGGCACAATAACCGAATATCTCTGGGATTTTGGCGATGGAAG
>Ga0265297_10003011_pt1 | contig 31945 bp, 32 predicted proteins | sample Munlanlwell13791_FD_192502 | JGI IMG/M metagenome (GOLD analysis project Ga0265297, IMG submission 192502) | Leachate microbial communities from a municipal landfill in Southern Ontario, Canada - Leachate well 137-91 | ecosystem: Engineered > Solid waste > Landfill > Unclassified | place...
AAAGCATTTTGCTGATGACAATGCTTAATCGTGGTGGCAATCGGTACCGCACTACAAATACTTTTTGGATAATTCACCAGCCAAGATAAAACCTGCTGACCACCCATAGACCCACCTACTACAGAAAGTAATTTTTCTATCCCTAAATAATCAATTAATTTTTTCTGTGCCAAAACCACATCATTAATGCTAATAATCGGAAAATCTAAAGCGTAAGGCTGATTGGTTTTAGGATTAAGACTAGCTGGTCCAGTTGAGCCCTTACAACCACCCAAAACATTAGAACATATTACAAAATATTTATCTGTATCAAAAGCTTTACCTGGTCCGATAAATGCATCCCACCACCCTAGATCATCTTTTCCTTCATGCAAACCAGCAGCATGCGCATCTCCAGAAAGTGCATGCGTAATAAGAATAGCATTGGTTTTTTCTTTATTAAGTAGGCCATAAGTTTCATAAGCCAAAGTAACCGGACCAAATTTTTCCCCAGACTCAAGCTTTAATGAATCAAAAGTAAAACTTTGAGTTTTTACAATCCCTACTGAATTATTTTGTTTTAGGTTTTTATCTTTTGTCATATTTTTATATCTTGGAAGAGCCAAGTACTTAAGTAGCGTTCTCCAGAATCTGGCAGAATCACTACAATTACCTTATCTTTATTTTCTTTACGTTTAGCTACGGTTAAACCCGCCCACAACGCTGCGCCACAAGAGATTCCCGCTAAAATTCCTTCTTGCTTGGCTAGCTGACGGGCAATATCTCCAGCATCATTATTGGTTACGCGGATAACTTCATCGATTATATCACGATTTAAAACTTCTGGAATAAAACCTGCACCAATTCCTTGAATCTTATGTGCACCGGCAACTTGCCCTGAAAGAACTGCTGAGTCATCCGGTTCAACCGCAATTACTTTTAAATTTTTATTTTTTTTCTTTAAAACTTCTCCCGTTCCGGTAATCGTACCGCCGGTACCTACACCCGCCACTAAGATATCAACCTTACCCTCAGTATCATTCCAAATTTCTTCTGCTGTAGTTTTGCGATGAATCTGCGGATTAGCCGGATTATTAAACTGTTGCAAAATAATTGCTCCGGGAATTTCTTTAACTAACTCCTCTGCTTTTTTTACTGCTCCTTTCATTCCTTCGGCTCCCGGCGTTAAGACTAATTGCGCTCCAAAAATTGCCAGCAGCTGCCTTCTTTCTACGCTCATAGTATCAGGCATAGTTAAAATTAACTTATAGCCTTTAGCTGCAGCTACAAATGCTAAAGCCACACCAGTATTACCGCTAGTTGGCTCAATTATAGTCGTATTATTTTTTAAAACTCCTCTTTTCTCCGCATCTTCAATCATCGCTACTCCAATACGATCCTTAACGCTAGAAAGCGGATTAAAAGACTCTAGCTTTACCAATACCGTGGCCACCACCCCTTTAGTAATCCGATTCAATTTCACCAAAGGAGTTCTTCCTACAGTTTTTGTAATATCCGAAAATATCTTTGCCATATATCTCCTATGCTTTTTTCAAGGCCTGCTCGATATCGGCAATAATATCATCAATATGTTCAATGCCAATAGACAAACGAATAAAATCTGGAGTTACTCCCGTGGCCAATTGTTCTTGGGAAGACAATTGCTGATGCGTGGTCGTTGCCGGATGTATAGCTAAACTTTTAGCATCGCCCACATTAGCTAAATGCGAAATCAACTCTAATGAATCAATAAACTTTCTACCAGCCTCAAGCCCACCCTTAATCCCAAATCCTAAAATCGCACCCGCACCTTTAGGTAAATATTTCTTTACTCTTTCTTGCTCTAGACTATCCTCTAATCCTGGATAATTCACCCAACTCACCTTAGGATGTTTTTTTAAAAACTTAGCTACCGCCAAAGCATTTTCGCAATGTTTTAGCATTCTCAAAGGTAATGTCTCAAGGCCCTGAATAAATAAGAATGAATTAAAAGGCGAAACCGCCGACCCTAAATCTCTCAATAAGGTTACCCGCGCTTTAATAATATAAGCAATATTGCCTAAAGGTTTCAAAGCTTCGACAAAATTAATCCCGTGGTAACTAGGATCCGGAGCAGCAATTAAAGGAAATTTGCCATTGGTCCAGTTAAATTTGCCTGAATCTACGATCACTCCCCCTAAACTAGTTCCATGACCACCGATAAATTTGGTCGCAGAATACACCACAATATCCACACCGTGATCAATCGGTCTTAATAAATATGGCGAAACGGTATTGTCCAGAATAAAAGGGATGCCATTTTTATGTGCAATCTTAGAGATCCCTTCCAAATCCGCCACATTCAATTTCGGATTACCGATCGATTCAGCATAAACCGCCTTAGTTTTCGAAGTAATCGCTTTTTCCAACGCCGCTAAATCGTTTGCCGGTACAAAATTAACTTTAATCCCTAATTTTGCAAAAGTATAATGGAATAAATTGTATGTTCCCCCGTAAAGGTTATCGGCAGAAACAATCTCATCACCGGCCTGAGCAATATTAAGCAGTGCAATCGTAATCGCTGACTGACCACTGGATACCGCTAGCGCCCCTACCCCGCCATCTAACAAAGCAATTCTTTTCTCAAAAACATCGGTCGTAGGATTAGTTAAACGCGTATAAATATTACCAAACTCTTTTAAACCAAAAAGATTAGCGGCATGTTCAGTGCTTTTAAATTGATAGGATGTGGTTTGATAAATAGGTACCGCACGCGATCCTGTAGTTGGATCAGGCTCTTGTCCGCCATGTAATGCTAATGTTTCAATCTTTAATTTTTTATCAATTTTAGTCATCTACCTGCCCCTTTCAAAATTATTAAATCGAATAAGCTAACGCTTCTTTTTTATGTTTAACCTGCGCCACTAAATCGGCGAAATTGACATTATCTATAACCCCAGAGGTGGCTTGAGCAACTCTTAACCAGATATTCTTAAAAACACATTTGCGCAAATCAATACAATTAGAATAACCTTTTTCTACGCAGGCAATCGGTTCAATCGGTCCATCAATATGCCTAACTACTTGCCCTACAGTAATGCTGGCAGGATCTCTAGATAGTTGATAACCCCCCACATTACCGCGTTTACTTTCCACAAATCCGCCTTTTTTTAAATCTAATAAAACTTGTTCCAAAAATTTAACCGGCGCATCAATACGTTTGGCAATATCATGAATAGTAGAAACTCCCTGTTCATAATTTAGCGCTAAATCTAATAAGGCCTTCAACGCATAATCACCTTTATAGGTTATTCTCATTTTACTCCCCTTCTATACTATCTCTATCAACATAGTAGAGTATAACTTAAAAAAATATTTTGTCAAGTAATTATTTAATAAAGATCTAGCTCCAATAATTGTTTCTTGGTCTCTTGGTATCTTTCCAGGTCAACTCGATAGTATATCTCTTGAGCCTGACGCCAATACTCCCGTGCCAAATTCTTTCTTCTTTGCCTCTTATATAACAATCCTAAATTATAGCTAGCATTAGCCACATCCGGCTGGCTCTTAATCTCCTCAGAAAGAATTAACGCTTGCCTGAAATAACTTTCTGCCTTAACCAAATCATCAATCTCTAAACAAAGCTCTCCGATTATATTATAACCGGATGCAAGATTAGCTTTATTATTCTGCTCCTGGTCCACTTTCACCCCTTTTAAATAATACTCAAGCGCCTTTTGATACTCTTTCTCATAAAAATACACCTCTCCTAAATTGTAATAACAATCACTTAATTCATTCTTTAATTTTAAATGCTTAAAAATATTTAAACTTTTTTCATAAAACTCTTTTGCCGCAGTAAAATCATTTTTATTCACAAATACTAATCCTATATCAAAATAATCGCTGGCCAGATTTTTCTGATTTTCTAAATTATTCGGTTTTTCTAAATTGATCGCCACACTCTTGGTCAGCAAATCTAAAGCTTTGTCAAAATCTCTTTTATCAATATACCAGACCGCAAGCTTTCTTATCCCTTGCGCTTCATTTTGTCGGTCTTTTAATTGTCGGCTTAATGCGATTGCTTTATTATACAATTCTTGAGCCCGCTCGTATTGACCATCTAATTGATAGAACCAACCTAATTTTATATATGCTTGAATAAGATTACTGCTATTATTTAATTTTTCACTAATTAACATATAATCATAATAGTACTTTAAAGCTTTATCCCTTTGACCTAAACTCTGATAAGCATTAGCAATGATCGGATAAATTTTTAAAAAGTTGTTATCTTCTGCCAACACCTTTAGACCCAAGGCTATTGCTTGCTGATTATTACCATGCCTGTACTGTTGCTGAGCATTCAAGTATAGGTAGATCTTCCCGGGATTAATCTTAGGTAACCATATCGCTAAAACAACACCCAAGCCAACTATAGCTATACCTAGGCTAACTTTCTTAATAACTTTCTTAAATAAAACACTTTTAAATTTAATTTGTTTATGCCGATGAATCTTAAAAAAAATAAACCCAGGATCACCATAAAGTAAATAATTTACCCAATGTAAACCATTCAATCCATACTCTTTAATCAACTTTAATTTCGCCAAGCGCAATGCTTCACCTACACTCATTCCATTAATTAATTTTGCATAAAATTCTTTAGCAAATACTAAACTAGCATTATCTTCGATTCTGCGAATAGAACCAATATAATGTCGTACGCCGGCAAATAAAAATGCACTGGCCATCCCGTAACTAGCACGTTGATACTCCGTATCAATAATCCCGGGATTTTCTTGTGCCGAATGGCATGCATTGGAGAATATTAAAGCCGGTAGGTTAGAGCTCTGACCCATCTTCAAAATATCTTCCACCTTCAACACACCATCACTTAAAACCCAACCACTACTCTTATCCTCTTTTTTATTGAACTCGCAATGACCTGCGTAGTGCACAATATCATAATCACTGATATTTCTTTTTACGTAATTTTTATCAATCTGAGTTGATTTAAAATCAACCGCCATTTTTCTTATTTTATAATTAAATTGATTCCTAATATTTATTCCTTCAGCATATGCGGATTTTAGATCATCATTAGGATTAGCTAAAATTAGCATCCTAAGATTATCGGCTAAATCTCGATAGCGTAAGGTGCTTAACTCTTCCTTACTACGCACTAGCCGGCCTAAATTAAATTTTAAACTTAAAAAATCGGTCCCATCAAAAATTAACTCCCAGGGGATAGAGATTAATTCATCATCCAATGAAAGAATTAACGTAGTAAATGTGGCTTCCTTTATTTTTTCTTTAATCGAACGACTAAATAAGTGGTCCCAAAAGAGGCGGCCGGTTTTCTGTAAATTCTTTAACTGATCTATTTGAGAGGATTGACTAGTGGGTAAACAATTTAAAATACTGACCATCTCCAAGCTTAATTGTTTTATCTCAGAAAATGATACTACCACTTGACTGTAGTGGCGCAAGGTAGGCGCAAGCAAGCTTTGTTCAAACAACCCCATCTTCAGAGAATTATCTTGCTTAAATACTTCTAAAATGAAGGTTTGCGAATGCAGCATACTTTTAAGCTTTTACTTTTAGATCAATCACCGCTTCTTTTTGATCTTGTCGGCTAACCTCGACCCGATAATCACCAGGAAGAATATTCTCAAAAAAAGTATTCCCCAAAGAGTCGCTAAGATATGACTCCAACTCAATTCCATCCTTAACCAAGGTAACCCGTAAATCTTTACAAGTTTTCTGACCAATTTTCTCTTTAACATTAATAGTCAGATTAAAACTTTGTGTATTCTTATTTTGAATTTTAGCCAGTACCCTAATCTGATGCAAATCCTTCAAGATACTGACCTCTTCCTTAAATTCATCAATCTTACGGCTACGTAATACTGGAGCCGGAATTAACTCTTGACCCACCAGCACATCTCCTGTGGTTTGCATAATCTCTAATGCTTTAGCCTTAAGTTTAATAAAAATTTCTAACAAATTATTGTCAAAGCTCTGATTAACCATTTTTTTAATCTTTTCTAAAAGCGCTACCGGGATTTCTCGGCTCAGGTGTGTCTGAATTTTAAGCTGCACACTTACATATTCAGCACAACGATCACAAATAAGCAAATGCTTAAGCAGTTGATCATTTTCTTTTTCTGATAGTTGTTGATCCAGAAAACTAGCCAAACTCTCTTCATCAGGATGGTATTTAAGCAATAAACTTTTAGCTTTTTTTCGTTCTCGATAAATAATCCGACAAATTTTCTCAAAATAATTTAACATATTTATCTCCTACTACAATAGACGTAAAACTATTAAAAATCTAACTTAAAAAACCTTTCTTTTTAAAACATTCCTGCAATTTATCAAAAATTCTTGATTTACGCATATCCACTGCGCCACGATTAATCTTCAAAGATTCTTTAATTTCATCTAAGGATAATCTTTGGTTCAAAAATAATTCCAGAAAATACTGGTCTGGCAATTCTAATAAATTAATGCATTCTTGCAAAGTTTTTCGCTTCTCCTGATCACTAATAAACTCAGCTGCTGCGGGAGTAGAATCCTTAAGCGTATCTACCAAGGTAAATCCTTCTTCATCCTCAACATCTAATGAAGTAAGCGGTTTTAAAGTACGTAAATAATCTATCGTAAAGTTAATCGTCACCCTACGCAACCAGCTGGCTAAAGAACAGCCATTCTTACCACTGTAAGTAGCCAACTTCTTATAGTTATTATCAATTAACAGCTGGAATATATCTTGAAAAATATCATCAACTTGCTCGCTAGACACAGCGCGACCTTTAACTGTGAGTACACTATAAATGTAATTATAAATCAGAGGAGAATAACGCGAGATAAACTCAGACCAGGCTTGCGGATTGCCTTTGCAACAATTTTGGGCAAACTCTAGATCGTCCATCAATTATATTATATTACTAAAATTTTAAAAATTAAATAAAAAAATGGGGATGTTTCACCCAAATGAAACATCCCCATCTCCTAAAAAAAACTCTAATTATTACTTAAATAACGAATTTTTAATAATAAAAGAAGCAAATACAATAGAAACCATCGACATCAGCTTAATTAAAATGTTTAAGCTTGGTCCAGAGGTATCTTTAAACGGATCGCCCACAGTGTCACCAACTACTGTAGCTTTATGGGCAGCTGAACCTTTACCACCGTGATTACCCTCTTCCACAAACTTCTTGGCATTATCCCAAGCTCCACCGGAATTAGCCATCATCACCGCTAAAACAAAACCTGAAACAGTAGCTCCAATTAATAAACCAGCCACGGCATCAATACCAATCAATAATCCGACAATTATCGGAGCAGCAATCGCCAACAATGATGGTGCAATCATCTCCTTTTGTGCCGCTGCAGTCGCAATAGTAACACAACGTGCATAGTCCGGTTTAGCTTTACCTTCCATAATTCCCACAATTTCTTTAAACTGTCTGCGCACTTCTACTACAATTTTACCTGCGGCTCTACCTACAGCACGCATAGTTAAAGAACAAAATAGAAATGGCAACATCCCTCCTAAAAGCAGTCCTACTAATACTGTAGGATTCATCATACTTGTGTCTATATTTTTTCCAAAAATTAGAACCTGTTCTTTATATGCGGCAATTAACGCTAGTGCCGTTAAAGCTGCAGAACCAATCGCAAAACCTTTCCCGGTTGCTGCAGTAGTATTACCTAAAGAATCCAAGGCATCTGTTCTTTTTCTTACTTCTGGAGGCAACTTAGACATCTCAGCATTACCACCAGCATTATCGGCAACTGGGCCATAAGCATCTGTAGCTAAAGTAATACCTAGAGTAGAAAGCATGCCTACCGCAGAGATAGCAATACCATAAAGACCAGAATTAAAACTTGCTGCACCACCAGACATAAAAAAGCTAATTAAAATAGCTACACAAACAATAATTACCGGAATCGCAGTAGACATCATTCCTACAGCAATACCGCCAATAATTACGGTTGCTGGTCCAGTTAAAGAAGCATCTGCAATTGAACGCGTTGGCTTATAACCGCTAGAGGTGTAATATTCAGTGCATAACCCAATTAAAACACCCGCTATCAAGCCCGCTAAAACCGACCAATAAACTCCTAAATGCTCAGCTCCTAGCGTATATTTAATTAAAAAGAAAGAAATTATCGCAACGATTAGTGAGCTAGTAAAAACCCCTTTACGTAAAGCAGCTAATAAAACTTTTTGACTAGCCTGTTCTCCACTTTTTACAAAAAAAGTTCCAATAATTGAAGCAACCACACCAACTGCGGCCATAACCATCGGAACGGTAACACCAGCTACTCCTAAACCTGCAGCTACACCTAATGCCGAAGTTGCCACAATCGAACCTACATATGATTCATAAAGATCCGCCCCCATCCCAGCAACATCACCGACGTTGTCACCAACGTTGTCAGCAATCACCGCAGGATTACGCGCATCATCTTCAGGGATACCCGCCTCAACTTTACCTACCAAATCTGCTCCAACGTCAGCAGCCTTAGTAAAAATACCTCCACCGACTCTGGCAAATAAAGCCATTGAACTAGCGCCCATACCAAAACAAAGCATGGTAGAGGTAATCGCGGCAATCTTATCGGTACCTACGGGAATCGCATGACAAGAATAATACCAATCTAGAAAATAATACCAAATACTTAAATCCAGTAATCCTAATCCAACTACGGTTAAACCCATAACCGCGCCGCTAGAAAAAGCTACGCGTAAACCAGAGTTCAAGCTCTTAGAGGCAGCCTGAGCGGTACGATTAGAAGACTGAGTGGCAATATTCATTCCAATAAAACCGGACAAACCAGAAAAAATTCCACCGGATAAAAAAGCAAAAGGGACAAACATAACCAAATAATTCTTCATCGCCATTGCTAAAAGGATAAAGAATACCACAACAAAGAACATCGAAACACCTAAATACTGTCTCTTTAAGTATGCTTGAGCACCAATGCGCACAGCATGGGCGATCTCTTTCATTTTATCTGTACCTTCATCCATTTTTAAGATGCTGATGGCTAAATAAAATGCAAAACCTAAAGCTAATATTGAACCTACCGGTGCTAACAATAACAGATCAAACCCCATTTTTGCTACGCTCCTTTCAGATACATATGTATTATTTTAAAATTATAAAAATTAGCTTGCATGTTAACATAACTAGAAGAGTTGTCAAGCAAGAATTAAAGAAGTTTTTGTCGATCTTGAACTTCTTCTGCATCCACATCAATAACTTTATCTTTTTTATACATAGTTGCATCACTACCTTGATTATTACTATGGGCAGTAAAGCTAGTTGATCTAAATTGTAAAGTAATTTTTTTAATGAAATTATGGAGTTTAATTATAAACAAAAAGATTAACACTGCCTCGGTTCCTAACCACCACCCAGTAGAATTAAAAAGCCATCGGCCAAAAAAGAGATTCAAAATAATCAACGTAGGTAACAAGCATCCTGACTGACTGGTAAAGACAAAAGCTGAATTTGGCATTAAAACTGCTCCCAATGCAATAATTCCTGCAGACCTCTTTTTTGGGTTATTTTAAATACATCTTTATCTTGTGGATAACCTAAGGCAATTAAACTAATTAACTTCAGATTTGCTGGTGCATTCAATAAAGTGCCTACTTGCCCTGCGTAAGGCTTTTTATCTCCGGCGATCCAACATGAACCAATACCTAGGGCCGTCGCCGCTAAAAGAATATTACAAGTAGCCGCACTACCGTCTTCTAAAAAATAATTAGTCTCTGTAGAAAAAACTGCAATACAAGCAGTTGCCTGCTCCATAAATTTAGCATTTGGCCCTAAATTAGCTAGCTCAACAATCTTCTTTTTATCCGTAATCACCACAAATTCCCAGGGCTGCACATTTCTGGCCGTAGGAGCAAAACGGGCAACATCTACAATCGCTTCTAATTTTTCTTTAGGAATAGCTTTATTTTGAAATAAGCGCACACTGCGTCTGATTTTTAATAAATTTAAAAGTTCTTCCATCTCGCTCCTCTACTTTTTAAATAAATAGGTTTAAATTAATTTCTTGCGTAAATCTTCGGGGATAGCCTGCGGTCGTAAATTTTTATCCACACAAACCAGAATGGTTTTAGCTTTAACAATAATTTGTTTATCTTGATTGTAAATCTCATGCAAAAATTCAATACGTACACCGGTAACTACCCCAATTTGGGTTTGTACGTCCAATTCATCACCATATTTACCCGGAAACTTATAATCAATCTCCTGACGCGCCACCACAAACATTATTCCAGAATCTGCTAGCTGTTTAATCGAAGCGTTTTTCTCTGCAAAATACTCTGTACGCGCCTCTTCTAAAAATTTAAGGTAATTAGCGTAATAAATTACTCCCCCGCAGTCCGTATGATGATAATAAATGCGTTTTTTCATATGCCTATTATTACTCTAATCTAAGAATTGTCAATATATTCACCGTAAAAAATTCCTTTTTTCGCACGCACGATTTTAAACTGAACTATTTTATTACATAATCCCGCTTTAAACGGTAACCTCACTAATAAATAATTATCGGTTAACCCTTCTAAAAAACCAGGGGCATCTTTAGAGATGCTTTCAATCAACAGGCAAAACTGCTTGCCCACAAACTGGCGCATTAATTTATCCCGTACAATATTAGTTAACTTATATAAAGCCGCGCAACGCTGCTTAATTATTAATGGATCAACTAGGTCTCTAAAACCTGCTGCTTTAGTACCTGGCCGACGCGAATAAGGAAAAATGTGTACTTTTAGAGGCTGAATTTTTTTTACCAAATCAACTGTTTGATTAAAATTTGTCTCACTTTCTCCAGGAAACCCCACTAAACAATCCGTAGTAATCACCAGACTTGGTACATTTGATTTTAATCGATTGACTAAACTCAAATATTCTTCTCGGGTATACTTACGATTCATCCGTTTTAAAATTTGATTGTCCCCGCTTTGAATAGGAATATGCAGGTGCCGACATAACTTTTTACTTTTTTTAAAATATTTTATTAATTTAGGTGTAACATCTGCGGCTTCAATTGAACTAATTCTTATCCGCGACAAACCTTCAATTTTTTCTAACTCTTTAACTAGGTCAACCAAATCTTTTTTAGGCACAAAATCCTTACCGTAAGCACCCAAACAAATACCAGTTAAAACAATTTCTTTATAACCGCAGGCCACCAGCTTCTTTGCTTCACTAATTGCTTGTTTTAATTTTTTACTACGTTCTTTTCCGCGCACCAATGCTACCTTACAATATGTACAAAAATTACTGCAGCCGTCTTGCACTTTCAAAAATGCACGGGTATGCTGATCAAAACTACTAATCCCTTCCGGAAAGAAAGTTTTTTTAATAATTAAAGTAACTCCTTTAAGACCCGCTAGCATATGACTATCTTTCTCTACAAGACAACCAGTAACAATAACTTTGGCTTTGGGGTTAATTCGAATACACTTACGAACAAAATGGCGGGATTTCTGATCGGCGCCGGCAGTAACCGTACAGGTATTAATTAAGAAATAATCCGGTATACTGTTTGGCTTAGCTTCCTGAAAATTATTGCTTAAAAATCTCTCTCGGATACTTTGGGTATCATATTGATTAGCTTTACAACCTAAAGTAATAAATTTAATCGATTTCATTTAATTTGATAAAACTAGCCACTGCGATCGCAGCAGTATCTACCCGCAAAACTCCGGGACCTAAATCAACGGGGATAAAACCGGCAGACTTGGCCAAAAGTACTTCTTCAGGAGTGAAATCACCTTCTGGTCCAATTAAAACAATCGCACTTTTAATATTCTGACCGAGATCATTAAATATACTTTTTAAAGTTTGACGATTATCTGCTAATGTCGGGATTAATTTTAAATCATACTCTCCTAACTTAAAGATTAAATCTTTGAACTTAGTGACCGGTTTAATTTCCACAAATTGATTGCGCTGACTCTGTTTAATTGCACTTAAACTAATCTTTTCCCAGCGTTGCTGTTTTTCTAATTTTTTTGCTTGGTCCAATTTTACAACCACGCGCTGAGTTTCTAAAGGAATTATGCAAGCCACCCCGATTTGAGTCAATTTATCGACGATGTCATCCATTTTAACATTCTTAGGGATTGCGCAAGCCACAGTAAGCTCAACCCCTGATTTTTGCGCTAATTTTTTTTCTTTGATTTCGAATTTTACTAAATCCTCTTTTACCTCTGCAACTAAAGCGATATATTCATTACTTAAACTATCAAAAAGACCCACCACTTCCTTGGGCTTAATTCTTAACACATCTCTTAAATGATGCAGCTGAAGCGGATCAATTAAATTTACATATTTATCTAAAGGATTAATTATTGCAATGTAAAATCGGTTCATTCTCCTAAGTCCTTTTCTGAAAAAACTTGTGCATTAAAAATATAAAGTTGTGTATCTTTATTTTTCCAGGCATCTGACGGTAGCCCTGCTTTTTGAGAGCAAAGCGTATTTAAAAACTCATCCTTACTCCAACCAGTTTCAGTAGCCACTTGCGGCAAAAACACTCCGCTTTGCATTCCGCGGCGCACGAGAACCCCGTGCTTTCCTAATTCAATCTGATCCGCAGAATCAACTTGCTTTAAAGGTGAAAGCACTGAGATCTCGATCTGCAGATCATTTAATTCTGCATATTTCAACGGCCGAAATCTTGGATCATCTACCGCGGCTTCTATGGCCATGTCGCGTACCGTTAAATAAACCGGCTGTGTCCCGATTAAATTGCCAATACACCCACGCAGTTGACCATCTTGAGTAAGCGTCACAAAAGCACCCATCTTTTGGTTTAAAACCGAATCCGTTTCCACATTATCTAGCTTTTTCCCAGTTTTTAAATAATGATCAATTGTTTGACGGGCCAAAATCAGAAGCTTTCGTTTTTGCTGATTGCTTAGCATATTCGCCTCTCTTTTTTTAAATACCGCACAACTAGCGTATCCAACAGTCCACTCACCCTTAGTTCTATTTTCAGTAACAATCGCAGAATTAGTCTGGTTTAAAACTTTAACATTATTATACCCTAATTCTTTCGCTAGAGCTAAACCAATTACTATACCAATTCCACCGCAGGCTTGCGCCTTAGTTTCTCGCAAAGCATAATATAATCCTTGATAATCCATCTGCTTAATTAAACCCAGAGTGAGCGCATCAACCGTATCTGCTTCAGCAAAATCATAACCGTGGTACAAATCTGAAGAAACCACTACTAAAACATCGTTACGCTCTCCAATCGCCATTTTAAGTATTTGCGCAATTTTATTACAAGTATCTAGCGAACAATCACCCGCCACAATCGGTACAATCTTAAAACCCTTTAATACTTTTTGTAAAAAAGGTAACTGTACTTCCACCGAATGCTCGCGATTAAAAACCGATTCATCCGCAAAAAATTCATTATTTTTTTCTAATATGCTTTGCGTAAACTCTTCGTCAATATTTAGCTGTCCTAAGGGAGTGGAAAAACTCCCCTTAGCATAAACTGCCGCACCATTAAATGCTTGATGGTGGCTGGCTCCTAGAATAATTATTGTCTTGTAATGTTTATTTTTAATCAACTTATAACCAAATGCTGCCGTCTGACCAGAATAACCGTAACCAGCATGTGGAGCAAGCAACATAAAAATATCCCCGGAGACTTCTGGAGGATAAGCTTTTTCTAAATAATTGTCAATCATCGACGAGAGCTGATATTTATGGGCAGGATAAAATTGATCGGTAAATTCGCACTGCTTTACAGAAGCAAAACAATTTAAATAGAAAGATAGAACAAAAAATTGTATTAAACAAATTAACTTATAAAACATAACGGGAAATCATTAAAAAGGTCAGATAATGGGTGGCTTGGGGTGGTTTCGCAGCGCGTGATAGCGCAAGAAACTACCCCAAGACAGGACCCATTATCCTAATTTTGATAAGCTTATTATGGAGCTGGGGAGAATCGAACTCCCGACCCCTTCGTTGCGAACGAAATGCTCTCCCAACTGAGCTACAGCCCCAATTAAATTTACTTTAACATAACTTTTAGAATTTTACAATTAGTAAGGATGAATCAATTTGTGGACTGACTATTGCAGATCACCTGAGTATTCATTTCCACTTCTGGATTTTTATAATTATCCACAGTAGCTGCGGGATTATACCTTCCTCTTAAATCAATATCAACACTATTTACATTATTAATTGTAACTACAAAATTAACAATCTTATTGCTTAGCTCTTCCGCAGTCTCACCGTGTCCTGTACCAAAAGAACAAGCCGCTCCAATACAATCCACTTTAAGTACGTGTGGATCAACTGTATCTAAAGCATAGTTCACCCAACCATCATCGACTAAATTTCCCGGAGTTTGGTTAAAATCTACTCGCACTTGAAGATTAGCTCCCGTAGTAACAATCCCCGGATTATTAATATTTCCTGTAGTTTGCTGAACATATTTACTCATATGCTCCGTAGCCAGAGCCAGTTCATTTTGCACCTTGGTTCTTCTTTGCGCACGCATTAACTGCGAATGTCCGTAATTCTCTAAAGTATAGAAAGTAAAAACCATAATAAAAAGAATAATCAAAACAATTAAAAGCTCAATTAAAGTAAAAGATCTAAGCGGCTTAAACATTTTCATGGTTTAACATTAATTAATATTAAGGACCAACAGAGGTTTCAGTCCAAGAAATTTTAGTGACCACTTTACGTAAATTACCATCGCTAGGAACGTTAGTAACCTTATACTGTGCCGTATAAGTATTGCCATTTACACTCTGACTACCTAGAGCTACCCAGGTATCCACAGGGTCAGTCACATTAATTCTGTTAGCATTCCAGGTATCTTGACGTACATGATTTTGCAAAGGATCAACAAATAATTTAGCTAATTGAGCGCTAGTAGAACGTTCGCGAGAATGTATAATTTGTCGATTTGCAGCAAAAAAAACCGCAGTTAAGCCAGCAGCTAACACCACAAAAATTACCGCCGCAATCAACACCTCAACTAAAGTAAGCCCTTTGTTATTCATTTTAAAGACAGGCACCAGTACAAGTAGGAGTTTCAGAGTTGTCAGCTATAGTTAAACTCCAGGTCCTACCATTTCTAGTAGCTAGAACAGAGGTAGTATCAATGGAATAGTTCCAATTACCTGAGTGCAAACTAAGTTTTAAATTTGTATTAATATCATCGACAGAAACAGTCGCAGGATAATAAGCACCGGTTTCCATTTTGTAAATCTTTTGCGCCGCTTTTATATAATTTAAAGCTACCTTGGCTTCCCGGTCTTGTGTCTTCTCACCAATTCTTTCATAATTAGGCAAAGCTAAAGCCATTAAAATACCAATAATAGCAATTACAATCATTATTTCAATTAAAGTAAAGCTTCGTTTTTTATTAAAATTTATAGTCATTTTAAGTTATAAACCTGTCTCTATATCTGCTACTCTAAATTCGCCTGTCACTAAATCCAAGCGCACGCGATAATTTACATGCCAATCTGGGTTTTTACCTGGACCATGTTCACTTCCACCAGTACAACGATAAGCAGAACATTCCAGATTATCGGGATCACACTGGTAATCAAACCAACGATCAGGTGCACACATATAGTAATCAGCAAAACCTAATTCTGCCACAGTTGCATATTTAGGGGGGTTATGTTCCATAAAATAAACACGCTGGGCAGCACGCAACATATTTAACGTCGTTTTAGCTTCCGTCACCCGACTGATTTCTACCACTTTGCGGTAATGACTAGCACTCATTGACGCCAATACTCCAATAATCACAATTACAATAAGCAGTTCAATCAGAGTAAACGCTTTGCGCATATTAATCCTTTTAACCCATTAAAAATAATTTATATAATAAGTGTTTCGCACCTATCGATACTCGTTATCTAATCAATAAGTGCGAAACAGTAAACCATTAAGTTTTAATTAACAAATAACTCTTAATATCCGCTAGTATCTGTCCAAACGCCTGTCGGAACATCTAAAACTTTACTATAAGCCGTTGCACTCTGAGGAGCTTTTCCACCTGCTGTACATCGAGTAGCCGTACAAACTGAAGCAGCCGCAGTACCAGTACAAGCATAAGAAAAATAATGTGATGTTGCACATGCAGTTGGAGCTCCAACACCTAAGGTTTCAGCTCCAGCACCATAAGCTACATAAGTACCATTTTCATTAAAATGAGCGATTTCAGCAGTTCTTAAGGCACCTAGAATCATCCTAGCTTCTGCAGCACGTCCTTTTTCCACAACTTTAGTATATTGGGTAACACCCACCGATGCCAAAATCCCAACAATGATAATTACGATAATTAACTCGATAAGCGTAAAACCTTTATTCATCTGACTCCTCCTTTTTTATAATACCTGGTTAGTTATTATACTAAATTATAACATTTATATTTTAAAATTACCAATCTTTATTATTACCCCATTTTCGTCATTTCAAAAATCGGTAAAAACATACCGATAACCATTAAGCCTACCACTCCACCAATAAAAACTAAAACTAATGGTTCAAACATGGCAATGAAACGTGCCAAAAATCGATCGCAATACTCTTGATAAAATGAATTAATTCGCTTAAACATCTGGGGCAATTCACCAATCTCCTCGCCGATACCCACCATCTGAATAACCATCGGACCAAAGAATCCACTACGTGCTAAAGCATCACGCATCTGTTTTCCTTCACGCACCTCATCTTTTATTTTAAGAATAATATCAGCGATAATTAAATTATTTACGCTGCGTGCACTGATCTCTAAAGCATAGAGTATCGGTACACCTGATTCTAAGAGGGTACTCATTTCAGAAGAAAATTTTTCAATATTAAAAGCAATAAAAAACTCACCAAAAACTGGCAGCTTAAATTGAAACTTTTCAAAATTCACCCTTCCCGCTTTAGTTTCTATGTATTTTTTAAAAAGTACAAAGCCAGCACCTAAAACCAAAATTATTAAAAGGAAAAACTTTTGTAAAAAACTACTAAAATTAACCAATTGTTGAGTCAGCCAAGGTAAAACAATATCAAAACTTTTAAAGATCTCTACAAATGAAGGAATAATCTTTAAAGTTAAAAATAACAAAGCACTAATCCCCACTAAAATTAAAATTATCGGATAAACTAGTGCTGAAATTATTTTATTTCTAAATGCTGCCTCCTTTTCTAAATAAGCAGCCAGACGGCCTAAAACTACCGAAAGATTTCCACTAGCCTCACCACTTTCTACGAGATTAATCCAAAGGTCTGAAAATATTTTAGGATGTATCGCCAAGGCTTCATGAAAACTTAAACCACCTTCCATACTCTTTTTTAAATCTAAAATTACTTTATGCAACTTATTACTAGCCACCTGCTTAGAGATAATATCTAAACTCATTAAAATCGTAACACCTGCACCGATTAAAGTAGATAATTGCCGGCAAAAAAGCATTAAATCTTCTCGAGTGACGCGATTATGCTTAGATTTTGTTTTGCCTTTTACAAAACTACCTGAAGTTACATCTATCTCTTGACCAGCCTCTTGTGGAATAATATTAACTAAAGTTAAACCGCGGTTCTGAATTTTAAGAATGGCATCTTCTTGACTAGGTGCTTCTTCTACGCCGGTAATTTTGGCCCCTTCACGATTGCGCGCAATATAATAAAACTTTGGCATTATTCAGCTCCCAAGGTGGTCGAAAGAATTTCTTCCAAAGAAGTAATTCCCGCCTCAACTTTTTTAATTCCTGACTCATAAAGCGTTTGCATCCCGGCAGCTCTAGCCACTTCGCGGATCTTCTGAAACGAGGCCTTTTGAATAATTAACTCTTGGATATCTAAAGATATTGGCATAACCTCAACTATACAAGTTCTACCCTTATATCCAGTATTATTACATTTAGGACAACCCTTTGCCCGATAAATAAGTTCGGCTTTCGTGTCAGCTCCTTTAAGCTGCACTTTAGTTGGCGCGTACCCTTCCTTACAATCCGGACAAAGTTTACGAATTAATCTTTGCGCAATAATTACCAAAAGCGAAGGTGCCAACATATAAGGTTCAATTCCAATATCCATTAGTCGACTGACTGCCGAAGGTGCATCATTAGTATGCAAAGTACTTAAAACTAAATGTCCGGTCAATGCAGAACGAATACAAATTTGTGCCGTCTCTAAATCTCTAACTTCCCCCACCAACATAATGTCCGGGTCTTGCCGTAAAAAACTGCGCAGGGCCGAAGCAAAGGTTAGCCCGATCTCTGGTTTTACCTGCACCTGATTAACATTATCCATTTTGTATTCTACCGGATCTTCAATGGTAATAATATTCTTAGCTGGACCTTTAATTTCATTTAAAATCGCATACAAAGAAGTAGATTTTCCGCTACCGGTGGGTCCAGTAATAAAAACTAACCCATACGGAGAAAAGATTGCCTTGCGCACAATTTCTAACTGTTTGGTATCAAAACCCATAAAATTTAAATCAAGTTTTACCCCACCGCGATCTAAAATTCTTAAAACTGCTTTTTCACCATAAATAGTAGGAATAATTGAAACACGAATATCAATCGGACGATCATTAATCCGTACTAAGATTGCTCCATCCTGTGGTAAACGTTTTTCAGCAATATCTAATTTAGCTAAAATTTTAACTCGGGAGACTAATGGCAAATGCAGATGTCTGGCCGGAGGAGGAATTTCATAAAGTTTACCATCAATACGATAACGTAAAGAAATCTTGTCTTTAAACGGTTCAATGTGTATATCAGAGGCGCGTTCATCAATAGCTTGGCGAATAATTAAATCTACTAATTTTACCACCGGTGCTTCTTCTGCCCGAGCAATCAATTTATCAATACTAAGCTCTTGACCTAAATCTGAGACACTCTGATCTCCTGAGCTACTAATTTCATAACTTGAATCCACTGCAGTTTGCAACATTGCTGATTTACCATAAAATTCTTCAATCGCCTTCATAATATCAGAACGTGTAGCAATTACTGGATTAATTTCGCTACCGGTTAATTTTCGTAAACTATCAATTAAAATAAGATCTAACGGATCAGACATCACTACCGTTAAAGAACGCAACATCCGAGAAAGTGGTAAAACGCAATGCTTAAAAGCAAACTCCTGAGGAATTAAATGTTCTAGCCCTTGATCAGTTGCCGGCTTAAGCATTCCCGTGCCTAGAGAAAAATAAGGCATATTTAATTGCTTGCCTAAAGACTCAACCACCTGATCTTCCTTAATCATTTCCAGTTTAACCAGAACTTCACCTAAACGTCCGCCCTCATGTCTTTGCACGCTGATGGCTTTTTCTAGTTGAGCCGCAGTAATTAAATTTTCTTTAATTAAAAATTCACCTAATCTTAGATATTTAGCTTTAACCATTTTTAGCTTTATTTATCAAATTTATTCATATTGGTATTAATAATCGCATCGCGCTTAGTATTAAACACTGAACCTTGTTCTCTAGCCGGAAGTGGAATATTTTGTGTCTGGGCTAACTTGATATCAACTTTATCTCGCACTATACGTGGAGTAATAAAAACAATTAACTCCCGCTCAATTCCTTTTGTTTGATCCTTATGTCTAAATAGTGCACCCACAAAAGGAATATCACCTAAAAACGGAAGCTTTTTAATTGCTACTGTTTTTTCTTGATGGATCAATCCTCCCAATACCACCGTCTCTCCGTCTTTAACCTTAACAATAGATTTGGTACTGCGAATCTCAATATTAGCTTGAGGATTACCTTCTTGACTTAAATCACTTAACGTAGAAACGCTAGACTTAGGATTTACTACCATAGTAATTTCATTAGTATCCAAATTTATTTGAGGTGTGACGCGTAAAAATATACCCGTTCCCTCTTTAGTCAAAGCTAAATCTGTGGACCGCACATACTCACTAGTAGTAGTCGGCGTACCACCTTCATTAAAAACAACTGTATCTGTTCTACCCACAATCTCATCAGTAGTAATAAAAATTTCCGCTGTTTCATTATTTAATGTAAGTAGTTTAGGACGAGCTAAATACTTAGTATCCGTTAAAGTTTTAATAAAATCTAACTTTGCCTGATAAGTATTGGTTCCACTATTAATACCTAAGCTACCGTAACCGGCATCAATAATTTTACCCCAACTATGATAAGGAAACCCCGCCGTAGCGGTAGCTCCGGTGAGAATCGCTGTAAACGGAGTTTGACCAAAATCAAAACCAATCTTATCAACATCATTCTTATTAACATCTAACATTTCTACCTCTAGCATTACTTGCGGAACAGCAACATCCAATGAGGCGATAACCTGGCTAATGACTTTAATCTTCATCGGAGTATCCGTAACAATAAGACTATTGGTACGAAAATCTTCAATTATAGATCCCGATGGAGAAAGCAATTTTTTTACAGCCGAAGTAATTCCACCCTCATCCTCTTCTTTAAATTTAGATTTAGCACTCTCATTATCATTACTATTATCATTACTACCACTAGTTCCACTGTTATTATTGCTGCTATTCTTTCCACTATTTTGTAATACTTCTTTTGACATTTCTGCTTTTAATGAAGAGGTAGAAACAGTAGCATTCTTCAAATAAAATACTTTAGTTACCGTTTCCGTACCCATCTTTCCCCATTCTTTAACTGCAAAAATATTAGCCTTGCCATCTAATTCATAAGAAAGATTATTAGCACTAAAAATAATACCCATCGCTTCGCTAATCGGCACATTATCCAAATAAAGGGTAACTTTTCTATCTTGGACTGCTTCTGAAGCAATAAAATTTAATCCAGACTGCATAGAGAATGTTTTTAAAACATCCTTAAGATTTGCATCTTTAAAGTCCATGGAAATAGTTGCTTGGCCTACAGAAAAATTAGGCTGGCCTTCTGCATTTAACCTAGGGATAAAAAATGCCAGCATTAAAAAGCCAAAAGTTAAAAAAGTTAAAAATATTTTTTTCATTTACTCCTCCTTAGTTTTATCTTTGATAATACCGCTTTGACCAGGTGCTGACAAATTAACAATTTGACCAGAGATAGATAAAACTACCCCTTTTTTATCTATCTCTAAAACTTCTGCCTCTTCAATAAAATCACCAATTCTTAAAACCGTACCATTAATAATTGTCTGGGGAAGCTTAGAGCCCCAAATTAACCCTTGAACTTTAAATTTATTGGGATCGATTTTTGGTTTTTCCATTGCTAACCCTTGATTAGCCGGCTTAGCTTCATTTGTTAACACAGAAACAAAAGGATCACGCAACTGCGCCGATCTGTAGGTAACCTGAGGACGTAAGACAACATCGGAACTAAGCATATCCTGCGCCAAGACAACAACGCCTAAACTCATTATAGTTATCAAAATAAATACCAATAATATAGTAGTGCGTAAATATTTCATCATTTATATGATATTGTACTAATTTTTAAATTCACGTTTAAGTTTTCGACAGCTTGATTCGTATTAGAAGTAACATTTACCTCATCAACTATGTAGATATCTTTAAAATTTTCAATCTGACTAATAAAATTACCTAAAGCATGATAGCCAGGAGCACTAATCGAAACCATAAAGCTCGACTTAATGTAATCAGAATAAACTTTTTCTTCCCCAGGCTTAATCGAAACAATTTTAACTAAACAATTTTTGGCTATACTTGAGATCGTATCCATCACCGAACCCACATCTTTTTTGGTGAAGATTTTTTTATAACCATCAATTTTCTTTTCAAACCCAGCAATTTCTACCATTGCTGTATTTTTATTCAGTTCATCAGCTTTCTGCTGGTTTAAGACAGCAACCTTTTGGTCTGCGCCTTGCCAAATCTGCCAAGCAATAAAAAAAGCCACGGCCAGCACGCCAAAGTTTAAAATTTTATTCTTATTTTTTTCAAATAAATCGAGAATCTCCATTTATTTTTTCTCCGGCAAATTCTGTGCAGTAATCGTAAATATTGTAAAACTTTTTTCCTGCACCATTTTTTGATCAATTGAGCTTATGGCGATATTTTTAAAATATTTTATAAAAACAGGATTACTCTTTAAGTTATTTAAAAAAGTATTCACTGCCCTAAATTCATTCTCGCTATTCTCAAGGTAGACCTGTCCGCTAAGCGTGAGGTCTGCACCATTATCATTTCTTTGATTAAGGTTAAACTTATCCAACCAAACTCCTTCCGGCAAAGCGCCTGGAATGACATCTAAAGGATAAGTAGCATAAAGCTGATTTTTAATTAAATTATCCAACACGGTAATTTTTTTCTTATATTTAGCCCCTAATGCCGAAAGGGTATCCAAAGTAGCATCACTGGCTACAGAGGCAACCTTAACCCGCTTATTTTTAATGACTACAATCTCTTCTTGTACAGGATTAACCCGCATTAATCCATAACCAAAAACTCCCCCACAAATAAGCAATGCCAAGATAATAAATTTAAAATCTAACTTAAGCCCTTCAAGTAGGTTGAATGCCCTGCCTGAGACAACCGCAACTTGACCAGCTTTTAATCTCGCGGCAATTAAATTAATTTTGATCTTAAGCGGAGCTAATTTAAATAATGCTGCAGAAAAACTTTTAGCTAAAACTGAAGAATACTGTACGGCTTTTCCTAATACCTTCTGCGTATCGACTAATTTAATCGGAATAGTAGATTCAGCAAAAAATTGTGTCAAACTCGGTGCACTCTCTTTATCTGAAATAACAAAAATATTTTTAATATTTCTATCTGGGAATTTACGATTATAGTAATCTAAGGAAACTTTAATCTCGTTCTTTAATTTATCTCGTTTAGCAATAATATCTGCTTCAACAGTTTGCTCAAAACCCGCTGGTTCACCGCTTAAAACAAAATCACGGCTAAACAATGAGAACCCATTTTCAAACACAGTAAAATTAGCATCATCTTCATTATTTAAATCATAACAAAGGGTGGCAATAGTTCCAGAGTCACTGATCCCTGCCAATTTTAAAAATCGTAATACACTAAAAGCAGAATACTCTAAGATATCTACCTTAACATTTAATTGTTTAGCAATTGAAACATAGCTGGCTAGAATATCTTTCTTTATGCCTACAAACAATATTAAACTAGTTTTATTCTTCTTATTAAATAAAACCTGGAAATCATAATCTAGTTCCTCTAATTTAAAAGGGATATATTTCTTTGCTTCAAAATTCACCGCACTCTTTAATTCATTTTGCGGTAACATCGGTAACTCAAAAGTACGAATAATTAAATCCTGTCCAGAAACACAAAAGAAGGCCTCTTGGGCAGTAATACGATGTGTACGAAAAGCATCTTTGAGCATCGCCATTAACTTTATATCTGCCGGAACCTTCTCTTCTAACTCAGCGATAGCTATACTCGGATGAGGCAAACGAATGTTATTAACAATTCGCTTCCCGCTAGTCTCAACTAAATTAATGTCTTTAACTCCAAAATAAATACCTAAAGAATTCATTGGCCATCTCCTAAATCAGAAGTATCCTGTACAGCTGGACCACTAGTTTCACGCTTTTTACTTCTTAACCAATTATCTATATCTTTGCGATCAAATCTCCAGACCCCTCCTACTTTAATCCCAGAAATTTTACGCTGGTTAAGCCAATTATAAATCGTCTGCTTCTTTAATTTTAGATAATCAGCTAATTCATCAATATCAATTAGTCTTGACATATTTACTACTTCCTCGTCTGACAAATGTTAAACACTTAGCGGTAAAGTACTATAGTTTACATTAAAACATAACATACTTATCTTGTCAAGTGTTTTTTTCTGCAGTCTTACTCAAACTTACTTCCCTTCATAAGATACCATCGTAAAAAGAGAGCTTTCTACACAGTAAAAAACTCTCAGACTATAATAAACTTACTTAGATTATAACGGTTTATTAATTACGGGGTATAGGTGTAGGTAGTTTTGGCACTAACCCTACGCGTACCAGAGGGTCCTGTGCCAGGAGCAGCTTCAACGGTAATGTCAACCCATTGAATTGAGTTGGGCAAATCCGAATCAAGAATAACGTCAGCAGCATCACAGCCAGGAGCAGTGGTTGTGCTTTTGCACATTCTCTTGGTGAGGACTCCCGACCCCCAATTAACATCATTTTGACGTAATTTATCCAACGCCAAAATTACTGCGGCCTTGGCGGCATATTGAGCTTGAATTCTACTTAATTGATGGTGGGTTAAACGAGCTTGATTAGAAACAACTCTTAAAACAGCGATTGCTAATAGCGAGGCAATTACCACTACTGAAATAACAATAAAAAAAATTACTCCCTTTTTATTGCGATTAGGCATCTTTCCTTAAGGAAATCCGGTAGTCATTATTAATCTTCACTAAGATGACGTGACCTTCACGAGCTAACCAACCTAAGCTCATCAAAATGTTTTCCGGGCTACGGTCTAATGCTTTAGTTAGAACTGCTAAAGTCACTTCCCCTTTTTGATCCAAATAATGCCAAATCTCACCGGCAACAATACCAATCTCAATAATCATTTTATCCTCCTGTTAAACATTATTCTATTAACATTAAAAAATAAGTCAACTACTTTCTTAAACCGATTGCCTCCACTCTTTCCTGAGCAAACATTGCCTGCGCAGAACCGCCGGAAATTACGCGCTTATAAATTTTTAAAGCCTCTAAAAAATTTTCTTTATCTTCATAAATCTTGGCTACCCGCAGAAGTGCTTTTGTGGATAGCTGCGGCGAATCACTGGAAAGATCTGCCGCCAAAAGATATTGTTTTATCGCACTTTCAAACTCCGAATTTGCTTCTAGGGTTTCAGCTAAATTAAAACGAATAGCTGCAACATTTTTTAAATCAGCAGAATTAAGCGATTGACTATAATAAAGTTTGGCTTGATCATAATCACCCAGTTTATAATAATTTTTAGCTAAGGCCAATGTCGCCGCTGACTTTATACTAACATCACCCAGCTTAATTGCGGTCTTAAAGTTTTTCACTGCCTGCTCCGCTTTATTCTCATCGGCAAAAGTTAACCCCATCGCATAAAACGCCTGTGCGCTTAAACGATTATCGACAAGATCTTTAGTTAATGCATCAAAATACCTGCGCGCTAGCACTAAATTATTATTACGATAATAATACTGTCCCAACCACCACAACACCTCTGCAGTAATATCAGAATTAGGATATTTAGCACGCAAAAGCTTGAACAATCTAAACGCCTCCTCCTCCTGGCCCAGCTTAGCGTAGCAATCCGCAATTTCATACTCTGCTTTTGGCAATAATTCAGCATCTTGAGCATAATTCTTAACTACTTCTTTAAAAATAATCAATGCTTGATCAACCTTGCCTAAGCTTAGATAAGAAACTCCTAACATATAAACTGCTTGACCACGTAAAGGACTATCTTTAAATTCGTTTTGGAATTTAGAAAAGAACTCCTTACTTTTTAAAAACTCATTTTTTTGAAAATAAGCCACCCCTAAAGAATAGACAGAATCGGCAACTAACTTCGATTGTGGATATTTTTTTAAGATCTGCTCAAAGGTATCAATAGCTTGATCCAGCTCTGTAGATTTTAATTGTAAAGACCCTAATTGGAATTGCGCATAATCGACATAAACTGAATCCGGATACAACTTTAAAATTTTCTGATAAGCCTCTCTGGCATTGACAAAATCTTTCGCCTCTTCATAGGATTGGCCAACCTGAAAAAGCAAACTAGACCTTAATGATTGATCATCATTTCTTCCCACCATATTGTCAAAGATATCTTTTCCTAAGCTAGCCTTGCCTGTCTTAATATAAGCTAAACCTAAATTATAACGCAATTTATCCGTTAGCTCTTGTGGAACACTACCCTGTTCAAAGGTTTTAATTTTCTCCAAGCCTTCCTTATAAACTTCTACTGCCTGAGAATATTCAGCCAAATTACAAAGCGCGTCGGCTTTACCTAAATAAGCCTGGGCACAAATCAAAGGATCACTGCTAACAGTAATTAACTGTTCATAAAGCTTTTTAGATTCATAAATACGGTTAGTTGATGACATTAATAAAGCCTGCCCCAATAGCAAAGTATCCAAACTCTTTTTATCTAAAATATTTTGCTTAATCTGGGTTAATATATTTTCTGCTTCCTTATATTTAGTTAATTTAAGATAAGACCAACCCAACCCTAGATTAGCCAATGCCTGTACTTTTGGTTCTTTAGAAATTTGTGCGCTTTTAAGATAATTTTTAGCCGCCTGCTCAAAATTCTCTAAGTAATACTCTGCCTCCCCCAAATAAAAGTATAAATAAGGCAGCCGCAATCGATCATTAATATAAAGCTTAAGGATCGGCTTAACCTTATCCCTTAGCTGTGTATACTCTTTAAGATTATATAGACACTCAATCAACTTAAAAGCCGCATCTTTACTTTGTGGTTCACTAGGAAACTTCTCTAATAAACTTTTAAATGTTTGCACAGCTAAAGAATATTTTCCCATTTCAGATAAAGACCAACCCAATGAATAATAAGCCGCAGCCGTATAAGCCGACTGAGGGAAATCATTGATTAATTTCTGGTAAAACCCTGCAGCTTTATCAAAATTACCACCTTTAAAATGCACCTCCGCTAACCAAAAATAAACCGCATCTTTAATATCCACATTTTGCACATCAGTAAGTAATTTTTCAAATATATTTAAAGACTCTAAATAACGGCCTTGTTGAAAATAACATTGACCACTCAGCAACATAACTTCTTTAAGTTCTGCTGAATTATTATATTCTTTCTGAAATCTTTCCAATATTCCTAAACTCACTTCATAAAATCCGTCTTCATAGGCTTTTCTAGCCATAAATAACAGCTCTGTTTCCTTTAAGCTACTTTCCGCAAAACAAAATGTCGTTAAAAAAATGGTTAAAATAATTGTATAGATAATTAGCTTTTTCATTTATTGGTCAATACTTCTTTAAGAAATTTTGCCGTATATGATTTTTCTACTCTGATTAACTCCTCAGGACTACAGGCAGCAATAACCTCTCCGCCTTTGTCTCCGCCTTCCGGGCCTAAATCAATAATGTAATCTGCGCATTTAATAACTTCCAAATTATGCTCTACAACTACCACCGTATTTCCCCTCTCAACTAATCTTTGTAAAACCGCAATTAATTTCGCGATATCTGCAAAATGCAGTCCAGTGGTTGGTTCATCTAAAAGATAAAGTGTTTTTCCTGTAGAGCGTTTAGATAATTCAGAAGAAAGCTTAACTCTTTGCGCCTCTCCTCCGGATAAAGTAATTGCACTCTGGCCTAACTGCAGATAGCCTAAACCTACATCCGCTAAGTATCCTAAAGTATTTTTTATCTTGGGAATATTATTAAATAAATCCAAAGCCTCGGTAATCGTCATCTCTAAAACATCAGCAATCGACTTACCTTTATATTTTACCTCTAGAGTCGCATTATTAAATCTTAAGCCTTTACATAGATCGCATTTCACATAAACATCTGGCAAAAAATGCATTTCAATTTTTTTAATACCATCTCCTTGGCAGGCTTCACAGCGTCCCCCTTTAACATTAAAAGAAAATCTGCCAGGCTTATATCCTCGTAGCTTAGATTCAGGAAGCTGGGTAAATAAATCGCGAATGTGACTAAAAACGCCCGTATAAGTAACTGGGTTAGAGCGTGGGGTCCTGCCAATCGGTGATTGATCTACTACAATTACCTGATCAATTTCAGATGCTCCACTGATCGATTTAAACGCTCCCGGTTTTTCTTTAGCCCGATATAGTTTTTGTGACATAGTCGGATAAAGAATATCACCAATTAGTGTCGATTTACCCGAGCCTGATACTCCGGTTACGCAAATTAGCGTTCCTAAGGGAAAGCGGATATCAATATTTTTTAAATTATGTTCAGTAGCTCCTTTTATTTCAATATACTTAGCCGCTTTCCACGGTCGCCGATTAACCGGAGCTTTAATCGTGAGATCGCCGCGCAAATATTTTGCCGTTAAGGAATTTTTATCTTTTAAAAGTGCTGTCTTATCCCCCGCAAAAATCACCTCACCGCCACCCCGACCAGCCCCCGGACCCAAATCCACCACATAATCAGCTGACAAGATAGTAGACGCATCATGCTCCACTACAATCAAAGTATTACCTAAATCACGTAATGTTTCTAAAGTAGTTAGTAATTTTTGATTATCACGTTGATGCAAACCAATGCTAGGCTCATCTAAAACATATAAAACCCCCACCAGTCCGCTGCCGACTTGAGTAGCCAAACGGATTCTTTGCGCTTCCCCACCGGATAAAGTAGCGCTTTTTCGATCAAGGGTTAAATAATCTAAACCTACATCAGCACAAAATTTTAATTTCTGATTTATCTCTTTTAAGGCCTGATAACTAACTAATTTTTCTTTTTCGGTTAATTTAAGTTGTGAGAAAAATGCCATCGCTTCTTTAATGGACAGCGTAGTAATTTGAAAGATATTTTTTTGATTAATTAAAACTGCTAAACTCTCCGGTTTTAAACGCGCTCCTTTACAGGCCGGACAAGGTAAACTAGACATAAATTTACTAATCTCTTCTTTTAAATAATCGCTGTCAGTCTGATGAAACAATCTTTCTAAATGCGGGATCACCCCTTCAAAAGGCTTACTCCCAATGACTACGTCTGAGCCATAAAAAATAACCTTTTGAATATTTTTCGGTAATTTATTAAAAGGAACATCTAAGCTAAACTTTAAACGATAACTTAATTCACGGATCAACCAACGGTAATACATGATATAGCCACGACCGCCGCGTTTCCAAGGAGCCAGAGCACCGCCATTAATACTTTTATTTTTATCCGGTATAATCAGGTCCGGATCAAATTTAAGTTTATTACCTAACCCGTTACATTCAGGACAAGCGCCAAACGGAGAATTAAACGAAAAATTGCGCGGATTAATTTGAGCGTAACTTATTTTGCATTTTAAACAAGCATATTGCTCGCTAAAAATTATATCCTTGGCACCGGCTTGACTAATGATAACTGTGCCATTACCAACTTTTAAAGCAGTTTCAATAGAATCTGTCAGTCTCTTAATTGCATCAAACTTAATCTTAAGCCGATCCACTACAATTTCGATATTATGAATTTTATATTTAGCTAACTTAATCTTTGCCGGTAATTCATAGATCTTTGCGTCCACTCGAGCACGCACAAATCCGGCTTTCTGAATTTGTAAAAAGGCATCCTCCTGTTGGCCTTTTTTCCCTTGAATAAACGGCGCTAAAATTTGCACATCTTGATTAATGAAAGAGTTAATAATTGATTCAATAATTTCTTGGGAGGTTTGGCTTTGAATCGGTTGGCCGCATTTATAACAATGTACCTTTCCCATTCTGGCAAATAGCAATCTCAGGTAATCATAAATTTCAGTTTGTGTGGCTACAGTGGAACGCGGATTGCCGCCAGCTGCACGTTGTTCGATGGCAATCGCCGGAGACAAGCCCGAGATAAAATCAACATCAGGTTTTTGTAATTGTTCAAGAAATTGCCGTGCATAACTAGAGAGGCTTTCGACAAATCGACGTTGTCCTTCAGCATAGATAGTATCAAAGGCAAGGCTAGACTTTCCTGAACCAGACAACCCAGTCACCACTACTAATTTATTGCGTGGCAGCGCTAAATTAATATTTTTTAAATTATGCTCTTTGGCCCCGCGAATAATAATGCTTTCAGTTTGCATAGCTATATTATAGCAAAAAAGTAAGCCCCTGCACATTCAATAATATATTGATTATGCAGGGGCGTTACTTTTTTAAAAAAACAACAATCTTACTTCTTTTTCTTCTTGCCGCCTCTTTTCATCTTAGCGCAAGAAACATCACCACCCTTGTCTAAGAAATAAAGATAGCCGACTTTTCTTTTAATACCACACTTAGCTACCTTTTTAGGATTACCACCCTTCTTGGCACCTCTGGCCATCTTCGCGCAAGAAACATCACCTTGCTTGTCGATGTAATAGAGGAAACCTTTTTCTCTCTTTACTCCTACTTTCATTACTTTTTCTGCCATTTTTGTATTCACCCCCTTTCCTTTTGTTAAATTTTTTATGCTCCAACCTTAATCGGTTGTAAAATTTGTTTTAAAGTAGCAATTGCCGATAGCACTGCTAAATAACTAGTTTTAGGATTTTGCGGATGCAAAACATTTTCCGTACGCGTAAAGATATTGGCCGCCTTAGATTCAATTAATACTTCATGAACATTTTTATTTACATTAGGACTAGCGATAATTCTCACCTGAGTTTTTTGCATTCCAATTGCTGCTAGACCTAAAACCGCGGCAACATTAATATTTTGTGGAAAATATTTTACTGCTTGCGCCGCCGTTCCAGAGAATAAAACTTTATCTTTTTTTAATCCATCAAGCTTAAATTTACTTTCCACGTATTCAACACCCCTAAAAGCTTTAGGGTTTTTACGAGTAGTTAAAACTACTTTTTTAATCCCGGCAATATTGGCCGCTTTTAAAGCATCGATACCGGCAACTGCACCACTAGGAAAATAAACTTGAGCGTTATGCTTAAGTGCTAAATTTAACAGTTGATCTAAATGTCCGACCATTCCGCCTACGCTCATTACCATTACCTTGCAGCTGCTAGATAATGCTTTACGAGCAATCTCCCAGGCCGCTTTTGCACTAGAAGCTTCAATCACTAAATCAGAACGTTTAATTAAAGCATCTAAGCTAGGTACAGCTAACTTCTTTTTCAAATTCTGGCCAAGCAAACAAGATTTTTCTGATTTTATATCATAGAGAGCAACTAATGCCGCACTACCAGTAAAATTGGTTACAATTTCCTTGGCCAAAGAACTGCCGATTGCCCCGCAACCCACAATGCCAATTTTTAATTTACTTTTTTTATACATGCGTAATTAAAAGATTATCGATTAAGCGCGTTTTACCAAATTTTACCGCTAAAGCAATTAAACAGCCTTGCTTTATTTTTTTTAAATTCTCAAGTTTATCTAAATCCACGATTGAAACATAATCAATCTTAGCCTGTCTCTTATTATTAATCAGTTGTTTAATCCGACTAATTATTCTAGCAGCATCGCGCTGACCATGTGCAATTAACGATTTAGCTAACTGTAAGCTCTTAAACAAAACCACTGCTTCTTTTCTCTGCTGACCATTTAAATAAATATTACGGGAACTCAAAGCTAATCCATTGCTTTCTCTAACGGTAGGCATAACTTTTACTTTTACCGGAAAATTTAAATCCTCAACCATTCTTTTAACAATTAACGCTTGTTGTGCATCTTTTTGTCCCAAATAAAGATTATTTGGACGCACAACATTCAATAACTTAGCTACTACTGTAGCTACCCCGCGAAAATGCCCAACCCGGCTGGCCCCGCAAAGCTTATTACCCAAACCTAGCACGTCCAGATAAGTCAGATATCCTTGAGGATACATCGTTAAATCACTAGGCAAAAATACAAAATCTACTTTATTCTTACGACAAAGTGCTAAATCTTTTTTTAAAGGACGTGGATATTTTTTTAAGTCTTCGTTTTTTCCAAATTGCGTCGGATTAACAAAGATACTTACCACCAATACCTTGTTTTCTTTTGCCGCCTGTTTAATTAAACTTAAGTGACCCGCATGCAGCGCCCCCATGGTGGGAACAAAACCAATGGTTTTTTTTACTTTTTTAAGCTGGTCATATAATTTTTTAGGATCACGGACAATTTTCATAAAACTTGGACTAAAGGTTTAATTACAAAATCTCGCGTAAACATCCGCGGATGCGGAATAGTCAACGCTTTGGTTCTGGTTAACTGATCACCGTAAAGTAAGATATCTAAATCAATCAAACGTGGGCCAAAACGAACGGTTTTAACCCGACCCATTTCATTTTCAATCTTTTTAAGCTTTTTTAGTAAATTTAACGCTGCAATCTTG
>Ga0265297_10003012_pt1 | contig 31920 bp, 30 predicted proteins | sample Munlanlwell13791_FD_192502 | JGI IMG/M metagenome (GOLD analysis project Ga0265297, IMG submission 192502) | Leachate microbial communities from a municipal landfill in Southern Ontario, Canada - Leachate well 137-91 | ecosystem: Engineered > Solid waste > Landfill > Unclassified | place...
GCCAAACGACGCATAACCATGATCGATACCTCCTTGATAAAAAGGGAGCATTTCCCCGACGCGTGTCACCCGCAGCGGAGGTGAACGACGAACGCATTCCTTATATTCAATGCGCGCGAGGAGTGAACCGGAGCGGAGGGGCGGGAGTCGCGGAATGAATGACGAGCTTAGTGTGTCCTTAGAAAAAATGCGAGGAATGAATGGAGCGACGGGAGGCAGCCGCGAGCTTCGAAAAATATATAATGCGTAGCTGCGAGCGGCTTGACACGCATAGGCGGGGAAATGCTAAACTGGATAAACAGGGAGAGAAATAAAAAAGCACTGTTTTTCCGTTTGGCGCGTTTAAAGCACAACCCTCGAATTTTAGCACCAAAAAAGCACAACCCAAATAAGGAAAGGCGCGCGCCAAAACAAAATACGGAGACAGTTTTTTGCACCCACCCGAAAAAATTCCGCCAAGGTTCCGCCGCCGAAAAAATAATCGATGGGAAAAAGATTGCGGTCAATAAAAACGGCACACCAATGGTTTGTAAAGAAAATAATGTGGTGGTAAGAACGGATCTTCAAACCATCTCAGTGATTATACCTAATACTATTCACGGCTGCAAGAAACGGGATGTCGGGCGGTTGTAGCTCTCACCGGGGTTTGGTGTGAAAAGCTCCCCTAAACCGGAACTAAGCCTATATAGTCTACCAGCGCACAATACCGGCTGCACGCACAGCCACCTGTAAGGCTCTCCTTCCTTTTTTATTTATTATTTCCATTGGACCTGTCCATTAAAAAAAATGTACGCATTAATATTTGCACGCACGCTGCACGCACATCGCACATATTAACGCTTTGCACAGGGATCTTTGTATGATCGCACACAGCCCCCGGATAGGTGTATTTTGTACGGTACAGAGATGAATTTGAGCCGGAAAGCTAAGTATTTCTATTTAGGCGCAAAAGACAACGATGAACATAAAACCCCTGCTCCGTTCTATGTTTCTTCCACATCCTCAAGTCGCCTCCTTCGTTCAATAACTATTACCAACCCACACAAACAGGCCCCTTTTTATTCTTGCCACAAAGGATCAACGCCCACAATCTCATAAGGTTGAGTGGCGGTTTTTGCTCCCTCCCCAAACCCCTTCCGCAAAAACCGCCGGGGAAGTATATTCTTCGTAACTTGCTAATTAATTAATAGTTGTAATTCAATGAAAATATCACTATAATAACAAGCAATGAAAACAGCTGAACTTACTGTGAGGTCATGGCTATCTACAGGTTGGGCTACTTTCATAGCTAATTTTGGTATATTATCAGTAGGCTCATTTATCCTATTATTGTCGAGTTTTGTGCTGCTCATCCCAATCGAATATAGGCTTATATTGTGTTTGATCCCATTATTAATTACACCTATTCTTTACGTCGGATTTATTGGTTTATGTTTGAAACTTATAAGAAGAGAGCCGAATAATATTGCAAATTTATTCGATGGATTTCATGTTTACTGGAAAGCACCTTTAATATCAATAGTATTAGTATTAATCATAATAGTTCCAATATTTATATCAACTATGATTTATGGCTTTGGTTATGGAAATCGGTTTGCTAGTGATAATTCTTTTATTTCTAATATGCTAAATATACAATTCGCGATTCTTATTATACTTGCCATATGCTCTATCCCAATACTTATTTCAAAATATTGCTTATCTTTATTTGTTTTAGCAGATAAAAAACTGTCTCCGTTCGAATGCTTTAAGTCCTCGTCAAATATTGTTCGGGGCAATGAGCTTAAAATATTTGCAGTGTTCTGTATGTTTGGATTATTTGCATATGCAATTAATTTTGTACAATCTATTGCAGTTGCTAATAATGTTCAAATAATGGGTATAATTTCTTTACTTATATATTCATTTATTTTAGGTCCGTGGATGGTAATGACTTTGGCGGTTGCTTATAATGCTTTAGTTGAAAAGAAGAATGAATTAGCATAGTTTACTCGCCAAACTCTCATGTTTCCCGGTATTATCTCACACCATCCTGGTAGTATCTCACACCATCCCAGAGCTAAGTCACACCAAATCACTGCAATTTTACCCTTACTTTTAACGATATATAGGTAGAGGGGGGTATCCCCCATGAATGCCAAAAACGGGCTGGAATATCTGACGAATATCGAAATGAAAGCCCTGTTGAAAGCGGTCAACAGTCCCAGAGACCTCGCTATAATTTTGCTCTTTCTCGAAACCGGCCTGCGCCTGACAGAACTTCCAGAACTTAACATCAGCTCCATTGATTGGGAAAAGAAGCTGCTGCATATCGACGGGCCGAGAAAAAGAGACATCCCTCTGAATGCCGAAGTCTTTGAAGCCGTATCAGCATGGTCAAGAGATAGGATCGATAGCCCCGCCGAAGCTCTATTCGTTACATCTAAAGGCGAGCAAAAGCGCATATCTTCCCGCGGGATTGACAAGCTCCTGCGCAAATACGGTTTTGAAGCAGGAATACAAAAGCACGTAAATGCACAATTGCTGCGCAACACTTTTGGCGTGCATCTTTTAGCCAAAGAAACCTCTATTGATAACGCCGCTGTCATCTTAGGCGTTACCGATCCTCAATCGTTAAAGCGGTTCATGAAAGCCGCAAAAGACGAGAAAGAAGGAATAATCCCGTCTCAAGACCTTGAAAAGCTTGACACAAGGCCGCGGATCGTCAGGCACATATCAAAGCTCATGCGCCCCAAACACAAAGAAGCCCGCATTATCAAACCGTCCGCTCCGTCTGATCAAGCAGAGATCACCATCGGCAGAAACGCCGTTCTCTCCGAGATAAAGGAGAACCTGTCTAAGGAGCTTTCAACCCTCATCGTAGGCCCTCCCGGCATGGGCAAAACGCATATACTAAACGTAATAGCCAAAGAAGGTGGTCTCTACATTGATTCTCCCGCTCCCATAAAACAATTTCTTATAAAGCTTTGCGAGAAATACTGTCCCGACTGGTCCCAGCGCCTGCCCTCAAAATCCCGCTCAAGCGCAAAAGAGATCGTTGAATTGTTGAGCAATGTACTTAAGTCTAACGCACCCTCGCCCGCGGCTAGCGGGAGAGGGAAGGGTGAGGGTTTGAAACCCGTCCTCATCATCGACAACCTCGATAGCGTAAAAGCTTCCGACATCGAGATCCTTTTGACACTCTTCGACAGCTTTACTATCTTAGCCGCTACGGAAGAAACCCCGAGCCGCCTGAAAGAGCTCTGGTGGAAATTCAGGCGCATTGATCTATTGCCGCTTGACCGCGAAGCCTCTAAAGAATTGATAAAGCACCTTACAAGCGGCCTCACTATTGCGGACTATGAACTGCTTGAAACAAGAATCCTGTCTATTTCAAACGGCCTGCCTCTTGCGATAGTCGAAATGGTCGGCCAAGTCAGCCATCTGTCCGTCGTAAAGAAAGAAGATGCTCGCGAAGTTTATCACGAAGCCGGGGTCAAATACAGAGACTGGACCGCAGTCGTTATTGTCCTCTGGAGCATCGCAACAAGCTCCCGCTTCATCAATCTCGGCGCGCAGAGTCCCGAGGGTTATATTCTCGCCGTCCTTGGCATGGCGGCTTTGGTGGGCGGAATCAGATTCTTGAGGACAAGGTGAAGTATGTTAGCACCAACACATAGCGTATTTGGAATATTTTTAACACTCGTCATCCTGGCCTTCTTTGGCGTCCAGTGGGGACTTCACTGGACAATAATCGTATTTGCAATCCTGGGCTCGATTATTCCAGACATCGATCATCCGAGGTCCGTCATCGGCAGAATATTCTATCCCATCTCAAGCCGTCTTGAACGCGCCTTTGGCCACCGCACAATAACCCACTCTCTCATCGGCTGGATTATTGCAACTGTCATTTTTGCGGTTTTAATAATTATTCCTTCATTGATCATTGGACATTGGAAATTGGACATTTTGCCATGGCGCTGGATTGCTTCCTTCTCCATAAGCTACTTCTCTCATCTTATCCTTGATATGTTTAATAGACGTGGCTCCCAAATGTTCTGGCCCGACCCCGGAAGAGATGTTATCCCAAGAGATCCCAGATACCGTCCGCCGTCCGGCTCAAAAGTGGAAATAATAATCTTTACTGTTATGGTATTTTTGATGTTCCTCGCTTTCCCTGTTTCAAAATACGGCGTTTCAAGCTCCGTACACTGGCTCATAGCGACCCCAAGCTCCGCCATAGAAGAATTCAAATCGATGAAAACTCATGCTTATATCGACTTCAAAGGCTATTTTGAAAGCACAAAGGAAAACGTCCAGGGCACAGCCGAGATACTTGATACAGACCATAAAAAGCTTGTGATCCTTTTTAACGGAAGTATTTACACATTAAACGAAGAACACTCCGCCGACATTACCGCCTCAAAAGTGAAGATAAGAAAGACGAATATCCCCATAAAGATCGAACAGCGTGAATTCACAGATAAAACCAGGAATGAGCTTTTGGCGCAAATCCCTGACAAGGCCCTTATATCAGGAACAATTAATATGCCCGAAGGAATTGATGTAACGATTCCAAAACAGGCGAGTACCTATAAAACAGTTGATCAAAAAGGCTCAACTCTTATTCTCAACTATGCGAATAAATCCGAGATCGAAAAGATCGGCCTGACAGAAAAATATGATATTCAGATGAAAAAAGACACAGCCGAGCTTGCCGGTCTGCGAGCCAAAGCAAGGACTTTGAATAATCAGATCGCGGAGCTTCAACCAAACGGTGATCTGACCGAGCTTGGGCGAAAAGCATTATCAGATCAGGACACTGCTGAAAAGCGCGGCGCGAAGCTTGAAGAGCTACGGAGCCAGATTGCCGAAACGAATGTGAAGATCGAGGAGGCTAATCTAAAGATGAAAGCACAGACATTGAATTTTTCCGGAAATGTACTGATTCGCCAATAAGGAGGGAATAAAAATGAAAAGAATAATATCGATGATTTTAATTGGGAGCTTCTTGCTAGCCATGTGTCCTAAGGGTTTTGCCGCGGAGTACATTATTGGCCCTTATGACGCTCTCGATATCCAGATATTGAATCACTCCGAGCTTGCCGCAAAGGCAACCATAACTCCCGATGGCCAGATATGTCTTCCTCTTCTCGGGTTTGTCGTGGTACAGGGCAAAACTCTCCGCGGTCTGCATGAATTCTTAACCGAACAATACAGCGCGTATATCAAAGATCCTAACCTTGTCATTAACCTGACGCCGAAGCCCATTTATATAATTCAGCGTGACTATAAAAAGAAGGATTGGGACGTTAAAACCGCGAAATCAATAGATGAAGCACGCGCATATGCCGGTAATCCCGTAGGGGCGATTCAAGAATCGCCCTCGAAATTCGAACATGGCGGAGTTTACGAAGTCCCCATCGGAAAATCACCGGACTGGTGGGAAGATAACTGGTACAAAGTGCTGACGGCAACCGCTGTTGCTGTAGGAATTTATAATGCAACAAGGAAGTGGTAAACTCGCTTTCGTCTTCTCCGGCGGCTTCTCAAAGGGGGCCGCGCATCTTGCTATAGCAAAAGTCTTTATTGAAAAAGGCTTTGAGCCGGATCTTTATGTTGGCACGTCGGTGGGAGCTGTCGCGGCGGTGTTGCTTGCTTTCTGTAAAGATGCGAACGAGGCAATTGAACTGTATAAAAGCTTCGTAAAAAAATATATCTGGCCGCAAATGCTTGCGGTCGATGTTTTTTCAAAGGGCGGTATATTTACAGCGGAAATACTGGCGCGCGACCTGGCACGCCATGCCAGCATTGAAGATGCAACCTTTGACGATCTTAAGAAGCCGGTCTATATAACGGCATCCGATATCAATACAGGAAGACAGATTGTATTTGGGCCAAAAGGCAAGATGAAGATCATAGACGCGCTTGAAGCGGCGATCTCGCTTCCGATGATCTTTAAACCAAAGAAATTGCTGATTAACGATAAAGTCCTCGCGCTGTGCGACGGAGGGATGGTTGAGAATTGTCCAATTACCGCCGCCGCTAAGATACCGGGAGTGAAAAGAATCCTTGCTGTAGATCTCGGGTGTCTTGCGGATGGCGATGTAGATTACAGCAATAGGAACATTGCCGACATATTTCTCCGGTATGTTGATCTTGTCAGTTCTTATCCGCAGTTGAAGGCGTCTTTGAATGATGAGATATTCAAGAAGAAAAATATCTCTTTGCGTATTTTGAATCCAGGGCTCGCGGATATCAAGCCGTTTGATATAAAAAGCGCGCCTGCGGTAATAGACAGGACGGTAAAATTCGCGGAGGGAATTTTGCGCGGGTTCGATAGTGATAAGGAGTTTTTCGGGAAGTGGAAGAGGGTGCCGAGAATTGGGAAAGATATTAAAGCTTTGAAAGTTGGGGTACAAGAGACGAATGCTTGGGAGATATTGAATAAAGGTGTTTGAGGCAGTGGGTTTTTCATGTTAGACTTCTAAAAACCAATGTTTACCGACATACAATTACAACAAATATTTGAAAAGACAAAGGGTCATTGCCATTTTTGCGGAGATAAGCTGAATTTTGGAAGATATGGGTTGAAAGGACGCAGAAAAGTTCAAGGCACCTGGGAAGCGGACCATGTGATACAAAAGGCTAAAGGCGGCTCAAAGAACCATGAAAACTGCCTTCCGGCATGCGTAAAGTGCAATAAGCTGCGATGGCACAGAAAAGGAAGTGATCTTATTGAGCTGATCGAGATTGGGATAATCGGAAAAAGAGAGATCAAGACCGGGACAAAATACGGAAAAATTATTAAACAGAAATTGTTATTAAGAAAACAAGGCAATAAAAAGAGAAGAAGGACTATTTGAATCACGAATAGGGACGAACATGTTTCAGGTGGTTGATTTTGGGTGAGGAGAATTGTGATATTCCTGGCATGGACAAAGAAATATTATATACGAACGCCATCGACAAGAACGGCAATTTAATACACATAAACAATGCAGAAAAGGGTATGAATTATCATTGCCCTTTATGCAAAAAAGAATTCATTTTAAAAAGAAGTGGTAAAATCGGGAAAGGCTCAAAAAGACCACATTTTGCTCATAACGAATTAACCCCGGGCTGTACCCCAGAAGGTGTTTTGCATTATCTGTTCAAAAAGCAGTTAATCGACCTTCTGGAAAAGTATAAAGCAGAAAATAAGCCATTCACAATAAATTGGGGCTGCAATTCTTGTAATCATAAAAATTCAGGCAATTTAATGGGGAAAGCTGATTTAATAAAAGAAGAATATGCTTTGGGAGAATGCCGACCTGACATTGCTTTATTGGATAAAGAAGAAAATGTTTTAGGCGTTATTGAAATTGTGGTTACCCATGAACCAGAAGAAAGTGTTTTACAATATTATAAAGCTAATAAAATAACTCTTATACAGATTGATTTAATTTCCGAAGAAGATTTGAATAAAGTTGAAGAGAAAGCAAAGAATCCGGATATTGTTGATTTGTGCCTTAGCCATAAATGCCAAAATCGTGATAATTACAAAATAAATAGAAAAGTTATATGTTTTCGAGATAAATGCGGACGTTGTTTTTCTGAAATTGTTAGATTTAAGATCGAGATTGATAGTGTTGTTGGCAAACAATATTTACAGGATTTTACAGAAGATGAAATGAATTTAGTAAAATCAAATTGTAATAGTATTATAATAAGAGAGGATCCAGTTACGGAAGAAAAATATCCAATATTTGATTGTGAGAATTGCAAGAGAATTAGAAGCAAGTATGCAGGGAGGCGTTTATGAAAAATATAGTGATAGCCGTTATTCTGAGTGTGAGTTTCATAATATGTGCCAGTATGTTAGCAAAAGACCGATACAAAATTATTATGAACGATGGACAAAGCGCAGGTTTGATAACTATAAAATATGATTCAGTATCAGGAAGAACCTGGCGATTAGATTTGCCGGATAACCATTGGGTTGAAGTTATAGATTCCGGTCTCTATTATGCCGTGCCAGACAAAAACAAGAAAAATAGAAATAAGTAAAGAAAAAGCGCGATTCTATATTTCGATAAACTCAGTAGCCCCATTCCTAACAACCGCATACCCAAACTTACTATTTGCCGCAAAAATAATGTGATGATTTTTGTCTATCTCCCAGTGCCAATCCTCTTTATCTTTGGGGCTGTGAGAAACAAGGAGTGTTGCTCCTTTTTGCCCTATATTCTTCAGGAACCTGGTTACATCATCTGAATTATATAAATTGGGATATCTATTCCATAATAACTCATTAACGATTTCATTAAATTCTTCTTTTATCGGAAGTTCAATGATCTCGGGTATTGTAAGACTTTGTGTCGGAGGACCTCCATGCAAAGCTACAAAACCCCGACCGATAGCGACGATGGGGGAGTGTTCAATGAAAGTTCGGTACCTGGCTGTATATCCGCGGCCGTATAATTCTTCCATTCTTTTTCGCAGCAGATCCCCCTGGTAAACAAAATTCCTTTCGCAATTTTTGGAGAGGTAATCATGGTTTCCAAGAAGATAGTAGACGTTATCAGGACTCATTATCTTAAGGTCCATGATGTCCTGCATTATATTAATGGATGAATCCATTTCATGTAGGTCGTCTTCTCTGTGGACGGCATCGCCAAGAATTAACAGGATCGCCTTGCCGTTTTTGATCTTTTCGATGTTATTATCATGTTCCAGGATGCGTTCGAGGTTATATGCCTTTGCGTGCAAGTCACCCACTAATATCTGCTCAATATTGCCCGGAATGCCCGTAAGATCGACCAGCGCGCCTGTTTGATACCTGGCTGTTTGAATTGCCTTGTTAAAGGCCTCTAATTGAAGGATAGCCTGTTCTTTTGGCAGCATGTTTGGATACGACAATTATATCACTATATATATTATATATATAACGCAACTTCTGGAAGTGCTGTTTTTGCGCGATTCCGTGCGGAAGCCTTGACAGCCGTACATGAAGGTCTATAATAAGCATTACCGAGTGCCGAGTTAGAAGGATTAAATCCGGCACGTTAATATTTAAAACCTTCGCTATTTATTGCGGAGGTTTTTTGTTTTTAATAAAAAAGGAGATGAATTTGAATAAAGTGAACATAGCTGATATCGCGGATAAAATAAACAATGATGTAATAGAATTGGTCAAAACAATGGGCGCATACAGTGAGATCGATGAGATAATAGATGGCCCGATAAGGATGCTGTTGGCAGACGGAAGAGAACGGGATGCGGCAGGACTGATCAGGAAGATAGTAAAGCTGGAATGGATGAAAAAGATCGGCGCTTCAATGCTGATGTTCCGTGCGGGGCTGATAAACGAAAAGATCCGTGATTACACGGAAGCTGCGAAGTGTTACAGGGAAAGCATTGACCTTTACATAGCGATGGATCAATGGTCGTATTGGCAGCACAACAATTTGGGCTATTGCCTCAATTACCTTAGAGAGTTTGAAGAAGCTGAACTCTTTTGCAGAAAAGCAATATTGTTTTGCCCGGAGAGGCACAATGCATGGAAAAACCTCGGGGTTGCTTTGGAACACCAGGAAAGATATACGGAAGCCATGGATTGTTATAGAAAGGCGGTTGAAATATGTCCGGAAGACGGCAGATCAGCTAAGCACCTTGAGGAACTGATCAAAGAACAGAAAGAAGCATTTGAAAGGCAGATAAGCTCATAATGTCAAAGCGCAATTTAATTATACTGCTGGTATTTGCAATCGCTGTCATCATAAATTATTCAGGCAATATTACCGATATTGTGATGATCGTGAAGGATAGGATTGCACATCAAGAAGAGGTGAAAAGAGAGCTTAGCCCGGAGACCAAAATCAAAAGATCCGTCAGTCCGCATAAGCGGTATAAGATCGAATGGATTGAGATGTATGCAGATGCTGAAAAAGTTGCCACATTTGAATTGACCGATATTAAGATAAATACTCGCAAGATACTAAAACTTGATTCAAGCATGTGGAACATAGATTCGATCTTGTGGTCACCGGACGAACGACATTTTGTTGTGAATTCCAGTATCGGAGCATATTACGGAAAATCAGACCTTTTTACGGTTAGCGGGAAAGCAATAGAGTCCTATATCGATGTGTCGGACAATTTGCCCGAATGGGACTATGGAGCCAACTGGCATATGGGGGATGCTACTAGAAAATGGCTGGATAATGACAGGATCTCATGGACCAGGTTCCGCGGAGTTAATTATTTAGACGGCTATTCGAGTATAGGCTCGCACAAGATGGCTTGGTATATTTATTCGATCAAGGGAAAAAGATCAAAATTAGTAAACCTTGAGGAGGAAATATCCATTTGCAAGGCATTACAGCCGAAAACCGTCAAGCAGTTGTCGCAATATTTAGTAAGCCTGAATAAAGAGGCATGCCTTAAAAGGATCGATAATGCGCAATATAACATTATTGCCAAGGTTTCGGTAGTTCAGCCGGAAATGGACCGCATTATTAAAATATTGGGCGGCAAAATCAATAAGAGCGGTAGCATAAATGATTTTGATGACTGGGTCAAAGCGGCAAAAGAGGCCAAGGCCAAAAACAAAGCAGTAGAATTCCTCCGATGTGCGGATTTTATAGTAAAGGCGCGGTCATTATCTGCTGAGTCTTATGTGCTGCGTGGAGATGCGGAGGTTATGCTTGGGTACGGGATAAGTGCCTATAGCGACTATAAGAGAGCGATGGAGCTTGCACCTTCGGATGTTAATGTTGCAATAAAATGGTGCGAGTTCAGGGTGAATTTTCAAAAAGATCCCAGGGCTATAAATGATTTAAATGCGGCCATGGCGCGCTTTCCAAAATCTCCACAGCTGTATATTCTGCGTTCGCAAACGTATCCCGCAGGGGATGAGCGTGCATTTAAGGATATTGAAAAGGCCATAGAGTACAGTAAAGACAACAAAGAAAAGTATTTTATCTTCAAGATTTATATGCTTCTTTCGGATAATTCATTGGATCAGGATAAAAAGGCCGCGAAGCTCTCGAGGTATCTTATGAAGAAATATCCAAAAAATGAAAGAATCGGATATTTAAAAACCTATATGAAGGATCTGTATGATCCTCAGGTAACAAGATATGTAATTCTGGGTGAATTGTTAAGAATATATAATGAAATGTAATGAAGAAAAGCTCATTAATGTGTGAGGGGAAACGCAGACCGCAGACAGTCGACCGCCCTGATATATAGAGTGTATATATATAATATATCTTGTTGCTGTCGTAGTAGTATAAGGAGGAAAGGCAAATGAACAGAGCTCTTGGGATTCTGGTCCCCGTCTTAATGATCGCGGCAGCGGTGATCTTTGTTACTTTGTGGGACAATCGGCCGGCTGCCGATAACGGGGATAGCAAAGCAGAGCAGAAGTATGTTCTGCCGCAAAATATTACACCGGGCGAGCTTTCTCTTTGTGATTATTACGATTATAAGGACCTGAAGGCAAAAATAGTATCTGTCTCTCCGTCAAAAAGATACGCCATTCTGTGCATGTACTGGAAAGATGATTCCTGGCCTTATAAATTTATGGTCCAGGATCTGAAGAAAAGTAAAATATATGAACTTCCGCGGGCAAAGAAGGACTGGGAAGCAACCGATTTTCCCAAGATCGTCTCCTGGTCGCCCGGCGAAGACAGAATATTGATCATTTTTGGCCCCCAAGAAGCCGGACATTACCCTCCTAAGTTTGAATATATAAATGCATATCGTATAACAAAAGACAAAGTGCTGGCGGACGGCAGGATCCCGCCGGCAAAGGATGTGTCAGACGGCAATGATTTTGAACATCTATTTAGGTGGGAAATACGCAGAATAAGCTGGCGCAGCAGTGGGAGTGCTGACATTTATATTGATTATATGAAATATGTTTCTTCTACTGTCTATAGCCATGGAGAGCCCTTTAGGGTTACAAATGAGAAAAAAGGCACTATGCGCTACATATATGATGCAGAGCAGGGATTTAATAAAATAAGGTAAGGAGGGCCCCAAACCTTGATCGACAGCGCGATGTTCAATTCTCTGGGTGATCTTTTGATCCCGGCAACATTCAACATGCTCTACAAGCAGGATATAGGGCATCTTATGGTAGAGATTAAAAACCTGCCCGAAAGCGAAGAGGGTGCCATTAAGTTCTGCTCTTTGATGCGCGATATAGAGAAGAAGTACTTTTGCGCGGGGGTAAACGCGGTAAACAGCATGATCGAGGCCGCTGTATCAAAAGACAACTAGGAGGGGCATTAATGGACAAAAAAGAGCTGATACAAAGATACTGCGTAAGACTGGCAAACGCTGTGTATGCCATAGCGGAAGAAGAAAGGGCGGCAGATGATAATACATATACAGTATTGGTAAGTGTTTTTAGGGAGGCAAAGCAAAATAGAGACCGAAAAAATACAAACCTTGAAGGTTTCCTAAAAGCCCTTATGGCAATGAGGTTTGGAGTTGGCAACGATAGCGTTGGGTGGATCCTGACATTTTTTGGGCAAATGGAAGAAAGCAGGCCGGAGGTCTTTGGACCGGACGGCAGGATCACAAAGCCTCACATCTTTGCGGCAGAGTTCATCAACGCTCTTTCCGGGCGGTTTCCTCCTTGCGGAGCTTCGGAGGACTTTATGTCCGAGGCCTCCAAGCACAGCCGCTCAACAAGCCTTGCGGACATCAAGGCGCAGTTAAAAGACAGGATGGAAAAGTCGTATAATAAGGGGGTTGGGAGGGCGAAGATGATATTGGCGGCGGTGGAGGGGGAGGAAAATTGGGATAGGTGTGAGTGTTTGGAGATGAAGGATATGGAGAGGTGACAGGATAACTTAATGAGTCAATATCCATGGTTCGAGCAAAAGAAAGTATATAAGTCATTTGGCCAATATTATTCTTATCGTAAAAATCCAGATTTATATAATAGCCATGACTGGACAAATAAGATCATCTTATTAAAAGAATGCAATAAAAGAGCTATTAGGGAAATCTACAATATAATAAACAAACTCATCCCTTCATCCATTACTCTGGCTGTTGTTCCATCAAGTGATCCTAAAAAGGAAGAATATGGGATTGGCTTGTTGGCGGCGAAACTCGTTAAATCAAGATCGAGATATGATGCTACGGATTGTTTGATTCGCAGATATAAAGTGCGCAAACAAAGTATGTCTGGAATAAGACTCCCAAGAGGGCGTCAAGCCAAATCAATATCCATACAAAAAACAAGAAAAATAAAAGGTAAGGATATACTGCTTTTGGATGACGTTAGAACAACCGGCGTCTCTTTGGAAGTATGTGAAGCAAAGCTATTGAAGGCAGGAGCTAGAAGCGTTAAACGAGTTTGCCTGGCTCAAACTGTTTAAAATAGGGAATAGGTCATGAATAGTATATTTGAAAATCTAAAATGTGAAAAGTGCGGAAAAAAGACCGTACAAACAAATAAATTAGATACGGTTAAATGTAAAACATGTGGAGAAATACTGTTTACGATTGAAACGAAAGCTCCTAAAAGGGCGTACTTAATTGATCCGAAATACAAATGGATGCAAGATCTCGAAGCAATCGAATATTTGGCTTACTATTTTCCCAAGAAGATCGGTCATAGAATAAATCCTCAACACGAAAATGATGGTTATAGCCAAGCATTGCTGGATTTTAAATCCACAACCAGGGATGCTGAAATAATTAACAAAATAAATAAAGTATTTTTACCATTATTTGAAGATAAACAAATAAGTGAAGATGTTCGAATTGTTGTTGCGCCTCCAAGTTATACAATGAGTCAGAATAAAAGGTTGAAAAAATTAGTAGAAATACTATGTGGTAAATTCAAGTGCTCAAATGCTGCTAACGCATTGGTGAGGGAAAGCAATGTTCCAGAATCTACTTGGGGATGCCATAGGACGAAAGAAATGCATTTGAGCTCAATAGTATGTCAAAAGAAGTTAATTAAACACAAGAAAATACTTCTAATAGATGATATAACTACTTCAGGCTGTACAATTAATGCCTGCAAGGAAATATTATTGAATAATGGAGCTAGATCTGTTAAATGTTTAGTTCTGGGAAAAACAAAGAGGGACCAATGAATTCACTTCAAATATTATTATTGCAAAAAACACAAAACAACCGCATTAAACCAACAAAAATACTGATTGAAAACATAAATAAGAAGAGAAAACAAAGTGTAGATGTGATCGCATATCTTAAAATAGCCAAAGAAAAGTTTCCAAAAACACAAATTCCGGACAAAAAAGATCTAAGAAATATGAAGACGTTGTGCAATAAAATAATAAAAGAGTGTAAAAAAAGAAGAATTGCGATAATAGACATATTTTCAAAGAAATATCCTAAAAAATTGTATGCACTTGATAATCCACCAATATTAATATTTGCCAAGGGGAATATGAGGTCTCTAGTGTCAAACAGAATAGTAGCAATAATTGGGACCAGGCATCCATCAGAATACGGGTTCAAGGTGGCAAGAAAGATAGCACAATACTGTACAAGAAAAGGGTTTGTGGTTATAAGCGGATTAGCATTAGGATGTGATACTCAAGGACATCTGGGGTGCCTAGATGAAAATGGCCAAACAATAGCGGTATTACCAACTCAAATCGAAAATATATCACCAAAAGCGAATCAAGGGTTAGCAGATAATATAGTCGCTAAAAAGGGTTGTTTAATATCGGAATACGATAGTTCAATTAAATTAGGCAAATGGACGTTTGTTCACAGGGATAGATTAATAGCCGCATTAGCAGATGCAATAATTGTAATCGAGACGAGTGAAAAAGGGGGAACAATGCATACTGTGGATTGTGCCGTTAGATTAAGGAGACCTATTGCGTGTGTGTACGGGTTTCCGAAATCAGGACATAATAATGATCCGGAAGGTAACGTTAAATTAATTCAGAATAAAATAGCTGTGGGAATCAAAGACCGGAGAGAATTGGAGAGCTATTTAAGCTCCATTACCCGAATAACTCGCGCCTGCCAAAAGAACTCTGGAGAATAACAGCTAAAAGATATATAATACTCATACACCATGCAAAAGTTCGCAAAAAGCATATTAAACTATTTTGCCGCATATACTGAAACGCGATTCAATTTTAAGAAAAAAACTGACTATATCTGGACAGACAATTCCTTCACGGTAGACTTTTCTGTATTTCCTGAATTCCAGAAGAATATCATCCAATCCTTAAAGGACGGTAAGAGATTTGAATTCGCGATAAGAAAAGGCGAATATTCGATATCCCTTGATATTAAACAGCTAAAATCAGAGCTTTTGGCGACCATTAATAAGAAATATTCCATTGATGCGCTAAATGCGATTATAAGAGAACAGAATGAGAAGTCCTCATCTATAACTGACGAAACTGAAAAGCAAAAGCATGTGTTTCAAGAAAGCACGCGAAAATATAATTTAGTATTCCGGGATGAAATCAAAAATGTTTTGACCAGCATACAAAAGGAGAAGATTGAAAAAATAAAGGACGAATTCAGGATCATTGACCTCCCATTATCAACATTGAACACATATGTATTGGAACAGGAAGTATATGATCAACTCCAAAGGCTTTCTCGACAAACAAGGGAACCCGATGAATATATTCAAAAGACAAAAGATTTAATATCGAATATTTCATTTGACCTGACAATGTATGACCTGTATTCATTACTTCAAAGGTTTGTTCCACAGTTAAGTGTAGGAGGATCTCTTTATCTGTTTTTCCATGAAATGAAGCAGATATTAGAATTAGAAGATGGCGTAAGGGAAAACAAATATCCCATATTCATGATCGAGACGGAACTTGATGAGAAAAACGACAATATTATCGTAAGATCAGCTAAAGATATTGTTGTCATTAATACTCCTGCTATTAATTCTTTTGGATTTGACAATGTGCTAACGACACCGAGAGCCGCAAGATTTGTTGATGCGGCAGGATATCTGTATTCCGTTGAGAAGCATCTGCAAAACACATATAACATTTACGAAGAATTTCTATTAACACAATCTTTTAGACCGTTGTCAGCGCTCAATAAGCCGGGCATACGGTTTAGAATAGGGCTGCAGATCGTCCAGAATGAAAACAGGAAGCTTGTGGACTATTCGGAGCTGATCACTCATATTGATGCCGGGTTAGGCGATAAGTTCATTGATTTTACGAAAACGTATATCTCCGGCAATGTTAAGAATACAACCGATGAAGTTGATCGTTCATTTAAAGCAGAATATCCCCGAAAAACTGCAAATTATTTACTTTCCACAATTCCCATAAAATTAAATGAAAATCAAAAAAGGATAATGACCGCGCTTCAAAATCAAAATAATAAGATCATCGTAGTTGACGGGCCTCCGGGAACAGGCAAATCACACACGATAGCGGCAATTGTATATTGGGCAAATGAGCATAATAAATCTATCGTTATAACTTCACATAAGAAAGCTGCTCTTGATGTGCTTGATAGGATGCTGACCGATAAATTCAAAGGACTTCACCCGATGTCAAAACCGTCAATAATACGTCTGTCCGAAAATGAGGAAAGCATAAATTCCGTGAGAAACGCACTTTCAGGGCCGGCAATTGCCGCGGCAACGAATAGAACAAATCAATTTAATGAAGAAGCAGTTGAAAAGGACCATAAAAAGTACTTTGAGCAGCTTGAGTTGCAAGTGAAGGAATATTGGAAGAGGTCAGAACAGTATCAGAAGAATATAGGCCTTTTGATGCAATATGAAACATTAAAAGCGAGTCTTGTAGAAATGGCGGTCGTTTCTGAGGATTATTCTCCCATTCAAGGTGAAAATGGGATATGCATCGATTTTGACGAGACTAAGAAACTTATCGACGAATTGACTTTCAATTGTCCAATTAAAGTATCGATAGATCAAATAAAATACCTGTTTGAAACAAAGGAAAACATTGGGCAATTAATGAACGCTTGCAACGTTATGAACAGAATGAACGTTGAGGTTGATCCTGATGCAATAATGCCATGTCAAGCAAAGGACATGGAAGCCTTTAGATCGATAATTGACAATATCAAAGGTTTGGTGAAAGATTCCTCAAAGATATTTGAACCAAAACAATGCAAGTATCGATTCTCCGTATGGTTAAAAGCAGCTGTTTTACGCAAGAACGACCATCAAAATATGCTTCTGGACATAACAGATAAATTGAATGGCCTCGAATACGTTGCGATAATAGGCAATATTTCTTTGATAATCGGGAAGGGAAAGAATGAACTGTCATTATCAGAGGTCATGTCTGCCATAAAGAAACTGGACGGAATTGAAAAATACGTTGAAAGCTTTAGAATTATCAAGCCATTTGCAAATCAATACGGGATAGACCCTACGGAAACAGCTAAAATATACAAGCTATTAAAGCTTGGCGAGGTATTAAATGAAAAATATCCACGATCTGTTTTGAATGATCTAAACTGCTTGAAAACATGCTACTGCGGTTTGCTGCAAAAGATCAATATTGAATTTGATGATGTCAGGACTTTGAAAAACCTTTTCACAGGCGGCAGAAAGAGCGAAGAGGTACTTGAATTTGTTAAGCTGGATTGCCGCCTCACGGACCTTTCTCAAATAAAGAAGCCGGACCAGGCAATAATCGAAGAATATTATCACGCTTTACATAAACAGCTTGAAAATGTAAACGACAAACGACTGAAAAATCTGAACAATAAGACCGGCGATATTGAGAGGATACTTGTTGCGATAAAGGCAGGAAAAAGATTGAAAGAAGAAGAGCTGAAAGTGATCCTTGAAAATATCTCATGTGTGATATCAGAACCGGATCTGATATCAAAATACTTCCCAATGAAAGAAGACTCCATCGATCTGCTTGTTATTGATGAGGCTTCGCAGGTATCAATAGCTGATTCTATATCATTAATACTCCGAGCCAAGCAGGTCGTTGTATTCGGGGATGAATTCCAATATGGTGCAGTAAGCGCTGTAAATGTAAATCAGAAGTATTCAAAAGAATACTTCAGGGAGATCCTTAATGGTTATGAGGACGATTACAGGGCTCATATTGAAGACGTGGATAAAAACAAAATATCTGATGAAGCATCAAAGAATGTTGAAGATGAAGATCTTTTTGTTGAGCCATTGTATAAGCCGGAAGAGGGTACAAAGGACTGGCTAAAAACATTCAGTATAAGGACTTCAACGCTTAACTTTGCTAAAGCTTTAAGAAACTATGGGGCTTCGCTTGATGTGCATTTCAGAAGTTTTCCGGAGATAATTGAATATTCAAACGAGACCTTCTACAGGAAAAGCTCGATACCTCTTATTGTAAACAGGATCAGAACAAAACCGATTTCAGAGGTGTTGAGATTTATTTCGGTGCAAACACAAGGCAATTCAGGTCAAAACGTTAATTATGATGAGATAGATGCTGTCAAAAATGACATTCTAAACATTCTCAATAATGGATTTAAAGGGACAATAGGTATTATTACTTCTTTCAGGGAACAAAAATCCAAAATGGAAGAGGTGTTAAGGAAAGACCTGCCAAACTATCAGGCTTTAAGAAAAGACAATAAATTGGAGATATGGTTTGTAGGAGATGTTCAGGGAGAAGAAAGAGATATCGTCTATTATTCATTTGTCGAAGATAACAAGATAGGGAATGCGGACCTTAGAACAATATATCCAACAATAGGCGGCACCGCGGACAATATTAGAAGCCTCAAGATGCAGCGCCTAAATGTGGGATTCAGCAGGGCAAAAGACACAATGGTATTTATCCATAGCATGGATATCGGACAATATTCAAATTCCAGGCTTGGCGACGCCTTAAAGCTATACAAACAGCTTGCTGAAACAACAAAAGATAATTACATAAAAGATGAAGCAATATTCGGCTCGCCCGCGGAAAAGAATCTTTATGCATTATTAACCCAAACAGAATTTTATCGGAAGAATGTAAGCAAAATCATGATTGTCCCGCAATTTCCGATCGGAGAGTATATCCAACGCATATATCATCGATATATGCCAAAGTTCAGAGTTGACTTTCTTGTGACCTTGGCGGATGGTGGAAAAGAACAGTCTCTTATACTTGAATATGATGGGGTGGAATTCCACACAAAGAATCCGGAAATCGTAACGAAGTACAACTTTACACAGGAATACCTCGAATATGATATTCAGAGGCAATTGGAACTTGAAAGCTACGGGTATAGATTTTTAAGGATAAACAAGTTCACATTAAGGCCAAAAGACAAAGCACAGACAAAAGTTGATGTTTTAAACAATCTGTTGACGGAATGTTTTAATAAGTAGGAGGGAAAATGTTTAACATAAAACTATCAGATGAAGACCTAAAGCGCTTATTTGATGCCATTAACGACGGCGCTGATGTGCCGGAAGACCTTTTGCCAAAGCTTTCTCCAGGATTCTTTGAAAAACTGCGTATGGCGGGAAAGTTTGATTTTAAGGAATTGGATAAATATAAAATACCTACAATTGAATATGCGGGTAAAAGATCGGAATCAGTGATCCTCGCGCAAGCGGCCATCACCGGCGGCGCCGCACCGCTTCAAATAGTCCGCAGCTTTGCCAATGGCAAGAATGGGAACTGGAAGAATTTGATTGTGCAGGGGGATAATCTTCAATTCCTAAAGACCTGCTATCTCAATCAGGATCCGTTGATAAAAGATAAGGTTAAAGGGAAAGTAAAACTTATCTATATTGATCCGCCATTTGCGACAAAAGGAGAGTTTAAAGGATCAGGAGAAGAAAAAAGCTATTCTGATAAAATAGACACCACGGAGTTTTGTGAAGCATTAAGAGAAAGATTGATATATTTAAAAGGCATTTTGTCCGATGATGGATGTATTTATGTTCATTTAGATCCAAAAATGAGCCATTACATCAAAGTCATTGCTGATGAGATATATGACAAAGGCAATTTTATTAATGAAATTGCTTGGCATTACAGAACAGGTAATTTGGCAAGCAAAAAATACCAAAGTCGTCACGATATAATACTTTTCTATTCGAATAGTAAGAATTATAATTTTAAGCCGCAGGAAGAGAAGCTTTATTACCTTTGTATATATGGGCCGGGTAAAAAGATATCATTTAAAGGCCCGCATGATGGTGAAGACGAATATGGAGAATATAAGATATCACAAGTGGATGATGTATGGGACATCTCAGCAGTTTTTACTCTGAGTAATGAACACACGAACTATCCAACTCAAAAGCCTGAGAAGTTATTAGAAAGAATACTGACATCTTCTACAAAAGAGGGTGATCTTGTACTGGATTGTTTTGCTGGTTCTGGGACAACTGCAGCAGTTGCAGAAAAATTAGGACGCAGGTGGATCGCTTGTGACTTTGGTAAGCATGCCATTTACACTACACAAAAGAGGATATTGAATATTTCTGATTCTAAGAAGCTTGGTAATGTAGGGAAAAATACGAAATATGAGCAGCCTCCCAAGCCATTTTGTGTCATATCTGCCGGTGCTTATGATTTTTCAAAGATAATGGATCTGCGAAAGAATAAAGATGCTTATATTTCCTTTGTCCTCAGCCTCTTCTCGATACCGCAAGAAGAGGTGGATCTGTCAAAGAAATATAAGCTGATGAATATTTGTGCAGAAAAAGACAATGATCCGGTGGAAGTATATCCGGTGTGGGATGACAAATACCTTAAAGATGTGCGTATAGATGAGGATTATCTAAAAGGTATTATTAAGGCGGCAAGAGGCAGAATAAAAGGGAATTACTATATAATCACGCCAGAGAGCTGCACGAATATCAGCGATACGACAATGAAGAACGATAATAATGAAAAGGTTAATTTTAAACTGCTGAAATTCCCTTACAAGGTGCTCGAGGATGTTTCCAGACATTTTCAGATAGAAGAACAGCCAAGCTCATCAAAAGATATTAACAACTTGATCTCATCAGCCGGCTTCTATTTTAATGACGAGGTAGCGGTAAAAGCCGAAAAATGTACCGGCGGGTTCAAGATAACTAAGTTTGAGACAAAAATACTTACAAAAGACAAGAAAAAGCCGGAAGGGCTGGAAGGCCTGGCTATGGTCCTCATAGACAAAGACTATGACGGAAAAGTATTTGATATGGATGAAACAGTATATAGTAAGGACATAAAGGATGACGGGAAGGTCGCAGTCGAAGGGATAACGGCAAAAAGCCATATAATAGCGGTTGATAAGCACGGCAACGAAAGTAAAATAGCAAAGATCGCTTAGAAAAGTAAATAATAATGCCACAAGTTGAAAAGCTCAATCTGTCAGACCATACGCTTGATATAAATACAGGAAAATGCGATATAAACAAATTCGATTTTTCAGAAGTCGAAGAATTCGTGCGTGAGCTTGCAGGCGGACGCGAATATCAGTTTGAAGCAATTAAAGATACATTGATATACCTTTGGGGAGGGATTTATAAGGACGCTAATGAACTGGCAAAGGAAAACTACGGCAAGAAAGAGGCAATACAGCACCGTTTCCAAAGTGAGGAGAACTTCTTAAGGCGATTGCCTCTGCCGGATCGGCTGTCAGGAGTGGTCCACATGGCAACCGGCACTGGCAAGTCTTATGTGATGTTTGCTATTGCTTTCTTATCGATAGTGATGGGCAAGGTGAAAAGGGTCCTTGTCCTTGGCCCTTCTTCAACTGTCATAGAAAGCGGATTAAGAGGTAAGTTCAAAGAATACCTATACGGGCCGACAGGAATTAGATTGAAAAGCAAATTGCCTTTGAAGTATCAGAATATTCCTATCAAAATGCTTGATGAAAACCTGCCGATCGAGGATTATTCAATTGTTATTGAAAACATCAATTCCATCTATAATAAAGACCGGAATTCTATTGGAGACACTCTTTTTTCGCAAACGGACGAAGTATTAGTGTTAAGTGATGAAGTGCATCATGCCTATTCGCATTTGAAATATGTGGGGGATATGTTAACAGCAGAAGATGCAACTGGAAGAGGGGAAGATTTGGATGAAAGATTGTGGATGAAGTTTATTCGAGAAGAACAGAAGATAAAAAAACACATAGGATTTACTGGAACACCATATAATCAGGATGAATATTTTGTTGATGTAATATATGACTATTCGATAAAAGATGCTTTGGATGATAAATACATAAAGAAGCCTAATCCGATCATTCATACAGAATCTGATACTGGGGATGCGGATCTCACACTTCCACAGAAATTTGAACAAATATTAATAACACATGACAAAAATAAGGAAAAATATTCGTATGCTGATGCAAATGGCAAAGCACGACTAAAACCAATCACAATATTCATAAATAGAACTCAAGCAAATGCAAAAACCAATACAGATGAATTTATTGATGCATTAAAAGACTATCTCAAAAATAATAACCCTGCGCTTAAGAGCCTTTCAAATGCGCAACTGGCTGATATGGCAAGGGAAAAAGTCATTTGTGTGATCAGCAACCCAACAGATGCGGATTATCAAGAAAAGCTTGATTGTATCGAAGAGATTGATCCCGGAAAGCCTGGCGGTAAAGTAGAATATATCTTTGCGGTCAACAAATTGTCCGAAGGATGGGACGTGGACAATGTATATCAGATCGTGCCGATGCAAGAAAAAGCATTTGACTCAAAACTTCTCATTTCTCAAGTGTTAGGCAGAGGGCTTAGGCTCCCAAGATCAAATGAAATACCATATAGCCATATATTAAACAATTATCCTGTTGTGACAATAACAAACCATGAGAAGTTTGCACCTCATATTGTGGAATTACTGAATGCCGTAATTAACTGTGAAACTAGGTTCGAGTCAAATGTTATTAGAAAGAGTAGCGCGATTGATAGAGCGAAGAACAACTTTGAGCTATTTAATTTGGAATATGTTCCTGCTCAAAAAGTTGAGGATGTGGCGACCACAAAACAAGATATGACTGATAGGACTTTGAAGCTAATTGCTCCAATTGAAAAATTACATTTAAGAGTTGAATACCTAAAAGGTTCAGCGAACTTCGCTTTGACTAAGCCATTTTATACAGTTGATGAGATAGTCGCGGATATTGCGCAGAGGTTTGCCATGCGGCAGTTCGAGAACCTTAACTTTGATTTTGGAGACGGCATAGTGGTAAATGATCTCCCTAGAGAAAACGATATTGAAGCTGTGATCAGAAACGCGATGAAAAAGGCGAATTTCATAGAGGATAAGCTGTCAGAAGACAACAGAAAAGCGATTGACCTGTTCTTTAACCAATTTTTGCCGCGAGGTAAAAGCCGCGTAGTAAGGACGAATATCGAGGGCGATATCAAATACATCAAGACCGAAGAAATGTCAGCCTCAAGTGTGCGTTCAGGAGAGCTTGATAGATATAAAAGTGTTTTTATTTCCGAGGATTATGAGAATGAGCTTAGCGGCGAGAATAAGTTCGTTATTAAGGACCTCGAAGCGCATTTTAAAGCACAGCACTCTCAACAGGTAATGATGGATTTTGCGGGATCAGGAAGCTCAAAATATATTAGGCAGATCATTCCATCCAAGCCCATATATGTCGTCAATACATCAGTATTTAAATGTCCTCAAAATCTTGTGATCGTATCGCACAAACCGGAAAGAGCATTCGTTTTTAGACTTATAGATCATTTTAAATATATTACATCGTGGTTAAAATCCAGGGATATGGACTTCTACAGCCTTGATTATGAGTATTTTAAGGGCGGCAAAGACAGGGTGCGAAAAAGCTTTAATCCGGATTTCTTCATTCGAATCGATCTGGATACGTATATTGATCGATTAAGGGAAGAATTGCCGAGTTTTGATCCGTTTGTACTTAAAGATTTGCAGGATCAGGGCATAAAGACTCTTATTCGTGTTGTTGAGATCAAGTCAGATGAAGACAAGGAAGAGGTAACGCGCGCAAAGGAAAGATGGGGCAAGGAACACTTTGAAAGAGTAAGCAAACGGCTTAAAGAGGTTAATCCTATCGATCTCCCGCAAGAGTTCAGAAGTGAATGCCGTCAGCACTACACATTTGATGTATTAAGGCCTGAAAGTTATGATAAATGGTTCGCGGGGTTGAGGGGAGGGTGGTTGTGATGTCTTATAGTAACAATTAAGGTTATATACCCATGCAAGAAATAGATATTATATATAATTCATTCGGATCTCCTGTCCTTCGATTGCTTAGCAATGGGCGTTTAGTTGACTATAATGGTAAAAGTATTGGGTTTATCGAGGAAGATTGTGTTTACGATTATAATGGTGTTCACGTTGGTTGGTATATAGATGGTATTTTTAGAGATCACAATGGTTGTTGTGTAGGATTCGGGAATGACGTACAACTAACTCCTCATCCTTTGCTTCCAATAAAACAAATATGTCCAATATCTGGCTTTATTGAATTCGAACCGTTTAGACCTTTCAGAGGATTTCCCCCATTAAAACCAGTATTTTTCATGGGGTGGTCAAGTTATAATCCAATATCAATATTCAAAATATAATTATGCACGACTTTTATATTGATGATACAGAGAGAGGCAATAGAAATAAGGAAGGTTATCTGCCTATATTGGGAGGGTTTACAATAGGAAAGGATAAATACAATCAGTTGCAAGAGGTAATGAGAAGGCTTAAACAGTCTGCAGGCCTTGACAAAAATGATCCAATAAAGTGGAGCCCCGGACAAAATGATATTCTATATGCGAATCAAAGAAGTATACCCAATCAAAACGATTTCAAAGAAACAGTATTAAAAATGATTGGGAGTCAAGATTTAAAAATAATCATTTCAATTATTGACACCCAAAATCTTTATCCCACATGGACATATGAATCATATAGGAAAATGGCTTTGGAATACTTGAGTCAAAGATTTCAGCATTATCTTATGGAAAATGGTGTTACAGAAATCAACTCCGGACAAGTAATCATTGATTATCCGGGAAATAGCATAGAATCTTCAATGTCCCGACATTATCATACGATATGTTGCAAAGGCTGCTCTTATATCCCGATGAAATTATCTTTATTGTCAAACACCTTATATCTTGCACACGCTTTTTCAAATGAAGGGCTTCAAATCGCAGACTTTATTGTTGGTTCTATCGGGTACACACTAAAAACAAAATGTAGCAATTACTTTGATTTAATAAAAAGCAATATAAGAAGTAAGGATGGCAACATGAAAGGGACTGGGGTAATAATATTTCCGAGTAATTCAAGAATTGCGGATCATTTATTTAAATGAGAATAGATAATTGATAATGGACAATGGATAATTTATGGGAAAGTGGGTGGGGACGAAGAGGGGGAAGTGAGGGGGCGAGACGGAAAATTATGCGCATAATTACTTGGAACATGAGAAGGGCAACAGAAACAAGTGCTGCTTGGAAAATGTTGACTGATTTAGATCCGGATGTAGCATTACTTCAAGAAGTATCAAACATCCCAAAGAATATTAAGGAATTATTCGATATTAAATTCCACAAGGCCACCGGTAAAACCGGAAAACCGCAAAAGTTTGGCACTGCAGTCTTTGTTAAAGGAAAGATCATTGATGAGCTGCCATTGTCTTCTGAATATGATTGGGTAAATCAAGAACTCGAGTTTTTTAAAGGGAATTTTGTGGGTTGTATTGTGCAACCGCAAAATCATGGGCCAGTCAGAGTAGTTTCTGTTTATAGTCCTGCATGGCCTGTAGACAAAGATAGATTAAACGGAATAGATGTCTCTCCGGTTAAGCTAAAATTAAATCCTAATGTTTGGGGCACAGAAATTATTTGGTCCGCTTTAAAGCATCTAGTGTCCGGCAATGAAAGCTGGGTAGTTGGTGGAGATTATAATATCTCTGAAACATTCGATATAGAGTGGCAGGACAAAAACAAGGTAAGATTTGGTATCCGGAGCCATGGCAGTCCAGAAATATTAGATAGAATGCATAATTTGGGATTTACAGAATGCCTCCGAGGATATAATGACAAGATTGTGCCGACTTTTAAGCACCCCCGGGGAAAAGTAGAGCATCAAATAGATCATTTGTTTGTAACAAATGATCTGTATTCACGAATACAAACATGTTCAGTAGGCGATCGGTCGATCATCTTCGGCAGCTCATTAAGCGATCACCTTCCAATAATAGCGGACTTCAAGGATAACCGGGACATACCACCCGACATAGAAGAATTTATTATTAGAAATAAGTGGGTTTTTGCAAAAACTATGTCCGAGATACCGCACTATTACATAGTGAGGGACAATCTATCTGAAAACGATAAAATGCTATTTGATGAATTTGGAGCGTTGATAAAAAGGAAGGGCCATACTGAAAGCTTTCATTCTAAGCAATACACTTATTTTAATATAGGCAATTATAAATATTGGGTAATAGGTAATGTTTTAAATAGGGCAGAGCTGGGACTTGAAAACAAATGATTAATGGGGTGATCTTTTATCCGTGCGCACCCTGATCGATGGCTATAATGCGGCACTAAGAACGCAGGACGTACTGCGAGCGGCTATTGACATGTCTTTAGGCGGGTGTATAATTCTCTTACAGCGGTGATTTAGAAGACAACTTGCTCCGCTTTATAAATGTGCTAAAGAGCTGGACGGGGCCCGTATAAACCAAGCTATTTAGCTTGGTTTTTGTGTTAATAAGGGAGGTGATATGTATGACCTAATGAAAGGAGTCCCGATTTATGACGACTTGCGGGGACTAAAATATCAGCTAAAAGGAGAAAATCATGCGAAAAATAATGACAGCATTGTTCATATTGATAGCAGTCGCCGGTTGTTCGTTTGCAGAAAAAATAGTATTTGAAGGGACACCACAGTATAGATGCTCGACTTCCTTTGATAAAGACGTAAGAGATAAAATAGTAGGAGAAGACCAAATTAATTATAAAGTGCTAATTACGAAAGATGAAAACGGGTATTTATGGTCTTCAAGAGAAAAAAGATCTTTAAATCATAATTTAAGCGGAATCTATCAATATTTTGTAAATCCTCAAGGATCAGGGTATATAAAATTGGTAAAAAATGAAGACGGCAGTTATTCCTATATGGAACACATGACCAGTGGGCTTCAAACAATAACCTATTGGGGAAACGGGAATAAACTGGATCTGTAGTAGGATCCGATGTCTTAAAGAAAGGAGTAATATAACAAGGGCCGCGATGATGTCCCGATTTAAACCAACTTGCGGGGGACTATAAAAATACTGCTAAAAAGGAGAAATACGATGAAGACGATTAGACAAAGGGGCCGTCACGGCGATTTGGCGATAACAAGGCTTGTTGAAATTCCCTCCGATATTGCAAGGCTTGATACGACCATACTGATGGCAGGCGAGGCAACAGGACACAACCACGAGATAATCTCCTACGAGCCCGGACAGATCGAGATCTTTGAAGCAACCAGGATGACAGGCGCCCGCTTGATGGAAAAGATCAAATACCTGCAGGTGAAATACGGCAGTGTCATCCTGACCCACCCGGAACACAAAGAGATATCCGTTACAGAAGGGTTTTACTCTGTCACGATAGAAAAGGAGTTTGATCCCTTTCTTAAGTACTATCCGCAGGTGAGGGACTAGAAATGTCAAACTATGTGTCCCAAAAACAAATAGACCTGTTCAGGGATATAAGAAGGAACTGGCATGAGGAGGTCTTTAACCTTAAAAAAAGGCCATCAAGGGAAAAGATAATAATGTATATAGGTTTTCTCTACAGGATGGCGGGTCTTTGCCCTCCTGAAAACGTTTTTATCGCGGACTCGCCAAAAAGCGCTTCAATGATAGGCATAAGACTGGTTTCCGCTTCAAAGTCCTGGTACGCGTTTAAAGATGTGAACCTTTGGGAAGATATTCCGGACAGGGTAAAAGACAGCATCTGGCAAAGCATAAAGGACTGCGGCGGGGGCCATAATGGGGACCTGATCGGCGACAGCAATATAATGGAAGCGGGCAGGTTTTTGTGCGATGCTGTTGCCGATTCAGCCATCTTTGACGCTGTCACAAAACACATGGAAACGGTAGATGAAGAATTCAGCAAATCCGTCTATAACTGTATAAACAAATATCCGCTCGTTCGAAATGACATGATAAAGAACTTATTTTGGAAACGGGTATTTGAGCGCGAAATGAGATGCTTTAACGACGGCGGCCATCCGTCAAGAAGGTTTTACATGGCAAGGCTTGACTTCAGCAGTCGATTCGGCTGCGGATTCCTTTCAAGCTGGCTGATGTCCTATGAATTCATGAGAGAAATAACAGGCCGCATTGATGAAGTATCGGATATGATGCTTAACGCTTGCAAGACGGGCATCATGGGCGTGATACCGCTTGGCAAAAGCGCGATAGTCATCCTTAACCCGCGCAGGATGGAATTTAATGCCGCGGAAGAGATCCACTGTGCGGACGGCAGCGCGGTGGAGTTCTTTGACGGCACTTCGTACTGTTTGTGGAAAGGCATTCCGGTGCCTGACCGCTGGATCCTTGAGAAAGACCGGCTCGGGCTTGATGACCTTATCTCCCAAAAAAATATCGAGTTGAGAAGGATCCTCGTTGAGATTGCCGGTTATGAAAAGATGCTGGCCAAAGCTAAGCTTGTGAACAGCTCTAAGAAGGGGAACGAACTGTTTGTGATCCCAAAAGTAATGAACGGTAAAGACCTGCATCTGCTTAGATACAGCTGCCCGTCCACGGGCAGGGTCTATGTCAAACCGGTCCCGGATGAATTTACGGGCGCGGATGAGGCGCAGGCGTGGAGCTTTGGATGGACCTTAGAGCAGTATCTGTCGCTTGACGCCGAATCCTGATAAAATTGGGTGATAGTTTGTAATAAAGGAGAAACCAAATGCTCGGTGCAATAGCAGGCGATATAATCGGTTCGATCTATGAGTTCCATAATATAAAAAGCGAAAGCTTTGAATTGTTCTATAAAGTTATAAGCAAGTTTACTGATGATACAGTACTGACCTGCGCGATTGCTGATTCTATAATATCGCGCGTATCATATGCCGAAAAGTTGATCGAATACTATCATCTGTATCCGGGCAGGGGATATGGTGGAAGTTTTGGGAATTGGGCGAGAAAAGGCGGAGGTCCGGCATACAACAGCTATGGCAACGGCTCTGCGATGAGGGTAAGTCCGGTAGCATATGCATTTAACGACCTGAATAGGGTGCTTGAAGAGGCAAAAAGATCAGCGGATGTGACGCATAACCATTCTGAAGGGATAAAAGGCGCGCAGGCGGTAGCCGCCGCGATATTCCTGGCACGAACAGGCAAGAGCAAAAGCGAGATCAAAAAATATATTGAAAAACAATTCGGATACGATCTTGACTTTGATCTTGATAATCTGAAAAAGAACTATACTTTTAATGTCACCTGTCAGGGCAGCGTCCCCCAGGCGATCTTCGCTTTTCTTATATCAAAGGATTTTGAGGATGCCATACGAAAAGCGGTTTCGATAGGAGGAGACTCGGACACGATAGCATGCATTACCGGATCTATAGCGGAGGCGTTTTATGGGGGAGTGCCGGAAGGAATCAAAAAAGAAGTGTATGCGAGATTGGATGAGAGATTGAGAACGATAGTGGGAGAGTTTTCAAAAAAGTATATTAGATAATAGAAATGCTTTATTGTCACTTCAAAGTTACTGCTTCCTCGTCGCACTATAAATCCCAACCACAACAGCAGTTTCTGCTCGGCGGGCGCATATTCGAAATGAGAAAAAGTTGATTGTATTTGATGGCGAGAAGCGGTTAAATTTGATCTCATTGCGAAGAATTGTTTCATACAGTATAATTTGTGCATGACAAACACATTTAAGGGTGTGGCTTACGAGATATTAAAGGAAGCGGGCAAACCACTTCGATCCGATGAAATGACAAGAATTGCTTTGCAAAGGGGTTGGCTTAAGACCGCGGGAAAAACTCCTGAAGCAACCATGAACGCACTACTTATCGTTGATGTGAATAAAAATGGAACGAGTTCTCTCTTCAAAAAATGCGGTCCAATGCTATTTGCTCTAAATGAAAACGTAACAATAGCAAGAAAGAAAGATTTAGCAGAAGAACATGAAAAGAATGAATATAGGATTGCCGAAACGCTTTCTACCGCACAAAAGGGTAATATTGTTGAAGCTCGCATTGCAGAACTCATTACTTTATATGGATCCCATTTGTCGTGCTATAGACCAATTTCAGATGATGATGGAATAGATTTAATTGTAAAAGAGAAAGGCAGCTTAAAGTCCATTTATATCCAGGTCAAAAGCAATTTTAGCGATGATTTCAGTCGTCCATTCTGTGCAACTGTAAAAAAGCGAAGCGCTATTGATGCTTACTCCATGAGTTTCGTATTCTGCCTTTTTGATACATCTAAAGGTGACATTTATGATTATGTCTGGTTTGTTCCATCCCCGGATTTTGTGCGCATGGCAAACAAGGATAAAAACGACTTACTATGTTTTGTTTCGGGGAAACAAAGGAGAGGGTCAAATAAGTGGGATGCATTTATGATCGACAAAAGAGATCTATCTGGCCATGTTATAGCTCAATTGAAACGAATAGCATGAATATCATAAAAAACAAACATTGGATAAAGATAAATGATTGGGAAGGTGGAATTACTTATGTTGACAAGTCGAGCATTTCTCAGAAAGGATCTATTGTTTCTGCCATCCTCAAATATTCCACAAACACGCCAGGCATTGATATAAGGAGTCAACGAAAAACAAAGGAAATAATAAAGGGCGAGCAATTCAATATTAAAAACGGAACGCATTGTGACAATTATATGTCATTTGTATACATGGATGACTCTGTTAGCGACATAATTGATCTGGATGATGAATGGAGACCTGCCACCGATGGTTTTTTGACGACATTAAACTACCTTAAAGCTTGGGCACAAGAAAACCATGTTCAGCAAAAAAGTGATCTAATCGATAGATTTTTTATTAACACGAAAGATTATGATGCTTTTTTATCGGGATTAAGTGTACGCAAGATCGCAAATGACGATGCTACCTGCATTGCTTCTCTCACTAAGGATGAAGGCTATATGTGTTACGCGTTGACCCATCTTCCTTCAGAAAAATACATCAGCGAAAATGCTAAATACTTCGACCCTACTTATAAAAACGTCGAACAATTCAATGAAGGCTGTAAGATCCTGGCCGACAGATTGCGGATTTACCTTGAAACAGACGATTACAGCCGCATTCCCGACACGCCGCCGGCTTTTGGTGACCTGACCTTTGATATAAATGCACCCGACCCTGATGAAGAAGCCAAATCGGCAATGATGGACAGTTATTATGATTCTATGGGAGAAGCAAACAAAATTAAGTTTGGCGAAATTACCGGGCAAAAAATACTACAGGCAGCAAAAAGGGGCGATTTGGAAGCAATAAAAAGATTGATGGCTTTGCCTGTTGAGGAGGGCGGATTATTATTGCTTCGCTTTCTTGCTAAAGATGAAAATGGAAATACTGCTTTAGACCTGGCTACCATTAATGGGCATAAAGATATTGTTGAATATTTAAAAAGATAGCACAACAAAACCACAGCAACGATGACATCTATTGTCAATATAATTCAAGAATAACCGGTTTTCTCTCGGCGGGCGCAATTATTCTATTGGGGGCTAAGGAACGCGCCCGCCGGAATTAGGCATTATTGGCAAGAATAAAAAGGGGCCTGCCCTGAGTGAGCGTTAGCGAGTCGAAGGGCTTGTCCCGAGCGGAGCACTGAGCTTGTCGAAGTGCGAAGTCGAGGGAGTTGTGTGGGTTGGTAATAGTTATTGAACGAAGGAGGCGACTTGAGGATGTGGAAGAAACATAGAACGGAGCAGGGGTTTTATGTTCATCGTTGTCTTTTGCGCCTAAATAGAAATACTTAGCTTTC
>Ga0265297_10003013_pt1 | contig 31901 bp, 28 predicted proteins | sample Munlanlwell13791_FD_192502 | JGI IMG/M metagenome (GOLD analysis project Ga0265297, IMG submission 192502) | Leachate microbial communities from a municipal landfill in Southern Ontario, Canada - Leachate well 137-91 | ecosystem: Engineered > Solid waste > Landfill > Unclassified | place...
ATTGAATCCACTCCGAAAAGTGAAATTGTTTTTAATTAATTAATAATCAGTTATATAATTGTTTTTTTCAATTGTTTTATGTATCTTGCTTTCATAATTAAAAGAGCATCAAATGTTTAAAAAATCATCGAAATCAGGTCAACTTAACATTTTTACATCGCCCAAATCTTTGTTTTCAGGCAATTCGCTAAAAATGTACGAAGATGAGCAGGCATGGCATAACCAGTTTCGTAAACAGGTCACCATGCGCATTGATGAAAATATCTTTCGGCCTTTATATTGTCAGGACAATGGTACACCCAATGCGCCTATCCGTGTACTGGTTGCAATGATGGTACTAAAAGAGGCCGAAGGCTTAAGTGACCAAAAGATCTTTGAGAACTGTCGTTTTAACCTTCTGGTTCGCAGTGCTATAGGCTTGTATAATGCAGACGATCCACTACCCACGGAATCAACCTATTATTTATTCCGCAAACGCATCCAGGAATATGCAAAGGAAGAAAACGAAAACCTCTTCGAAACTGCTTTTGCACAAATCACCAAAGGCCAATGTGCCGAATTCGAAGTTAGTGGAAAGCGTATCCGCATGGACAGCAAATTGTTGGGCAGCAATATTGCCTGGCTTAGCCGTTACGAATTGATACACGAGACACTGCGTTTATTTTATGACCAGGTTAAACAAGCTGGCCAACTCGACAAAGCCATCAAAGACCGGTTAGACGAGCTGCTTAAATTAGAGGGCAATAAAGTTGTTTACATCTGCTCGGGCGAAGAGGTCAAAAGCCGCTTGCAGGAACTCGGTGAATTGATATACAAGATATTGCCACTATTTTTATCCTCAACAGGAGTTCATTATCAAACCCTCCAACGGGTTTTCAACGAGCAGTACAGGGTAGATGAAAAAAAAGTGGTCGTTGCCCGTGAAAAAGAAGAAATATCGGCAAAATCGGTTCAGTCGCCACACGATACAGACTGTCACTACCGGAATAAGGATGACCAAAAGGTGAAAGGCTTCAGCATCAATGTAACAGAGAGTTGTGATGATGACAAGTCCTTAAACCTGATCGGCCATGTCGATGTGAGGAAAGCAAGTTGTTCTGACGTTGATTTTCTTCAGGACGACATCGAAAAAGCACAGGAAGTATTCCCTGATAAAATACAAACCGCACACGCTGACGGAGCATATCATAGTCCTGATAACCAGCAATATTGCAAGGACAACGAAATCGATCTGTACCTCCATGCCATACAAGGGGCGAAAAGCAGGTACCAGTTCAATTTTGCCGAAAATGGGGAACTCTCTATTTTTGATACAATAACCAACGAGATTGTTGGTCCCAAAATGATTATCTCTAAAGACGGCACCGTTAAATGGCGCATCAAAACTGAAAAAGGTTACCGGTACTTTACCCAAAAAGATATTGATGGTTACCTGATCCGAAAACAGATAGCAGAAACTCCCATTGAAACTTTACAGTTCCGTAACAATGTTGAAGCCACCATTTTTCAATTAGGCTACCATTATCCAAACGCAAAAAGCAGGTACCGGGGTGAAATCAAGCACCAAATGTGGGCCAATATCCGCTGTCTGTGGGTGAACTTTGTCCGAATACTAAACTACATAAAACAATTATGTCAAAGAACTTCATTTTTTGCAAAATATGAGCTCAAATATCACTGTGCCAAGCTCATTTTTGCGTTTCAATCATTTCTAACGGCAATATTGCCACATCATCTATCAAGTTCCGAAAACGCTGACTTCTCAATCAGTTGAGAAAAATCGAGTTGTCGGACGGGATTCAGAATTAGCAGAATAAATGAGGATGAAGCGATGGAAAGAGATGCGCTGACATACAAAGTTATCGGGTGCGCGATGAGAGTGCATAACGAACTTGGAAATGGATTTCAAGAGGTTATTTACCAAAGGTGTTTGGCCATCGAATTTGTCAATGAGGGCTTGAATTATGAAAGGGAGAAAGAGCAAAACATTTTCTACCTTGGAACTAATGTTGGAACCCGAAGGGCAGATTTCGTTGTTGAAAATCACCTGATTGTCGAATTGAAGGCACTTATCAACCTCGAAGATGTGCATCTGGTGCAAGCCAAAAATTATGTGGTGGCCTATAATTTCACCAGAGGCCTGCTGCTCAATTTCGGCGCCATCAGTCTACAATACAAGCTCATCTTCAATCCGAAGTACCAAACCCTGGCCTCTCCAAAAAAACCTCCGGCAACCTAATTCTGTTCAATTCTTTAATTCTGAAAATTCTGCTCCATTTCGGCGCCATCAGCCTGCAATACAAACTCATCTTCAATCCCAAATACCAAACTCCTTCCTCTTCAAAAAACCCTCTGCCAACCTAATTCTGTTAATTCTATAATTCTGAAAATTCTGCTCCATTTCGGCGCCATCAGCCTGCAATACAAACTCATCTTCAATCCCAAATACCAAACTCCTTCCTCTTCAAAAAACCCTTCGGCAACCTAATTCTGATCAATTCTTTAATTCTGAAAATTCTGCTTCAGACTCAAATTCAGTGCCATCAGCCTCCAATATAAGCTCATCTTCAATCCCAAATACCAAACTCCTTCCTCTTCAAAAAACCCTCTGCCAACCTAATTCTGTTAATTCTTAAATTCTGGTCAATTCTGCTCAATTCTGGCCAATTCTGCTTCAGACAATTAATTCCTCCATTCACCCCCTCAAAAATCTCCATTCACCGATTCTTTATTTCAGGAAAGATTGGTTGGTAATATTTTTGATCATGTTTTTAAAACTTACGATCATGAATGTATCGGTTGTGGAAATAAATATCAATAATACACCTCCCAATGAAATTATACGCTAACCTGATTCCTGCCATAGCATACGCTTTGACAACTATGTTTTCCAACATGGCAGGGGTGACCTCTGTGGTTGAAAATCATCCCCAAAAACAGCAGATTGTCTCACTTCCGGTTACGTCTAATGAACTTAACAGCCAAAAGAGCTGTGTTTTGGTGACAAAAAATGGACAGCTCATCCGTGACTCATTTTTTGAGTTTTTCCCTGGACCGCTCAACACTTCTGGTTGCTCCACGGTCATTTACCAAATTTTTACCGGAACGCCAGGACTCTTTGAAATAGCCCCCTTCCGGATGAGGTTCCAACCTCATGATGCGGATTAAATCTTTGGCTGACATTTGCAGCAAATTACTACTTTGTAAAGGATATATAAAGCGATCCTCCGTTGCCTTTGTAGGAAGTCATGGTTTGGCTATAAACTGAAGCATTGGTGTGGGTTTCTTTGTATTCTTTAGCAATAGCTTTCACATAAGGAGAAATATCTGTATATTTTGGAGGCTGAAAATCCATCATTCCCAGAGAAGCTGCCGGCACGTTTTGAAGTTCAATCGTTACATTGTATTCTTTTGAGACGTGATCGTCCCAATTTGGCGCATACATTGTTTTTTCTTTGATATCACATCTTAATGAGAGCAACACAGTGGCATCTGCATTGACATTTGCTGTGATGGTAAAGATTTTACTGTCTGATGTCGTTTCTCCGGAAACGGGGAAACCATAGTTTCCGGTAAAAGAAAATGCAGTGCCTTTCACCGTTGGCCCGGATTTAGTAGTGTAAGGCGAATCAAACCGGGACGAAGTAGTATTGTACTTAAAGTATTCGTTAGATGAGCGCTCCCCAGTGGAAAATACCACATCAGCAATCGTTAGTTCTAAACTCATATCTTTGACAGTCAGCCATTTGGAATATCTACTTTGGATGGTATTTGAAATGATTGCGGGCGAACTGGCATCGACCAGCTTCTTGCCGGTCGAATTGTCATACAAGTCAACTTTTACAGTAAAGTTGCCTTCTTTAGAATATGTATGGGTTACGGTACTGTCGCTAAGTACTGTTGTCTGTGAACTTCCATCGCCAAAATCCCAAACATATTTGGCCGATTTCGGGGCATATCCTTTTGGTCTGGCCGTAAAGGAATAGTTTTTGGAAAGTTCGCCATACAATGGATTTGGTGAAATTGTCAAAGGAATATTATTGACCGTTAACCATTTGAAATCCACAAATCTATTGTTGTACTCTCCGTTAGTTTTGCTCGATTCCCTCCAACCGACAATATAAACTCCAAGAATATTGGGGCCGGGTTTAAGAAAAGTGGCAGCAGTTCCATCAGCTTTTGCTTTGGAGAGACCCTTCCCATCCTTGTCAACTATTATATGACCTATAATCTTTTGGTCCTGTACTGTAAATGAGACTTCAGCCGTAGGACAAATTGCCATGGTAAGCAAAGAGTCAACATTGACTGTTAGTCCGTCTTTCACTTCGTACCCTACACCGTTTGTTGCCCAAAATGTATAGGATGGAAAGGTATTCGGCACTACTGTCCCAATTGTATTATTCAAGACCTCTCCCCAGCGTTTACCAATCTTATCCCATTCAATGTAAGCCGTTTTGGCATAATAAGTAACAAAGGGATAAGGATTTGAAACATCATCCCCGTTTAGTTTGGCCAGATATGGTTGAAATTTATTATTAGTAAATTCGATGGTCTGGCCAGTTCCGGGGGTATTCGGATCTGATATAAATAACTTGCCACTACTGACAGAAACCTGATAGCAGATCAAATCATGGCCACTATATTTTGGAGTTCCATCAGTATTTGTGCCAGTTTGTCTGTAAATCCCGATTCCTTGCGGTTCACCCGTTAAAAGCATTACTCCAGCTATCGTGAGTAATTTTTGTTTATCCATTTCCTGGTTTTTATCTATATATTTATCAAAAATGGATGCAAATAATCCATCCCATTCCAGGTCTTTATGAATAACAGAACAGAACTTGTACCCTTTTGCATTATCCTGCCAGAAATTAGCATTATCGCTGAACTTGTCGTTGAGTTTGCCCTCAGTAGGTTTTTTCTCGAAAAAGTACCACATCGCTGCCATATTTTGTCCTGCACAATGTCCGCCAGGTGCAATGTAAGAGCCATAGTTAACAAATTCCCAGTCATCGGTGCCCGGCTTAAACCCTGAAGAGATGATGGGCTGACCGTTCAACAGACTCTCCGAGATGGAACTGATGATAATATTGGCTCCTGTTGGTGCAGCGCTTTTCAAATTGACCGCTCCGCTTTTCAGCTTACTGGCAGGCAGAAAATGCCGTGTCAAAAGCGTGATCGAATTGGAAGTGATATTGCTAAACGGAATTCCTTCCAGTTTACCTGTAGCATCGTCAATATAAAATCCGAGCGGGATATGACCCTGAGGGATGGTAACGGGGATGGTAACGCTCATCAGTCCTTTGGAATAACTTCCATCGAGTGAAATAGAAATGAGCGGAGAAATCGGATTAAAATTTGCTCCAAACTGGTGGTTCTTTACGGTGGCGTAAGCGATTTTCAGCGTTGGATTGGTGGTATAGCCATTCGCCGGAACAGTAACCTCCAACCCATCAACGGGGGTTCCGGGTTTTGTAATTTTTACAGTGGTCCCAGCTGATCCGATGGTGGTTGTCGACAAATCGGCAAAAGCACCAGTTGTAATGTTCTGTAAAACAACATCCTGACCTGTTTGATCCGTTTTGTCTTCGGAGGATGATTGATCCTCAGGCTTGTTGCACGCCCAGGCCAATCCAACCACCACCATAATGAAGATGAAAGATTTTATCATACCTTGAATGTTTAATATTGACTATTAATGGCTGAATAAGCCCCGGGAAAGAGATAACCGTGTATGCACAAACATGTAGTAATGAACTGTTAATTCACCAATCTAAATTAGCCTGTTTAATATTTGAATACTATAGCCCATTGGGGTTATTTCGCAACTCAATCATAGGGGAAAAACCATTTGAAATGGACAAATTAACAGGTCGCATAAAAACATGGTGGAAGAATAGCGCAAGATTTCAAAGCACAATCATTGGCAAAAAAATTGTCCTGAAATTCTGTTCATCAAAAGGAAAACAAATTACCTGCGTACAAAATAATTTTTTATATTTGCCGACTCAATCGGGGATTAGCGTCCCGACGGGTCGGGACTAGATCGTTTGACTTCCGGTCATATGGTCATAAGTCGGACGAAGTATTAAATGTAATGGGGGATTAGCTCAGTTGGCTAGAGCGTTTGACTGGCAGTCAAAAGGTCATCGGTTCGATTCCGATATTCTCCACAGAAAATCAAAGAGGTTGCAAGTGAATTTGCAGCCTCTTTTGTTTAGAGCAAACAGTACACTCCTATCAACAAGAAAGCGAATGCTAGTCTTACTTTCACCTTCAAAAACCATGGATTTTGCTTCGGCCAGTCCTACATTAATAAATTCGCAGCCTGTTTTCCAAAAGGAGATTGCCGAATTGATCCGGCATTTGAAAAAATTATCCTTAAGCCAACTGGAGGAGATGATGAACATTAGCACAAAACTCGCATGGTTGAACAGGGAGCGGTTCGCCCTTTGGAAACCGGAATTCACAACTGCCAATTCAAATCCGGCAATTTGCTCTTTCAAGGGGGAAGTGTATCATGGATTGAATGTTCAATCTTTGCCTGCTAACGATGTTGAAGCCTCCCAACAGCATTTACGTATTCTCTCAGGCTTGTATGGAGTCCTTCGACCGCTTGACCTGATACAGCCCTATCGCCTGGAGATGGGGTCATCCTTCCAGTTTGGCAAATATACCAACCTTTACCATTTTTGGAGACAAAAAATCACCCGGCAAATTGGCATTGATTTGAAAGAAAGCGGTTCTAACCTGCTTATCAACCTGGCATCACAGGAGTATTTTTCCGCTCTTGACAGTAAAAAGCTGAATGTAAAAATAGTCACACCACAATTCCTGGAAGGCAAGAACGAAGCATTTAAAATGGTTACCGTTTATGCCAAAAAAGCCAGGGGAATGATGGCACGCTATATGCTTGAATACCACATTAATTGTGAAGAAGATTTAAGGGGATTCAGCAGCGACGGTTATTACTTCAATAGCAACTTGTCAAAACCCGGTTCGCCTGTGTTCACGCGATAAATTTCCCTCTTCCATCCACAAAATCCCCCCAAACGTCTATTTTATTTTCAAAAAAATGAAATGTGAAGTTTTTTTGCTTCAAAATGGAAGAAGCGATGAAGACAACACAAATAAGATTATCAATTGCCGTAATACTGATCCGGTTAACAGGATTCTTAGGATTTGTATCCCCATCTTTTGCAGCCATTTGTTATCTTTGATAAAAATAGATTCCATGTTTAAGTTCCCATCCATATCAGATAAAAAGCTAAAGCTAACCCTTCATGCCATTGCATGGATATTCGTTATCCTGATCCCGCTTTATCTGAACAGCGCTTTTGGAGGAAGTCAACACAGACTGAACCAATTCTATGCGCATACCTTTTCGGCGTTCGTGGTTTTTTATGTTGGGTACCTCTGGCTGGTTCCCAAATTCTTTCTTAAGGAGCGATATTGGGTCTATCTGATCATCCTGGTAGTGGTGATCGATGCGTCCTATTATATGACCTCTTTTATCAATGATCATATCCTATATGATGCTACGGCGGATGCTAAATTTCAGGAGTTTGTCAAAAAGATGGCAGCAAACGGTATCGATTTCAAGCCTCCGATGAAAGCTTTCGGGTATTACAATCATATTCTCGCTTCCCTGTTGATTTCCGGATTTGCCATTGGCCTCGGACTCATCGAGAAATTGAAACAGAACGAGAAGAAGCAAAAGGAGATGGAGAAGGAGAAGTTGCATTCTGAACTGGCCTTCCTGAAGAATCAGGTCAGTCCCCACTTCTTTTTCAATACACTAAACAATATTTACGCCCTGATCGGCATCGACGGACCTACGGCGCAGGATTCCGTCCTGAAGCTATCGAAGATGATGCGTTACCTGCTTTACGAATCTGAACAAGGTGAGACACTGATGAGCCATGAAATTAATTTTATGCACAACTACATCGATTTGATGAAATTAAGGCTCAGTCCCAAAGTGCAGTTGCAGATCGACTTTCCGAAAGAGTTTTCTGATTTCTCTTTCCCTCCGTTACTATTTATACCCTTTATCGAAAATGCATTTAAACATGGCGTGAGTCACAGGGAGGCGTCATTTATTCATCTTCGGTTGGAAATTGTCGACCAACAAATCTGTTTTTTCGCAGAGAACAGCATTGGCAAAACTGCTCATACAGGAGAGATCCGGCAACATTCGGGAATTGGTCTTGAAAATGTGAGGAAACGTCTGGGTTTATTGTTTGCTGGCAATCATGATCTCAAGATAGAACAGGGAGAAGATGTTTTTAAAGTTCGGCTGTGCGTAAAAAAGGATAAGCAAACAACATGTTGAAATACCCATGAGATATAAATCACATCAACCGAATCCTCCAGCTGGCGGATGGGTATTCCATGCGACCATTAGAAAGAAATTTTATACGCATGAAACTTAAAACCATTGCCATTGATGATGAGCCACTCGCCCTTAAACTGGTCAGCGACTACATCAGCAAGACCCCTTACCTTGAACTGGTCGGGGCTTTTGACAATCCGCTGGATGCCATTGAATTTCTTGCTGAAGCCGAAGCTGAACTCATATTTGTTGACATTCAGATGCCCGATCTTACAGGCATTGAGTTCACGCGATCGCTACAGCAAGAGCACAAAATAATCTTTACCACCGCTTATGAAAAATATGCCCTTGAAGGTTTTAAGCTTAATGCGGTCGACTATCTTCTCAAACCATTCAGTTACGAAGAATTTCTGAAGGCTGCGGGTAAAGCGCACAAGATTGCTGAGCTGGAAGCCAGCGCCTTGCCAACTGTTGAAGCCAACAACCAGTTTCTCTTTTTAAAATCAGAATACAAGATCCGCCGCATCAACTTCAACGACATCCTTTACATCGAGGGCTTGAAAGACTACATCAAAGTTTATACTACCGGGGAGGATAAACCGGTACTTTCGCTCAACTCCATTAAATTGCTGGAACAGAAGCTTCCGGAAGAAATGTTTATGCGGGTGCACCGTTCATTTTTGGTTAACCTGGATAAGATTGAGACAATCGACAGAAGCCGCATCGTTTTTGGGAAAGCCTATATTCCTGTTAGTGATCAGTACAAGGCGAAGTTTCAGGAATATCTGGATAAGAATTTTTTGTAAAGCCGGTAAAACGCACAATTTTAAATGGTTATCCTAAAATAGCTCTTGATTTTTGGAATTGTCCTAAAAAATCAGTATCTTAGGATATATGATTCAAAATATGATGTCAAAGATCGATTTGCCAGTTATACCAGATGAAATAATTATTGATAGAATCTACCTCGTCAGGAATCAAAAAGTGATGATTGATAGAGATTTGGCTATTCTTTATGGAATAGAAACGAAAGTATTAAAACAGTCCGTCAAGCGAAATATTGAAAGATTTCCAACGGATTTTATGTTTGAAATGACCAAGGAGGAGTTAGATAATTGGAGGTCACAAATTGTGACCTCCAATGCAGATAAGATGGGATTACGTTATGCCCCATATTGTTTTACCGAGCCAGGGGTAACTATGTTGTCATGTGTGCTAAACAGTAAAAGAGCCATAGAAGTTAATATCAAAATTATTAGGGTATTTACCAGATTGAAAGAAATGGTACTGACTCACAAAGATATATTACTGAAATTAGAACAAATGGAAAGTCAGCTTTTTAAAAACAGTAAAGAGATCCAGGTGATCTTCAGTGCCTTAAAGCAGTTGCTGAATCCAGCACAGGTATCAAGAAGAAAAGTAGGATTCAAAATTGGTTCAGCCTCAAATTCTATTTAACCAAAGTATTCTTTTCTACAGGAATTTAACCCGAAGCGCTACTTTGTTGACCTTCCCCACACTGGTCTTTGGGATTTCATCAGCCCGCTGAACCTTCATGGTAATGGCTTCCCGCGGTAGTACCCCGGAGTCGACACTTGCCTTTACGAGATGGATAACATCCCTGATATGAAAGTTGGCCCCGGATTTTGGAACGACAATTGCCAGGGGGATTTCTCCCCAATTGAGATCAGGTGCCCCGATCACAGCAACTTCCGACACCCCTTCATATTTGGCGATTACGTCTTCCATCTCCAGTGAACTGATCCACTCTCCGCCTACCTTGATCACATCCTTGGTGCGGTCGGTGATCCGAATGCTTCCACCACTGTTGACGCAGGCCACGTCGTTGGTATGCATCCATCCTCCTTCCCACAATTTCTCGGAGTGAACGTGGTCTTTCAGGTAACCTTGGGTCAAATAGGGGGAACGAACAATGATTTCGCCAGCCGTTTTGTCGTCGTTGGGAACATCCCGGCCTTCCGAATCGACCACACGCACTTGTGCCAAACCAATGGGGCGGCCGGTCCTGGAGCGAAGGTCGGCCTGCTCCTCCATGGGGAGCCCCAGTTCCTTCTCGGAAAGTTGTGACAGCGATAATACCGGACAAGTTTCCGACATTCCGTACCCTCCGAAAACGTCAATTCCACGCTTCATTGCATCTATCGTCAAAGCCCTCGGAAGGGCCGCGCCGCCTATAACACATGTCCATCGAGACAAATCACACTGTGCGGATGCCGGATCTTTCAATAGCATATTCAGGATGGTTGGGACGCAATGGCTAAAGGTTACCTTGTGCGTTTCGAGGAGTTTCAGCAACATCGCCGGAATATATTTTCCGGGATATACCTGCTTGATCCCCAGGAAAGTCGCGATATAAGGGATTCCCCATGCATGGACATGGAACATCGGTGTAAGTGGCATATAGACGGATCCCCGGTGCATGCGGCCGTGAACTTCGTTGGCTGTAAGGGCCGCGGTCGTGGAAAGTGTGTGCAGTACCAACTGCCTGTGTGAAAAATAGACCCCTTTGGGAAGCCCTGTAGTTCCGGTCGTGTAGAAAGTGGTTGCACGGGTGTTTTCGTCAAAATCAGGAAACTCAAATTGAGGCGAGGCATCAGCAAGCATCTTCTCATATTCGCCTTCAAACTGGAAATGATTTCTGAAAATCTCACCGCCTTCATCGATCAGGATAAATTTTCTTCCTTCGGCTATGCGCCCGCGGATACCTTCCAGCAAGGGCAGGAAGTCGGTATGGCAAATAATCACATCGTCCTCGGCATGGTCGATGGTATAGACCATTTGTTCAGGGGAGAGCCTGACATTGATGGTGTGAAGTACCGCACCAATCATTGGAACCGCATAATAGGCCTCAAGGTACCTGTGCGAATCCCAGTCCATAACTGCAACAGTATTGCCCTCAACGACACCTATCGAGGTTAATGCATTGGCCAATCTGTGTACCCGTTCCTTCCATACCTGATAAGTGATGGTTAGCTGGTCACGGTAAATAATCTCCTGCTCCGGATGGTTGGCCAGCGGCGCTTCAAAAAGTTGTTTGATCAGAAGGGGATATTCGTAGGCCGATTTAGTTTTCTCAATCAAATTATTCATAACGATCAGTTTTATTATCCTTTCTTCTCATTTAATAAGTTTGTTAGTTATCAGGGTTCAAATTTAACAGGAAGTTTCTAACAAAAAAGAGGGATATTTATCACCTCTACTGTTCCCCAAAATGAAACGGTTAATATATATTTTACAAAGAAAATCTCCCGCTTTGGCAAATAAAAATTACATGGACATTAGTCAAAAATATACTGAACACCAAAGGCCCAAATTGGCCGATCCTGCCAGATATTATATGAAAATGCCTCAAGCAGAAGATGTTTGAACTTGAGATTAATCATTGGTCCAGCAGTATATGTGGCGTCACCCGACCGGGGAAGATAAATTTGGACCGACCCTCCAACCCCAAGATTTTTGTATACTCCAAAACTGAAATTTGTCCAATCCCAATAAAAGCTGTTGTCCGAATTCCGCATATCAAAAGTATACTGGGATTCTGAGGATGCAGAAAATATTTTGTATTCAAGAGAACAGTTAAATCCTGGGGAAATTCCATTAATGGTACCTACTACTCCCCCTATCATTGGTATGATTTCAAACGAGGTTTGCTTTCCTACATAAAATGATTTTCCAAAATAAAGCGAGGCAGTACGGATATCCTCGTAATTGTATCTTGCTTCCAGATAATAATCCTTCAGGTAAATCCAAACCTGAGGCGTTATTGTTAGTGGCTCTCGTGCACTCCAATCAAAAGTGGTATAAATCCCCGGATCATGAAACAAGGGATCCCGATTCTGAGCATTACAAAATAGGATTCCAAATACCATCAATAAGACAAGGATTATTTTTCTCATTTGATCTATGATAAAAAAAGGTTAAGAATTGGACAAAATTCAAAATTTTCGAACTTGAGCTTTGAAGTATTTTCGGATTAATTCATTGAATTCAATCATAGAGAATGGTTTTGTGAGGAAATCAGTACAACCTGCGGCCATTGCTCTTTCTCTTTCTCCTTTCAACCCCAACGCTGTTTGCGCAATGATAACCAAGTTCTTATTAAATTCCCTGATCCTGCGGGTAGCTTCGTATCCGTTCATTTCAGACATTTGAATGTCCATTAAAACCAGATCGACATCCGGGTTCTTTCTGCATACACCTACAGCATCGGTTCCAGTCATCACCTTCAGGATTTCTCCACCCATAGATTTGATTAGTTTACTCAGAAACAGGTATGAGGTTGCATCGTCTTCTGCAATAACTATTTTCAATCCGCTGATATTTAGCTTATCCCACATGTTCAACTCATTGGTGAAGGGAGTGGTTCTAACAATTTTCTGCTCGACAAATGGAATAGCAAAGAAGAAGGAAGATCCCTCACCCAACTCACTTTCAACCCAAATTCTGCCACCCATTATTTCGACAAATGCTTTTGAAATAGCTAATCCGAGCCCAGCTCCTTCGTAATTCCGCGAAAGAGATTCACTGACCTGCCTGAAACGTTCAAAAATCATTTCCCGCTTGTCCTGACGAATGCCAACGCCTGTATCCTTTACGAAAAATTCAAGAAATTTCCCTTTTCTCTCATAACCAAACTCAATAAAGCCACTGTTGGTAAATTTGATGGCATTCTTTACGAGATTGGTCAAAATTGCATATAGTTTTTCTCTATCTGTCCAAACATTTGACTCTAGGTCAGAAAGTCCTGTTTTATATATCAGCTTTATACCTTTGCTATCTGCCTCAGGTTTGAAAAAAGTGTAAATATATCTCATCTGATCATTGATGATTGTTTCGGAGGTTACAACTTCGACATGCCCCGCCTCTACTTTAGATATACAGATTATGTCATTGATGATGTTCAACATCCTTTTGCCACTCTCTTCAATGATTCCGATATACTGTTGCTGCTCCTCCCCCGAAAGTTTTGGTTCTTTCAGAAGTTCTACAAAGCCAAGAATGCCATTCATTGGGGTTCGGATTTCATGACTCATGTTTGCCAAAAACGCTGATTTAAGCAGTTCGCTCTCTTCAGCTTTTTCTTTGGCAAGAAGCAATTCCTTCTTCTGATCCATAAAGTCACTGAATAGCATGCCAATTTGTTTGAACTCCCCAGGACATTGTTTCAACTCGTTGACATGGCTAGTATCTTCAGATTTCAGAATGCTAGTCACTAGCTTTAAAGGTTTGGTTACCCACCTTCTGAAAGTGAAATTAATGACGAACCAAGTTATGATGATAGAAATCAGCATGGTAAATATCATGTAAAAAGAAGAGTTACGGTACAGTTTCAATAAATTGGAGGAACGGGTGAATGTGATGTGGGCAAACACCCTTTTGTTCCAGTCATTCAGCCGTACAGCGGCAGTAGTTAGATATTCGCCTTTGTCTGCAATTGTATCAGCTCCAAGCTTAAGTGCAGCGATTGCTCCGCCCAGTCTTATATCACTTGATGCGATTAGAGATGTCCAATTTTTCGCCAAAATAAGATATCCACTGGGACGGGTTAGCATGTGTGTAGGGTCATTGTCGGGATGTATGGATGCAGCAGAGATATCGAATAAACCTTCAGGTTTTACCAGAAAGAAATCTAATAATCTGACTTCTTTAATTCTGTTCAAAATCTCCTCGGTGGCAAAGCCCCGCGAGGTTACCGAAGGAGAGGAAACTTCATGAATAAGATGAAAGGAAGAATCATAAACTGCAACATAATCTACCCTGAAGGATTTGAGAATGGTAGTAATATTGTTGGTGTACCAGGCCGTGTCAGGTAAGTTCAGCTGATTGACAAATTCATTCCAGAAAGTATAGTCATATGCAACCTGGTTGAGTGTCTCTTGTTTATTGGTAATAAGCGCATTAATTTCATTTTGAAATTGCAGTTCAGACTCCTTCAAAATCAATTTTTCCTGATTGTCAGTTGTAAGATAAAGTCTAAACAGCAAAACCAAAAAAAAGAGACCGGTAGCATACAACAACAGGTTGATCCGGTAATGGATGGGGAAAAGTTTCATTATTTAATTATTCGCTAATGTACTTACAACAAAAGGACTAATAATTTCCGAATAGAAAATTTATTTATTTTCCTGAATTTCAGAGAAATAAATTCAGCATTTAATCTTTGAAGAGGTGGAGGAACCGCTCCTTCCCTTCATATTGGCGATTACATTTTTAGTCAACAGCAACATTCATCCGGGGAAGGGAAATCCGGTGATGAATCAGGTTTTCCGACATATATTTAGCTTAGGGTGTCATCAAGCATCATTAATTCATCAACAGCTCCAAATTATTTAAAGTGAAGCGGTTCAATTCACAAATTTATAAATTTATTATTAGTGGAGAAAATACTTTTGATATTGAATATAAAATTTTGAAATTCCTTTAATATTACTTTTGGGCAGCCAAAAATAATTTTCACGCTCTTACCGTTTCCCTCAAAATTGAAAAAGCAATGCGGTGCATAACATTGGGGAAGTTCAGCCGTATACAAAACAGATTTCCGGATCAGGGATTTGCGAAAGATGTCATTTGACTTCAATAGGGATTGTAAAATGAGTATTGAGCAATAAATTTAAATCAGAAAATGATTTTGGGTAGTTTGTAACTTTAGCGAAATTTTATTTAGAATATCAGGTGTGATGGCGGTAAAATCAGATGTTTATAAAAGCGGGGGAAAAAGGGACAAGCCAAATATTTTCGCGGTGCTGAAGCCTTACAAGCGAATGATCTTTGGCTTGCTCAGTTTTGCGATCTTAAGCAATGCCGTGAACCTGGTAATTCCTAAAATTGTGTCACATGGGATCGACGATTTTTCCAAAGGTATCTTCCAGTATCAAAACATTGTCCTGGAGTTTTTGGTTGCTGCTTTCATCATCTTTGTCTTCTCTTTTCTGCAAGGCTTGTTGCAGACATACGCTTCAGAGAGGGTTGCCCGAGATCTTCGCAGCCAACTTGCCGATAAAATATCCCACCAGGGTTATGCATTCATCCAGGAGGCAGATCCCTCTAAATTACTGACGAACCTCACCTCGGATATTGATTCTGTAAAGATGTTTGTATCGATGGCCATCGTCTCCCTGGCCACTTCCATATTTATTATCGTTGGGGCTACCATTCTTTTGATTTCGATCAACTGGAGACTGGCATTGGCCGTTCTTGCCATCATCCCGATTATAAGCGGGGCATTTTACATCGTTTTTCGTCAGTTAAAGGATCTGTTTAAAAAGAGCCGCGAGATCATTGACAAACTCAACAAGGTGATCAATGAAAGCATCCTTGGCGCGGCGCTTGTGCGTGTCTTGAACTCCCAAATGATTGAATACAATAAGTTTATGGAGACCAATACCCAGGCCCGGAATCTGGGAATGGCAATTCTCAAACTTTTTGCCACCCTAATTCCGATCGTCGTATTTGTCAGTAACCTTGCTTCCCTTACCATATTGGCACTTGGAGGACATTTCGTCATCACCGGTTCCATGTCGTTGGGCGACTTTGCCGCTTTCAACTCTTACCTTGTAATTCTTATCTTTCCAATCATCATCATTGGCTTCATCAGTAATTTTGTGGTTCAGGCATCCGTATCTTATGGAAGGATCTGTGAAGTTTTAAATGCGGATGAGACGCGCGACAAAGGTTCTGTTTCCACCTCCCTGACCGGCAGCATTGAGATGAAAGATATATCTGTCTATTATGGGGTAAAGCCGGTTTTGCAAAATATCTCCCTGTCGCTTAAACCCGGGACCAAAACTGCCATTATCGGGCCTACTGCTGCCGGGAAAACCCAGTTACTCTATTTGCTTACAGGACTCATTCACCCAACCTCTGGAGCCATTGAGTTTGATGGTATCAACATTGATGCTTACAACAAAACGACATTCCAGAACCAGATTGGATTCGTCTTTCAGGATAGCATTATATTCAATATGAGCCTTCGGGAGAACATCGCATTCAATGAAAAGGTGACGGAAGAATCCTTTGCAAAGGCAATTGAAACGGCGGAACTCAAAGATTTTGTTGAAACGCTTCCTGATGGATTGGAGACCATCGTGAGCGAAAGAGGTACCACCCTTTCGGGCGGACAAAAACAAAGGGTCATGCTTGCCAGGGCCCTTGCCCTTAATCCAAAAATTCTTTTGCTCGATGACTTCACCGCCAGGGTTGATAGCCAGACAGAGGAAAAAATCCTTAAGAATGTAGCAAAGAATTATCCGGAAATAACCTTGCTTTCAGTTACGCAAAAGATCGCTTCCGTGATGAATTATGTGCAAATCATTTTGATGGAAGAGGGCGAAATACTGGCAAGTGGTACCCATAATGCATTGATGGAGAGCTGTCCTGAATATGTTCAGATTTTTAATTCGCAACGCAGTACCAATCATTTCGAAAAAGCATGAGTAAACAAAAATATACCATAGGTAGTAAAAGCATTGAACGAGGCTCTCAAAAAAATATTTGGTAACGGATGGACTACAATCTCAATTTAAAAAAGGAGTCGCAACCGGGCGCCAAGGTAACTACAAAGCGGATATTCATTCAGTTACTGGCCCTGATGGGTGAAGAACGTAAAAAGTTATGGATTGCCATGATTTTTATCTTCATCAATGCAGGACTTAATCTTGTTGGCCCCTTTGTGATGGGTCATGCTGTTGACCAATTCATTGTTGTCAAACAGTACGATGGAGTACTGCGATATTCAATGATATTATTTGGTGTCTACCTGTTGGCCATGATGAGCGGCTATACCCAAACCCAATTGATGGGCAGGGTTGGACAACGAATGCTCTACAATTTGCGCAATTCAATTTTCAGTAAGCTTCAGGAGCTTCCAATCGACTTTTTCAACCAGAATAAGGCGGGAGATCTAATTTCGAGGGTAAACAACGACACGGATAAAATTAACCAGTTCTTTTCACAGTCGCTGGTTCAATTTATCAGCAGCATCTTTACCATGGTGGGGGCAGGGATATTTTTGCTCACCATCAACCTGAAACTTGGAATTGCCGCCTTATTGCCGGCGCTGGCCCTCTGGTTTTTTACCCGTACAATTTCGCCCTGGGTAAAAAGCCGAAATTCAGTAAACATGAAAAGTACCGGGAATTTAAGTGCCGAGATTCAGGAAAGTTTAAATAATTTCAAGGTGATTGTGGCCTTTAACCGTCGGGATTACTTCCGCAAACGTTTCGAAGAGGTCAATGCGGAGAACTACAAGAATGCTGTCAATGCAGGGATTGCAAACAATGTTTTTGCTCCGGTGTACGGATTCTCTGCTTCTATTGGTCAAATGGTTGTACTTGTATTCGGGATCTACCTGATTACTACCGGTCAATTTACCTTGGGTTTGTTGATTAGCTTTTTGGCCTATATCGCCCTGTTCTACAATCCGCTACGGCAGATTGCCTCCCTGTGGGCGAATTTTCAGGTCGCGCTGGCCGGCTGGGACCGCATCTCCCAGATTCTGGCGATGCAAAATAACCTGAAAGTAGAAGACAATACCACGAAAGAAGCGAGTTGCTGCCTGCTCTCTTTTCGGGATGTTTCATTTTCGTACAATACAGGAAATGAGATTCTTAAAAATGTCAGCTTCGACTTGGAGCGCGGCAAAACCTATGCTTTCGTCGGACCAACCGGTGGAGGTAAAACGACAACGGCCTCACTTATGGCAAGGCTCTACGATCCCACATCCGGAAAAATTTTGTTCGATGGACAGGATATCAGATCATTGCAACCTGATCAACGGTCAGAGTCAATTGGCTTCATTCTACAGGAACCGTTCATTTTCAGTGGAACCATCCGCGACAACATCCTTTACGGAAATGACCGCTACAACAATATCTCAAACGACGACCTGTCGAATGTGTTGTCGGAGTCCGGCTTAGACGGATTATTGGAACGTTTTGATGGCGGTCTTTTGGCCGAAATAAAATCATCCGGCGACGGGATCAGTTTGGGACAGAAGCAATTGATCGCATTTATCCGGGTGGTCTTACGAAAGCCAAAACTCCTTATTCTTGATGAGGCCACGGCAAATATAGATACAGTTACAGAGCAGTTGTTGGGCGAAATACTTGACAAACTGCCGAAATCCACCACCCGGATCATCATCGCCCACCGACTGAATACCATAGAAAATGCGGATGAAATTTTATTTGTCAATGCCGGGTCAGTCACCAAAGCAGGATCGTTGCACGATGCCGTTAATCTCCTGCTCCACGGTAAAAGGGAGAGTTAGATGTTGACATACTTTGTGCTCCGGAGTGACTCTTTGCGACCTTTGTAGCTAAGAGACTGTCTAAATAAATATTACACAGAGAATTATTGTCTATTAATCGAAAATATAATGTTTATAGAAATTCCCGCAACTAGGTGTTCTCCTGAGAGAAACCCCGGAGTTACACAGAGTTGGAAAATCGCTTGCGATTTTTCTCTCCGTATATCTCTTTGTTTCCTCAAGCATATTTTAACTAAAGCGAGAATTTCAAAGCCATTTTCAGTTTAATTATGGAATAATAAATTCTCTGTGTAAGAAATTTAAACAACTTCTAAATATAATATTCCATACAGTATATTTGGCTTTCTCAAAATTATTTTTAGTTTTGAGGGGGATAACAAAAGCTAACAACCACAATACTATTATCGAAAACAACCTGTGGATATTGAGAGAGTTAGGTTCAATCCTAAATTAAAGTCAGAACTAAAGCTGTATCAAATTATTTTAACTCCTAACATTGAAATTTATGAAGAAAGTTGCCTTGATTTTGTTGGTCTCTTTTTGTTTTGGGACACTGTTTGCACAGGAATCCATTAAATTACAAAACGCTGGAAATGACGCGTTAAATGCCAAAGATTATGCCACGGCCCTAAGCAATTATGAAAAGGCAATGGCCGTGTGGGGTACAGCTCCGCAGGATTCGGTCATGTTTTACAATTGTGGGTATTGTGCCATCCAGGTGAAGGATTATGACAAGGCCATTAAGTATTACAATCTAGCTGCTGCGCACAATTACAAAGCCGCAGATGCCTCCTTTAAAGTTGCTATCCTGTACAAATTTCAGAAAAACAACGAAGCCTATTTAAAGGCCGTTAACGAAGGTATTGCCAAATATCCCGACAATGCAAATTTCAAAGGGGAGCTTGCGAAGAACTATTTGATGGAAGGTGTCGGGCATTACAATGGCGGGAATGGAATCCTCAAAGCCGCAATAGAAAAGGTGAATACCAAAAAATTTAAGGATGCCAATGATCCTGGGTACAAAGCAGAAATTGCCAAAGCCAAAAAGGAGTTTAGCGATGCCATCCCCTCATTCGACAAGGCTATTGAGTTCAATCCTGCCGATGCAAAAGCCAAGGATTTGAAAGCGGCTTGCGAAAAACAGATAAAAGCCTTGTAATAATCTGGACAGACAAAATTTTTTGAAAACGAAAAAGGCTGGAATCGCAGGATTTCAGCCTTTTTCATTTTCAATCGTTTAAAGCTGCAACTGAATTAAGTCTCAATTTTTCAGGGATAAATAGAAAGAATTGTAACCTTTGCTATAATTTAGGATCTTAAGGTTAAGAAACTTAAAAATTCAAAATTATGGAAGACTTTTCATTTGCCCTTATCTGGTTGGGTTTCTTCGCCAGTATCTTTTTTGGTTGGTATTTTTACTTGCAAGCCCGCAACAAAGAGCGGATGGCACTGATTGAGAAGAATGCAGACGTATCGGAGATTTTTAAAGTACGTGAGTTTTGGTTCCACTTTCCCTGGTTGAAATTGGGAATGACCATTACCGGAGTAGGGTTTGGTTTCTGCATGGTATTTCCATTACGTGAAATCCTTGGGATACAAAATTTTGGAGCTGAAATGGAATTAGCGATCTTCGGTTTTATGATGTTTTTTGGCGGACTTGGTGCTGTGATTGGACATTTTATAGATAAACCAAAAGAGCGGTAACCATCCAATGGATTCGGTATACATCCAGAATGTTTTGAACGGCAGCACGGAAGACTTCAGGTACTTGATCAAAAAATACAAAGACCTGGCATTTTCTGTTGCTGTTTCTGTTGTTAAAAACGAATTTGATGCCGAAGAGGTAGTACAGGAAGCGTTTATAAAAGCATTTAAGAATCTATCTTCTTTAAAGAAAAAATCGAATTTCAAGACTTGGTTTTACCGGATACTAATCAATGAAGCGTTCAAGCGGCTCAAGAAAATAAAAAGTGATATAATCTTGCCAAACGATCAAGCCCCTGACGTTGAAAATTTTGAAGATACATTTAAAGGATTCAATGATGATGAACAAAAATATATTGTTGCCGAATCGCTTAAAAAAATACCTTCAAATGAGTGCCTTTTGTTGCAGTTGTTTTATTTGGAAGGGCATAGCATTGATCAGTTAACAAACCTTACCGGATGGTCTGAAACCAATGTAAAAGTAATATTGCACCGGGCGAGAAAACATTTATTGGTGGTAGTGAAAGCAATGATGGAAAATGAACTAACAATTTGTAAAACATGACCATAGAGAAAGAAGATAAATTCATCAAAGAGCTGATGGGTAAATCCGTGGTGAAAATGCCTTTCGATGATTTTGAAGAAAAGCTTATGCTGGAAATTCATAAAGAGGCGAAAACTTCCCATTCATTTTTAAAGGATATCAAATTATCCTGGTTCTTCTTTGTCGTTGGAACATTGTTTGGATTGGTCTTAAGTATCGGAATTGGTGAGATGGACAAAACCATTTTAGGGCTTTCGGTGCATAGCATTGGATTATTCATTGAGGCCCTATTTGTAATTTTATTGTTGCTCCAGTTTGACAAATTAATCAGACTGATAAAAAATGGGGATATTCAATAAATGAGAACAGGAAATATGGATTTTAAAACCCCTCTTTGGTAATTTTATGTCAAGTTAGGCTGGCATTTGAAAGAGAGTATTACTTTTATGCTCTATTACAATTCAAACCTGTATCAAACAATAACAAATGAAATCCCCATGAGAGAATATTCACACCAACCGCAAATGATTATGTGGGTATTCCATCAGGCAATTAAAAAACAAATTATAAACTGATGAAAAACAGAAGAGAGTTCTTAAAAATTTCTGCAACAGGCTCACTTGGGATGTTGCTTCTCAGCTCTGCAACCAGTTTTCCGGGTGTTTCGGAAGACCGCAAGAAATTCGGTGTAGGTATTCAGCTATACACCATCAGGGATGCCATGGCTGCCGATGTACGTGGTACCCTCAGAAAAGTATCAGATATTGGCTATAAGAACCTGGAGCTGGCTGGCTATTCAAATGGCAAATTTTATGGCTTCTCCCCTTCCGAATTCAAGAAGATCGTAACGGATTTAGGCATGGTTGCCTTGAGTAGCCACTCGGCAGTCGAATCGAAAGGCATTACCGTAGAAACCGCTAAACTAATGGCTGATGCTCACGCAGAACTTGGCGTTAAATATTGCATCCAGCCGTGGATCAACGACGAAGACCGCACCATCGAGAAGTACAAAAAAATGATCGGCGACTGGAACAAGGTTGGCAAAATCATGAAGGGCGTTGGGATACAGTTCGGCTACCACAACCACAATTTTGAGTTTGCGAAAGTAAACGGTGTTGTCCCTTACTATGATATTTTCATGCCTGAAATGGACAAGGATTTGATTACCATGGAATTGGATTTATTCTGGGCTACCAAAGCCGGTCAGGACCCGATCGCAATGTTTAAGAAATATCCCGGTAGGTTCCAGTTGCTTCATTTCAAAGACATGCGCACCAAGCAACCTCCATTCTTTGAAGTAATTAAGGATGATATTTGCAGCGTTGGCGAGGGTGTGATCGATTTCAAGAAGATTTTAACGGCCAAAGAGACCGGCGGAATGAAGTACCTTTTTGTTGAAGATGACAATCAAGGCAATGGAAAACCGTTTGAAGGGATTGAAACCAGTATCAAAAACGTTACAACCAAGATTTTAAAATAAATGTTGTTGGTGCAACAGCGTATGGAGGTCAGTTTTGGCCTCCTTTTTTTTTAAAAGTTTCAACAGGGATGCTGCAATATTAACTAATTTAAACTACTGGTTCACAAGCTGAAAACAGTTTGTAGTCTCCTTCTCAATCTGTATAAAAATTATTATATTTGAATATTGCAACGGAATCTTCTCTTTGGGATAATAATTTGTGTCATTGATAGATGTGGATTCACAAAATAGCTCATAAACCAAATAATTCAGCCATGGAAAACAATGATCGTCGCCAATTTCTAAAAAAGAGCATGATTGGTATTTCAGGGGCAGCCCTCTTGCCGGCACATATGAGTTTAGCTGCAAACAATACCGGTCAATCCGGTCTGCCTGCCCGACTACTGGGGAAAACAGGCATCAACACCCCTTTGATAAGTATTGGTGCAGGAAATGTTACCAGTACCGGTATTGTAAGGGCGGCGTATGATGCTGGCATCAAGCTTTTCTTCTCTGCCACCTATTACGGGGAAGGAAACAATGAAATCTTAGTTGGAGAGAGCCTGAAAGGATTGCCCAGGGATTCTTATGTAATCGGTACTGCCGCAATACCGACCGAAATTGACAAGAAGACAGGACTTCTTACCAGCGATTTCACTGCAGAATCGTATTTGAAGAAGGTAGAAGGTAGTTTGAAACGCTTTGGTTTGGATTATATTGATATTGTACTTCTGCCTTTTGCAGCGAAGAAAGAGACTGTTCAACATGAGGGTGTTCTTAACGCATTTGAAAAGGCTAAGAAACAGGGCAAGATTCGTTTTGTTGGGATTGCCTCTCATGGCGGTACGGTCGAAGCGCTCAATGCTGCTGCAGAGGCCGGCATGTATGACGTGGCGATGATATCCTATAATTTCAAGATACAAAACCTCGAGGCTCTGAATGGGTCAATTGCCAATGCAGTCAATGCAGGCATAGGAATTATGGCCATGAAAACGACAGCTGGTGTATCCCGCGACAAATCAGGACCCGCTCTGAATTCAGATGCTGTAATCAAATGGGCTTTGCAGAACAAAAATATATCTTCAGTCATTTCAGGCATGACAACTGTTGACCAACTGCACAAGAACCTCTCCATGATCAACAATCTGAAGATGACGGATCAGGAATTGAGGGACCTTAATCTGGCAGGGCTGAATATGGGACCAACGCTCTATTGCCAGCAATGTCAGAAATGCCTTCCCCAGTGTCCGCATAACCTCGATATCCCTACCGTGATGAGAAGCTATATGTATGCCTATGGGTACAAGAATCCTGAGCAGGCCTGGCATACGTTGACAGAGGCTGGATTGGCAACCAACGTATGCGATCGGTGTGATGTTTGCCGGGTCAATTGCGCCGCCGGGTTTGATGTCAAAGCCAAGATAACCGACATCGCCAGGTTGAAGGATGTCCCGCTCGATTTTTTAAGAGTCTGATATTCATTGGCCAACAAAAGTGAAATCCCTGTAAATACCTAATTTACAGGGATTTTTAATTGTATTGGCGCTCCGCTGTTAGTTGAGAACTTCCATATTCTCGGGCAATTTGTAGGACGACGGCTGTTGAGAAAAATGATAAAAGCGCTTCTTGCCGAGCACATTTTGCAGGAGGCTAAAATTCTTCTAAAACACAGTGCATGGACTGTATCTGAAATTGCCTATTCACTCGGCTTTACCGAAGTCACCCACTTCAATAACTTCTTCAAGAAACAGGTTCAGCTAAGTCCGCTGAAATTCAGGAATATTTGATTTTCTATTTAATTCTGCAATCGGTATTCATTTGGAGTAAACCCTGTTACGTTTTTGAACAGCCTCGTAAAGTGTTGAGGATATTTGAATCCTAATTCGTAGGCAATTTCATTCACAGTTTTATCGGTATTAAATGCTTCGTTTTTGGCAATATCAATAATCTTGTTGTGAATGTATTCCTTTGCCGCTTTCCCAGTTTCCTTTTTAATTAAATCACCAAAATAGTTGGCTGACAGATGGAGCGCTTCTCCAAAATAAGCGACAGAGGGCAATCCGATTTTTTGAGGTTTGTCCGATGAAAAATAGCCGTTTAGGAGTTCTTCAAATTTTTCTAAAATTCCCTTGTTAACATGATCTCTCGTAATGAATTGGCGGTCATAAAAACGTTCGCAGTAATTCAGAAACAATTCAATGTTGGAAGCAATTAGTTTCTTGCTATGCTTGTCAATATTTTGTTGTAGTTCAAATTCTATTTTTGAAAAGCAGTCCATTACAATCTGCCTTTCGCGTTCAGACAAATGCAAAGCTTCGTTCGCATTGTAGCTGAAAAAGCTATATTCATCAATACTTTTGGCAAGAGAAGTCCCATGTATCAGGTCAGGATGAAATACCAGAGCATGTCCTTTGGGCTGATACACTTGTCCGTCAGTTTCAATAACCATCATTTGCCCAGGTGCAACAAAAACCAAAGTGCCTTCCTGATAATCATAGTAATTACGGCCATATTTTAAATCTCCGCATTTTACATCTTTCAAAAAAATGCAATACAAGCCATAATTTATCCGAACATTCTTTTCACCATCCCACGATCTTGGATTCGCTTTTGAAAAATCAATGACACTGACCAATGGATGCAGCGTTTCTTGATTATTCAGGGCATTGTATTCAGCAACTGCATCAAATTTGAAAATCCGTTCCATATCTTTTATCGTTTTTCTGAAACAAATTTAATCATTCCATTATGGTTGTAATCGTTCAAAGAGTACAATCAGTAAAAATGGTAGAAGATACAGTAATCTATATACCAATGCCTGATTGGCAAGTCCTTACATTTGTTGAATAAAAAACACAGTAAAATGAGAGATGAGAATTTCAACCCAAAATTTGTGCAATATGCCGGTTTTCGTTTTGGTTATAAAAAGCGTTCAAACCGGATGTATCTCCTTCTGCTATTACTGACTGTTATTAGCCTGACCTCATCTGCCAAAACCAAAGAGAAGTTATTAATTATTAGTGAGCAAGGCAGTTTTGCAGTTGGAGGAACCGTGATTACGAATCCCGGCACTTTCAATCCATATAACCAGACTCCTGAAGGACAAACCTTTCATGGAGATCATGCATATGTCTTTTATCAAATTCCGGTGAAAGCCCGCAAATATCCATTGGTGATGTGGCACGGTATAGGACAGTTTTCCAAGACATGGGAAACCACACCTGATGGGAGGGAAGGATTTCAGAATATCTTTTTACGTCGCCGTTTTCCTGTTTATCTGATTGACCAACCCCGAAGAGGCGATGCCGGTCGCAGTATGGTGGCTGGTACGATTACAGCAACACCAGACGAACAGGGATGGTTTGGTACTTTCCGCGTTGGAATCTGGCCCAATTATTTCGAAGGAGTGCAGTTTCCAAAAGATAAAGAGTCACTCAATCAATATTTCCGTCAGATGGTCCCAAATGTTGGACCAATCGATATCAATGTCAACTCGGATGCTGTTTCAGCGCTGTTTACCAAAATTGGTCCGGCAATTCTCGTTACACATTCACATTCCGGAGGAATGGGCTGGTTTACAGCTATCAAAAATCAGAATGTAAAAGCCATCGTTTCGTATGAACCTGGAAGCGGTTTTGTGTTTCCTGAAGGAGAAGTACCTGCACCAATAACCATGGCTGGAGGTTCACTTGCCGCTGTTGGAGAGCCTATCTCCGATTTTTTGAAGCTTACCAAAATCCCTATCGTTATTTATTATGGCGATAACATTCCCGAAAAACCGATCGATAATCCAGGACAGGATGGATGGCGGGCGCGACTTGAAATGGCAAGATTGTGGAGAGATGCAGTAAATCGTCATGGTGGCGATGTTACAGTGGTGCATTTGCCCGAAATCGGAATTAGTGGCAACACCCATTTCCCATTCTCGGACTTAAACAATGTAGAAATAGCCGACCTGATGTCGGCATGGTTAAAGAGAAAAGGGTTGGATAAGTGATTAGATGATAGGCTGTTTTGAAACAACAAATGTGATAAAAAACTGAAAGAAAGGAAATTAAAAATGAAAATTAATATAAGAAACTATTTTTTGACAATCATGGTTACATCAATAAGCTTCATTTCGCCAGCTCAAACCAAGTCTGACAATCATTTTGGCCTGGTTTACCGGGATGCCATTAATGAAAATGTATCAGGAAAGGTGAATATCCATCCTGTAACCTATAAACTGAATGGCATTGATATTTCTGCCAATATTTACACACCGGCCAACTACGATCCGTCGAATAAATATCCGGTGGTGGTAGTGGCTCACCCCAACGGCGGTGTAAAAGAGCAGGTAGCCGGATTATACGCACAGCGTTTGGCAGAATCGGGTTACATCACTATTGCTGCCGATGCGTCGTACCAGGGAGCAAGCGGTGGGCTGCCCCGTAATGTGGATAAGCCGGCATTTCGTATCGAAGACATTCGCGGAATGGCAGATTACATCACCCAGTATGCAGGTGTAGATGCAAAACGCCTCGGCTTGTTAGGCATTTGCGGAGGCGGAGGCTATTCATTAAAAGCTTCTCAAACCGATAAACGTTTCAAAGTCGTGGCAACCTTGAGCATGTTTAATTCAGGTCTGGTCAGGCGCAACGGATTCATGAATTCCGGACTTTCTACCATTCAACAACGATTAAAACAGGCTTCTGAAGCGCGTGCCCTGGAAGCGGCAGGTGGCGAAGTTCGCTATGTTGGCGATACTAAAATGACCGATGAAGAAGTAGCTAAGCTTCCGTTTGATCTGTATCGGGAAGGCTACGAATATTACGGCAAAACCCATGCACACCCCAATTCCACCTTCAGGTACACCATGAGCAGTCTGCTCGACCTGATGGAATTTGACGCAGCCACAAACATGGATTTAATTAATCAGCCCCTTTTGATGATGGCAGGTAGCAAAGCCGACTCCTTTTACATGACTGAAAGTGCATTCAATCAGGCCACAGGCACAAAAGAGAAGGAATTATTCCTGATTCCGGGAGCTACACACATTCAAACCTATTATGTTCCTGAATATGTAGCTCTGGCAATGAACAAGCTCAACGAGTTTTTTGGTAAATATTTAGATGTTAAATAATTTAGAAATTATCCCTATGAAAACAACAATTCTTGGACTGTTTTTAATCATCATAAGTGCGCAATGGTCCTTCGCACAGAATTCTGCAACAAAGAGTTTCACCACAGCAGAACAGGAAATCGTTAACCTTTCAAAAGACAAGTGGCAGTGGATGGCCGACAAAAAGGCAGATGTGCTTGATAATCTCTTTCACGAAAAAGCCATGTTTGTTCACATGGGAGGATCCTGGGGGAAGGAACAGGAAATCAATATTATTAAAAGCGGGGGCATCTGGTACAAGAAAGCGGATATCCATGAAGTATCTGTCAATATAATCGACAATACGGCCATCCTGTTAAATAGAATAGACCTTTTAGCCGTTGTAGGGGGTAATGAGGTCACCAATCCGTTTATGGTTACAGAAGTATATATAAAACAAGACGGTAATTGGAAGATGGGGTCTTTATCAATTTCCAAACTACTCGCACCTGGAGGTCATTAACAATCATTAGATAAATTCAAAATGAAAAAAGTATTAGCTGGTCTAGCAATTCTTGTCAGTTGCAGTGTACATTCGCAGCAAGCGTTTGACAATTCAGTCTCTAGTGGGGCACCTAAAGTTCGTACTGCCTCCGGAATTGTGCGCGGTGTAGCGGAAGGAGATGTCGAGAGTTTCAAGGGTATACCCTATGCTGCTGCCCCGGTCGGTGAATTTCGCTGGCGTCCTCCACAACCAGTTGCCGAATGGCAGGGAGAGCTCAAAGCGGATAAATTTGGCGCAAATTGCGCGGCAGCAGGATGGGGAGGCCCTCGGGGATCAATTCAGGCGGGCTCGTCGGAAGATTGCCTCTTTCTTAATATTTGGAGACCTGCCGGGGCTGCAAAGAATGCAAAACTGCCGGTTATGGTATGGATCCACGGAGGCGCCTTCGTGGGGTGTAGCGGCTCAGGTCCTGGGGTTGAAGGTCAGTTTGCAAAAAAAGGAGTCATCCTGATTACAATTAATTACCGTTTGGGTCGTCTCGGTCATTTTGCATTCCCTGCACTTAGCAAGGAGCATCCGGAAGAGCCCAAAGGTAGCTACGCTTTCATGGACCAAATCGCCGCACTCAGGTGGGTGCAACAGAACATCACCGAGTTCGGGGGCAATCCTAAAAATGTGACCATTTTCGGTTTCTCTGCAGGAGGCGTTTCTGTACATTCACTTCTGTCGATTCCTGCCGCAAAGGGTCTTTTTCAGAAGGCAATCAGTCATTCTGGCGGCGGTCGGGATGGAGTATTGACCGGCAGGCCAATCAACAAAGAAAATGCAAGTCCTTACTACCCTGTTTCAGCGGAAACGATCGGAATAAACTTTGCCCGTAAACATGGAATAGAGGGTACAGATGCAGCCGCGCTGGCCAAACTGCGTGCCCTGAAAGTTGAAGAGATTTTAGACGGTGGACAGGAAACTGATGGTCAGGGAGGTCCGCGTATCTATTCTGGACCGATTCTCGATGGGAAACTGGTTGTTGAGACTTCCGAGAGTGCATACAAGGCAGGCAGGCAGGAACACGTTCCGCTGATGATCGGGAATAATAGTGCAGAGATTGGCGGAGGCTTTGTTAATGCCAGCAAATCAAAGGAAGAACTGTTTTCACTATTCGGAGAACTGAAGGATGAGGCAAAAACCGCCTATGACCCTGACGGTAACAAAGAATTCGCTGAAGTACAAACAAGATTCAACACGGACAAGGTATGGGCAGAGCCTGCAAGATTCACCGCAAGTTCTTTTGCAGCCGTTGGTGATCCTGCCTATATTTTTCTATTCTCTTACATACCTTCTGCCATGAAGGAACGGATGAAATATGGCCCTGGACACGGAACCGATATCTCATTCGTGTTCGATAACCTTGGAGCCCGTCCAGGGTCAACACCCGCACCTGAGGACCAGGCTCTTGCCAGGATAATGAACGCCTATTGGGTAAACTTCGCCAAGACAGGAAATCCAAATGGTAAGGGACTGCCGAAATGGCCCGTTTACAGTCCCAAAACGAATGAGATCCTCGACATCCAATCCGATGGTAAACCGGTCAGTAAACCTGATCCAAGGAAGGCGAGACTGGATGTGATTGAAAAGGCCGTGAACATGGGGGATAAATTACAACCTAATGGCATTTAACCGGCAACGTGAAAAAATGAAAAACTTGTAATGCAAGTGAGCATGAAAAAAATAAAGATCAAAGCACTCATTCTATTCATGATGGCATTAAGTTGTTTTTCAAATCACTTAAAGGCACAAATCAACATGAATTCAAAGATGGAATTAAGTCCCAAAGAACAAAGCATCATTTCCATTGCAGCATTAACGGCAAATGGCGATTTGTCAAATTTAAAGCCGGCACTCAATACCGGTCTCGAAGTGGGTCTTACCATCAACCAGATCAAGGAAGTCCTTGTTCACTTGTATGCCTATTGCGGATTTCCCAGAAGTATTCGTGGGTTGCAAACCTTTATGGATGTATTGAATGAACGCAAGGCAAAAGGCATCCGTGATGTACTTGGAGCTGAAGCATCGCCGATACTGGAGGAAAGAAGCAAATACGAGCGTGGGAGGGAGATGCTGTGGAAACTAACAGGAATGCCCCAAGACGACCCCAAAACAGGTTATTCCGCATTTGCACCCGTAATAGATCAATTCCTTAAAGAGCATCTTTTCGCTGATATATTTGAACGTGACGTATTGACCTACTCCGAAAGGGAGTTGGTCACCATATCCGTACTAGCCAGTCTGGGCGGAGTTGAACCAATGCTTCGGGGTCATTTGGGTATCTGTCTGAATATTGGTATAAAACCGGAACAGTTACGGCAATTCGTAAAAATAATTGAAGTAACCGTAGGAGAAAAGGAAGCAAACTCTTCCCGAAAAATTTTGGATGAAGTGCTTAAAAAATAGACAGTAATAATTGACAACTTTCAAAAGATGAAGAACATTCAACTGCTAAGTACATGCTTTCTAATAATATTATTTATTGCCTGTAACAATAAACAACCAAAATTGGCCATGGAAAATAAATCTACATCTGTTTTTCCCAAAGGGAATAAAATTACCAATAACAATTTTACAGGTACAGCTTGGCTCCAAATGCTTGTGAACAATGACAGCACCTATGATACCTCCATTGGTAATGTAACATTTGAGCCGGGAGCCAGAACGAACTGGCACAAGCATCCAGGCGGACAAATCCTCCTGATAACGGACGGTTCGGGCTATTATCAGGAAAAAGGCAAGTCCGCTCAGCTGTTGCACAAAGGGGATGTAGTAAAAATTCCCCCGGATGTTGAGCACTGGCATGGAGCTGCTCCCGACAACGAACTTACCCATATCGCCATAAGTCCCAATACAAATAAAGGAAGTGTAATTTGGCTGCATCCTGTTACCGATGAAGAGTACAGCCAAATGGGGAAATAATACTCTTTCTGATAAGTCTTTTGAAATTCAGAAATATTTGAATTTCGTAACTTGCTGTTTGCTTTTAGTTTTTTTCTGGGGTATTTCTGTTTGATATTTGTATCATCATAAAAGGCATAAAATCATGGAAACAAAAATTCAAAAACGTAAATTAGGGAATAGTGGTCTGGAAGTATCAGCTATTGGTCTCGGCTGCATGGGAATGAGCTTTGGCTACGGGACAATTTCGGATGAAAAAGAGATGATCTCCATGATTCGGTCAGCCGTTGGAAGCGGAGTTACATTTTTTGATACTGCTGAAGTATATGGTCCCTATATCAATGAAGAGCTGGTGGGCAAAGCGCTCGAACCATTCAAAGGCAAAGTAGTGATTGCTACCAAATTCGGTTTTAATTTTCAGGATGGAGTAAATACCGGACTCAACAGCCGTCCGGAGAACATTAAAAAAGTGGCAGAAGAATCGCTGAAACGACTTAAGATTGATTCCATCGACCTGTTCTATCAGCATCGGGTTGACCCGAATGTACCAATCGAAGAGGTAGCTGGTACCGTGAAAGATTTGATTAAGGAAGGGAAAGTGAAACATTTCGGACTTTCTGAAGCCGGGGTACAGATCATCCGTCGCGCGCATGCCGTGCAACCGGTTACTGCCCTGCAAAGCGAATACTCGTTGTGGTGGCGCGAGCCGGAAGACGAAATCATTCCAACGCTCGAAGAATTGGGGATTGGCTTTGTACCGTTCAGTTCGCTGGGCAAGGGTTTCCTCACAGGGAAAATGGACCAAAACACGACTTTCGACAGCAAAGACTTCCGGAGTACAGTACCACGTTTATCGCCCGAAAATCTTAAAGCCAACATGGCATTTGTTGATTTGGTTACAGCAGTGGCGCAACGCAAGAATGTTACGCCTGCCCAAATTGCGCTTGCATGGATATTGGCGCAAAAACCTTGGTTTGTTCCAATTCCGGGTACTACAAAGTTGCACCGTTTAAACGAGAATCTTGGAGCCGCAGCAGTGGAAC
>Ga0265297_10003014_pt1 | contig 31889 bp, 27 predicted proteins | sample Munlanlwell13791_FD_192502 | JGI IMG/M metagenome (GOLD analysis project Ga0265297, IMG submission 192502) | Leachate microbial communities from a municipal landfill in Southern Ontario, Canada - Leachate well 137-91 | ecosystem: Engineered > Solid waste > Landfill > Unclassified | place...
AAGTTCGATAGCCATATTGCGTAGCGAGTAAAAGCTTGCGGCCTCAACGAAACCGCGAACTTTGACTTTTTATTTAAATTTATTATTTGAATCCCTTAAGGGCTTCCCCTACCGCTACCGCGAAAGTGGGGCCCATTTCTTTTATTTTTTTCTCAAGCGACGGAGGATAGAAAATATCCGCGAAAGGATCTGCCAATTTTATCGAAATGGCCTTGAACTCCTGGCTTATGCTTTTTTGAAAATAGCTCGCCAGCCCCGGCAAAAGCGCCGTTCCTCCGGATAAAATTATTTCCTCCGGCTGTCTTTGTTCCTCCAAAGAAAAACTCTTAACGACTTTTTTTATTTCCGTAATAATGGAATCCAAAATCGGCCCCAATATCTTTTCGTTGTCATCATTACCCGAGTAAGATATCCCCTCTTTCATTTTTATTTTTTCGGCTTCCGGCATTCCTATTCTCAATGATTTGGACAGGGCGAAAGTGAGGTCCTTGGATGCGGTATCAAAGCTAAAGCTTGTTTTCAGCAATCCCCTGTCAACAACGCTCAAAGTCGTACTTTGCGAGCCGATATCGACAAGAAAAACGGTTGCTTTATCGTTCCTGACCAGAGAACGCTGAAGGCCGAAAACCTCTGCTTCCAAGGCTATAATATCCAATTCCGCTTTCTTGGCCGTTTCTTTGTATTGGTTGACCGCGGCGCTTGGAACGGCCAGCAAAAGAACTTTATTCCTTTCTTTATCCGGAGAATGTTTTGTCAAAAGCTGATAATCCAAAACCACTTCCGAGGTCGGCAGCGGAATATGCTTTCTTGCCTCAAACTCAACGGCTTGGGGGATCTCTTTGGCCGTCATCGGAGGCAGGTCAAAAGTGGTAAAAAACGTAGCAAAATCAGGCAGTGAAAATATCGCTTTGTTCGTTTTGAATTCGGCTTCCTGGACCATCGCCCTCAAGGCGCGGGAGACATCATTGGTAGACAGCAAAAGAGTGTTCTTATTGAAGGTCCTGAAAGACTCCTTATAAACGGCATCCATCCCCAGCTCTCCATAATTTTCCAAAACCTTTCTTTTTCCCTTTTGGGAAATCTCGACAATTTTTATGGAAGCTGTCCCGACATCGATGCCCAAGAAACTTTGTTGATCGTTTTTAGCGAATGGCCAAACCATAGAATGCTATAATAGAAAAAACCTATTTTATGCTCCTGTTTAACTCTAATAATAACAAATTACAAAATAAAAAGAAACAAAAGTTTTCCCCAGTTAAGAATTTTTTCATAGATCTTCTATTTCCGAAACATTGCATCTCCTGCAATAGAGAAGGAACCTTCCTCTGCCAGGATTGTTTTTCTTTGATCGAGCCGAATCCTTTCCAATATTGCCTCTGTTCTAAGCCCCAAAGGGTAATAGAAAAAGGAAAATGCGGCCGTTGCCGAGATCGCCGCCTGTCCGGCCTTTATTCGGCGGCGGACTTCAAGCAGGAAATATTAAAAAATTGCATCCATAAGTTCAAGTACGGTCCTTATATCAAGGACCTATCCTATCCCCTCTCTTATTTGATAATATTGCACTTTGAAGCTCTTAAGAAAAAACTCCCGGCGGGTTCTGTTCTGATCCCGGTCCCGCTTTTCTCGAAAAAAGAAAGGGAAAGAGGCTTTAACCAGTCCGAAGAAATATCAAAGATCCTAAGCCGGGCCTGGCAAATTGAGCTGATATCCGGCAATTTGTTAAAAACAAAAAATACCCCGGCCCAGGCTGGGCTGGGAAAGGAAAAAAGAGGAGAAAATTTGCTAGGCGCTTTCCGGCTCAAAAACGAGAACGCCGTTAAAGAAAAAATAATTTACCTGGTGGACGATGTTTACACGACCGGCGCGACAATGGAGGAATGCGCCCGAACGTTAAAAGAAGCCGGGGCCAAACAAGTCTGGGGGATCACGGTTGCGAGGGAGCTTGGGTTTTAAACCACTAAAATAAAACCCGCCTTCGCTCCTGCGGGAGCTACGGCGGGCGAAGGCGGTGGGGACAGGACTCGAACCTGCACGCCCTTTCGGGCACCTGTTTTCAAGACAGGTTCCTTGCCATTCGGAACACCCCACCATTAGCGAACGTTAGCCGCTGCGCGGCTTACGTTCGCTTATGGAACATTTATTCCCAAAACTTATTTTAAATGCTTATTTATGAAGGCCCTTCCCGATCCGGATTTTAAATATTTCTCAAATTGAAAAGCTTTATATTTGTTCGGAAAAATAAAAACGTTGATCGGTTTGATTGGCAGGTTATTGGCAGTTGCTGGCACATATCCCTTTCTGTGTCTTTCTATCCTATCTTTTATATCGACGGTACAACCAACGTATAAATCTTCATTTCTGCATTTTAGTATATAAACGTAATGCATAATGATTCTCCCTCGCGTCTTGGCGGACTTTGTCCGCCGAAGCCCGCCACGGCACCCACATGGCACTTACCTGTTTTTATAGCAGGGGCGAATCCCGCCTTCGCTCCTGCGGGAGCTATGGCGGGCGAAGGCGGAGGGGGCGGGAGTCGAACCCACGGACGGCTTTAAAACCGTCAGAGGTTAGCAACCTCTTGCAATACCGTTATGCGACCCCTCCATTAGTAAACGTTAGCCGCTTCGCGGCTTACGTTTACTTATGAGGCGTAAAAATTTTCGAAAAATTTTGTACGCCTCTTCTTCATAAAATGCTTTTAAACTGCTGGTCCAATAAAGAAAAATTTACGCTACCAACTTTTTTTGAGGGTCAAACCAACCCACATAATATATCCTATTTCCCCTTTTTACTCAACATCCAAACTCGGAAAAGCGTAATCAATATGTGTCTGCCAACCCGGATTTATCTTCAACGCCTCGCTTTTCTTTTCCTCGAACAGGTCTTTGTTATTCATCTTTTCAGCGACCATCATGGCTATAAAATGGGATCTTTCAACCATCGGCTCAAGTTTTATGGCCGCTTCGGCCAAGGCCATTGCCTCTCCCGGTTTTTGCTGGTTGAACTTCGCTTGAGCCATATCCCAATAAACCTGCTGATTATTGGGAGAGAGGCCCATCGCTGTTTCCAGAATCCCCACAGCGGCATCCTCTTTGGAGGAATCTATGCGCGCCCAAGCGTTGTAAAGCTGTCCGAGCTTTAGATAAGCGCGAAAATCCAAAGGAGACGCTTCTATATTCTTCCCTAATGCTTCGGCAAGATAATCAAACTCCTTGTTCAGCTGGTCGGACGGCACCGCCTCTGCCGCCTGGCTTAAAGAAAATTCCTCGAAAGAATCGCAAAAAAACTCGACTATCTGATATTTTCCGATCGGAGAAGTTGCAAGCGTTTCCTTGTAAGCTTCTATCCTCTGGTCTGTTTCATTGCCGGCCTGAACGGCTGAAGCTCGGGCGATATCCGGCCGCTGATATATTATCTGCTCTGCTTTAAGGCTAGCCTGAACGGCTGAAGTACTGTTCTGTATCGGAGAAACGACAAATTCGAAGAAACAAAAGAGGAAAGCTACCAGAAAAACAGGGGCTGCCACCGCGGGCCTGATCGTTCTGACTTGAACGACCGCTTCCTCTTCTCCATCCCCCGCTTCTTTTTCCGTACTGGCAATAAATCCAAGTATCAAGAAAAACAGCATAAGGCTGGAAACCATATCAAAAACAGTCAAATTCTGAAGGAAATAAGCGATAAAAGCGGCCATTGGAACGGCAGCGGTTATAAAATCTATTTTTTTTGAAAAATACAAACGGCCAAGGATGTAAAAGGCCGCGACAAAAACAGCAATATAAAGAATCGACCCGACCATCCCAAGCGCCACTAAATTATCCATTATTATATTATGCGCCCTGTCGAACCAAACTTCCCCTCCGTACTCCGGTATAAAAAGCCTGGGATCAAAATGCAAAGAAAAAGCTATCTCGAAATTTTCCGGTCCCCAGCCGAACCAAGGCCTTTCCAAAAATGATTGCCAGGCCGACTGCCAGATCAAAATTCTCGCTTTCGTGGCCAATCCGACAAATTCCTGATAAACAGGGTTGCCTGATTGGGTCGCCAAGTAGAGCATAACGGCAACGGCCGAAGAAGAAAGCGCCAGAAAAATTTTTCCCGGCTTTTGCCATCTCTTGCTCTCAAAAGCAAAATAAAGCATGGCTATCAAAAACAGTCCGCCGAGAAAGCAATATTTGGCCGCCCTGGCGCCGTTAGACAATATGTCTTTTATCAAGCCCTCTCTTACATAGTATGAAACCTTGGCGCTAGAGGTGGCACCGCCGGGCAATGTCGTTATCACGTCATACGAATGGTAGCCCACGGTTTTGGCATCGCTGCCGCTGGCGGCAACGATAACGCCATTAGACAAGGATGCCGGATATTCATTTACGGCCGCGCTTACGGTATCGGTTGCGAGGAGCTGAAGGCCGGAAGCAAATCTGTCTTCGGCTTGCGAAACATTATAAGATCTGTTTATGGGGTCTCCTATCAAAGAAACGGATTTTCCGTAGTAAGAAGAAGTATCTTTGTTCTCTATAAAATTTATCCAAAATTGGGTTCCTTCGAACAAAAGGACGAAAGAAAAAACCGCCAGCGAAAAAGCGGCAAATATTTTTACAAACTTCTTCAGCCGATTTGAAATCCTATCGCTGTCCTTAAATTTAAAGAAAAGCAAATAAACCGCGAGAAAAGAATTTAAAAGCAGGTAAGTCCCCAAAAAAGACTCGTTCCCCAGGGTTCCCCCATTTTTGGAAGAAGAGTTCAAAAAAAACATGGCGCCCAAACTGACCAATATCCCGGCAAAATTGGAAAATCCAAAGATCCAAAGCCAGTCTATCCTTTTAAAAGTAGAAGATACGGCCAGAAAAAATCCGAAAAGGTGCAGCCACATCAAAAGGCCCGTGACCCTTTCGTGTTTAGACCAAAAACTGCGCGACGGATCGACTCCCAAGGCTGTGCTTATAGCCATAGAAGCCAAAAGCAACCCCAGCACGATCAAAAGTACGCTTTTTTTGGGCCTGTATTCAGGCCTGAAGCTCATCAGCGCCAGCCAAGCAAAAAAGACCATCTCCGCAAAAGCCATAAAATACATGCTTTTGCCGCTGACATAAGGGAAAAAACACCTGTCAGCCACCAACAAAGGAGTGAACAAAGCCAGTAGTGTTCCCAACAGGATAAATACCTTCAAAAAAGAAAAAGATCGGTTCTGGGGGCGGACCATTTGAGCTTGTTGATATCCAACCGTTTGCTGCGTCTTTTTTTCTCTTGATCTTTTTCCCATAAGGGCATGATAACAAAAAAAAACGGCTTTGAAAATGGCCGATCTTCAATTCATATTTTCCGGGAAAGCGCCTCTTCGTAAACGCCGATCGTGCTTTCGATCATCTTGTCCAAAGAAAATTCCTCCAAAGCCTTTTCGTGGGCCTTTTCCCCCATTTCTTTGATCAATTCGGGGCGGCTTAATAATTTAACAAGGGCATTCTTCACCCCTTCGACATCGCGCCTTTTGACCAGAAAACCGCAGCTGTCATCTATCAACTCGGACACTCCCCCGACATCGCTGGCTATCGTTACCATTCCGCTGCTCATCGCCTCCAGTATCGATCTGGGAAGACCCTCCCAATCGCTGATCAAAGCAAAAATATGAGCCGGTTCCAAAACCTTGAAAACTTCGCTCCTGGGCAGCGCGCCGAGCAGTTTTACTTTATCGTCAAGCCGAAGCCGGGTTATCAATTCCTTCAGTTCCTGTTCATAAGAACCGCCTCCGATAATAGATACTTCTATCTTGGACTTCAGACCGTCCGGAAGAAGGCTGACCGCTTTCACCAAAGTAAAAGGGTCTTTGGGCATGACCAATCTGCCCGTAAAAACTATTTTGAAAATCCCGGAATAATCCTTCTTCGGAATTTCTTTAACGACTTCGACCCCGTTATGAACGGTTATCAATTTCTTTTCCGAAGCGATCTTGTGCTTCAACGATAACTGGCGGTCATGCTCCGAAACGCAAATGATCTTCGAGCAAAAAATGGCGCAAAGCCTTTCCAAAAAAGTGACCGGAAACTGCCTCCACGACGGAACTCCCTCGGTAAAGGCCCAGCCGTGGGCGGTAAACAGGGTTTTCATCCCGAACCTCGGCGCAAGCCTGCCCAATATGCCGGCCTTTGTGCTGTGGCAGCTTAAAAGGTCCGGCTTGAAATCAGCCAGCGCTTTTTCGATCAAAAAAAGAGCCCTCACTTCCTGAACCGGCTTAATGCTGTTGTCCAGAAAACGGTTCGGATAGAATTCGATCCCTATCCTTTTCGCCTCCCCTTCCAGCCATCCCCCCGGATAGGCCATGATCGCAACCTTATGGCCTTTGCCGATAAGATAAGTTCCAAGCTGGGACAAATGCGTCTGCGGTCCGCCGGATTCTGATTTGGTTATCAAATAAAAAAATTTCATAGAATTTTGTTATACAATTTTTCGTATTCACCGATCATTTTTTCTATTGAATAATTTTCTTCCACTGTTTTTCTTGCCAGTAAACCGATTTTCTTTCTTTCTTCCCGGCTCATTAAGATCAATTTTTCCAGCTTATCGGCCAGACTGGCGGGATCGTTAACTTCCGACAAAAATCCGTTTTGGCCGTCCTTTATTATCTCTATAGCCCCGCTGACTTTAGCCGCGACCGGCGGCAAGCCGCAAGCCATGGCTTCGATCAAAGAATTCGGAAATCCTTCCCATAATGACGGTAGAACATAAATATCGCTGGCATTCAAATGATCATTGGGGCGGGGTTCGAATCCTAAAAGACGGATTTTATTCTCTAGTCCGAATTTTTTAATCTTAACTTCCAACTCCCGCCGCAATCCGCCTTCTCCGATGATCCAAAACTTAAGATCGGAATACTTGGAAACTAATATTTTAGCGGCATCGATAAGAACAAAATACCCCTTTGCTTCATGCAGTCTGCCTAAGGCCGTGATCACGATATCTTTATCCGAGGCATCAAAAGATCTTCTGATATCTTCCCTGCTTCTGATGTTTTTTTGATCAGCGACATTAACGCCCAAATTGATGATCTCTATTTTCCGAGGCTTGGCAAGGTTATTTTTTACCAGGCTTTGAGCGATCTTTTGGGAAACGGCTATATCGCGATCGGAAAAAATATCGGTGGCCGTCAAAAAAAATCTCCTGAAAAAGCTGCCCAGATCATCCGAATGGAAAACGCTTACGATCTTTTTAACGCCGCAGATCCTTCCAACCGCTCTGCCCAGAATAATAGAATGGAACAAAGAGCAGTTCAAAATATCCGGCTTTTCTTGTCTTAAAACTTTGAATAAGGAGAATACCATGCCGATAATGCCGGGGGTCCTGTCTTTTGATAAACATACGATCTTAATATTATTACCGGCCATCCTCTGCCCCACTATTCCCAGCGGCAATATGGAAATTACGATCGAATCGAATTTCTCTTTATCAAATCTTCCCAAAAGCCTTTCCAAAAAAACTTCGGCTCCGCCCGCATCCAGATCATTTATCAAATAAGCGATTTTTACCATAAAGCAAAACCGGCCGACATTATGATTTAACAAATCTTCGCAAGGCGAGCCTTGCCAAGAAAAAAATACCGAATAAATGGTCCATAAAATCTCTGCCTCCCTGCCTATAAACGATATCTCTTGCCGCTATAAATTCTCTCCCGTGCGCCGCTATGTTCTTTTCCAACGCCTGGAAATCTTTTTCTTCCATTGTGTCCGGATGCAGACAGACAGTCCATAAGCCGAAAGGCATCGTCCTGAATTTCCATAGCTGCTGGGGTATCCACCTAAAACCCAAAAAAGTATAAGGGCGGACGGCCAGGCCGTCGCTGATGATCCGGATGTCGGTTTCCTTCTCAAGGGCTTTGAGAGTGTTTTTATCGAAACTATGGGCAGGGGCTATAAATATCCGCGGCCTTATGCCATTGCCTAAAAATATATCATAGCCTGATCTTACTTTTGCCGCTTGCTCCTCGAAGGACAATCCTGCGAATTCGGATTTTTCATTTATGGGCACTAATCCCGGATTTTTTGTAGTATAAACGTGGTTATAGCCATGCAAGGCTATTTCCCAGTCCTTAGCCTCCCATCTTTTGACCTTGCCCCAAAAATCATCAACACGGCTGCCTTTATCAAGATCCGGATCTTCACAATGCGGGATCACAGCCACTATTGGTTTTATCGCGTGCTCGTCCAAAATCTTCTCGATCCTGTCCCATTTTCCGATATCCATGGCAGGGCAAGCGTCGTCCAATCTGATTATATATTTAACTTTCATTTATTATTTTATAAACTAAAATTTTTCTTCCGCTTTTAAATCCTCCCTTTTCATAGACTTTCTCCGTCTTCAAAACCAAATTTTGGAAAAGACGATCAAAATCACAATCGTATTGAGAATGAACGCTATCAACGCAGACGTATTTTATTTTATTATTTTTGAGGAGGAGATCGTAATATCCAGAAAGCTCTTTCGGGTCTATCCCGTGGATAAAATTAACCGTGATCAAAACATCTATATCCTCTCCTCTTACATCGTTAAAGGACCCTGTTTTGAAAACTATATCCGGATGCATTAATTTAGCCAATCGAATGACTTCATCCTCGATATCGACCCCTATCCTCTTTTTTATTTTTAAACCGGCTAATATATCCCCCGTACCGCATCCTATTTCTACTATGGTACTTAAGTTCTCTTTTTGCGAGAGACCATTGATATACCTGACCGTCTCCAAAGCATAAGGCCGCCATTCTACGGGGGTCAGATGCCATTTATGAAAATGATATTTCAGCCGCAAAAAACGATACAAAAAGTATCGCAAAAAACCTTTTAAAAAAATCGAATATCCGCCGTATTCTTTGAGCTCTCCTATCTTTCCGGAAACCCTACCGATAAAAAATTTGTCCGAAGACGGTTCTCTTTTCATGTCTCAAAAATAATTAATTGCGGCCGCGCAACTTCACCTTCATAATCATCCCCCGGGATTCATGATATAATTATCCCGCGCCGGCAATACTGGTATTATAACACGAAATATCTATGTATAAATACAAATTTACCGTTTTTACTCCGACTTACAACAGGGAAAACACCTTGGCCCGATGTTACGAATCGCTTTTAAGCCAAACCTTCAAGACTTTGAATGGCTTATCGTAGACGACGGTTCAACGGATAATACCGAAAATTTAATAAAAAAATTCGCCGACGACGCCAAATTCCCCATTCGATACTGCAAACAGCGCCATGGCGGAAAACATATTGCCGCGAACAAGGGAGCGGAGATGGCAAACGGAGAGTTCTTTTGCGACCTCGGTTCCGATGATATGCTGGTTCCCGACGGCCTAAAGATCTTATACGATAATTATTGTTCGATCCCGGATTATCTTAAATCTGATTTTGGCATCGTTCTGGGGCTCATGTGCGATCTCAACGGAAATATCATCGGAAAAAAATTTCCCGAAGATATCGTCGACGGAAATTTCATAGATATCGGGTTCAAATACAAGATCGACGGGGACAAGGCCTTTTTTATCAAAACCGACATTCTAAAACAATATCCTTTCCCGGTCTTCGGGAACGAAACATTTCTGGCAGAATCAATCACTTGGAACAAAATAGTTCTAAGATACAAAACCCGCTGCGTCAATCGGGTTGTAATCAAGGTAGAATATCAAAAAAACGGATTGTCCGGCAATTCGATCAGAAACAGGGTTCTTAATCCAATCGGAGCTCTTAATAACTACAGGGATATCCTGAATATGCCCGCGGCCAAACCCTTGATGTTCATGATCCGCAATTCAATAAACTATTGCCGTTTTATCCTCCACGCGCGCCAAGCAAACAAAATTTTTACGAATCTGGACAAAAAAAACCGATTTATAGTAATATTATGTTTTCCGACCGGAATAATATACTATCTTAGCGACAAATTAATGATCGCCAAACAAAAATAGGCTACGGTACATAGCCATACAGCTTTTTCCAGCTATATTCGATCTTATATTCAGGGTTGGCTTTCAATATCAACTCCGTTAACACTTCCCTATCATCGGGCAAATGATAAGTACAGATAGCTAATTTAGGCGCGTATTTTTTTAAAACGTTCTGCCCTCCCGATATCATCAATCTTTCCGCCCCCTCAATATCCGCTTTCAAAAAATCCACCCTCGAAATATTGTTTTTCAAAACCCAATTATCGAGAGTGTCGGACTCCGCAAAAATCTTTGATTCGTTCTTGCGGCTCCTGACCATTGACGATCCTCCGATATTGCTCAAATCCTGATTCATCGCGACTTCGCCGACCTTGTCCGATAAGGCTTTTTGGATAACGGTAATGCCGGGATTTAACACAGCTGTCTTGTCCAGATAGCCCCTTTTTATTTCTTCGATCGGTTCGAAGGCATAAACGATCGCGCCGCGGGACGCCGCCAAGGCGGAAAACGCCCCTATATTGGCTCCCGCGTCCACTACGATGTCTTTTTCCTTTATCTTAACTTCGCCATGCTCATACGAACCGTCACCGGAGCTGATCTCATATCCTCCCTGTATGGAAGAATAAACTATATCCAAAACATTCCCTATGAACGATTCCCTCTCGACTTCCTTGCCAATCTTCGGCAATTTTATCCCGTCGAAATTAAAATGATCTCCTTCGGTATATTTTCCTTCCAGCTCCCGGTAAATTTCCCGATAAATGCTTTTCGGGGTCATTCTGCCGACAAAAAAAGATATCATCACAAGCTTGTCTATGCTATTGATGTGCCCCGACAGCGCGTGTTTTACGCTGTTGCGCAGATCGGCCATATTTCCTCCCCAAAGCCGTCCGCCGATTTTATTTAAAATTTTCATTGTATCCCAAATATTATGATCTCTGATCTATTTTTTATAGGCCTCCTTGTGAGACAAAACGCAATCGCGTATTTTGATAAAATCACCGTGATATGCAGACGAAGGATCTTTTATAAAATTCAGAAGATCTCCCTTTGGTTTTGAAAGTTTTAATTTCATTGTCCGATATATCAATTCTATTTTTCCGGAGACCGTCCCGGGCAAATGATCCAGGGCATCCATCAAAAATTGTTTGCAAGGGCCGGGACGAAACCTCTTTAGATGGGCAGACATCGCATCGTCGACCACCCTGCATGATCCCTCTATGCTTAGATCGGAATTCTTGCTTAGATGGAAAACCAAACATTTTCTAAAGCCGATATATTTTTCCTCATAAGCCTTTTTTTTAATAAGGCCATTGATACTTTCGTTCACGATGCCCGTCGAGTCAAGGATTATCTCTCTGGCGGCATAAAGTCCGTCCAAGCATTTCATCTTTCCATATACCAAAGTAAGTTCTGTTAGTAGAAGCTCAATGAATCTTCCATGCTCCACAGATCTCAATGTTTCCCTGAAGATCATTTTAAGGAAATCCGCTCTGTGTACGCCGTAAAAAGTAGAAACCGAATAGCTGGCTAAATGTTCGACCAATCTTGATCTGGCATCGGTTAAAGTGTTCGATTTGACCCGATATTCGAGCTGCCAATAAAATTTTTCTTCCCCTTCCTTCTTGATCCTCGGATAAAAAGTAATCGTTTGGCCATGGGCAACGACAAAATCTTCATTTTTTTCAAGGAAATCGATTGACTCTTCTATGCCATTCGGAACGACAAAATCATCATCGGCACAAAACAAACAATATTTTGTTTCGACATGATCCAGCGCATCGGCAAATTTATGCCCATATTTGATTTCGGATGGATAGTGCCCGAAGTATAAAATTTTTAGATCCGGCAAGGAAGAGATCGTTTCTTTGTTCCTTCTTTTGTTCTCATCAGAACTGGAATCTGCAACAATAATATTATAACCGGCCTTATAGCTGCTGTAATAATCAAGAACCCGCCTCAAATAATCGGGGCGGTTATGGGTCGGGATTATGATAGTAAATTTTTCTATTGAGCTCATGGAACCATCAATGATCTTATGTACGACGCCAGCCCTTCCCTCCACGAAGGCAATACTATCCCTTTTGCTTTGGCTTTTGTATTGGACAAGGCCGAAAATGCCGGCCGCTTCATTGCCCCGCTTGAGCTTCCTCTGTCCGCTGGAACCAGCCTGGTCCCTATTCCGGCCAATCTGAATATCTCTCGCGCAAATTCGTACCAGCTGCAGCTCCCTTCGTTAACCAGATGGTATATTCCGGGATCGATCCTCTTTTTCAACAAAGAAAGGGTTGCTTTGCTTAGGTCTCCGGCATAAGTTGGACTGACGACCTGTTCCGAGCTCACTTCGACAATTTCCTTTTCGCGGCCTTCTTTTATAATATTCAGCACGAAATTACCGCCTTTTTCGGGACTGCCGGTCATACCGCCATACAAACCGCACGTCCGGACAACGAAAGAACCTTCTGGATATAAATTCAAAGCCGCGAATTCCCCGGCGCATTTCGATACGCCGTAGAATTGCAGCGGATCGATCTTGTCGCTTTCGCCATAGGGAACCCCCTTCTTCCCGTTAAAAACATAATCTGTGCTGTAAGTAACAAACTTGGCGCCGTATTTCTTGCATGAACGCGCCATCTCCCCAACCGCCACGAAGTTTATTTTCATCGCTTCCCATGGGTGTTCCTCGCATTTTGGCAAAACATGATAAGCGGAAGTATTTATAACCGCGTCCGGTTTTATTTCCCGTATTTTTTCTTCCAGCTGCATCGGTTCGGACACGTCAATTTCATCCCTATCAAAAGAAAATATTTCAAAATCGAACAGGCTGGCGTCTTTCGCGATCTCTCCTCCCAATTGGCCATTTTTCCCGATTAGAATTATTTTCATGGCAATTTGATCAGTGGCCAATTTTTATCTTTTTCGGAAAGAAAAGGATCTCGTACCGGCCATTGGATATTTAAAAACGGATCATCCCAGCGGACGCCGCTGGCATATTCAAAAGAATAAAATTCCGACATGAAATACAAAGTCTCGCTATCGTCGGTCAAAGACTGAAAGCCGTGGGCAAATCCTTTGGGTATCAAAAACATCCTTTTATTATTCTCGTTCAATTCTTCGGAAACCCACTGCCCATAGGTCGGCGAATCCTTCCTTAGGTCAACGGCCACATCATAGATCGCCCCCCTAAGACACTGGACGATCTTATCCTCGGCTCTGGGCGGCTTTTGAAAATGCATTCCCCTGATAGTGCCCTTCTTATTATTTGATGAACGGTTTGCCTGCACCGCTTCAAAATCAAAACCGATCTTAGAAAGCTCTTCCTTGCAAAAAATCCTCGCGAAATACCCCCTTTCGTCGGTCCTTAATTCCGGCTCGATAATATACAAACCCGCTATTTTTGTTTTTCGAAATTTCATATTATTTGTATCCCGGGTACCGGTATGATAAACCTTCCGCCGGCATCGTGATAATCTTTTAATTGCTCCATAACTTCATCGGCGATGTTCCAGCACAGGATCAAAAGATAATCCGGTTTTTCTTCGTATATTTTTTCTACAGGATAAACCAGCAAATGAGTGCCCGGCGTATATAAACCTTGCTTCGGCTGCGATTTATCCGTTATAAAATCAAGATAATTTCCATTAATCCCGAAATAGTTCAAAAGAACGTTCCCTTTGGCGGGAGCGCTATAAGCCGCGATGCTCTTCCCTTCCTTTTTTATATTATCAAACAGAGATATGAGATCTTGTTTCAACTTCTGGACATTCTCGCTCATTTTTTGATATGTTTCTATCCTGTCAAATCCACCCCTGATCTCTTGGGCGGCGAGATCCTTAACATTCTCTCCGATAGAAAACGCCCCCGAATGGCAAATAAATATCCTCAAAGAACCTCCCTGCATCGGAGTTATATCCGCGTCATAGATATCCAAATCAGCTGTTTTGAACAAATTTATCAAGGCGATCAAGGAATAATAAAAAACATGCTCGTGATAAATAGTATCGAATTTATTTTCCAGCAGCCCTTTCAGGTACGGAAACTCGAAAACCGCGGTTCCCTTCGGGCTTAACACCTCCCCCACCCCTTTCACAAAATCAACTATCTCCGGAACGTGAGCCAGAACATTGGCGCCGAATACCAGATCAGCCCGGATATTTTTTTCCTCTTTTAATTTTTTCGCGAGATCATAATTAAAAAATTCCGATATGGTGGGTATCCCTTTTTTGTTCGCGACTTCCGCGATATTTTTGGCCGGGTCCACTCCCAGTATCCGGATACCCAAATCCTTAAAAAACATCAACTGAACGCCATCGTTGCTGGCGATCTCCAAAACCAAACTGCCGGGTCCAAGACCAAGTTTTTCAACAAGGTGATCGGCCGTTTCCTTGCAATGTTCTACAAATAATTTCGAGGCTGAAGAAAAATATATATAATCCTCAAAAAGATCTTTGGGAGGAACCGAATTTATAAGCTGGACCAGATAACATTTCGGGCAAAAACCAACGCTTAGATCATACTTCTTTTCCCGAACGATATTTTCTTTCCTCAAAAAAGAATTAACGAGAGGCATCTCCCCTAAAGAAAAAAATCCTATTATCGGCGAATTGCAATTTCTACAGTTCATATCTCTCTAAAAAATATTTTATCTGATCGTTAGTGATGCTGACGATATCATTTTTGTCATAAAAACTTTTGTACCATTCAAAAGTAAAATCTAAAGCGGCATCGATATCCAAAATAGGACGCCACCCTAAAGCATTCTTCGCCTTCTCGCTATTTAGCCTTAAGATCGCGGCTTCGCGCTTATTTTCGTCTCTTTGCACGGAATAAGACCCTCTGCCCAGAATTTTTACAGCCCTTCCCGTTAATTCCTCGACAGTCAAATAGCTGTCGTTATCAGGACCAAAATTCCAGGCGCCGGAAATATCCTTCTCTCCTTCGTATAATTTTTTAGCAAGCAACATATATCCCAATAACGGATCAAGCACGAACTGCCACGGCCTGACAGCTTCGGGGTTCCTTAATATTATTTTTTCGTCTTTTTCGAAAACCGATCTTATGATGTCCGGGACGATCCTGTCTTTGGACCAGTCTCCTCCGCCGATCACATTACCGGACCTCGCCGAAGCAATCAAAGTTTTATGCTTCTTAAGATACCCTTCGGGGTTAAAAAACGACCTGACGTAGCAGCTCGTTATTATTTCTGCCGCGGCCTTGCTGCTGCTGTAAGGATCATGACCCCCCAATTTATTATCTTCCCTGTACTCATGCAGAGGCTCTTCTCTCTCCTCTTCGTAAACTTTGTCGGTTGTGATTATGACGGCCGATTTTACGGTTTCCGTTTCTTTTATCGCTTGCAGAACATTAGCGGTTCCGATGATATTGGTCCTAAAAGTGCATAAGGGATCATCGTAACTATCCCTTACCAAGGGCTGGGCCGCCAGATGAAAAACTATCTCCGGTTTTTCTTTTTCTATCGTTTCCTTGATCTTCTCAAAATCATTGATATCGAAAAAATAATTTTTGATCGATCTCTTTAATCCGAGCGGCTCGAACAAATTAGGCTTCGAAACCGGCTCAAGGGCGATGCCGGTAATATCCGCATCGCAATCCAACAGTGCTTTCGCAAGCCAGCTCCCCTTGAAGCCGGAGTGCCCCGTGATCAATATTTTTTTGTTCCTAAAAAACTCTTGGATCCCAGACATGTAAATAAAAAAAATTATTATTTCTCCCAAACTGCCCAAGGCCGGCTTTCCTCCCATAATTTGTTCATCTCCTCCACTTCTCTGTAAGTATCCATCGGCTTCCAAAATCCTTCATATCTGTATGCGGACAATTGCTTTTCTCCCGCCATTTTTATCAAGCCGTTTTCCATCGTGCTCTCATCGAAATAATCAAAAGCCTTCCTGTTCAAAACCATGAATCCGCCGTTCACATAATCATACATTATTGGTTTTTGGTCGAATTTCTCCACTAATTTGCTTTCCATGTCTATCTTCACCAACCCGTATTTTGAATGGGGGTGGACTCCCGTAATGGTCCCGATGGTTCCCTGCTTCCTATGGAATTGAACCAGCTCATCTATGTTAATATCGCTGACCCCGTCCCCATAGGTGACCATGAACTCGTCTTGCGGCACGTATTTCTTGACCCTTAATATCCTTTCTCCTGTCAGGCTGTCCAAACCGGTATTGACGAAAGTGATCTTAAAGTCGTCGCCTTTATTGTCATGAAATTGTATTTTATTCGTAGAAGTATCGATCGTAAGATCATTTAAAAAAGCCTCCTGGTTCAAAAAATAATCTTTTATCATATCCCCTTTGTAACCCAGCGCCAAGATAAAATTGTTGTATCCATAATGGGCATACGCCTTCATTATGTGCCAGACGATCGGCTTGCCGCCCACTAAAACCATGGGCTTCGGCTTGAATTCAGTTTCTTCTTTCATGCGGGAACCCACTCCTCCGCAAAGAATGATCGTAGGAATGTTTTTTGTTTCCATATATTTACGGTTGATCCATCAAAAAATTATTTTGATCCTTCTTCTTTTAAAAACCACTGGTAAGTTTTTTCCATGCCCTCTTTGAACGTATGTTTGGCCTCCCATCCGAACAACGCCTTGGCTTTTTGGGCCTCTATCTGCTCCCTGAAGATCTGCCCCTGCCTTTCCGGGAGAAAAACGATCTCCGACTTGCTGCCGGTCATTTCTTTGATCAATTTTATCGTTTCCAAGACCGAAACCTCTTCTTCCGTAGTCAAATTCAATATTTCGTTTTCTATTCCGCTCTTGAACCAAGCAGCCATTCCGTCAACAAGGTCTTCCGTATAAGTCAGGGTCCTGGTCTGTTTCCCGGTCCCATGAACGGTCAGCGGCAATCCTTTCGTCGCCTGATCAAGGAAAACATAAGTGGCTAAGGCTGCTCTCATTCCCGGGCCATAAATGGTCGCGAAACGCATGATGTTATATTTCAATCCGCAGGTCCTGGCATAACCCAAAATGATATATTCTCCGGCTAATTTAGAGCAGGCGTATATTTCCATCGGATTTGGAAGGCTCCTCTCGTCCGAAGGATGCACTTCCTGGTTTCCGTAAACGCAACAGGTGGAAGCGTAATAGAGCAAAGCTCCATGTTTAAGACAAGCTTCGGAAACGTTGATGGTCCCGACCACGTTTATGTTCATGTTCTTTAACGGATTCTTTTTAGATTCGTAAAGATCGGCGATCGCGGCCAAATGAAAAACCGCGTCTTTTCCCTTTATCGCTTCATCGACCTGCCGGGCGTTAAGAAGGTCCTGGCCATTGGCCAGATCAAAAACCTCCACCGAATGGCCTTGCTCTTTAAGCTTCTCGACCAAATGCTGGCCGATGAACCCGGAACCGCCGGTTATAAGGATATTTTTCTTTTCCGTATTTTTTTCCATGTTTTCTATGATCTCAATTTCTTATTTAGCTATTATATGATATCCGAAATAGGAAAAAAAATAAATCTATTGCCTGCCGGATCGCCTGAAAAATTTTGCGGCCGCAAGGCATGCCAAAAACGATGCTGCGTAAACGACGAACCCGATCGAAACGGAAAATAAAAGATTAAGGCCATAGATACCAGGATAGCTGACCGACAGATACATTACGACGCTGGAAAAAAAAGCTGCCAAGAAATTAATTAAAAATTCCGTCTTAAGAATATTGGAACCTCCTGCCTTACGAAAAAATATGAATAGAAAAATAAAAACCACAAAAAACGTCATCACGGTCGCGCCCGCGGCTCCGTAAAGAGAATATCTAGGAATGAACATTGAATTAAGGACAACATTCAAAATCGCCCCCAATAATGTTATCCAAAATATCTTTTTTTGCTGATTGAAAACTATCAAAGCCTGGCTGAACGGCACGGAGATCATATTGATAAAAGACATCAAAAGCAGGATCTGGAAAGCCAAAACCGATTGGGAATAATCTTTGCCGTAAACGAAGGATATTATCCTGGGAGCCAGGGCGATCCCTCCAAAAAGGATGGGCAACGCGAAAAAAATGACGGAGTTAAGATAAAAATCCCATATCCTTTGAAACTTTTCTTTCGATTCTTTAAAAAATCCGCTTAAGGCCGGGAAAAAAGCAACGCTGGCCAGATTGATCGGGAGAAGGCTTACTCCCACCACCCGCTGGGCGGCGTTATACCAGCCGGTCTGCGTTATCTGCCCGAAATACCCCATCATAACCGAATCCGTAGTCGTATAGATCGTACCGAAAAGACTGCTCAAGGCCAAAGGCCAAGACAACCTTAAATATTCTTTCCAAACGGAAACATCGGAGGTGAAAATAGCGGCATACTGGTTGCGAAGCAAATAGAAAAAAAGGAATAGCGCGGCCAAAGCTGCTCCGAATAAATAGCCAAGGCTCAAATTAAAAACGGAGGGAAGATTAAAAAGCACGTAAAATCCAGCCAAGGTTACGGCCGCAGATTCAAAAATCTTTACGGAAGCCAGATATTCCATTTTTTGCTTGGCCTGGAAAAAAGAAAGGGCGAGGGTCATAAAACTTTCGCTGACGACCACCAATCCCAATATCCAAATAAGCTTCCTGATGCTCGGATCCGACGTTATAAAAAAAGAGCTGGTAAAGATCAAAAGGGACGTAATAAAGATCAGGACCGACTGCAAAGAAATCAAATGCGGCAGGTCTTTTTCCTTCTTCGGATCGGCCGCGAATTCTCTTGTCGCTATTTGCGACAATCCCATATCGGAAAAAATAGAAAAAATTCCGGCAAAAGCCATCGCGAAAGTGAACTTTCCGTATTCGGTAGCTCCCAAGATCCTGGCGACGTAGATTATCAAGACCAATTTCAGAAGCCTGCCGACAAATTCGGAAAAAGCCATCCAAAAAAAATTCCTGAAAATTTTCTGCCTGGCTCCGCCGCCCCAAAAATAATCCTTCAGCTCTTGGACTCTCCCGAAAAATGTGACATCCATGAAAACTAGGAATCGAAATATTTTATAGTTTTGTCGAGCCCTTCGCTGAATTGGCAGGCAGGATCCCAGCCAAGCTCCTTTTTAATAAGCGAAAAGCTGGCTCTGGAGCTTATTATCTCTCCTTCCCTGGCGGGAGCGAAGACCGGTTTTATCTCTTTTCCGAGCTTTGCTGAAAAATCTTCTATCAGGCCGAGGATCGAAATTTCGCTGTTTGTGCTGACGTTATAGACCGATCCCTTCGGAGAGTTCATGGCTTTCAAGGCCGCGGCCACGGCATCGCCGACATACAAAAAATCCCTGGTCTGCTCCCCTGTTCCGAAAACTATTGGCGGCTCATTATTCAATATCTTTTTAGCAAAGATCGAAACCACCCCCCCCTCTCCAGAAGCTGATTGGCGCGGACCGTAGACATTTGAATATCTGATGATGCTGTAATCCAGCCCTTTTATGCCGTAAAATCCCAAATTTTTCTCCGCGACAAATTTTCCAAGCGCGTACGGGGATATCGGATTTTTGGAAGAATCTTCGGTCAGCGGCAATTCTTTGGTATTTCCGTAAACTCCCATTGAAGAAGGAAAAACTATCTTTTTGACTTTGAAGTCAACGCAATTCTTAAAAACATTCAAACTGCCAACGATATTTATATTCGCGTCCATTATCGGATCAGCCATCGATTTAGCCACGCTGGTCTGCGCGGCGTAATGAAAGACAGTGTCCGGCTTCTCCCGCTCGAATATTCCGGAGATCGAAATATCGCGGATATCGGCCTTGTAAAATTTAGCCTTGGGATTTACGTTTTTTTCACTGCCGTAAGAAAGGTCGTCGAGAATGACGACTTTATTTCCCTGTTCTATCAGTTTGTCGGCAAGATGGCTTCCTATAAAACCCGCTCCGCCGGTTATCAAAATTTTTGACATATCTTTTTCCGCATCCGGCCGTTTGGCCGGATGAAATTTCTTATCAATACTCGATATTATATAAAAAAATCCTGGCTGATGCCACTGAAAATATATAATTTATAAGGCTTTTTGTCAAAAAAATATCCCCCCACTATTCGATGCCGCAGGAGATGAAAAAATAGCGGAATATCACTTGGGAGAGACGAAAAGAAGCCTGACGGTCCTTAGGATTATCAAGATATCCAAAGCCAGAGACCTGTTCTTGATATAATAAATGTCATACCTCAATTTTTCGTCCGCCTCCTGCAGGGACGTGCTCGGCTTGTAATTTATCTGCGCCCAGCCTGTCAGCCCCGGCTTTATGATATGCCTGATCCCGTAATACGGCAGCTGTTTGTACATATCGGCAAGTTCCAAACTTTCCGCTCTGGGGCCGACGAAAGAAATATCTCCTTTCAGAATATTGAACATCTGGGGAATCTCGTCCAGATGGCTGACCCGGAAAATATTTCCAACAACGGTAACTCTTCCGTCTCCCTCCTCGGTCCATAACGGACCGGGCTTATCAATTCTCATCGTCCTTAATTTATAAAGCGTAAATGGCTTGCCGTCCTTACCTATCCTTTTTTGTTTATAGATGACCGGGCCTTTGGAATCGATCTTTACCAAAATGGCACCGATCAAAAAGACCGGAGAAAATATGGCCATAAGAACCGGCGATAAAACGATATCCGTAACCCTCCGAAAAGAATCATAAGCCTTCTGGCCGATCTTTATTTTTTCTATGAGCCATCTCTCGTCTATCTCTTCAAGCGGAACTTTCTGAAAAATATCCTCGTAAAAAGCGTGGGAAAAAACCACCTCCGCTTCCAGGGAAAGCATCTTGTAGACCGAAGAAATGAACTCCTTCTCTTTCCCCCACGAAGAAGGTATCACTACCTTCTCGATCTTTGACCCGGCGATGAATTTTAAAAGATCCTTTATCTCTTCTTTTGATACCCCTTTCTTCCACAAAACAGGCTCATAACCGAATTGAGGATTTGCTTTCAAAAAATGAAATGTTTCCAGGACGGACTTGCTATCCCCTGCCAGCAAAACTTTTGTTTTGAAACCGCTGGACAAAAATCTCACAAAAAGATATCTCCAGCAATAATCCAAAAAGGTGAAAAAGATCGCGAAAAGAAAAAGATTTGTTTTAGGCGATATCTTGAAAAACGGAACCAAAATATAAAAGAAGACAACCGAAGCCGTGGCGCTGATGACGACGGCCGGAAGAAAATTCTTCCAAAAGAACCTTTTGTCTTTTAGCGTTCTCATCTGGTAAAGATCGGCTAAATAAAAAACGAATATCCAAATGGCCAGGACAAAAGAAAAAGGGACAAGGTGGTCGGCCACAGCCTGGCTGAAACTGTCTTTGCTGAAACGAAAAAACAGCGTCAAAAGCAGGGACGCGTAGAAGACAATAGCATCTCCCAGTAGGATAATGGATATCTTTAAGCTGTTCATTTAGCGGTTCATTTAATAAAAACATTTTTCAAGGGTTATTGCAACCGGGCGAGATTGAAAGATAAGCCTTTTTGTGATTAAATAAACCAGCGCCCCCGTAGTTTAATGGATAAAATGCGAGCTTGCGGAGCCTGCGATAGGGGTTCGATTCCTCTCGGGGGCACTGATTTTGGGCGAAGCCCAAAATAGTTATTAGTTTTTAGTTTTTAGACAAACGAACCGCCTGCGGGCGGTTTTTTGTTATCGAATTCGGCTCAACGGACAAATTTTTACTATTTAGTAAATAGCTATAAAAAGCTTGTATTTTAAGGGGGAAACGGATACTTGACTTTACTATATCAACAAAGTAATATAGTAAGTAACGTTACTGTATCACTTAAAAGGTATATAAAATATATGGAAGAAATACTTGAATATGTCCAAAATCAGCTCGTCCAAGCCCCTTTTCGCTTACAGCCGTACACTCAAGACGAACAGGGTAAAAAATACCCTCAAAGAAATATTTATATTAAAGTTGATAAATATTTGAGGGATTTTTTGCATAATCCCGAAGTTCGAGATCGCTGGATCATTATCCCCGGCTTGCGCGGCGTCGGCAAAACCACAATTCTTGCCCAGCTGTTTCTTAACCATTATCAAGAAGCTGGCCAGCAAAGGATGCTTTATATTTCGCTCGATGAAGTGGTAAATGTCCTTGGATCGTCTCTTAAGGACGTCTTATCAGCCTACGAAAAAATAATTGGCGAGAGTTTCGAAAAACTGGCTAAACCATTATTTATTTTTGTTGACGAAGCCCAATATGATCCCAAGTGGGCATCGGTGTTGAAGTCTGTTTACGACAGATCAAATAAAGTTTTTGTGGTTTGCAGCGGCTCTTCTGCTGTTTCCCTGCAAACAAATCCGGATGTTATCCGCCGGGCAATTTTTGAAAAGTTATTCCCAACAAATTTTTGCGAATTCTTAATGATCAAGGATGGCAAATATCCGATTAAAAATTTAAAAAGGGACATCAAAGACGCGCTGTTTTTATCTAACTCGGCAAAAGAGGCTTATGATAAATTAAAAAATTTTGAGCAGCCAGTGCTTAACTTTTGGTCGCAGATAGATCGCCGCTATATAGATGAATACTTAAAAATCGGCACCCTCCCCTTTGCTATCAGGATCAAAGATGAAGCTCGTGTTTATCAAACTATAACCCTATTGCTTGATAAGGTTATCAATCAAGATGTTCAAAATCTTGGCCGTTTTGACCAAGAAACGATCAGCTGCATTAAAAGAGTTTTATTCTTGCTCGCTGAGTCAGAATTTTTGAGCATACAAAATTTGAATAGGACCATTAAGATCAGCATTAACACAATTTCAAGTATTCTCGAAGTGCTAGAACGCGCCGAACTATTGATCAGGGTTATGCCATATGGCTCTAACGCAAAAAAAGTAAGAAAGCCGTCAAAATACCAATTTATGTCATCGGCTATGCGATCGGCCTTTTTGTCGGTTGCCGGCAATTCGCAAATATTTGCTCAACAAAAAGGCAAACTGATGGAAGATATTGTTGCCATGACTTTATATCGCGAATTTGTTTCCAGCGGCAGAGGCGCCCTAAATTATGACAACTCAAAGGGCGGCGCTGATTTTATTTTGACAATTGCCGAAAAAAATATAATCCCGATTGAAGTAGGTATTAGTGAAAAACTTGGCACGCAGGTTAGAAGCACTATGAAAAAAATCGGTTCTGCTAAATATGGCATAGTAATTTGCTGCAATCCGCTTGCCCTTTTAGAAGATGCCAATGTTGTTAAGGTGCCATTAGATTATTTCTTATTAATTTAAAATCTCTTTTTAGAGTTAAGGCGATGAATTTTTCTACTCCGGTCAGGGAAATACCGCATATAGGCGATGTGTACCAGCAAAGGCTGAAAAAACTTGGGATCAAAACCCTTGGCGATCTTTTATTCTATTTCCCGGAACGATATGAGGACCTTTCCAGGATCAAAAAGATCAAGGATATCAAAATAAACGAGGAGGCCTGTCTGCGGGCCGAACTGATCGAGATCGAACAAGAAAAGACCTGGAAAAGAAAACTTTCCATAACCAAGGCTATAGTTCAAGACGATTCCGGCGCGATCCAAATCGTTTGGTTCAACCAGCCTTATCTGGCCAAAAACCTGAAAAAGGGCGACCAGCTTTTATTGTCCGGAAAAATTTCAATGGGCAAGGAAGGATCTTACCTAAGCTCCCCTACTTACGAAAAGATCGGGTCAAAAAACGAAATGAATTTTTCGGACGCAACGCATCTGGGCCGGATCGTGCCGATCTATTCCGGAACGCAGGGGTTATCCTCGCGCTGGCTGAGATACATTTTAAAGCCTTTGCTTTTAAATTTTAAAAACAAAATTCCTGAAACTCTGCCGGAGCGTATTTTAGATAAATACGATCTGCTCGGCTTGGAAGAAAGCCTTTGGCAGGTCCACTTTCCCGATTCTCTGGAAGCGGCCGAAGTAGCGCGCGCCAGATTCCTGTTCGAAGAACTCTTCTTTATCTCCCTTTTCAATTTGCAAAAAAGAATAAAAATGCTTAACACTAAGGCGCCTATTTTCCAAACGAATCTGCCTTTGATAAAAAAATTCCTGGACAATCTCCCTTTCCAGCTGACCGACGCGCAAAAAAAGGCTGCCTGGCAAATATTAAAAGACCTGGAAATGGGATATCCGATGAACCGCCTGCTCCAGGGGGACGTCGGCTCGGGCAAAACAGTGGTCGCGGCAATGGCCGCGCTGAACATAGTCAAAGCCAAGGGCCAGGTCGTTATCATGGCGCCGACGGAAATTCTGACCAAACAGCATTTCCAAACAATTTTCAATTTCTTCAAGGATTTCAACTTGAACATCGGAATTCTCACCGGCAAAGTAGATAAATTCTATTCCAAAAAATTGAAGTCGGACACCATTGAAGTTTCCCGCCAAAAACTTTTGAAGATGACTTTAAATGGGGACATCGATATCCTGATCGGCACTCAAGCCCTTATCGTACCGGCAGGAAAAAGGATCACCGCCGAGAACAAAGTGAAATTCAAAAATCTGGGGATGGTGGTCATAGACGAACAGCACCGCTTCGGCGTAAACCAGCGGGCGCGCCTTGCTGGAGCGCAGGCCAACCAAGCCATCCCCCACTTTCTTTCGATGACCGCCACTCCCATCCCAAGAAGCCTGGCCTTAAGCGTTTGGGGAGACTTGGATATTTCCATCATCGACCAGATGCCCGAAGGCCGAAAAAAAGTAGAGACCGAGATAGTCGAACCTTCCGGCCGCAAAAAGATCTATGATTTCATGAGAAAAGAAGCTAAAAAAGGCAACCAAATTTTCGTGATCTGTCCGCGCATCGAGCCCAAAGACCCTGCCGAACAAGACTCTAAAAAAGCCGGCTGGTTCGAACAAGCGGAAATGAAAACCGTAAAAGAAGAATACGAAAAATTATCCAAAGATATTTTCCCCGACCTGAAAATAGAAATGCTGCACGGAAAAATGAAACCGAAGGAAAAAGACCTGGTAATGAAAAATTTCAAAAAGAAAAAATTCGATATACTCGTCGCCACTTCCGTCGTCGAGGTCGGCATTGATATCCCCAGCGCCACGGTGATAGTCATCGAAGGAGCCGAACGTTTCGGGCTGGCCCAGTTGCACCAATTCCGAGGCCGCGTAGGCCGCGGCGACGCCCAGTCGTACTGCTTTTTGTTCACCAGTTCCGGATCAGCCAAAAACAACCAGCGCCTGAAAGCGTTGAAAAAATATGACGACGGTTTCAAACTTGCGGAAATGGACTTAAAGATCCGCGGACCCGGAGATTTCTTCGGCGTCAAACAATGGGGCTTGCCCGATTACGCCATGGCCGCACTGAAAGATATGGATCTGGTAAGTAAAACAAAAGAGGCCGCGAAAGATATCCTCAAAGAAGACCCCGGATTTAAAAAATATCCGCTGATCAAGCGCAGACTGGAAGGATTTGAGTCAAAGGTACACCTTGAATAACCTTAACTAATTTTCAAACTGCAATTTTCAATTTACAATGAAATTACAATGTTACAATGTTCCAATGTTTCAATGGCGATGCCGGAATGATGACAGATGTTTGAAACATTGAAATTTGAAACATTCATTGAAAATTGAGGTTTGAAAATTGAAAATTAATAAAGATCACTTTGCTCTTTTAGCTTTACGCTTATTTGCGGGTCTTCGGCGTCACCCAAAATCCCATATATTTTCCGAGCATCAAGCGGGTCTGCGCGTCCAGGGCAGGAAGCGCGGTAAAAAAAATCATGATGAAGGGCTGTAAAAACCACTCCAAAGCAAGATAAAAATATCTGTATTTTCCGTAATCCACCGGTTTCGGAGGCAAAAGGATCAGGCTGAAATAAACCGATACCAATATGCCGAGCATCGAAAAAGTCAGTATCCGGCTAGTGATCAAGGGCAGATTATAAGAAACCAATGTTTGGCTGAATTCTCTTCCGCCAAGGTACAAAGGCAGCCAGCCCAAAAAGAATATCAGAATCGCCGAGGTCGCCCAGGAAACATGGCCCTCGATCAGCTCCCAAGAAAGAGATATTTTTTTGCCCAAGGGTATTTTTTTATTCTTAACGAACCCGAACAAAAAATACGGGATCTCGCAGGCTCCGTAAGCCCATCTCCTTTGCTGTTTGTAAATGTTCACCATTGTTTGCCAAAAACTTCCAGCCGCATTGGCATCCATCGAAACGGGATAATACAAAGGGACCGTCCTGTAGTCGCCGTCGAATTGCAGAAAACACTGCCAGAATATCCGGGAATCGTCGGACACGACATTCGGCAGTTTAAAACCGACATCGTTCAAGGCCTTAAAACTCATCGAGTGGGAAGAAAAAGTGATCAATTTTTCCGGCCTCTCCTGGTTCATTGTGTGCCAAAAAGTGGAAGAAAAAGCGAACACCCTCGATATGACCGGAGTTTGCCAAATGTTATTTATATAAAGAGGGATCGGCTGGAAACTGGTACGGGTCGGTTTTTCAGCAGTCATATAATGATAAGCCAAACAGCTAAAATATTTAGGGAATACGCAGGTATCTATATCGAACGAAGAAACGATCACATTCTCATAAGGTATATTAAGAGGGTCGATAATCTCTTTTTTGGCTTTTTTACCGGCCCAAGCGTCATTGGATCCGTGGCCGGGCGTCTCCCCTTGCAATCCCTTCGGATGCCAAGTTATTAAAAGTTTGAAAAAATCTTTTCCGAATTCTTGAGAAATGCTTTTGGCTATCCCGCTTGAATTTTTTTTTGCGCTTTCTTCGCAGGACAAGACCACTATCATTCTGTCCTTAGGATAATCAGAATTCCTTAACGCTAAAAAAGCGGAACGCACGATCTCCTGCGGCTCTTTATACATTGGCAGGATCACCAGATGGTAAATATCCTCCCAGGAAGCATTATTCAAATATTTGTTCGGCGGAAATTTATTTTCCTTCAGCTCCCTCAACCAGTCGGCATCTTCATAAGCCCGCATCCTGATATAGCCTGAACGCAAGTGAGCCGAAAAATAAATGCTTCTGACCAGCCAGTAAAGATCATAAGCTATAATAAAAAAAGCGACCGCCAAAGGCAGCTTCCAGGAAAAAATAACGGCCAAAAAAAAGACAAAAAAACTCAAGAAACCGGGCAGGATCTCAAAAAAACGGTACAGGTTTCTGTCGTTCTTATCCGTTAAGTCGCTGGCCGTGCTTATTTTAAGGTAATAGTTGGGATCTGTGGGCATTTAAATGGAAACAAGCTCTATTAAACGGATGTCGCCAATAATTACAGTGGACGAGCCCTCCTTCGCGGGCCTTAATTGCCACAGAATTAATTTATAAAATTTTCAGGGCTCGGCGGCTTTTAGCCGCCATAGCCCGCTACGGCGGGCGAAGGCGGCCCCAACCGGAGTCGAACCGGTGTTACGTGGATGAAAACCACGCGTCCTGACCACTAGACGATGGGGCCAAAAAGCTTTTCTATATTATCCTAAAAATTGAAAAAAATCAACTCCATTCAAAGGCCGCGGCCGGCCGCGCGGCCAATGTTTTCTTTACGCAAACGCCTTATTCGGATATGCTGTTATTGCACTGCCGGAAGGAGATATCCCGAGTATCTCCAATGGGACCAATTTCTCTGAAAAAAATATTATGCATAAAAACGGCATATCAAAAATATTGGGGATCGAAACATCCTGCGACGATACCTGCGCGGCGGTGATCGAATCCTCTGCGGAAAACAGGGCCGGATATCCGGTTCAAAATTTCGATTTGTATGGAACTAAATTAAAAATATTAAGCAGCATCGTCTCCTCTCAAACCAAGCTTCATGAAAAATACGGCGGGGTCTTTCCCAGCCTCGCGAAAAGAGAACATCAAAAAAATTTGGCGGCCGTTTTGAACCAGGCAATAAGATCAAGCGGAGTAAAAAACGGGAAAAAAGAAAAACAAACCGAAAATGGTCTGGCTGAAAAAATAAAAAACCTAAAAATGATCTTCGGGAAAGAAGACGATTTCTTTCGGTCTACGATCGATTTTTTAAAAAAAACCAACAGGCCGGACGTCGAAGCTATAGCCGTGACAAACGGCCCGGGGCTGGAGCCTTCCCTTTGGCAAGGGATAAACTTTGCCAGAGCGCTGTCTCTTTGGTGGGAATTGCCGATCATCCCGGTAAACCATATTGAAGGCCACATAGCCGCTAATTTCATCGGCCGCGAAAAAAATGATCCGATAGCCGCGGAGATATTCCCTGCCATTTGCCTGGTCGCTTCGGGTGGACACACCCAGCTGATGTTGATGGAAGGGATCGGAAGATACAAAACGCTGGGCGAAAGCCGCGATGACGCTGCCGGAGAATGTTTCGATAAAACAGCAAGAATATTGGGGCTGGGTTATCCTGGAGGACCGGCCATTGCCAAAACCGCCAAAAAATTCGATCCGCAAAATTCCGAATTGAAAATAAAATTACCGCGCCCGATGATGTTCACGAAAGACTACGACTTCAGCTTCTCCGGACTGAAAACGGCCGTGCTTTACGACTTTAAAAAACGGTCCGAAAAAATACAAAGATCAAAAAATTACGCCAAAGCGATGGCTTATGACATCCAGGAATCCATTATCGACGTCATGGTCTATAAAACGCTTAAAGCGGCCAGAGTATTGCAAGCCAGATCGATAATAACCGGCGGAGGCGTAACAGCCAACGAAAAATTGGGCTCCCGCTTCAGGTCGGAAATAGCAAAATTATATATCCAGCCTTATTTCTTAACGCCAGCCAAAGATCTCTCCGCCGACAACGCCGCTATGATCGCGGCGGCGGCCTTCTTCAATTTGGATAAAATTTCCAGCTGGAAAAGAATAGAAGCTAATGCTAACCTAAAGATATAAGCAACAATCCGTTTGCCTGGTCTATGGCCATTTCTTCCGCCGAAGGAAGCAAAAAAAAGGAAATCCGCGAAAGACTGCTGGCTCTGCTCCTCTTCGGCGCTGTTTTTGCGGCTATCTTCCTGGTCGGGATCACGCTTTACATAGCCAGCGGAGGAGCCGACCCCGGGGTCGGAGTTGAAAATTCCATCCCAACCTTCCTTCTGTATACCCTGCTGGCGATCCTTCCAAGTTTTGTCTGGCTTTTCTTTTTTTTAAAAACGGATAAAGATCCCGAACCTCGAACGAGAATATTGATCATTTTTCTTCTAGGGATCGTCTCCGCCATACCGATCCTCTTTTTCGAAAAAAGCCTGCTTTTTTTGATCAACAATTATTTAGGAGATGACCAAACCGGCTTATTCGCCGCTTCATTCACGTCTTTTTTAAAAATATTCGCGGCAGTGGCTTTTGTTGAAGAGATCTTTAAATATTTAGTGGTAAGATTAGCCGTTGTGAATCACCAAGAATTCGACGAGCCGATCGACGCCCCTATATATATGATCACTTCGGCCTTAGGCTTTGCCGCCGCTGAAAATGTCCTGGTTCTGAACAGCACGGTCTGGGCCAGCCCGGAATGGCCTTTTTACACGATCTTAATGAGATTCTTAGGGGCCACTTTTTTACATGCTCTTTCTTCGGCTGTTTTCGGCTGCTTCATCGCTCTTTCTTTTTACAACCTGAAAAAAAGAAACTTGTATTTTCTCTCCGGTTTGGGACTGGCGGTCTTGTTGCACGGATTGTTTAATTTTTTTATAATGAAATCAGAAAACTTTTCCCAATTCGAATTTTTGATCTTGATCCTGATAGGAGTGGCTTTGGTGCTTTTCTCCCTCTCCAAAAAGATCAAAAAATTAAAAAATATCTGTAAATTAAACTGATAACAAAACGGCCCGGATAAGAACCAAAACCGTGCAAATTATCAGTTCACCGAAATGGCATTTTTAGAAAAAATAAAAAACGGCCAAGACGAGCCAAAAACGCGAATGGAAAAAACCGAGGTGAAAACCGAAGCTAAAAGCGAATGGAAGTCAGCCGAAGGCCAGCTGGCGATCGACGTCTACGAGACAGAAGACGATCTGGTCCTCCAAACGGCCATTGCCGGAATGGACGCGGAATCGCTGGATATTTCCATCGAAAAAGATTTGTTGATAGTCAGAGGCGAACGGAAAAATCCGGCGAAAGAATCCAAAAAAAATTATTTCGTGCAAGAATGTTTCTTCGGGCTCTTCTCAAGAGAGGTCATATTGCCCAGAGAGATAGACCCGGGCCACACTAAAGCGGCCATGGAAGAAGGCATATTGACCATCCGCATGCCCAAAATAGAGAGGGATAAAAAAAGGAAGATCATTATTGAAAAATAGGCCAAAAAATAAATATCAAAAAAACCAGCCTCGTCGAGGCTGGTTTTTGGTTTTGAATATTTTGTTACCGCGGAAAAACAACTTCATCTCCGATCTTCAAGCCGATACGCTCTGCTTCGCCCGCGTTCACCTCAAGGACATATTGCGCCGGGTCCAAGGGGCTGATTAACGGACAATGGTCGGACTTACAGGGCTGGACGCCGGCTGCGATGTAAGAAACTTTTTTATCTTTATCGATCCAAATCATATCCAAAGGGATGATCGTGTTCTTCATCCAAAAACTGCGGCTGCCCTCTTTTTCGAAGATAAAAAGCATCCCCTCTTCCCTGCCCATCGAGTTCCGAAACATCAGTCCTTTTTGCTGTTCAGCGGCAGTCACAGCCAATTCGGCAAAGTAACAATTGGGACCGAAACAAACCGGATATTTCAAAGAAGGTTTTTTCTGCGCTGCAAAAAAAACAACAATCAAAGTGATACAAAAAAATAAGATCAAAGCCGCCATTGCCGATATTTTTTTCATAAGAATCAGTTTGCCACGCTAATCGCCGCAAGCAACGAATCTAAAATCTAAAAACTATCAACTAGCAACTATTTGGGCGCAGCCCAAATCAGTGCGGACGGCGGGAGTTGAACCCGCAAGGGATAAACCCACGGGATCCTAAGTCCCGCGCGTATGCCAATTCCGCCACGTCCGCCTTCGCCCGCCATAGCCCCGCAAGCGTGCGGGGCGAAGGCGGGATTCGCCCAATCTTAGGGAACGGGCTTCGGCGGACAAAGTCCGCTAAAACCCAAAAAGAATCACTGCGACATTTTAGGCGACCTTCGTCTGGCGTTAGACCGCGCCGGACAAAGGGATTCAATTTCTGCTCTGTCCATCCTCTCAATTATAAAAGCCCGTCCGGGGTTTGGCAACAATTTGGCCAAAGGACAAATTGCAGGCAAAACCCGGACGGGCCCTTTCGAACATTCTTAATTTTTATTGTCCTCCCAAAACGAATTTAACCATTGACGGTACGGCTCTGGCCAACAGGGCCACTCCGATGCCAACAGCGGCGTAAAGGATCATCGATCTCGCTTTCGCCACTTCGTCCGGGTTGTCTCCGCTGGTAACGAATTTGATACCGGCTAAAATGATATAGAAAACAGCGATGGCCAACAGAATAAAGAAAGCCCAATCGGTAAAGGTATAAACCGTGTTAAGAATACAGCAAAGCCCGCACGAACCGGTATTTCCGCTATAATCGCAACTTTGAGAACATGACACGCCTAAGGCGGTCATCCTATCTACATTCGTTTGACTTATCTTGCAAGAGCTAACGGGACCTGTTTGAGCCAAGGCCGGAGCGACGACTGCTAAAAATAAAACCGCGACCACTCCCGCTAAAGCAATAATTTTTTTCATTTTTTTCAATAATCTATGTTACTAATTATTTTTTTGACATCGACCTTTTAATATTGATCTTCAATCTAAGGGGAAACTCCCAATACATTTTTAACGGCCCAAACAATGGCGCGCGAAAGCAAAATAATCCCTAACCCTATTACAGTATAAAGCATTATATTTTTGGCTTTGCTCAATTTGTTCGGATCGCCGTTGCCCGTGATGAAAAGCATTCCGGCCCAAACGATCATCAAAGGAACTATCGCCAAAGCGACAACGAATAACGTGTTGATCAGCGCGTCTATAAGATCCTGAAACTTACAAAATTTTAGAGGGTTGCATACGATATCTACGTTTGGTTCGCAATCGCTCGCCGCT
>Ga0265297_10003015_pt1 | contig 31869 bp, 24 predicted proteins | sample Munlanlwell13791_FD_192502 | JGI IMG/M metagenome (GOLD analysis project Ga0265297, IMG submission 192502) | Leachate microbial communities from a municipal landfill in Southern Ontario, Canada - Leachate well 137-91 | ecosystem: Engineered > Solid waste > Landfill > Unclassified | place...
TCCTAGCAGCTGGCAGGGGATGCTGGATTTGGCTAAAACCCATAGTGGGTATTTGTTGGCTGTCGGCGATTTCGGCAATGTTGATCGGCCACAGGATTTGCGGTCAATTATTCCCACAGATATTTACAGACAGCTAGCACAGGTAGCCTGGTCGGCTGCCGCTCCTGATTTCATAGAAGCGTTTAATCGCGGCCAAGTGGCGATAGTGCCAGCATATCAATATACAGCTTCTCGGCTGACGGGTTCTTGGCAAGGAGTGTCTTTACCAGAAAATAAGACAGTATTTAATTACTATGTTTTGGCCATCAATAAAAATAGCCAGCACATAAAAGAGGCACAACGGTTTTTACAATTCTTGTCTGGGCGCGAGCAAATGCTGAAATACTGCCAGCAAACTGGCCAACCGTCGCCGCGAACTGATATAGGCCGGCAGGATTGTGGGGTAGAGGATAAGTATGAGGTGTTTTGGGAGAACCGGGGTAAACGGTAGTAACGGGCAACGGGTCACGGATAACCGATTTTTGGGATGCCAGAATAGTTAATAGTATAAAGTACAAAGTTTATAGAGTGGCTATATTTGGCTGCAAACCAAGAATTAGTGTTGCCGCTGAAAACCCAAACGACTGGTTCAAGTTACAAACTTGAACCCGCGGGAGGATAACAGATTTTTGGGATATTTGAGATTTTTGCGATTTTTGAGCTGTGACATTATTCAGCAACAAATCAAGAAACAACTTGATACCGCGTTCATAGATCCTCGACTAGTAGTAGGAGGCTTGCCAGCCTAGCTTTGCCCTGAATAGTCCTCCTCTGCTCGCCTACGGCGAGCTACAGAGGACTGCACTTCGCTTAGCTACTCGCTTGGCTGTGTCCGTCGTTGAAACTATGGCTGGCTGTGCCAGCCGAAGCTCGTAGAGCGAAGGCTGGTGCTTGCTCGTCGCAAAGCGAAGGCTGGGGATGACACATTTTTCTTTGTTCTTGGTTCTTTGCTCGAAGTTCGAAGTAAAAACATCCTTCGTATTCTTCTTTTGTTGCTTGTTAATTGTTTTTAGTTTGGTTGCTCCAGGCGACTTATGTTGCGAGCCCGAAGGGCGAGCTGCTATACTGCCCCCATGAAAGCAGTGATTATGTGCGGTGGTACTGGCACTAGACTGTGGCCAGTATCGCGCGAAGACAGACCGAAGCAGTTTCAGCCACTTATTTCTAACAAAACCATGTTGGAGGAAACGGTGGCGCGCTTTGTTGGGTACTGCAGCCTTTTTGATATTTATGTGTCCACCAATGATAAATACAAAACCGTGGTTCGGGAGATATTGCCAGAGCTGCCAGAGGAGAACATTATCATTGAGCCAGACAAGAGAGATACCGCTTCGGCGATTGGCTTGGCGGCGGCGGTGCTGCAAAAGAGATTTCCTAATAGTGTGATGGGTATGTTTGCCGCCGACCATCTGATAAAAAAACCAGAGAACTTTATTAGGGCTTTGGGGGTAGCCGAGCAGGCGGCTAGCGAGGGCGACAAGACAGTTCTTTTTGGCGCCAAACCAACTTTCCCTAGCACGGAGTTGGGCTATATCCGTACCGGTAGCGAGATCAAAAATGGCTCGGAAACGGCTGTCCATACATTCAAAGGCTTTCAAGAAAAGCCTGACCTCAAAACAGCCAAGCAGTATTTTCAGAGCCTAGATTATCTGTGGAATATGGGCAATTTTGTTTTCCGTACTGACTTTATTTTGAATCTGTATAAAGAATATCTGCCCCAGAGCTACGAGCTGCTAATGGAAATTCAAAAAGCTTGGGACACGGACGAGCAAACAAAAGTACTAAATAAGCTTTACCCCCAGCTGGAAAAAATTTCTATCGACTATGCCATCATGGAAAAAGTGGATCAAAGCAAAGTGTTGGTGATCCCTGTGGATATGGGCTGGTCTGATGTTGGTAATTGGGCTGTCCTAAAAGACGAGCTGGCCGGCGATGAAAAAGCTAATATTATTCATGCTAACCATCTGGGCATTGATTCTTCTGGCCTGCTGGTTTATGGCGATCCGCGCAAGCTGATTGCCACCATTGATCTGGAAGATATGCTGGTTGTCGATACCGAAGACGCCTTACTTATTTGTCCTAAAAGTAGTGCTAGTAAAGTGAAAGATGTAGTGGAGAAATTGAAAAAAGAGGGGAGAAAGAGCCTGACATAGTGGCAACGGGTAACAGGCGACTGGCAACTGGCAACTGGCAACAGAAACAATTAACACTAAATCCGTAACCCGTAGCCTGTAACCTGTAACCTTTTTTAATCTTCCCTTAACCGCCTTCCTTTTAGAATAAAGAAGGTTATTTAGCTATCAACAATGATTAAAGATCTTCCTGCATCTGATCGGCCTCGTGAGCGTATGTGGCGGCTCGGTCCAGCAGCTCTTAGCGACTATGAGCTGCTGGCGATTTTATTAGGTACTTCTGGCGTTAAGGGCAAGTCGGTTTTGGAAGTCGCCAAAGATATTTTGAGCCACCATGGCAGTTTGCGGCGCGTGGCAGAGCACAGCCTTAGCGATTGGCAGCAGATCAAGGGGTTGGGCAAGGTGAAAACAGCGACTTTGGCAGCGGCATTTGAGTTGGCGCGGCGGGTGACGGCCGAAAGAGATACGCCACTTCGGTTTCGAAGCGCCAAGGAGGTAGCCGATTATTTTCGTCCCAGCCTCGGCCATCTCAAAAAAGAAGTATTTAAAGTCCTACTTCTGGACGCCAAAAGCAAACTGCTTAGCAATCACACGATCGCAATGGGTAATATCCACAATCTGATGTTCTCGCCTCGCGATGTTTTTTATCCAGCGATCAATGAGAGCGCTGGCATTGTTATTTTTCTCCACAATCATCCCTCTGGCGATCCAACGCCCAGTGACGAAGATATCGAGATGACCAAGAGGTTGGTAGAGGGTGGTCGCATCTTAGGAATTACAGTGGTCGACCATATTATCATTGGCGAAGACAGACATATTTCTCTGTTGGAGGAGGACAGAGAAATGTTTGTTGGCAGCAAGCAGTAATAACAGTGATAACGGGTAGAACAGGTAATAGGCTACGGGGGACAGGGGCAATTAACGGTGGATTTTAGCTACTGTGTCAACCTGTTATCATAAAGAAGGGGAGGGGTATAGATTGTCCAAGATGGTTGAGGAGGGTTGTGAGCAGAAGACAGAATGCCCCTATTGCGGATCAATAGATGTCGGAACAGGGGAGAGGGGATCCTTCTGTCACGCCTGCGGAGAGTCTTTTGGTCTTCACGACGACGATCCGGAAGAGCGGCTCGAGTAGTGCCCATAAACTACTCTTTTTTGTTAAAACATCCTTATAATCTTTATCATCATTATTCTCCTTCCTTTTGGGGATTCTTTTTGTTATATTGATTATAGTATTATTTTTTAACTTGATCTATGCAGGCTGTATTTCTTGGTTTACCGCTTCAGGGAACAGAAAAAAAGAGGTTTTCCCAAATGCACAGCGAGCTTTCAGGGTTGCATTTGCCAGCTACCTTGCAGAAGGCTGATACGCCCCATATTACCTTGCGCTATTTTGGCGAGGTTAGCTTCTTGCGCTTAGAGACTATCAAAAATGTAGCCAAAGATTTTGTGGCTAAAGAAAAGCCATTCGAGGCTAAAATATCTGGTGTTGATTACTTTGGCTTGAAAAAAAGGCGTCGGGTGGTCTGGATGCCCATTTCTTCTTACGGGAGCCGGATTGTTGGCTTGCAAAACCGCCTAGAATCCTGCCTGCAAGAAATCGGCTTCTCTCTGGAAGTGCGAGATTATAATCCGCATTTTACTGTTGCTCGGGTCAAGAAAATGGAGAATTTCGCACCGTTTGAGCCGCAGATGGAAGAAATTATCAAAAAATACGAGTTTAATTTACAGGCGGACCGGGTTACGCTTTATGGCATGCAGGACAATATCCACCAAATGCCACTGGCGGAGTTTAAGTTTGGCGGGTAGGGGTAATGGCTACAGACTACCGGTAACAGGGGTGGTTAGTTTTTGGTTTGGGTGTCTGTGACCTGTGACCCGTGATCCGTAAGGTCAGAGATAATAGCAAAACGAAGGTGCTAAAAAGTTAGCCTTATGTCTAAAATAAGCCGTTAACACTAACGTTCTTACGATAGGGTATAGAAAAATGCTCGAAATGTGGTCAAAAAACAGTCAGAACAAAAACATATTCATTAAAAATCTGTCTATTGCCTTGTAGGCGAGACGCCGGCGTCTCGCCTACGTAGCCAAGGATAATTATCCTTGGCTACAAACCACAAAGAGAATAAGGAAGATTATCACAAACTTTATAGAGCACTAAAAACGTCTTTTATTTTGCTATTATGCCTAAAATCAAAACAACCGCCGAAATTTGGCGGGGGGTAAGCAAACCTGGTTGTAGCAGGTCTGCTTATAAAACGTTTCCAATCCTAGAATAATTGCTTACTGGAATACTTGCGTGGCGGGTGTATCCTCATATCTGCAAAATTTTGCAGCCTTTGAGAATAACTGTTTCGGCGTTTTTCGGCGGTCTATCGCTCGAAAATTCACCGTTTTTGGTATCTTTTGGCAGTCGCTTATCCATTCGATAATTACTGTTGGATTAAGTTCCGGCCTTGGACACCTACAGTTGCAGCACCCTTTTGGCGCCGCTCCCGTCTCCAGTCATCCCACCGTGTCGGTACGGTATCGCAGTAGGCGCATTCTGCCTACTGCTCGACGAGTAGTTTAAACCTGCACTACCCTCGTGCTATACCGATTCGGTGCCGTCATAATTTTTCTTTTCCCTTCGCCAGCCATGTAGGCGGCTTAAGCCCGCATGTTGCCAGCTGCCAACCGCCTAAAGCGGTACGGAAAAGCTATGACGCTAGAAAGCCACCAGCGAGCAACGACGCTGCGAATCCCCCGTAGGCGGATCGCTTGTCTTGCTTTTTGGTCAGCCTTCCAGCTTACAACAAGGATTGGTAAAGATTTTCCTTCCTAACTGACACTAGCAAACTTTTTGGCTATCGTCAATAAACTGCCTTCAATATCTCTTGCTGTCCTTCTTGGCTTGTTTTCTAATCAGCGGGAAGCTGGCGGGGTGCCGCCAAAAACAAAAATATCTAGCTGCCCACCGTCAATGCCCAAATAGTTACTTAATTTAAGAGGAATATTACTGTCGACTGGCATAACAGTATACACTGGCCCATGCTCGCATATCTGTCGGAGTGCCCACTTCACTTTTTCGACTGACAGCTGGGCGCGGCTGACAATCTCACCCATTATCGTGTCGGCTTCGGTGGGGGTTAGATACCCCTTGCTCAGTAGCTTTTCCTTCAAAATTGCTTTGACGGTTGTTAAAACCACTTGGTTTTCTTTACTGGTTTCTAAAAAGCGAACTAGCGGCAATGTGCGTTGCCCACCAGCGTGGTTCTTCTCTAATTGGCGATAGTGGATAGTGGTTTCTCTGCCATGCCTTTGCTCCCAGTCGCGGATAACTACTGACGCTTCGATGGACGAAATGCCAATATGGTTTAGAAGCGAACGGATTTCATTTTTGATTTGGCGAAGAAACAAGTTGTTGGCTCTGACTTTCCCATTTTCATCTAACATGATCACTCCTAGCGCTTCCGACAAAGTCGTTCTTATTTCTCTTCTGATACGATCAATTTCTGCCAAAGGCTCATTTATACGGCCTTGTTGGCGCAGCTGGTCATACCAATTCAGATATCGGAGCATTCCAACCAAGCTGGGTAACTGATCGACTGGCTGCCGGCTAGACATGGCGGTTTGTTTTCTTTCGCCCTGTTTTAATACTTCGGCAATTTGGGCACGGACATCCTGGGCGAGTCGCAAAAAGCGGTCTTTATTGGTTTTATCGACGCGGATTTGCTTGTCGACGATCATTAGCCCGCCGACGCGGAAGTGGCCGTTTTTAGTATCGATATACTTGGTTTTTTTGCCATTGAGCTGATAGTCAAATATCTTTAGCTGCTGCGAAATCATGCCGATCACTTCATTTTGTATCTTGGCTGGCACGCTTTTTTGGAAAGATATCGTGATGTCGTCAACATAGCGGGTGTAGATGGCGCCCGGATAGGTTTTATCCAGCCAAGCAGCGATGGCCTTATCTAGCGGGGTGAACAGGATATTGATCAAAGCTACCGATGTCGGCGCTCCTTGCGGTAGGCTCCACTCGCTGGGATGGTCGGGGTGGGGCCAAGCCGACAGTTTGGCCAGTATTTCCACCAACTGAGGAATTTGCTCGGCAGGAATCTTAATATTCTTATCTTTCTCTGCTTTTTGCCGAATGGTTTTGTTGTTCAGCACTTGCTCATACATCCGTCTGATCTTTCCTAGATTGGTTGAAGGGTAGCAGGATCTGATATCCATCTTGATCATCGATCCTCCCCAGTTTCCCTCATGGGCCAAGAGGTTGGTTAGCGGACTGTGTCCGGGTACGCCGCCATGAGCCGCTTCCGATAGAGGATACAGGCTTAAAACTTCGTCCAAGATAGTTCGCTGCATGTCTTTCAGCTTTCCATGCGGTGGATTTAGCCGGCGGACTTTGGTTGCTTCCGGCTTGTCCTTGGCGTAATAGCCTGTACCCTTATTGATCATCTCTAGGCATTCTTGGATTTCTTTTATATCCAAGCCCAAAATATCAGCGAGCAGATGGATTTCCGGCCGGCCGTCGTTCCATAGACGCAGATCGATTTGGCCTTTCGGCCCTTTTGGACCGCGAGGTATCTGGGTATGTCGAGAGAGACTGTCCTTATTTTTTTCATCAGCACAGATCTCTCCGCCGACGACCATTAACCCGCCGACCCGAAAACCATCTTTTTTGGCATCGATATATTCGGTCTTTTTGTCATCAATGCTATAACCAAATAATGGAAATATCTGGGAAGCTATGTCGATTACTTTCTCCTGCGCTTCCTCTGGCATGTTTTCCGGAAAAGAAACGGTGATATCATTGACATCGCGGGTATAGATAGCACCTGGGTATTCCCTTTCTAGCCATTTAACGAATTTTTCATCGACATAATCAAACAAGATGTTGGTCAAAGCTGCCGATGTTGGTGATCCTTGTGGCAGGATCCACTCGCTAGGTTGGTCAGGATGGGGGCAAACTGACAGTTTGGTCAGCATCTCTGCCAATTTCTGGAATTGCTGGGGTGGTATTTTACTATGCCTACTTCTTGTAAGTTCTTGCTTAACTGATTTGTCATCTTCGTATATTCTTCTTACATCAACTTCGATCTTTATTGGGGCAGTCCCGGGGCTGCAGGGGAGAATACTCATTTTCATCAAAAAGCCCTGCCAATTCTCCCGATGGGCTTGGATATTGGTTAGCTGGTTGCGGCCGGGCACGCTGCCGTGCGCCGCTGGCGGGAGAGGATACTTGCTTAATATCTTATCTGAGATAGTTTGCTGCAGTGTCCTTAGTTTGCCCTGTGGCGAGACTATACGTGCTCCCCGCCTGCCTTTGATGCGATATGCAGTGTCTTTATTGATCATCTCCAGACATTCTTGGATTTCTCCTATATCCAAACCTAAGATGTCAGCCAGTTGGCTGATTACCGGCTGGCCACCTTCCTGCGGGCATGAATCGATTTGTTCTGGTCCTTCTGGTTTTCTCATGCTCCTATGGGTAAAATGCCGTATTGCTCCAAAATTGCTCGGTTTGCTTGCATGGTGCGCTCACCGGGATCTTTACCGTCGCCTACTGATCTGACGACTACGATTTTGGGCTTATAATCTCTATTATGATGTAGCCACAATGCGGAAGACGTATCCATCTTGGCCGCCGTTCGTCTTATGATATCTACCCCTTCTTCTTGGGCTTTGCGCCCAGCCGCGTCATCATCGAAAAATATGGTTATTTTGCCGCTAGGATTAATAGCGGGATTTAATAGAAAGCGGATCATATGCTCATTATAAATGCGGCTGGTTAAAGCAGCTAGGCCATTTTGGAAACCGTCTTGGTGTAGCTTCATCAGGTCGGTCGGCCCTTCTACTATCAGCCAGCCATATTTGCCCACCTGCTCTAGGTTGAATTGCTCTAGACCAAACATGGTTTCTTTGACCGGCGCGCCCGCGGTCATGCGATACTTAGGATACTTTGCTGATTCTCTCTGATATTCCTCCATGCTTCCCCATGGCATCAGTCGGCCGAGCATAGCGACAGCGGCTGGTTTGCCAGCTGCATTCTTGATAACCTTCAGATTACCCTGCTCATCAATCTCATACCCCCTGATTGGCCAGACTATCCGACGATGTAGATAGTTAGATTCCTTGCGCCAGCCATTGGGATCCCAAAAAAAGCCTGTATGAAATCTCTCGAGCACCCACGGCTCAAAGTGGTTTTTTTCTTGGGTAAACCACTGCCAAGCCTGTTCAATTAGCTTTCGATCTCTTTCGCTGATTTTATCCTGTAGCTGCTCGGGTATATGCAGCTCATTGTCGGCGAAAGATATCCAACCTGCCCGCAATATTTCCAAATTTTCTTCTGGCAGTGGCTGCGGTTTCTGTTTCAGCACTTCCCCAATTGCTTTTCTGGTATCAAAGATGATATTACTGACATTGATTTTCACACCCATGTGGCACCAGTCGTCCAGCAATTGGCTGACTTGGTCGGGGTCAGGAGTGTCCAAGATTTTTTGTCCCGTGATTGCCGCCTGATAGATTTGTTGGGGGATTTCCTTGCTTGGTCTGCCCAGCGTTTTTGGGTCATTCAGAGCTGCTAAAAAATTTAGAACATCTCCGCCTTCGCGATTACCATGCTCCATGTCAATAGTTTGCGTATCTTTGAAAAGGTCGCGAACGCGCTGTCCCTTGGGATCGGTAGCTTCTGGATCTCTGGTGGTAACAATTATTTCTCCTCCCTGACCATAAGTGAAAGGGGACGGCCCTCTAAATACCCCTTCTCCTTTTTTACTCATTGAGTCGGGTTCTAGATGGCCGCTTAATTCAAGCCCGTTCATGATCTGATGGATGGATAATGTTCTACTGATGTCATCATAGTTAACTCTGTGTTGTTTTCCTTCTTGGCGTGCTGTTGGCTGTGGCCGAGGCGTTCTTTCTACTATCATATCGGGATTATCTGGGTCTAATCCCACCTCTTTGGCCAAGTGATATATAGCTTCTTTGAAACTCCAGTTCTTTAATTTCATGTAAAGCTGGATCAAATTGCCGCCTTGATGACAACCAAAACAAAACCAAGCGCCATTACCAAGATTGATATCAAAACTAGGGTCTTTATCTTCATGGTCGGGCAGCGGGCAGAGACATTTATATTTGCCGGGAGCATATCTTCTGGGCTTCTTAAGCAAGCTCCCCAGTAGATTTTCAGCTCGATTTCTTAGCCGTGCCGAAACCTCCTCAATGAATTGAGGAGAAAATTCTCGGTATTTTTCTGGTCCTGTTTCTGAGACTTCAGGTGGCATACTAGTTTGATTATTTCCCACGCTTAATCCCTCCCTTCTGGCGTGGGTTGCTTGTGCTAAACATAGTAGGAAATGGGCAAAAAGTCAAGGATAAGGACAATAGGGATTCTAAGGGCTATAAAGATGATAAGGCCAAGAATAAGGGTCCTAAGGATCATAAAGAACCTAAGGATAACTCAAAACCTAAAAGAAAGATGTCATTCCTGCGAAAGCAGGAATCTATAAACGTGGTATCAGGATAAAATACGGTTCTTGTTGAAATTAGATAAACGATATCTCTTTCTCAAAAGTTTTTTGCCAAATCTTCCCAATCAGGATTAAAATCAGAAATCAATTCTTCTTTCCATTTTCTTTTCCATTTCTTCAATTGCTTCTCTCTGACTATAGCAGATTCTATACAATCAGTTTCTTCAAAATAAACTAGATGTTTTAGCTTATATTTCTTAGAGAATCCTTCTGTCAGGCCACTCTTATGTTCACATATCCTTCTTTCTAAATCATTAGTCACGCCGATATAAAGAGCGGTTTTGCTAATATTGGTAATGATATATACAAAATATTGTTTTTTGTTCATGTTTTTCTAAATTCTAGACAAAACCATTATATCAACAAATTCGTTTATTTGTAGATCCCCGCTTTCGCGGGGATGACAAGGGGGAGGCGGGAATGGCAAGGATAAAGTGAATAACAAAGACGGGACGAAAGAATCAATAGACAACAATTTTTGCTATAATTATATCATGTTTACAAGACTTGTTCTTGACGAGGAATACCGTTACCGTGTCCAGCGCGATAAAAAGATGAACGCTGATGTTTTTGTTTATTTGAGCGAAAGGCTATACGAAGATGTCCGTCGCGACAAATCGTTAGAGCAGCTGTATCAGGCGGCTTGCTTGCCCGGCGTTTTGTCGCCGATCTGCGGCATGCCAGACCTGCATGAAGGCTATGGCCTACCGATTGGCGGAGTAATGGCCATGGCCACCGACGGCCTCCTTTCTGCCGGTGCGGTAGGTATGGATATCAATTGCGGTGTCAGGCTGCTGCGCACTGATATTTTATCGGCCGATATTGATAAGTCTAAGCTGCGAGGTTTGATGGACCGAATTGAAGATTGTATTCCGACTGGTGTTGGCAAAAAGGGTATGCGCGGCGAGTTAAAAGAAGTTTCTCTGGAAGAAGTTGCCGAAAAGGGCTCGCAGATATTAGTCAAAAGAGGCTATGGCTGGAACGAAGATCTGGAGCGCACCGAAGAAAATGGGCAGCTGCCCGGCGGCAGTCTGGAGTGGGTGTCCGACAAGGCAATCAAGAGAGGCCGGCAGCAGCTATCGACTTTGGGCTCTGGCAACCACTTTATTGATATTCAGGAAATAACCGAAGTGTTTGACCAAAATCTAGCCAATCAATTTGACTTACAGCAGGGTAATCTGGCCGTGATGATCCATTGCGGCAGCAGGGGATTTGGTCATCAGATATGCACTGATTATGTTGATATTCTTTGGGATGCGGCCCAAAAACTTGGTATTCAGATCCCCAGCCGAGCTTTGGCCGCCGCACCGATAGATTCTGAAGCGGGCCAGCATTATTATGCGTCCATGGCCGCAGCAGTCAATTACGCCTTTGCCAATCGCCAACTGATTGCCCACGATGTTCGAGCCGCTTTCGCTGATGTTTTAGGGAAGTCAGCGGAAAGTTTGGGTATGCGCATGGTATATGATGTTGCTCATAATATCGCCAAGTGGGAAGAATATGGCGGTCAGCGAGTTTTAGTCCACCGTAAGGGCGCGACCAGAGCGTTACCAGCTGGCCATCCACAAAATCCTGCCATCTACCAAAAAACCGGCCATCCAGTCTTAATTCCGGGCAGCATGGGGACATCTTCTTATGTATTGGTCGGTACCGAAAAGGCCAGGGAGTCTTGGTATTCAGTTAATCATGGCGCTGGTCGGGTGATGTCCCGCTCCTTTGCCAAGCGGATGCTCAAACCCAAGGAGCTAGAGCGGGCACTCGGCGACGATATTTTGGTCAATGCCCGTAATTTAGGCGAGATTTTAGACGAGGCACCGATGGTCTACAAAAATATCGACGAAGTTATTGATGTACTTTGGCAGCGCGGGCTGGTGGAAAAAGTAGCTAAACTGCGGCCCAGAGGAGTGATCATCGGAAAGGAGTGAAGAAAAAGACTGTAAGGATTATAAAGATACTAGGGATCTATCAGAATAATTCAAAATCTAAAAGAAAGATGTTATTCCTACTTTTTGTTCCTCTCCCCGAAGGGGAGCCTGCCGGCCATAGCCTTTCTTCGCTCTTGCTTCGCAAGGCTACGAAGGCCAGCCTTCCATTTCCGACTCGCTTCGCTCGTCGCAAAGCGAAGGCCGGAGGCTAGGTGAGGGGGTATGACCTATATTAACGTGGTACCAAGACGATTGCCGAAGGCGGGAATTCGAATTCCCGCCTTCTTCTTCAGTTTACCGCTAAACCAAGTCACATTTCAAAAATCTTTTTTCTGTGACCCGTAGCCCGTAACCCGTTATGCCTGCTACTACCGTTTTTGTTGACAAACCAAAACCCAACTATGTATAATCCACCCATTATGATCAAACTTACCAATAATTCGTTTGTCAAAAATCCATCCGCTACTGCGGGTGGTCTATCTGTTGCCAAAAAATGGTGAACCAGCCCTAGGGGTTGGTAGGCTAAATCCGGCAGCAGATAGCGCCGGTTTTTTTAACTTTATAGTATGAAATCTCCTCAAAAGCAAAATCCTTATGTTCTTTTGTTGGCCACTTCTTGGCGTTTCGCTGGGAAACATCGGCCAAAATTCCTGCTGGCGCAGGTGATGTTTGTTTTTGCCAGCATTTTGGAAATGTTATTGCCAGTTTTGTTTGCTCTGTTTATCAACGCTATTCAGGCAGGTGGCCCCGATCTTTTGCGTAAAATTATTATTTATAGTGCTATCCTATTTTTGGAAATGCCTGTTTGGTGGCTGTTTCATGGGTCTGGCAGGGTGATCGAGAGAAACACATCGTTTCATCTGACTAAAAGCTGGCAAGAATATCTTTATGGTGCTGTGATCTCTCTGCCGATCAAATGGCACAAAGATCATCATTCAGGCGAGACTATCGACCGTATCAAAAAAGCCAGTTGGGCGATCGCTGATTTTTCTGAAGGCAGTTTCCAATATCTTTATACGCTGACAAATCTTATTGGCTCGGCAATTGCCTTACTGATTATTATGCCCAAATTTGGCCTCTTGACAGTCTTGGGCGGGTTTATTGCTATCTCATCTGTTTTTTTGTTTGACCGGATTCTGATTAAATTATATCGGGAGGTAAACGAACGCGAGCATCAGGTAGCAGCGACAGTACAAGACTATATCGCCAATATATTTACAGTGGTTACTTTACGTCTAGAGAAGCTTACCCAAAAAGAAGTTACAAAGAAAATTTTGCATATTTTCCCGCCGTTGCACAGAGAGATAAAACTCAACGAGCTTAAATGGTTCTCTGTTAGTGTAGCTATCGCTCTGATGGATGCACTGATTATCTTTATTTACTGTTGGAATCGTCTATCTGCAGGAGAGGTGATTATGATTGGGACGTTGATTATGCTTTACCAGTATACCCAGAAAATCGGCGGTGCTTTTAACAATATAGCGTCTCAATGGGGCCGTTTGGTGCGTTTCAAGGCCAATGTTCTTTCCGTGTCTGATATTATTGCTGAATATGAGAAGCTGACCAGAAAGAGGGTATTTGCTTCGTTATCAGCCGATTGGCAGAAAATCATCATTACCAATCTGTATTTTGCTTATGAAGACGCCAAGCGCAAGAAACACCAACTGAGGAATGTGTCTTTGCGGATGCATCGTGGAGAGAAGATAGCTTTTGTCGGCCAGAGCGGTTCTGGCAAGTCAACTATGATGACGCTGCTCCGAGGGCTTTATAAGCCGGAGCAAGTGGAGCTGATTATTGATGGCAAAAAATATAATAGTTTGGACCCGCTAGTCAATGTGACTACTCTCATCCCGCAAGAGCCGGAGATATTTGAGAACACCATCGGCTATAATGTCACCATGGGGATTCAGACGAAAAAAGCTAATATTGAGGACGCGGTCAGCCAGGCAGCGTTTGATAATGTCTTGGCTCGTCTGCCCAAGGGTTTGCGTGCCCATATCAATGAAAGAGGCGTCAATCTGTCTGGCGGAGAGAAGCAGCGGTTGGCTCTAGCGCGTGGCATATTTGCCATAAAAAATAGTGAGATCGTTCTTCTTGATGAACCGACGAGCTCGGTCGATATCGTCAACGAGCGCAAAATCCATCGCAATATCTTCCAGAAATATCCTGATAAATGCGTGATTTCTTCTGTCCACCGCCTCAATATCTTGCCGATGTTTGATTATGTATATGTTTTTTCTGGTGGTCAGATCGTACAAGAGGGGACATTCAAAGAACTGGCTAATCAGAAGGGGCTGTTCAAAGAAATGTGGAATGAGTTTCAAGGGGAAGAAGATAAGCAAGGATAGTTAGGATTATTAAGATATTTAGGATTTTTAGGTAGTCTCAGAACTAGCTCCTTGTGTTATCCTCGTTTCTCCCTCTGTCATTCCCGCGAAAGCGCCTTTGTCTGCCTCTTGAGCCAAAGGCTCATCTGCCTCTGGCATGAGGCAGAGGAATCTGTGAACGTGGTATCAAGATCATTGTAGTTTATCGCTGAACTAAGTTATATCTCAATCCTCAAATATTTTTCTGCCCATAGAGAATGTCCAACAAACACGACATAAAAAGCAAATGCCCGCTTGGAAGCAGGCATTCAGTCTTTTCGCGGGAACCATGCGTTTTTGCTGCATCACAGCGATCGAGAGCTGTTAAGAATATCGTAGAAAAAGCAGAAGAGCAGCAGGGCGACTGGTATGCCCCATACCAAGTCTCGCGCCGTCCATACCCTGTGTGTGCTACTCGAAGGATCGACGAGGCTTGCAAGGTATCCTACAAAGCATACTAGAATGATGCTGCCTATTACAGGCAGCAGACGAGTGGCTTTTTCCATGTATTCGTACATAAAGATGGTTCCTCCCTCTTTTTTGAATGTTCGTTCATATCATCCTCCATGAGGACGACATTACTATATCAAGACCGTGTATATTGTCAATAACTGGACTCAATCTTGTAAATTGAACCAAAGTATTTTGGCTGTTTATGTTGCAGGTACTCTTAATTTATCGTTAAGAAAAGCCAATTTGCTCCACTGTTTACTGTTTTACTGCTAACTGCTTACTATTTTCTCTTGCCTTTTAAATTTCTCTGATATAAAATAAGGAAGCCTTCTAATAAGAAGGCAGTTATCTTTATAAACCTGTTTTATGCCCACTATTAATCAGCTTGTCCGCAACCCGCGGAAAACGCCGAAAAAGAAATCAAAAGCGCCTGCCATGCAGAAGCGCTTTAATGTGCTGAAAAACAAAGATGTGCGCAATGAAGAGGGCTCGCCGCAGATGCGGGGGGTTTGCACCCGGGTTTATACTACCACCCCAAAAAAGCCAAACTCGGCCTTGCGGAAAGTAGCACGTGTTCGCCTGACCTCCGGTCAGGAAGTGACAGCCTATATACCCGGCATCGGCCATAATCTTCAGGAGCACTCGGTAGTGATGATTCGTGGCGGCAGAGTAAAAGATTTGCCCGGCGTTCGATATCATATTATCCGTGGTACGTTGGACACGGGTGGTGTCGCTAACCGCAAACAAGGCCGCTCCAAATACGGCGCCAAGCGTCCCAAGTAATATAGTTAATAGTATATAGATATAATAAATAGAAAGAATATTTGGATGACAAATTATTAAGTCCCTCGAACAGAAACATTATTTATTATTAATTATTTATTTTTTACTAGCCATGGGTTTATCACAAAATAAATATCGTGTCCAAGAAACTGATCCTGATTTTCTGGTTGAGAAATTTGTTAATCAGATGATGTGGGGTGGCAAAAAGACTGTATCTAGGCGGATTTTAAGCGATGCTTTTAAAACCATTGCTGATAAAACCAAGAAGGATCCCAAGAAAGTATTTGAGGAGGCGATCAGAAATGTGTCGCCAGCCGTAGAAGTCAGACCGAGAAGAGTAGGTGGCTCTGTTTACCAGATTCCTATGCAGGTGAAACCGCATCGCCAACGCAGTCTAGCCTTTCGTTGGTTGATCGGTGCGGCGCGGAATAAATCGGGAGCTGCTATGGCCCAGAAGTTGGCTACTGAGCTGATGGAAGCGGCGGAAAATCAAGGGGCAGCCATCAAAAAGAAAGAAGACGCCCACAGAATGGCCGAATCCAACAAGGCTTTTGCCCATTTCGCTAGATATTAGAGGATAGAGGATTTTGAGGATAATCGGGGTGGCCGAGTTGTTGGGTTACCGGTTTTTGGGTTAGTCCGTAAAAACACCGTCGACGCCCAGCCTTCGCTTTGCGACGAGCTTAAGCGAGTCGGAAATGGAAGACTGTCCTCCAGCCTTCGCTCTACGAGCTTCGGCTGGCACAGCCAAGCGAGTAGCGAAGCGAAGTGCTAGCCCTCCGTAGCTCGCCGTAGGCGAGCGGAGGAGGACCATTCAGGGCAAAGCTACGGCTGGCTTCGCTAATATATAAAAACCTCATCGACGTTGATTCCATGGCGTGGATAAGCGGATAAATATATACAAGGTGTCGACACCTCTTGTTCGGCTTAGGTAAGCCATAAACAGTCTGTTGAGGTGATGTTTTCCGCTGCAGTAGGCCGTAAAGCGGCGACTTTTTGGCAGCTTTTTGAGATTAGTTTTGATTTGGTGAAAATCAGGATAAAAAACAAGCGGTTTGGCGCGTCTGTAAGCCATAATACCATGTTTAAGTGATGTTTTTCGCCGTAACAAGCCAGATAATAGGTATCTTGGGTGGTGGAAATCGGAAAAAACGATGAAAGAAATCATGTCGCGTGATGTGATTTTCAGGTGAATTACTGTCGGCAGATTAAAAAATGCGACAGAGAATTAACAAAACAGGTGATGGGCTACTGGCCACTGGTTACGGATTATGGCTGCATATTGCTGTTTCCTGTTTCCTGTTGTCTGTGACCCGTTGCCAGTCGCCCTTTCTATCAATTAGCCGTCGACGTTTTGGTGAGAAATGGCTTTAATCAGCAAAAAAACCAAAAATTGGCACGATACCACGTTCATAGATCCCTCTGCCTCATGCCAGAGGCAGATGAGCCTTTGGCTCAAGAGGCAGACAAAGGCGCTTTCGCAGGGATGACATCTTTCTTGTTCGATAATGCCCGAGCAAGGGCTCGTGGGCTACCTGACTTCTGTGCGAATAAATTCGCACCTACCCGGATAAAAGAGAGGATTGTTAGGACAATTAAGATTTTTAAGATATTTGGGATGTTTTGTCCGGCGGTTTTAGTAAAGCATTATCTTAAATGTCCTAATCGCTCCTAATAATCTTTCTTCTGTGACCCGTGACCTGTTGCCTGTTTACTCGCTCGGTTGGCGGTAGACGACGGCCATTACATTGCCGGAAATAAGTCGGTAAAGAAAACAGTCAAAAACATTGCTGTTCAAGTCGCCTTTTACTGACTCTCGGCCTTCATAAATGGTTTCTAATGGGCGGGTAGGTAGGGCTCGTTTGAGATAGATGTAGTCGGCTGTACGATACTCTGCCGGGACACCACTCAGATCAAGATTAACTTCAATTTGAAATGGGCTGCGCCAGTCGGTCAGGGTCTCTTTGGCGACCATTTTATACTTATTATCAGCGGTTTTCGACCCCTCAAAATCTTGGCTTTCCATGTGGTTGTGCTGGATAGCGAAAACTTCCGAAATGATTTTTTCTTGGCCGTCTAGCTCTATCGAGGCGCTATCAGCTGGCACAATTTTAATGTCGTACTTTTCTACATTATTGAGGCCGGGCGCGCGAAGGATGATGTTTTTGTATCCGACGGTGTAATGATTGATTATATGGCTTTGGTCTGCGGTTTCTTTTGGCTGCTGGTTGCCTTGGTTGCGGCCTATCCGGCAGCCAGACAAGAAAAGCAAAGGGATAAATAATAGGACAAGGGTTTTTTTCATGGACTTATAGTTCAAATAATAGATTGGTCTTATTTAATATAGCGGTTTTATATGTTCCACTACAACACTTTTGAACCAGTTCAGCCAATTCGTTAATAGCCGCTTCAATCTCTTCTCCGCTGGTGGGTGGCAGGCATTCCATCACTACTAGGGCGTTTTTGGTTTGGGCCGTGAACTTGGTGCGGTCTGCTTCTCGCCAGTTAAAACGGCGGCAAATAACTCCTCGATCGTCTTTATAAACCACTTCGCCTACTTTCGGCGACCGATTTTCCATTTCTCCTAGTGCGATAAACTCTTCATCACCCGTGGCTCTGGTTAGCAATATATCGCCTTCGATTTTATCCAAATCTTCGCCGCCGACTGGCACCAGATATTTTAAAGAAATGGCATTGTAGCTATCTACCAGTGGGTTGATTACTGGCAGCGGATCGCCCTTGGCCACCCTTTTGGCCAGAGCTTCTACCGAAGAGTGGTAATCAGATGGTTTGGCGCCAAAAGTGCGGTAAGCCTCCCGCCAGGCGGCGATTTTTGGATGAGCAGATGGGGGATCCAGTATTTTCAAGGCTTTTTCTTGTTGGTGCAAGAAGGCGGTGATCTCCGGGTGAGCCTCTGAATTATCGATATCGCTGAAGACAGCAATGGCAATTTGCAGCTGAGGGAAAAGTTCAAATATGGTCTGAGCGATTTGGAAACGCATGGACCCATTTTAGCAGATAGATGGCTGGCATTTCCAGCGGCAAAGCGGTATTATAAAGTATATTTACTATCATCTAACCCCTGCAATATGGAAACCTCCATCTTGTTGGCGAAGATCTTCGGGCTTTTGTATTTGGTCGTCGGCATCGGCATGCTGATCGACAGCAAATACTACAAGAAGATGATGGACGATGTGCTAGGGAGTGCTGCTGTCATGTTCTTTGGTGGCGCTGCTGCCCTGGCAGTAGGTTTAGTGATGGTCACTTATCACAATGTTTGGACTGGTTGGCCGATTATCATCACGATTATCGGCTGGATAGCCCTGATCAAAGGTGTCCTTCTACTTTTGCTGCCGTCCTCGATGATGAAACTTTCTCGCTCCTTGCTAAAAAGCAGCAGTATGCTGGCAGTCTGGGGGGTAGTGGCTTTGGTTTTAGGTTTGATCTTGGGGTATTTGGGATTTGTGGCATAGATTAGCAAATAGTATAAAGCAGAAAGTTTATAGATGGTTTGGTTAAGAGATAAACCAGAGAAGGCGGGAGTCGCCTTCCTTCATCAAGATTGCGAATGGCAGGCGTGACCTCGCCTTCTTTGAGGGTTGAGTACAACCAAGATAAGACAATCCACTGTGGCGGATGAACCCGCGAGCGAAACCTTGACATATAGCACTAATTAGTGCTATCGTTAATCCATCAATTTACTAATTCAACATTTAAAAGATGGATAATCTCGAAGATCGTTCTGTGCATGGAGAAACAGGTGCATCTGTCCCTGGTTCAAATAAGCCAGCAGATGGAGGGTTTACAAATAATGTTAGACAATCTGTCGCTATGGATGTCCAAGCACAACTCGGAAAGCCGACAGTTGAAAACACTATTGCAATGATAATGGCTAATGTGCCGGCAGAAATTATGGGTGCTGATAATAAATTGCTAGCAAGAAAACAAAAGGAGCTTAAAAAACTGCCTATTGTAGTAGGTGATGTTGTTTCTGAAATGTGGATAGAATACATTCGAGATTGGGAGAAATCAAAATTCATGATGGTCCCGACTGATAAAATAGTTGGCAGTGTTGCGCCGGGCCATAATGATTGGACATATGAACATCGCCCAAATAAAATTATAGAAATTGCGAAATCTTTAAGAAAGACCGATAAAGAGTTGATCGAGAATACATTCAATTTTTTTGATAGATTCAGTAGTGATCGAGTTCTTCTTAAAAGTGTTAATGGTCCAGCCGGTCCTTTATTTTTTATTGTGAGTGGTGTCCATAGAGTAACGGCCTGCAAGCTTATCAAGTTACCCTATGTCCCTGCGCAAGTGGAAGAACATAAGTTGCGTCCGGATCTTCAGATTTTTAGTCCTGAAAAAAGTATGGCAGATGAGTGGCAACGGAAAATAGATAGGGGTTTAATTAAAGGCAATATAGAGGCGGGAAGATCTAGGATAGATGAGAGAGTTTACTATGGTCTTACGATTGAGAAACAGGTTTTGCCATGGATGCACTTATCTATACCTGGACTAGTAGCTGTAAATAGGGTTTATAATGAATTGTATCCGCAATCATTGGATATTTTAAATATACCCGAAGCAGCATTGTTTGATGAAGAAGCTTTCGATAGATTTCTAAAACAAGGCTAGGCGTTTAGTAGCGCTTTCAGCTCGGCAATATCATGGCAGGTGGTCAGGCCTAGGTTCTTTGCTGTGTCCAAATTTTCCTGTTTGTCATCGATAAATACGCACTCCTCTGGTCTCAGATTATGCTCAGATAAAATGTTCTGCCATGCTCGGGGATCGGGCTTGGTAAAACCGGTTTCCCAAGAGAAATAAGTCCCGTCGCTGTTGGCGAAAATCTCTGGGAAATTCTGGCGGTAAAATTCGGCTCTTTCGCGGAAGTTGTTAGACAACAGAAATACCTTGATTTGTTTTTCTCTTAGATTTTTCGCTAATTCAATCATGTTTTGGTCGACGTGTTCACCAGAAAACCAGTAGTCAAGAAATTCTTTTTCACTAAGGCCTAGGCCAATTGCTTTTAATCGGGGCCGAAAGAGAGAAAAAGCAGCTGGGGCCTCCGGCTCCCTAAGTCTTGGCTTCACCTCTTTCAGAACGCTAATAAACTTATCAGCAGGTATGCCAAAATCTTTTTCGATCCGATCGCTTAGCAGGTCGCTTTGGATGAATATGCCATTGAGGTCGAAGATGACGGCTTTGATCATGGGAGTTATTTTAAAGATATTATTTGAAAGCCATATTTTTCTATATCCTCATTTGAAAATGTATCAAGATACTCTTTGGTAACCTTGCCTACATATCCCACTGTTTTTTTAATTTCTCGGCCAGTAAAAGAGTTATTTTCGGGGTTCCACTCCTTTAGGATAAGGATATCGCCGCTATCCACTTTGAAATTTGCCAAGCGCCAATCATAGCTTTTTTCTCCTTTTTGTATTAACTCGAAATATTCTGGCCAGATCTTTTTCTCAATTATCATATTTATCGGGTTTTTTGGTATCCACGAACAGTGGCTCGTGGGCTACCGGTTGGTTGGGCTATCGGCGAGATTCGGGAATCTCGCCTTCAAAAAATTTATTTGATCTTTTCCTTGATATACTTCTTCCCCTTCAATTTATCCGGCAGATACTCTTGCTTTTCTTGGTAGCCGAAATTCGGACTGTATTTATAATCTTTGCCGTAGCCGAGATTTTTCATCAGCTTGGTCGGGGCATTTCTGATATGCAAGGGGACTGGCAGATTACCAAAATCTTGCACGTCGCGGGCAGCTTGGCCGTAGGCCTCGTAAAGAGCATTAGATTTTTTGCATTTGGCCATATAGACGACCGCTTGTGCCAGATTGACATTGCACTCGGGCATACCGATGAAGTAGCAGGCCTGATAAGCAGCCACGGCTTGCTCTAGCGCCTGAGAGTTGGCCAGCCCTATATCTTCACTAGCGAACCTGATTATCCTTCTGGCGATGTAGAGCGGCTCTTCGCCAGCTTCCAGCATTCTGGCTAACCAGTAGAGCGCTGCATCGGCATCGGATCCGCGCATGGCTTTGTGTAGGGCGGAGATGATGTTGTAGTGTTCCTCGCCATCTTTGTCATACATCAGATAGGATTTTTGGAAAGCCTCTTTGACAGTGTCGATGCTTATTTTCGGGTCAATCGAACTGGCATATTCCAAAATGTTCAAAGCAGTGCGGGCGTCGCCATTGCTCATTTGAGAGATCAGCTTGATGACTGATTTGTCGATCTTGATTTTCAGGTCGCCAAGCCCGCGCTTTTTATCTTTGATTGCCCGTTCGATTAGCTCGCCAATTTGCTCCTCAGTTAATTGCTTCAGCACAAAAACTCGACAGCGGGAGAGCAGAGCAGACCGGACCTCAAAGCTGGGGTTTTCCGTGGTCGCGCCGATCAAAATAACCGTGCCTTTCTCGGCATGGGGGAGCAGGGCGTCTTGTTGGGTTTTGTTCCAGCGGTGGATCTCATCGATAAACAAAATAGTCTTACGGTTGGATTGCTTATTAAATTCCGCTTTTTTGATAATGTCGCGCAGCTGCGCAACGCCACTGGTAACGGCGCTGATCTGGATAAAATCAGCTTTGGTCTGCTTGGCGATAATGTGGGCTAGTGTCGTCTTGCCACTGCCCGGCGGTCCCCAGAGGATCATTGAGGGGATTTGATCGGTCTTGATAGCCTTGCTCAGTAGCTTATCTGGACCGATGACTTCTTCCTGTCCCAAAAGCTCTTCCAGTGTTTCTGGTCGGATGCGGTCGGCGAGAGGTGTTCTGTTCTCTTCTTGTTTCATGAGACGATGATAGCAGGAAAGAGGAAGGAGTGGAAGGATGCGGGGGATTTGAAGAATACGAAGGACAATACTTATTAGACTCTAGAATCTAGATTCTAGTAACTAGATTCTAGTGCGCCGCAGGCATAATTGCGAGTAATTTGTGTGAGTAGTTGGTAATTTGGGAGCAAATTTTGCTTTTTATCTAACATAATGTTCTACCCAAATTACTAAGTACAAATTACTAACTACTGCAATTTGAGCGAAGCGAAAATTTCTGGGGTCCCCACGAGCCCAAAGCAAGCGTAATGAGCCGACGAACCCCTTTATGGGGCGAGGGGGCGAAATGAAGCGCAGCGACGGCTCGAAGGGGAGAGGAGGTATGGCGGAACGAGCGAAGTTTTGCCGCATGCGGCAAAACGGAGCCTAGTGGAGCCCATACCGACGTGGTGGAGATGGGGGGAATCGAACCCCCGTGTAGAGATTTATCTGCTAGGTATCTACCGCTATAGTCGCTTTGGATATTCGGCAAGAGACTTAAAAAGCAACAAAAAGGCTCTGGCCTAGCCCAATTGGTTTCGTCTGCCGGCCCAGGGCATGAGCTAGTAGACTACACCGCCCTTGATTTAAACCGCTTAAACCACGACGGTGGCAGTAAAAGCGGCTATTTCCCAAATTAGGGGAAATGGTTTTTTAGTTAGGCATACATGTAAGCTGGCGAAGAGCTAGCTTCTGCGCCCAACATAGCAGCAAATGTGTTGGCATTTGTATAAGAAGATCAGATTTGATTAAGGCAGGCTGATCACACTACCTAGCGGCAACCCAGTGGATAAAAAGATCTCTAGCGAAACCAGATCATCCCCATGGTTTATTTTAAACATCATTTGCCTCGGATTGCCCGGGCGATTTGGCGCTTTTCGTCGCGCTCTTTGATCTCGCGGCGGCGGTCGTGCAGTTTTTTGCCGCGGCCAACGCCGATTTCCAGTTTAGCCAGATTATTTTTGAAATATATTTTCAGTGGGATAATAGCAGTGCCTTTTTCTTTGGACTTTTGCTCTAGCCGATTGATTTCCTGCTGATGTAAAAGTAGTTTGCGCAGGCGGGCTGGGTCATAGTCTTTGCTGCTGTCGTAGGGGTATTTGGCGATGTGGGCGCCTTTCAGCCAAGCATCGCTACCCTGAAAGCTGATATAGGCCTCTCGAAGCGAGATATTGCCTTTTCGGATACTTTTGACCTCACTGCCCAAAAGACGAAGGCCAACCTCGTATTTATCGACGATATCAAATAAGTGATAAGCCCGCTTATTTTCAGTGATCACCTGCATGTGTTCTTAATTAGATGCCAACAGGTATATTGTAGCAGATTGGGAGGGGAAATGGAAGAAAAACAGACCCAAATGGTCTGCATACTAATAGAGAGTCGATAACAACTTCTTTATTGGCAATGCTTGGCGACGAACGAGCTTACTTAGCTCGCTTCTTCATAGTTAGATTGTTGATCTGGAGGAAGGCTTTCAAATTCTCTTACCAAATCTGTCATAAAAGAGTTATAAGATTCCTGGATATTTAGGAGCTGTTCTCTCGCTGATTGATAAAGAGCACGAACTATAGGCTCCATAAGATTGCGTTTTGTCTCTTTATTCTTGTCAGTTGCTGCGATTTCTTTGATTTCTTTGGCCATTTGCGCCATTTCGGGAGTTTCTTTCGGGAGGACTATATCATAGATAGGTGACCAGAGGAACTTTAGCTCATGAATCATATTCGCCATAGCTTTATGTCCACTTGCTGTAGAAAAAGGGGAGTCCAAAAGGTCATTAACAGGCCATCCAATGGCATATATAGGATAAGTTCCCCATAAGGCACTTTTTAGTTCGCGACTATTCTCTTGGCTGAGTATTTGAAGTTGAGGGTCTACATACTGGGTATACCACAGTATAAAGGATGTCATGAAACTATAAAGAGAAATGGTTCTACCGTATCTTTCCCAGCCCTCAAGTGGAAGCCAAACTTCGTAAGTAAAGATCTTCTCTAAGTCGGCCTTAAATTCTTTTTGGTACGATGATATTGCTTCCCATAGCGGGTGTTTTTGTTTGCTTGGGCGAGGGGATAACATTAGATTTGCTATTAGTGTTGCGTGACTATCTACATCAGAAATTTTATTTGCTATCATATTTGCAGTTCCCTCTCTAAAAATATTAAATATGGGGCCGCTGGGGAGATTTTTTGGCTCACACAAATGAACAACTTCGTGGATAAGGTTTAATGGTAATTTCTGCAAAATATTAGGGTCGTCTGCGTAAAACAGATTGATCCATTTTTTATTATCGTCTTTTATACTCTGGCAAAGCACGCCCGCGGTTCTTAAGTTTTGTGTTGCGCAGTCATCCTGAAGGGTTCTACTTGTATGCTCGGGGTAAAAATGTTTAGTTGTCTCCTCGGAGTGAATAAAAACAGGGATTTTTGATACCATATCTTTGGAAAGCTTCAGGTAGTTTGTAGGCAGGAGAGCATTTATTTCATCTATCCATTTCTCAAAAAGGCCCTGTCCTAGTTCGCGCAAGAATTTTGTTATAGCTTCTCTTTCGGCCTGGGCAATGGCGGGGTCTATGTAGAAAATTAAACCGTCATTATAGCATATGCGATGATAAGTACTTTTTACCCTAGAAACGATCTCATTATGTCCCTCGATATCGTGTCCATGCATAAGAACAGCAGTTTCTTCTTCCCGCTCTAAAATAGCCAAAGCAGACAGTTCGCTTCTGGTTTGGTCGATGTTTAGTGTCAGTTCTTCTGCTTTTACATCAACATCCTCATCAATAATTAGAGCCTCTTCTATACATTTTTCTCCTGTTTGGCAACGGTCTGTATGTGTGGCGTTTTGCATGTGGCGGCATATTACCATATGAGCTTATATCTGTCAAACATTTCTCCATAATATGGCTGTTTCCTGTTTTTCCTCTTGCATTCTTTCTCTCGGCTCGTTAAAATACCTAAGACTTCATTTAAACAACCATTTCTGTGGAGAAAGTATTTCTAGCCTGCCAAAATCGTGAAGCTAAGGCAACCAGCCCAGCCGCCCTGCGCAAAAAAGGCATTGTACCCGGGGTGGTTTATGGTTTAGGTAAAGAGCCGCAAGCATTGCAGGTAGATGAGATTGTTTTTAATAAGACTTACAAGCAAGCTGGTGAAAATACAATCATTGCCCTGAAAATTGGTGATGGCCAGCCAATCAATACGCTGATTTATGACTATCAGCGACATCCTGTCTCTGACCGTTTCCTTAACATTGATTTTATCCGGATTGACCTGACTGAAGAAATAGAGACAGAAGTGGAAATAGAGTTTGTCGGCGAGTCGCCGGCTGTCAAGAACATGGGTGGTATGTTGATTACCAACAAAGACAAAGTTGAGATCAAGTGTTTGCCGGAAGACCTGATCCATAAAATTATTGTGGATATTTCCACTCTGAAAGAAATCGGCGATACTGTTCATGTGTCCAATCTAGAAGTGCCAGAAAAAGTGCATATCCTTGATGAACCTGATTTGGCTATCTGCACGGTGGTTGAATCCAAGATTGAAAAAGAAATGGAAGACATTGCGGCTGCTGATGCTACCGAAGCGGCTGCGGCCGAAGCCGAAGCAAAAGAAGGTGAAAAAGCGCCAGTTGAGGGCGAAGAAGAAAAGAAAGACGAAGAAGGGGGCAGTGACAACAAAGAAGGAGATAAAAAGAAATAATTCTCTTAATTTTGCCCTAGGGACATCCTCTAGGATGATCTTTTTAGATAACTACCAGAAAAGCCCTTCTAACAAGAGGGGCTTTTCTCTTTCATTCTTGGCTTAGATATGCTATAATATTTAAGATAAAATAAGTATTTCAAAATGCCAGAAGAGCAAGAAAGAAAAATTGATGTCGGCTTGCAAAAAATCAGGCGAGAGTCGGAGGAGCGCGAGACAATGGCGCAGGCACGCCAGCTGAATGTTGGCTATATTGATGTCAGCAATTTCCCTATTGCTGTTGATGTGGCCAGTATACTGACGGCGCAGGAGGCCAAGGATGGCATGATCATCCCGTTTTTTGGCTCTGGTCGAAAAATTAAAGTAGCGGTGTTAGATCCAGAAAATCCAGAGACTAAAGCTATTTTGGAAAAGCTAAAGAAAGATGAATATGAAGTAGGTATTAGTGTGGCTTCAGTTAGTAGTATCGAGGAGGCCTTGCATATTTATGATGACTTAGTTTTGGAGAAAGAAGATGAAGAAAATATGGTGGTGGAAGATGATCAGGTGGCCCAGATTGAGAAAGAAGTAGTTGATTTGGCGGCACTGCAAGACAAACTAAAGGGCGAAACATCTGCCCGAGCACTGCTTCTTATTTTAGTAGGAGCAGCTGTGGTAAAGGCTTCGGATATCCATATGGAGGCTGGAGAGAAAGAAGCAAGGTTGCGCTTGCGGATTGATGGCGTGTTGCAGGATGTTTTTCATCTTGATCAAACTACCTTTGGCCATGTGGTTGACCAGCTTAAATACCAGGCAGGGATGAAGTTAAATGTTCGTAATATTCCCCAAGATGGCCGTATCAGTTTTCGGGTCGGCGAGCACAAGATTGATGTTCGTGTTTCTCTGATGCCCAGTATGCATGGGGAAACAATCGTAATGCGCCTGCTAGATAGTGGCAAAACCATGCTAACCCTTGATGATCTAGGTATGGATGGGAAGGTTTTGGAGCAATTTCGTGAGGTTATCCGCCATCCTTATGGGTTGATTTTGGTCACTGGTCCTACCGGTAGTGGCAAGACCACGACTTTATACGCGGCGCTGCGGGAAATCTCGACACTGGAGAACAAAATTATTACTTTGGAGGATCCGATTGAATACGAGATTTCTGGCATCGAGCAAAGCCAGGTGGAGGAAGAAGAGGGTTATAATTTTGCCGATGGCCTACGAGCCATTTTGCGACAAGACCCAGACGGTGTGATGGTTGGTGAAATCCGCGATCTAGAGACTGCCCAGATTGCCGCGCAAGCTTCGCTGACTGGCCATATCGTGCTTTCTACTCTGCATACTAATACAGCGGTGGCTTCGATTCCTCGGCTGGTTAATATGGGCCTAGCGTCTTATATTTTGGCGCCAGCAATGACGGCGGTCTTGGGGCAAAGGCTCGTACGTAAAATTTGCCCGAAATGTGCTAAGCAGAGAGATTGGCAACCAAAAGAGAAGACTGGTCTAGAGGCTTTTATCGCTAAAATTAAAGAGATTAGGCCTGATATTGAGTTGAAGATGCCAGAAAAAGCACTGGAAGCAACTGGCTGCCCACAGTGCAATAACACTGGCTACAAAGGGCGAATTGGTATCTACGAGTTTTTCTTGGTGACCAAAGAGATATCTGAGATGATCTTAAGTGGCGCTTCAGAAAATCAGATTCTGACGGCCGCCCGCAAAAATGGCATGCTGACGATGTTGGAAGACGGCATTATCAAAGTGCTGCGAGGTGTTACCATTTTGACGGAAGTGTACAGGGTGAGCATATAGACAGTAAACAGTAAAACAGTGAACAGTTAAGCAGGAGAACGGGTTTCTGGGGTACATGGTTACCAAAATAAATCCGGGTGGATCTGGCCCGGATTGGTGTTTATTCTCCCGCTTTACCTAAAAGGATCCTCACCCGATTCGGGTGCTTTTTTGGTGGAGGGAGGCAGGATTAATTATATTTTAAAGCAATTTAATGTTTTGTAAAGTTTAATCTTTATTTAATGAGATGTTCCTTAAAATAAAGTTAGAGTTTTTAATAAAAAGCAAACAGGGGTTAAATTAGTTCGGCCAAAGCAGAAATAAAACAGGAACAGGCTGTCGGGGGGTAGCCTGTTCTTTTTAGTGGGATGTTTAGAGAGACATCTGCGAAAGGTTTTTGTAGCTGAGGATAATTATCCTCAGCTACGTAGACAAGTCGCCGACGCCTTGTCTACTTCTGTTACCCGTAACCTGTCACCCGTTCCCTGTTTCCTGTATACTGGCCATATGTTTAGCCAACCATTTATTGTTTTAGACACAGAGACCAGCGGCTTGAATCCTAAGGCCGACAAGATAATTGAAGTCGGTATTTTGAAGATTGTTGATGGGAAAATTGTCGATAGGATTGACCAGTTGATCAATCCAGGAGTGCCGATCCCACGGGAGGTGCAATTTGTGACTGGGATTAAAGACGAGATGGTTTCTTGCGCGCCGAAGCTGCTAGATTTGGCCGAGCAAATCAAAAAATTCATCGGCGATTTGCCGATATGTGGGCATAATGTAGCTTTTGACCTAGATTTTTTGCGGTATGGCGGTGTTTTGCTGGGAAACCAGTCGTTCGACACATTGGATTTGGCTCAGCTGGCCCTGCTAAAAGAGCCTTCTTATAGCCTAGAGACATTAACCCAGCGTCTAGGTATTCCGCACTTAAATAGCCACCGGGCAATAGGGGATTGTGAGGTGACGCTGCAGTTGTTTAATAAGCTATATGAGAAGCTGTCTAGCCTGCCAGCCAAAACTATTGGTGAGATGTGTGGGCCATTTGCCGGGCTGAATAGCTTTTACCAAGTAATTTTACAGGAAGCGGCTGCGGACGATGTCCAGCCGCCGTTGGCAAACAAAGAAGAAGATAGAGGGCAGGAATATCCATCAGGGATATATCAGGAAGATATTTTGGAAGGCAATTTCATCCTGCAGGATGCTAATTTGCTTTGGGACCAAGATATTCCTTTGAAGTTGGCTAATGGCTTGGCGGACAAAACTTTCGTAGTTTATGCTGGCCTACCCGAACATCTGCAGGATCGGCCTAATGTGATATTTGAGCCGTGGACTTATCTGTGCTTGCGCCGTCATGCTGAATATCAGACCGGGGAGATGACAGAGCAAAAGGCTTTGTTTTTGGCGCGGATGGCTCATTGGTTAAGCTTAAGCGTTGCTGGCAATAAAAAAGAACTTAACTTCATGGCGCCAGATTGGCCGGTTTGGAAAAAAGTTGCCATTGACCTAAAACAAGACTGCCAACGCGAAAAATGTCCCTATTTTCAGCAGTGCTTTTTCTGGCGGCAGATAGAAAGCCTAAAAAAAGAAAAAACCATTATTACCAGCTATAGTTTTTTTGTCCGGACAATAGAAGAAAATTTCATCAAAGATGCTAATGTGCTGATAACAGAGAGCCATGATATTGAGAGTATTTTAAGCGCCAAGCTGGAGCGTACAGTCAATGTAGAGTCTTTTCGGGAGGAAAACCGGGCGGCGGAAATGCTTTTTGGTTACTTGGGTATGGCACTTTCCCGCTATCAAGACAATCCCAATTATAATACGACAGTGCTTTCCGGGACTTTAGAAGCTGACGACCAATATCAAAAAGTCTTGGGACTAGCCAAAGAAGTAAATGACCAAGATGTGCAGGAATTCTTCTTTAACCGTGATGAGGAAAATAACCTTTATTGGTTTGTCTTAACACCCGAGGGGGAAGTTGCTTTGAAAATATCACCTAAAGATGTTCAAGCATGGTGGCAGCAGGAGGCAGAAAAGCGAGCTAAGAAAATCATTTTGCTGACGCCGTTCGGGACCAAATTTGTCAGCTGGCCTGTTAAAGAAGTTGGGCTAAATGCTGAAAAAGCGAAAAAAATTAAGCTCAATATTGTGCCAGACGGACGGATCGAAGAGATAGTGTCAAACCTGACTGGCGATAGCTTGGTCGTGATAAATAATCTAACTTCTTTGCAGGAGCAATTTCTGTCCCTGAATGAAAAGCTAAGCTCTGAGGGAATTTTGCTTTTGGCACAGCGATTTTCTGGCGGGCGCGGCAAGATACTGCACAACCTGACAGAAAACCCCTCTTTACGTAAAGTGCTTTTTTGCACACCGTCTTTTTTGCGAGGGGTTCCTCATTATCCATTTCGGCACATCATTTTATACAAGCTACCTTTTGGTTATCCGTCCACGCCAGTTTTCGAGCAAAGAGAAAAGCAATGTCGGAACTCTTTCAAAGAATTCGCGCTGCCGAGGGTTATTGGCGAGCTGCAAAAGCTTTTCTATTTTCTGAGCTTTGACGGTCAGCAGCAAAGCTTCTGGATCTTAGACAAGAGAATTGAGAGCGATTATGGGCAGGAGATAGTGGAGGGAGTTGTGAGGATGGTGAACAGTGAAACAGTGAAGCAGTAAAACAGGCAACTGTCTTTGGGTAGGTGCGAATTCATTCGCACCATATTGGGTAGGTTCGAGCCCTTCCGCCACAGGCGGACAAGTACTCGGGCACCATCAAAAATCGGGTAGGCGCTTGCCGCGGCAGAGAACCAACAGAGTGTATATTGGTCGAAGACCATGAGCGAGGATTTTGTCCTTTGATTTTGTTCCTCGACTCGTCGCTACGCTTCTCGCTCGGCCGTGCCAGCCGAAGCTTTGCCTCAAGGAGTCCTCCTTCGCTTAAAAGCTTCGGAGGGCAGCCTTCCATTTCCGACTCGCTTAAGCTCGTCGCAAAGCGAAGGCTGGTGGGCGTGGATGGACTCGGACCATCGGCCTCAGTCTTATCAGGACTGCGCTCTAACCAGCTGAGCTACACGCCCATATTTTTTACTCGTGAAGAATTCTAACATAAATCATCTGGTTTGTGCAACCAAGCGAAAAGAACGATGGTAAGGATATATTGGGTTACTGGCTACAGGTCACAGCAACTAAAGCCTGGCGCTAATTGCTCCCGCTACCCGTTGCCAGTTGCCCATTTCCCTGCTTAACTGTATACTGTTTACTGTTAACTGTTTAACCTCTTTACCATGGACAAAAAGGCTGATTCCCAAAAGCCCAAGTTTATATTTGGCGAATTTATCGCTAAACCTTGGGCAAAAAGCGCTTTGGCCGCTATTTTAATTGTGGCGGTGATTGCTGGCGTATTTGCTGTTCGCAGTTGTTTTTTCCACAGTGGGCCGGCAGCAGAGGCTGGCTATGTGTTTGTTAGCACCAAAACCCAAAAAGTAGCCGTTTCCTCCAAGTTGCGCTTTGAATTTCCCTATGAGATGGATCAAAAGAGCGCAGAAGAATCTTTATTTGTGCCAGACGGGCTTACTGGGACGATGTCTTGGGATAACCAAGTGCTGGTCTTTCAGCCGGCGGAGAAATTGAAGCTAGGCGTAACTCATACTTTTTTGCTGAGCAGGCAGGCCAAGCGCAAAAGTGGCAGCCCATTGGGGAGGGATATAACCTTCAAGTTTATTGTGGCAGGTGATCCGCGGGTTAATGTCAAAACACCAGTTGCCGATGCCGCTGAGGTGCCGCCTAGCACCAACATCACTTTGGTTTTTGACCGGCCAATGGTGCCTCTGACACTGGTACAAGGAGAAAACGCCAATCGCGGTAAGGAAAGTTGGCCAGTGACAATCGAGCCGGCACTAGAGGGCAGGTGGCATTGGTTGGGGACCACTACAGCAGAGTTTGAGACGAAAAATGGTCTGACGCCGGCCACCACCTATAAGGTCAATGTGCCAGTCGGGATTGCCTCGGTTAATGGTGATAAGACGACCGAAGACTTTTCTTGGGCATTTACCACTGTCCGTCCGCAAGTTACTGCCAGCCAACCCGAACAGGATTATGAGCTAGCTGGGCCGGGTTCGGAAATTAGCCTGAGCTTTAACTTAGATATGGATTTGGGGACAGCGCGCGAGAAGATTAGCTTATACAAGAGCGATCAGAGCCCTAAGGAAAATCCGGGCAGCATAAAGCAGGCCAACATCAAGTCGCTTAACTACGGCAAGCAGAAAAATGAGGCGGGAGCCGAGGAGGAAAATCCGAAAGAGATTGTGATAGAGCCGGAGAATGCTTTGGAGTTCAATAAATACTATATGGTAAAAGTAGATGCTGGGATCAAAGCC
>Ga0265297_10003016_pt1 | contig 31852 bp, 35 predicted proteins | sample Munlanlwell13791_FD_192502 | JGI IMG/M metagenome (GOLD analysis project Ga0265297, IMG submission 192502) | Leachate microbial communities from a municipal landfill in Southern Ontario, Canada - Leachate well 137-91 | ecosystem: Engineered > Solid waste > Landfill > Unclassified | place...
CTCTCCGGGACGAACGTCCCTGATGAGGTCCATCCCAACATGTTCTAAACACGCTGATTCGGAAGCAACCGCGCAACCGCCCCTGTCGCTGCTGAAAAACCTGCTTAAAACCATCGGTCTGATGCCCATTAAGTCTCTGGCTGCAAAAATTCCATTTAAAGTAAGCAGCACCAAACTGAAGGGACCTTTAACGTTCTGATAAACATTGTTTAAGCCCTCAACAGGATTGCTACCAGCAGCAACCAACCGAGCCACAATGCCGGCTTCTGATCCGACAAGATAGGGCGATTGCCTTCTTAATTCTTTCTTGTTGGTAATTTTTCCGTCGAAAGCCAAAGCAATCGGCCCCATGGGACTGTCTTCTATCCAAGCCGGTTGAGGATTGTTCGGACTCTGATTAACGTGGAAAATCGCCGTCTTTGGGTCGGAAAGCTTCGGACCCTCCCTGTCTAATAAAGGTTTTATTTTACCTCTATCCGCCTCTCTTTTGATTTTTCCGTTTTGGAGAGCCGCGAACCCGCCCCACTCATCGCCTCTCGGCTGGAGCACGCTGACAGCATCGGTAACGTCTCCCCAACACGACTTATCAAAATCGATACCCATTATTCCAGACATTTTAGAACCTCCTTTATATTTTCAAAGAACGACCTTCGTCTTTTTTATTAGCACGCCTTCTTTTTTAAGTAAACGCAGCTTTTTTGCTGAGCCATCGCGGTAGCCGCCGATCAAGCCGTCCGATCTCACTACTCGATGACAGGGAACGTCAATATTATCGTTTTTATTTAAAGCATTACCTACCGCCCTGAAGGCCCTTGGACAACCGATTTTTTGGGCAACTTGGCCATAAGTCGAAACTTTCCCTCGGGGAATCTTTTTCACGGCTTGATATACTTTTTCTTTAAACTTTATCGGCAAGAGAAACAATTAAACATCTCTAATGAGAGAAATTTCATTGCAATCAGAGGGGAATCTGGAGCAATTAATACATTCTTGCCAAATTTTCTGAGGCAATTTGGCCTTATTGGTTTCTTTGAAACCGAGATTTTTAAAAAACGGCACGTTTTTTTTAGTAGTTAATGTGAAGAGTTTATCGATCTCCATTCTTTTTGCTTCTTCAATACAGGATCCGACCAATTGCGTGCCTATTCCTTTCCCGTGTTTCTCTTTCATCACAGCCAAAGATCTTATTTCGGCAAGCACCGAACCGTTGCGTCCGGGACAATATTCTTTGCCTAAAACATGCAAGGCGCAACAGCCGATAACTTTATTTTCTTCTTGGGCAACGAAAAAGTCCCTGATGCTGCCGTAAATTTCGTAGATCGGACGAAAAAGCATAATCCCTTCTCCGGCATAATTATCAATGGTTTTTTTAATTTTCACCGCGTCACTAATTTTAGCTTTTCTTAAAATAATTTTTCGTTTCATTTTAAAAAATTTAACATTTTCTGCAGCGGATGGCAATTGATCACATCTTGTTTTTCCGCCCAACCCCTTCGCGCCTGAGCAACCCCGAACCTCATCAAGACCAATTGGTTTTTATGATGAGCGTCGGTGTTGATCACCATCTTAACTCTGGCGTCTTTAGCCCTTTTGATATTCTGATCATTGAGATCCAGCCTTTCGGGCCAGGCGCTCACCTCAAAAACAGTGTTCGTTTCTCTTGCTGCTCTCAAAATTCGATCAAAGTCTATTTGATATTCATCGCGCTTTTTTAAGATCCTGCCCGTGGGGTGAGAAATAATGTCGACGTTCGGGTTTTTCATGGCCCTTATCAACCGTTCGGTCATTTTTTCCCGAGGCATCTTAAAATTAGAGTGGATACCTGCGATGACATAATCCAGCTTTCTTAAAGAATCGTCGCTGATGTCGATCGATCCGTCGTTTAAAATATTAGCCTCGCAGCCCTTTAAAACGCGAATTGGTATTTTTTTCTTTTGGAATTTTAAATTTATCCGGTCGATTTCTTTATTGCGGCGCTCCAATTGCCGTTCATTAAGGCCGTGCTCAATTCTTAAAAATTTGGTGTGGTCAGCAATCCCTACATATTCGTAACCCAACGCCAAAGCCGCCTGGGCAATCTCTGTAATAGAATTAATTCCGCCGTCCCAATCAGAATGGACGTGCAGATCTCCTTTAAGGTCGCTATCATCGATAATCCGCGGCAACTTACTGTTAAGAGCAGCCTCCACCTCGCCGCGGTCCTCTCTTAATTCTGGCGGCACCCATTGCATTCCTAAAGATTTATAGACATTTTCCTCAGTCGAACTTGCGATCATCTTCGGACCGCGGAATAAACCGTACTCTGAAAGCTTTAACCCTTTATCGATAGCGATTCTCCTTGTCGCTATATTGTGTTCTTTAGACCCTGTAAAATATTGCAGGGCGGCTCCGTAAGATTTCTTAGGCACGACTCTGATGTCCATATCAAAGCCTTCTTTCAGGCGCACCGAAGCTTTCGTGTGCCCCTTTCCCCAAATCTTGACCACACCTGGAAGCGAAACAAAAAAATCCATCACTGCCGCGGTTTTTTTTGTAATTACTAAAAAATCGACGTCGCCAATCGTCTCTTTCATCCGGCGCAAAGATCCACAATAGTCTACTTTCTCAACTCCTTCAACGTTTTTTAGTTTTTCGTAAACTTCTTTAGCTTTCGGTAAAATCTCGCTTAATAAAAAACGTCCTTTACTGCGCTTAAGAAATTTAATGCCTTCGAGAATATTCTTTTCCGTTTTTTCGCCGAAGCCGAACAAAAGAGCGATTTTGTGTGAACTAGCCGCTTTTTCAAGGCTCTTCAGATCCTTAACCCCCAATTTTTGATAAAGCACTTTGGCTCTCTTTGGACCCAGCCCCTCGACGGAACTTATTTCGTTAAAATTAATAGGCGTCTTCTTTTTGAGCTCTTCGTAATATCTTACCTTGCCCGTCTTAAGATATTCTTCAATTCTTTCGGCGATATTTTTGCCAACACCGGGCAATTCCTCAAGTGCTTTATTGCCGCCTCGGTTGTAAATATTTTCGATATCTTCATCAAGCGCTTCTATAGTAAGAGCCGCCTTTTCGTAGGCGTAAGGTCTAAAGGGCACCTCGTCCATCGCTAGATAATTGGCTATCTCGTAAAGTATCTTAGCGATTTCTTGATTTTTCATATTTTAAAACGGTTTTTCGCTTGGCGGGATGCGAGGCTTAAAATGATCCCTGGCAAAAAGCTTCGGCCGAATGAGGAATAATAGCGAAGAGGCCGTGAGCCCGAAAATAGTAGTTAAGATAAAAACCGTTTTGAATCCGACGGCTGTAGCCAATATTCCGCCGAACGCACCCGCAAGCCCGGCCGCAAAGCCAATGCCCGTGCTTTCCAAGCTCCACGAAAAAGCCTCCCAGCCCTTATCGATATGACGGGTGAAGATACCCGACCAACTTGGCACGACACAAGCCATCGCCAATCCCCTGAAAAATTCCAGTAAAAAAATGTGTGCGATATGCGTCGAAAAAAAGTAACCCAGGGGCACTAAATTAGCTAAGAACATGCCGATAACTAACAATTTAAAATCGTCCCTCTCTCCGGTTTTAGTATCAAGGGTATGGGCAATGAAGGGCTGGACGGCTGATTTGGTAATCCAATAGGTGGCGGCGATGAAACCGACCATTTCCAAACTTCCTCCTTGTAACTGCCTAGTCAAAAAAATCGCAAAAATAGGCCCGATCAAACCCCAGCCGCCCTGGAGGATAACGTCCGTGGAAATCAAGATTCTGATCACTTTATTAATAGATAGGGTCATTGGTCTTGTTTTATTATACTATCTATTTTTTTAAAGAGAAAAGCCTGCAGTAACCCCATGCCTAATTTAAAAAAGATAATCAAGCCGATAAACGCCATGATTAACTCCGCTCCTCTTTGGATCATCGTGAAGGCCGGAGCCAAGCCGGAACCCAGACCAAGCGCATTAAATGCGAAAACTTGGGCCGCTTCATGAGAGCCGATGGCGGCCGGAATGGGGATCATGGTCGCGAAGTAATAAAATCCCAGAACGGTTAACGCCGAAAAAATATTAATGCTTTTGCCTAAAAAGAAAATAAGCACCCAGCACCTAGCCCAGCTAATGGCTACTCTTAAAAAAGCCAAAGAAAGTCCGTACCACAATTCTTTCCTTTTTACTTTAAAAAACTTAAAAACCTCTTTTTCTATTCCCAAAAGATCGCCTCCTGTTTCCGGACGAAGATTCAAAAATCTGTTTAAAGATTTAATAATGCTTTCTCTTTTAAATGTTTTGAAATAGAAAAATCCGATGCCGGCCAAACAAACCAAAAGAAAGCCGCCCAAAATAAAACAAAGATTTTTTGGGGGCAACCCTATCTTCAACAAAAAATAGGTCGTACCTGCAAGAATTGTAGCCAAAAAAGAGGTAATCTCCAGAAGCTTATCGATAAATACCGATGAAATCGCTTTGGTCCAAGGAATATTATGTTTTTCCCTTAAGATGTAGCCGCGAAAAATTTCGCCACCAAAGACCACCATGGGAAAAAGATAAATTAACGAAAAACAGGTGAAATATGGAGCAATGATCTCTTTGTGAGAAAGATTATATCCCTGGCTCTTAAGGATCATTTTCCATTTTAAAGCGCCGGCCAAAATCATTGAAAACGTGAGCAAAATAATCACCATGCCGTGCCAGCCGGTGAAAATCATAAGAGCTGATTTTGTTTCTTGCCAGCCGATAAAACGGCTGATCCAGAACAGCAAACCAAAACCGGCTACTAAAGAAATGAAAAAAGATAAAACCCTCTTCATTACTTTACGGCTTTATTCAAACTTTCCAGAAACTCATCTAAGTCCATTTGATTGTTCCTGGCTAGATCCTCGATTGTTTCTTCTCCCGCCGCCGGACAGCCAACGCAATGAAAGCCAAATCCCGACAAGATCGGGGCGGCTTTAGGGAAATTCTCGACAACCTCGGCAATCGTCATCTCTTTAGTTATTTTTTTGACCTTTTCCATAACAATTAATATTGTACTCCAAAAGACATAATCTCTCAAGAAAAAAGAGACTACACCAAGTAGTCTCTTTTGTTAATAATAACCTTAAAGAGCTATATTAGATCGAATTTAGAGCGCCGGTTCAAGCTTATGCTTGCCGAAATCCTTACCGCGGTTCGGATTAGGATCGGTATAGCCAGCCTTAAGTCCTTTAAGATCAAGACCAGCTAACGCCGTAATGACTTCGGAGTTGATTTCTCCATACTCCGGCGGATAACTCCATCCGGCTCCTGCTGTCCTAGTATCTCTCAAAAAAGCCCAGGCTTTAGCTTGTGGTCCGCTTGCTCCGCCATCGGCAGTTAGTCCTAAAATAGCGTAGGCCGTATCCTGATAGTCGCCATTCCATGAACCGTCGGCGTTTTGAGCATTGATGACAATATCCCGAATTTCGGCCTTAAAGCAATTAAAGTCGCTATTGTCGAGTTCGGCCAGGGCCCAAAGCAATGAGGTATAAGACGACATCGTGTAGTCCCATCCTCCGTAAAGCACCCCTTCCCAGTCAGCGCGGCGCTCAATAATCCTGGCAACCATATCGCTGGCAAAATCAATTTCTCCGACAGCTACGGCCGCCCGAATTTGTGAGGCAAGATCCCAGCCGGCCAATGACTTGCGTACAGAGATGTAATAATCTGCGTAGGCAGCGCCGGTATATTGACTCGTTGTTCTGGCATACCATTGTCGCGCAACATCGGCATAAGAATTATCGCCGCTGTCCTGGCTCAGCCGGACAAGGAATTCGATATCTTGGGAATAAGGCCTTTGGGTAGCGGGGACGCTCGCGTAACGATCTTTCAGTGCATTGCCCGTCCCGACGGCTCCGGTGAGATAGGCTTCGTTATTGGTTTTTTCGTAGGCCGACAGTAAGCCAGTAGCCGAAATACCCACAACGTTCCAGTATCCGTTGGTCGTGCCGATAACCCAGGGCCAGGTATAAGGTATCCCGCTATATGTCCCCTGCTTGGCCAAATGATAGTCCGCAGCCGAGACAACAGTGTCGTTGAGCGCGTCCGGCTGTCCGCCGGGCTTTGCGGCCGCAACCGGCGCCGCAAAAGTCAGTACTGTGACAAGAACCATGATCACCGTGATCGCCAATCTCCAGATGTTTCCCTTTCTCATGTATGACCTCTTGTTTTTTCGTATTTCCCGTCTTTCCGGAAAGCCATCAACCATTCCAGCTCTTTCTTTTTTTATTGAATTTTCAAAGAGCAAAAATCGGAACCTCCTTTTTTTCCGACACTAAATAATGAGTTTATCTGTCTTTCTTCAGCATGTCAAGTGGAACAGTCCGACTACCTTTTCTTGCACTCCCTCCTCTTCCAGAGATTCTTCTTTTCTAATGTTGAAAGTTTTTGTCGCCTGCTCCGTTTTATCGACGACGAGTTCAATCCCTCTTTTTTCGATTTCTTGCCTTGCGCGCTCCGTAACGTGAGCCATCCCCGACTCGCCCGTACCGATGATGATCGTTTCCGGATTCTGCTCCAAAACGTCGATGATGTCTTCCACGTCGATAATATGCGACTGTTCTCTCCACCAATCTAAAACCTCTCCGGTCCACCGGACCTCAATATCGTGTTGATATGTTTTTCCATCAATAACTACTAAGCCGAATCTATACTCTTCGATCATAATATTAAAAATTTAACGTCGTTTGTTTTTTAATGCTTTTTTGCTCTCCTTTGGTAAAAATACTAACCTTGCCGTAAACTCCGTCATATCCAGGCGTAATCGAAACGCGGCCCTCTCTTACCCTAATAATGCCTTCAGCAATCTCCGGCAAAGTGGCTGCTATCAAATTTCGAGGATTCGCTTCTAATAAAACATTGAATTCGTTCCCTAATTCTTTAATCAGATTTTTATATTCTAACCCCACCCGCTTGCTTGCCACGGTTACGCCCAAGCTTTCGGCGATAATTTCTTCCAACGGGACTAAACTTCTGAAAGGAATGGCGCCGTTCGGTCCGAACCCCTGTTTACGATTCGCTAATTTATCTACGCGATTCATCACGCCGATTGTTAAGGGCCGGCCGCAGGTTGGGCAAAGATTATTATATTTCTTTGATTCGGTCGGAGTTAAGCTGATATCGCAGGCCCTGTGGCCGTCATAATGGTATTTGCCCTCTTCAGGAAAAAACTCGATGGTATATAAAAATCTCCTAGAATCTTTTTCTTTGATGGCCCTGATGATCGCGTCGTAACTTAATTCCGTATCAAAAACATTGGCCTCGCGACCTAATTTCCGCGGGCTATGGGCATCCGAATTACTGATTAGCGCTATTTTATCCAAAGCTGAAAGCCGCCAATTCATGGGAGGATCGGAAGAAAGACCCGTTTCTATGGCATAAATATATTGAGTATAATCTTCAAAACATTCTTCGATGGAATCAAAGCCTGATTTTGATCCGAAAATACTAAACCAGGGCGTCCAGGCATGAGCCGGCACGATGAAACATCTAGGAGAAACCCCTAAAACGATCTTCGCCAATTCTTTAGCATCCAACCCTAAAATCGGCCTCCCATCGGACTTCAAATTACCGATGAAGCCCAAATGAGCATTAATTTTTTCAACCACTTCCAGAGATGGAGCTAAAATTAGAATGTGAACCTTCCTCACCTTATTATTCTTTGAATAAATACAGCTGATCTCCGAAGTGAGAATAAAACGGGTTTCGCCCCCCGATTTCAGCCGGTAAAGACCTTGTTCGGCCGGTTCTAGTTTTTCGCGAAGAGACTTAAACCATTCGGGATGCGTAAAATCGCCCGTGCCTAAAACTTTCAGGCCCTTGATTTTCGCCCACTTATCTATCCCTTCTAAATTCATATCCTTGGAGGTAGCGCGGGAGTATTTGGAATGAAGATGAAAATCCGCGATAAATTTCATATCAAAAATTGGGAAATTGCCCCTAAAACCAAAACGACGATTAATAAATATGTTACGAAAGAGGGTACCTTTATATTGTACTCCGGTTCGCGGTTACCTAAGTATTTGGCTTTTTGGAAAATAAGAACGATTGCGGCTCCCTCGATAACGCCCACAACCGTACCGACAAAACCCAGAGTGCCGATAAAATTCCTAAACCCCGCAAAAAATAATAAAAGAGGCAGACCGCAGGCCACGGCAGTAGCCAGATGGTTAGGCAACTTCAAATCATAAATAAAAGTGTTTTTAAGATAAAGGCCTAAAACCAAAATAGAATCGGCCAGCGTCACTAAAGCCGCCAATACTGCCAGTAGAATAATTTTAGAACCGAGAAATGGCGCCAAGCTCGAAAGAACGTCCTGGCTGATATTATCGCCGACCACTCCGAGCACAGCTAATGTAAAAATCAAATAAAAAGGAACAACGACTATTGTTGATAAGATCATCGCCTTTTTTAATTTTTGCTTTTCCTTGGGCGTTTTAAGGAAATCGATCGTTTCGGTAATGGCCGACCAGCCGATTAGCGAAAAAAGAACGACTCCAAACGGCAAAAAGGCGTTGGGAAGATTGAAAAGGGACAGATTATTCCAACTGAATTGCGGTATGCAAAAGAATAAAATCACGGCCGACGTGATAAAGAAAATAATATTCGTAATAAGCTCTATCGAGGCGATGACTTTGATCCCTCGGAAGATAAAATAGGAGATTATGATCCAGAAAAACACCGAAAACTGAAAAGACGACAGGTTTATGTATTGCGATAATAAGATTTTCAAAAATTCCCCGCTTAAAATCAGGTAAGCCAAGAGGGCTCCCACCAAACCAATTACTACCGAAACCATCACCAGACCCTTTCCCCAACCGCCTAAATATTTTTGCGCGAGTCCGGGTAAGCGGCAAGGCTCCTTGGTCCTTAAAACGATTTCGCCGAAAAATAAATGTATGAGGAGGACGATTCCTCCTAAGGCTAAAAAATAAAAAAAGCCGGTGGCCACTCCGCTTTTATTAATGATATATGGGACTCCGAAGATCCCCGCACCAATTACCGTCCCGACGAAAATCGAAACCGCCTTCAAAAGCTTAAGCATTTTAATGAATATCTCTTATTTTATTAATTTGATTCCTAAACCCGCGATTTGCGCGCCTCCGAAAACCAAAATACCGGCCAAAATCGACCAACTGATCAGATTCAAAAAAGTAGCGATGGAATCAATCGGCAACATACCCTTCAATTGCTCGCTGACAAGGTTCTGCAGTTGAGCTTGAATGTCCTGAGAAACAACCGTTTTAGATTCAGCCGGCGCTTTGAAAATTTCCGGAGCAGAAACGTTGCCGCTAAAAATATTGTAAGAAGAGTAAAGTCCGTAAAAAATCACGCTCAACCCGGCGATAATCAAAATTATCCCTAAAACTTGTTTAATCATAAAAAGAAGATTTTTTAATAATGATCTTATAAAGGTTCTCTAAAAAATCTCCGCCGGCGTAGCCGACGATAAAAGAAAGGGCCGGAGAAAAAGAGCCCAAAAGGGTAAACCCGATTTCCTTAACAGCCAACGAAGCCGCCGCTCCGATGATTCCTGAAACAAAAACCGTGCCTAAAAAATAAAGCAATCTAAACCTAACTTCTTTATAAGACAGCTGATGTTTTATAAAACCCACTAAACCCCTTAAAACCCCGCCGGCAAAAGCCGCCGCAAAAATAATTAGCATTGAAAAAACTTAAGCTCTTATTTATACCTTATAAACTTTGTAACCGTCTCTGACTTTTTGATCCACCTTGAAACCGACCGAATCTCCTTTTTTAGCCGCATCAACCTTTTTATGATCGACTTCCATCGAGGCTACTTCTTGAGTAAAATCCGTCTCTCCTCCCGTAATCCTGATTGTGTCTCCAGTCTTCAGAGCGCCAGACAAATCAATCACAGCTACGGAAATATTTCCGAAATAATGGGTAATTTTTCCTATAAGTTTTCCTTCTGAAGCCATATTGATATCTTTTTATTATTTTACTTATTTCGACCTTTTTTAGTCCGAAGATGGTTAACAATCTTCTGGATCAACTTTTTTGGATTGGTATCGTAAAAGATGGGTCCCCTTTCTTGGTGGGGGTAGCTTAAAATATAATTTACTAAATCGGCCGTGCCTCCTGATCCCAATAAAACGCCGATGGGTTTTCTATCTTCATAAGCGATAGTGAATTCGTTTAACGTACCCATACGGCCACAAGCCACGATCACCGCGTCAGCGGCTCTCGTCATTAAAAGGTTTCTGCCAGAATAATCAAACCCGGTGTAAACCATCACGTCAAATTCATCTAAAGGAAGCTTGTAGCTTTTTTTATGCTCGATTTCTGTTGATGCTGGAGAAAAACCGATACTGACCCCTCCTAAACGATTAGCCCCCTCGGCCGCGTAATAAGGCACTCCGGTCGTGGCTCCCGTGACCAAGATGCAATTTTGGCGAATAATTTCTCGGCCCAGTTCCCTGGCCGATTCTTTAATATTTTTGGCGCAGGGTTTTAAAACCGCCGCACCACTGACTGCAATCTTATATTTAGGATTCATACTCTTATTTTACCATAAAAATTAATTTGTGCCCTCGGGCCGATTCGAACGGCCATCACAAGCTCCGGAGGCTCGCATTCTATCCATTGAACTACGAGGGCTTTACTGTCTTTTTATTGTATAACTAATCCCGTCCCAATGTAAAAGGCCCAGGGATTTTTCCCGCTGGGCCTTTCATCGTTTTTCCTTTAAGATCGCCGCCGCTTTTTTGATTACTTGACGGTAATCCGCCGGAGAAATGTACAGAGTATCTTGATCTAATATTTGTGCCTGCCAGTTTAACCGGCTGATTTCCTGGAGCTTACCAGTCGGACCGAGGATATACGTGATCTCAAGACACCCGATCCCTAAAGTAACTTGTTTTGCAACCTTGTTCTGTCTGACAACCTTCCTGACCTCTATCAAGATTCACCTCCTTCATGCTAGGTAAATTATACACTATTAATAACATTTTGTCAAGATTGTTTACGGACAATAAAATAAATATTTTTGGGACCGCCGGGCTTAGCTCTCAGTCTGCCAGTGTCTTCGATAATCAAACCGACCCGCTGGAAAAGGCTGTTTAATTCTTTCTCAGTAAAGCAATGGACGTAACGCTGATACTTACCACTCCAAGGCACGAAAACATCGCCCAGATCCAACTTGGAAAAACCGAAAAATCTAGAAAAGATAAACTTTAAGATGAAAAACAGCCCCCTTCCCCGCCGGAGATCCCAAACGGTCAAAATTAATAATCCTCCGGGTTTTAAAACCCGTCTTACTTCTTTTAAAAAATTTAGACGCAATTCTTCGGAGGGAATATGATGAAAAACGGCGATACTGTAAATTTTATCGAACTGATTATCGGGCAGGGGTAAATGCAACGCATCGGCAACTAAAAATTTATTATCGGGATATTGCTTTCGAGCAGCCTCAATTAATTTTTCGGAGCTGTCCACGCCGACATAGTCTGTGTCTTTCAATACTTGCAAAAGCCGTCCGTTGCCGCAGCCCAGGTCTAATATTTTATCCCCAGGTAGGGCATAATAATATAAGGACTCCAGCCCCCGCCAAACAAAACGGCGCGTACTTGAAAAATCATCGGCAATCGCGTTATAATCATCCCGCGTCTTTTCTAATAAATATTTTGCGTATTTTTTATCCATAAAACATGAAAATCTCCGAAGCCATCGTCAGAGAACTGGTTCTCGCCCAAATCGAAACGGGTGAAGACTTAGCCTTGATTAAAAGAAGGATAGCTAAGCAATATAAAAGCCCTCTGCCGAACAATATTGCCTTATTAAAAACTTATCACGAATTGGTCGGGAAAAGAAGCATTAAACCTTCTGCGAAAATTGAAAATGCCTTAAGGACAAGGCCCGTCCGCTCTCTTTCGGGTATCGTCAATATTTCTGTTTTAACTAAGCCCTACCAATGCCCCGGCAAGTGCCTCTACTGTCCAAGTGAAAAGGGCATCCCTAAAAGCTACGTTTCTGGCGAACCGGCCGTAGAAAGAGCGAGAGCGTTAAACTATAACCCCTATCGCCAAGTTAAAAAGAGAATTGAAATGCTGACAATGGAGGGGCATCCGACAGATAAAATAGAATTAAGAATCGTCGGAGGCACGTGGTCTTTTTATCTTCATAAATATCAAAACTGGTTTGTGAAAAAATGCTTTGACGCCTGCAATAATAAAACTGCGACTTCGTTGACGGCAGCCCAACGGATAAACGAAAATGCCGAACACCGCATTATCGGGCTTTCCATCGAAACGCGGCCTGATTTTATCACGCCTAAAGAAATCTCCAGACTAAGAGAACTAGGCGTCACAATGGTGGAACTGGGCGTCCAATCCATTTATGAAGATGTTTTGAATAAAAACCTTCGGGGTCACGGCGTTAAAGAAATAGTTTCGGCTACAAAGCTCTTGAAAGACGCCGGCTTCAAGGTTTTATACCAAATCATGCCCGATCTTTACGGTTCTTCAATCTCCAAAGACCTCCGAATGTTTAAAATATTATTCTCCGACGAAAGATTCCAACCGGATCTCTTAAAAATATACCCCTGTGCCTTATTAAAAAACTCTCCCCTTTTTAGTGTTTGGCGGAAGGGAAAGTATGAGCCCTATTCGGAAAAACAATTGATCAAATTGATCCGGAACGTTAAGGCGATTATCCCTTATTACGTAAGAATCCAGAGAATCGCAAGAGATATCCCTTCAAAAACCATCGTCGCCGGTCCAGCTAAAATCTCCAATTTAAGACAGCTCGTCTCCGGTAATTGCCACTGTATCAGATGTCGAGAAGTTAAGGCGGAATATGATCCGAAGGAAAAAATAAAACTTTTCCGCCAGGACTATCTGGCTTCGGGAGGCAAGGAAATATTTCTTACTTTTGAAAACAAAAACAGAACCAAGCTCTATAGCCTGCTCCGCCTTCGCATATTGGGGGTAAAACTCCCAATATCTTCTCCTTCGGCATTCATAAGAGAGCTACATACCTACGGCCAACTCCAATCAATCGCCCGAGGGTTAAATGTTAGAAACGAGGCCTCCAACATCTCACCGCAGCATAAAGGACTTGGTAAAAAACTAATTGCTGAAGCCGAAAAAATATCGCAGAAATCTGGAGTAAAAAAAATCGCCGTTATTTCCGGCGTCGGCGTAAGAAGATACTATCTCAAACTCGGCTATCGACTGGAAAAAACCTATATGGTCAAAAAGTTTTACTAGCCCGAGACACTCTAGTCAGGCCGGAACAGGGAATTATTTCAATGCCTTGTTTTTCAAGCTCATCCAAAAACAAGTTAACTCCCAAAGAATCGGACGAAATATGTCCGGCGATAACAACATTTAAATTGGCTGCTTGAGCCTCTTTTAAATGCTCTTCGGAAACATGCATGGCGATAATCGTCCCGATGCCCGCTTGGGCCATTTTTTCATAAAGCTTGGGCGACCCTTCCGTGCCGCCGGTGATTTCCGTTAAGGCCACTTTGCCACAGCGGTTTTCTTCAGAACCGGCAAACGATTTTGGCCCAACGCCAATCCTTGTGGCTTCTTTATATTCAGGTATCTCTTTTAATGTTTTTAATATATCTTCAACTCTTTCCGGATTGGCTGATTCAATCTTTTCTTTCAAAAATTTCGCGGCCAAGTTGTCGCAAACGGTGTGTAAACACATTAAATTAAGTCCCAAAATTCTTGCCGTATCAACCGTTCTTTGATGATTAACCTTATTGACGCCGCGGGCGACTTCCGAAATTCTTTCTCTCATTAATCCTTCGGCGATATTAATAGGCACGCCGTATTGGTTTAAAACATCGCATTGCAGTTCCATAACCCCCGAGAGGTTAGCGAGTGCTTTGCCCAAGGGATGATGGGAGATAATCAAATCGATATTGCCGACTTCCTTGGCAAGTAAAATTTCGGCCGGCTCAATATCTATACCAACTAGTACTTTTTTTACTTCCCTGTTTTCTGCGATATATAAAATCCTCGAATCGGAATAAGGATTCGATAATGATTCTTCATCAAATTCGTCTTTTTTATCCAAAGGCAGTTTCGCAAGCTTGTCTTTTTTCCGAGCAAGTACTTTTTCTACCCCAGCCCTACCTCGGAAATCAGCCTCGATCCCTTTATTTACCGCTAGATTGTATATTTCCTGAATTGTCATTTTTGGGTAAATATTTTTTATACAGCCCTTCAATTAATTCGCGCTGGTTTTTCGTATCTAAAACTTCCCGGTGAATCCGGGATTTTTCTCTTCGTAAATACCTGCGCAAAGAATTTGATTTTTCGTTTTTCATCTTTTAAGAAAACTCCGTTTAACCTCTTTGATAATTTGGTATTATGACCGACATCGTCCGCCTTGTCAATGTTTTTGTATTTTCTGGAAAGCTTCTCTGACGACTGTGCGATCGTCCCAGGGTTGTTTTTTGCCTCTAGCCTCAACTATCCAGGGCTCACATCCTTTGCCGGTAATCACTATTGTATCGCCGGATTGCGCAAGCTCTAGGGATTTTTCAATCGCCTCTCTTCTGTCTAGTATCTTTTGGGCCTTACCACCGACTCCTTCTGCTACTTGGTTAATAATAGCCGTCGGATTTTCATCATAAGGGTCTTCGTTGGTCACAATAATTTCGTCACAATATTGCCCGGCAATCTTGCCTAAAACCGGCCTTTTCCATTTATCTCTGCCGCCCCCACAAGCGCCAAGCACGCATATTAATTTTGATCCAGACGGCTTAAGTGTTTGATAAACTTTTTCTAAAGCGTTGGGGGTAAAAGCATAATCGACGAAAACACTGAAGGGGTCGCCGATAACCTTTTCCATTCTGCCGGGCACTCCTTCCATCTTTTCTACCACCCGCTTGCAAAGATCCAAATCAACTCCCTGGGAAGCCCCCACGCCGATTGCGGCTAAAGCATTATAAATATTAAAACTGCCGATCAACTTGAGCTCTAAATCGAGATTGCGGTTGTTGAAGTCTCCTGTTTCTATTCCATAAGTATATTTTTTCTGGGCTTTAAACTGTAAAAAATAATCGGCGTTTTTATCATCAATGTTTATAATATGAACGTTTTGAGCGGCCCGAAAAAGCTGACCTTTCGCCGCGCGATAATTTTCGAAGCCTTTATGAGCCTCAATGTGTTCGAGCGATAAGTTGGTGAAAACCGCCGTATGAAAATCGATGAATCGGTGGCGGTATTGCTTAATTCCCTCTGAAGTCACTTCTAAAACTGCGTATTGACATTTGGCCTCAACGGCTTGCCGGAAAAACTTTTGCAGCTTAAAGCGTCCGGGCATGGTCATTTTCAGTTTATTGGGCCATTCTTTTTCGCCGATTTTAAACCTGATGCCGGACAGAGACGCCACTTTAAAACCGGCCTCTTCTAAAATCGCTGCGGCTAAACTAACCACTGTTGTTTTTCCGTTCGTGCCGGTTATGCCGATGACCTTAAGTTTTTTTGAAGGGAAAAGATAAAAACAGGCTCCCAACAAAGCCAAACTCCAATGATACCAGCCCAATAAAAACCCGGGAATTATTTTTTTTATTAAAGATTTCATGGATTATTAATTTTAACCTATCCTTGAAAAAAGAGGAAATTTAACTTAAAATTAATAAGCTATGTTTAAGCTCGTCGCTAATTTCGAGCCCACTGGAGACCAGCCCGGGGCGATTGAAAAACTGACCGAGAACATCAAAACCGGCGTAAAAAACCAGGTGCTTTTGGGTGTGACCGGATCGGGTAAAACATTCACTATGGCCAAGGTGATAGAAAAAACACAGAAACCGACACTTATTATTTCCCACAACAAAACACTGGCCGCGCAGCTATATCAGGAATTCAAGGAGTTTTTCCCAGAAAACGCCGTCCATTATTTCGTGTCATATTACGACTATTACCAGCCGGAAGCTTATATCCCTCAAACCGACACCTATATTGAAAAGGACGCTAAGGTTAACGAGGAGATAGATAGGTTGAGACACGCCGCTACTCAAGATTTATTAAATAGAAAAGACGTTATTATCGTTGCTTCTGTTTCTTGTATTTATAATATCGGCTCTCCCGAGGACTATCAGAACGTTGCTTTAGTTTTATCGCCGGGCCAAAAAATTACGAGAAGGGACCTGATCTCCCATTTAACCGCGCTTCAATACAAAAGAAACGATTTTGATTTCGAGCCTGGTTCTTTCCGGATAAGGGGCGATATTGTTGAAATAAACCTTGTTACAGGTAAAAAGGTAATTAAAATTGAAATTGAAGATGATAAAATAGTGAGCCCGGCCTGCAAAATATTCCCGGCTCAATTCTGGGTGACTCCCCCAAAAAAAATCGGTATCGCAATCGAAAACATCAAAGCGGAGCTTCAGGTCCAATTAAAATTTCTGAAAAGCAGAAACAAACTCATCGAAGCCCAAAGACTGGAACAAAGGACCAATTACGATATAGAAATGTTAAAAGAGACTGGTTACTGCTACGGCATTGAAAATTATTCGAGCCACTTGGAATTCAGGAAACCCAAAGAGCCACCCTTCGCGCTGCTAAATTATTATCCTGAAAATTTTCTGACGATTATTGATGAATCACACATGACCGTGCCTCAGCTTCACGCCATGTACAACACCGACCGATCGAGAAAAGAATCTTTGATCGAGTATGGCTTCAGGCTTCCTTCGGCGCTGGATAACCGTCCGTTGAATTTCGAAGAATTCGAAAAAATGGTCGGCCAAACTGTTTTTGTTTCCGCTACGCCCGGCCCCTACGAAATCGAAAACACTAAAAAAATTGACGTCGTAGAACAACTTATCAGGCCCACGGGGCTGCTAGAACCCGCCATCGAAATACGGCCCACAAAAAATCAAGTTAAAGATTTGACCGATGAAATCAGAAAAAGAATCTTAAAGAAGCAAAGAGTTCTCGTTTGCACGCTTACCAAAAGGCTGGCCGAAGCGCTCTCTGAGCATCTGACCGAAGAGAAAATTAAAACGCACTACCTACACTCCGAAATCAAAACCATGGAAAGACCGAATATTCTGCAAGACCTAAGAAAGGGAAAATACGACGTTCTTGTCGGTATTAATCTCTTAAGAGAAGGGTTGGATCTGCCGGAAGTCGCCTTGGTCGCGATTCTTGATGCAGATAAAGAGGGTTTTTTAAGAAACGAAACCACCCTGATTCAAACCATGGGACGAGCCGCCAGACACGCCGAGGGACGCGTTATTATGTATGCAGACAAAAAGACTAACTCTATTAAAAAAGCTGTAGCTGAAATTACTAGAAGAAGAAAGATCCAGGAAAAATATAACAAAGAGCATAACATCACGCCTCAGCCGATCATTAAAGCAATCAAGGACTGGCCGTTTTTGTCTAAAAAACAGGAAATTTCGGCCGAGTTCTGGTCGGTTCAAGATAAAAAACTAATTGAAAAGGAAATGAAAATCGCCGCAAAAAATCTGGACTTCGAAAGAGCGGCAGAGTTAAGGGATTTGCTAAAAAACCTGGAAAATGCTAAAGAGTAATATATACTAATATGCCTATAAAGAACGCTGCAAAAAAAGCGCTACGCCAAAATATCAAGCGCGAAAAAATAAATACCGGCTATGAGCGTAAAATAAAAGACCTTATTAAAAAAGCGAGGTCTTTTGTAGCTCAGAAAAAAGCCAAAGAGGCCAAAAATCTTTTATCTGATATTTATCAGGTCTTGGATAAAGCGGCTAAAGTCGGCACAATCAAAAAAAATAACGCTTCTAGAAGAAAATCTCGAATCACCAGGCTTATTGCGAAGTCGTTATAAAGTTATAGCTCGGCAATTAAAACATCTAACGCCGCCTGCGGATCAATTTTACCGGTTTTGATACTGTAATCTACCTGAAAAATTTTCTGGTAGATTTTTTTTAATTCGTCGTATTTAAATTTTTGAGCCTGCTCATAGCTTTTGCGGGCCAAAAAAGGCTTAAGACCGGAACGCGACAACGGAACGCCCCTTTCAATTAAATCCTTTACTCCTAAAATATTCCTGAACTGAAAAGTTATCATCGACAAGAGATACAGGGGACTATCCCCCTTTTCAATATGCCGATGGAGTAAATTCAAGGCTTGTTTTTTATCTCTTAAGGAAATTGCGTCTATTGTTTTAAAAATATCAGTTTCTATCTTAGGCCTGACAAACAATTTAATGTCTTTAACCGAAACTTCCTTGCCGCCCTTAAAGGCGACTAGCTTTTGGACATCGTTGGCAAGTTGCCACAAGTCGTTACCTGAGATCCTTACCATCGTTTCTAGAGCTAACGGCTCAATCTTCGTTTTATTCTTTTCAAACTGCTTCTTTAGCCATTCTCTGACCTGGGGCAACGTTAACGATTCAAATTCTTGGGATTGGGCATTTTTCTTCAGGGAGGTAATGAAAGAATCGCGGATGTTCCCTGTCTTTTCTTCATAAATCAAAATAACGTTGTCGGAATTCTTAAAACCCGCCATCTCTTTTAGGAAACCCTCTTTGAATTCTTGATTGTTGATGGCGCCCATCACTACCAAGAGCTTTTTTTCTTTAAACATGGAAACCGTCCTCAGTTCGTTCTTCACATCTTGGACGGCCACGCTTTCTCCTTCAAAATACTTTAAATTCAATCCGCTTTTGTGGATTTCCTTGTAATGATCGACGATCTCTTGTAGTTTTTGACGAGATCGATAGGTGTCTTCCCCGTAAAGAAAAATTATCATATCTTATTTTTGGCAGTTCGGGCAATAATGAGCCGAACGCGAACCGAGTTTTTCTCTTTTAATCAATGTGCCACAACGGAAACATTTCTTATTTTCCCTCCGGTATACCTTTAATTCTTTAAGGTAATTTCCTTTTTTCCCGCGGGCATCGACATAAGAACGCTCCGATGTACCGCGAAGCTTAACGGCTCTTTTCAAAATCCTGCCGATGTTCGCCCAAATCGACGATACCTCACTCTGCATCAGGGAGACAATAAGGCGCAAGGGCCGGACTTTGGATAAAAACAAAATCTCGTCCGAATAAATATTGCCGATCCCTGCGATGGCTTTCTGGTCCATTAACAATGCTTTAATTTTGGCTTTGGGCCGTTTTGACAAAATTTTCTTAAATTCGGTTAAACTGACCTCGAGCGCTTCCGGGCCAAAGCTTTCTTCCAGTTTTTTTGTGCTAGCTATTTTTTTCCACCAGCCAAACTTGCGCATGTCATTAAAAACCAAATTTGATCCGTCATCGAATTTGAAAATGCAGCGGGTATGCTTGGACGCCTCTCCGTTTAAAATTAGCTGTCCGGTGAGTTTTAAGTGAAAAATCAAGCTTGAACCGTCAGTAAAGTCAATTATCAAAATCTTGGCGCGACGACGTACTCCGACGACCTTATCGCCTTCGAGTTTCTTCCCGATTATCTCTCGGGATAATTGGCGTTTGATTGTTTCTACCTCAGGCAGCTCAGGCATATCTGTTCATCTTATCAGAAACGCCTTTTTATACCAACAACATGACTAAGTCCATAAAATCCCTGACGTAGGGATGAAGCTTTCTTCTGAAAGACTTAGTGTAACTCTTACGAGAAATGATAACTGGTTTTTCGTGGAGATTATTAAGTTTTAGTTTCCCTGAGCCAGTGGCAAGATATAAAAAATTAATAGTATCAGTACCTTTTCCGTGACCGAAAGGGTCGGTTTCAAAAAACGTCCTAGCCCAGCCTATTTCAACGATATTCCTTAATTTCAGATTGCACTCTTCTTTTGCTTTCTTTTTCAGCGATTCTTCGATCTTCACGCCCCGCTCAACTCCTCCACCTATCGGCCAAAGCACGTCTTTTACCGGATGGTTTTTCCTGGTGACCAACAAAATTCCTCCGTTATATTTTATAAAAACATCGTGGCAAGGCCTGATAATTTCTTTATGAATATTTCTGTAACGATCCGGCGGTATATGAGATACGCGCAATTTCTCCGCTTTTATCTTATGGCCGTTTTCAAAAAAATATTCTTTCATTAAAATAATTTTAAGCTAATTAAAAAGGCGCGTAATCAAACTATTAAAACCGAACGACTCCAGTGATTCACGGGCTCTATTATTGTCGTAGCCAAGCCAACGGCAATCTTCCAGTTTAAAATCCATGGGCACACGTTGATCGATTGTGGCCAAATCTTTACTCATTAGAGCGTCTTCTTTATGTTGAGATAATAATTCCCTCGTTTTTGGTTTTACTTCTTCTATCTTTTGATAAATATTCTCCAGGTTGCCGAATCGCTGGAGTAAATCTATCGCCGTTTTTTCCCCTATTCCCTTCACGCCGGGGATATTATCGGTGGCATCGCCGCGCAAAGCGCGGTAATCGATCAATTGGATAGGCTTCAGCCCTTGATATTTTTCTGCCACCCTCGCCTCATTGTATAAGATTGTATCCTTCACTCCCTTCCTTAAAGCATAAACGCCTATTTGAGGATTGATCATTTGAAAGTTATCCGAGTCTCCGCTGACGATAATAATTTCCAAATCCGAAGCGCTTCCTGATTGAGAAGCAATTCTGGCGATTGTCCCGATTAAATCGTCTGCCTCAAAACCCTGTTTTTCGTAAACCGGTACGCCGAAGTCAGATAAAACTTTTTTGACTATCGGTATTTGCTGATAAAGCTCGTCGGGCGCCTTAGGCCGCTGGGCCTTATACTGGGCGTACTTTTCGTGGCGGAACGTCGGCCCTTTAACATCGAAGCAAGCGGCTATAAAATTCGGTTGGAATTCTTTAACGGCCTTCAAAAAAACCAGCAAAAAACCGTAAACTGCCCCCACGGGCTCGTTTTTTTTCGTAGTTAAGGGGGGCAGGGCGTGAAATGCGCGGTGAATTACCGAATTGCTGTCAATGATGACCAGTTTGTTTTTTGTTTCCATTAATAGATCTTATCACGATTTCCCTTTGATTTTTATCGATGAACTTAAAATCCGCCCAAATAGTATGGCGCGGCATGATTTTTTTAACCATATCGGCCCATTCGACTGCGACGACGTTCGCGGGATCTTTGATAATCTTTTTAAATCCCAACGCCAATAACTCTTCAGGGCACCCTAAACGATAACAGTCGATATGGTAAAAATTATCCGTCCTTCTCATAATAATAAAGGTTGGGCTCAATATTCTGCCCTTCTTACCCAGCCCTTTGGCGAATCCTTGTAAAAAAGTAGTCTTACCTCCGCCTAAATCTCCCGCTAACCCAACTACCAACGCCTTTGTCCTGTGGCGATTCTTTAAAAAATCCTTAGCAAGAGACTTGCCGAGCTCTTTGGTCTGTTTCGGATTATGCGTAAAATACCTGTTCTGCATATAACCAATCGATGATTGACTCTTTCTTTGATTTGGGTTAGTTTTAATTAATCAAATCCCTATGGAAGACTTTAGTCAGGCAAAAAATCTTATAGAGAGATCTCGGAGTATTCTGATTTTACCGCCGCGAGAGATAGACGGCGATACCTTGGCCAGTTCTTTGGCCCTTTTTTCCACTTTAAAAAAAATTGGGAAAAATGTAAACGTTTTGATCGGAGAGGTTCCTGAAAAATTCAGATTTTTAGAAGGTTTACAGACAAAACCCGCCGAAGATTTTATTATTTCCATTAACACCGCTGGCAAGGAAATATCGAAAATGCGCTATGAAAGAAGTAATGGAGATATTAAAATATACCTCACCATAAATAAAGGAGAACTAAAAACCAAAGACGTTTCTTTCCCGGTCATTAATCAAGCCCCGAATCTTATTATTACAATCGGCGTAAGGTCGTTATCCGACGTGAACGGCGTCGTCGAACAAAACCCCCGCGTTTTTGATGAAACGCCTATTTTGAATATCGATAACCATCCCGCAAACGAAAACTTCGGCGAAGTAAACCTTGTAGATCCAACCTCTTCTTCTTCAGAAATTCTCACCAATCTCATAAGATTTATGGAATCCGAAGACGAGGCTTTTTTAGACGAGAATATCGCCACGCATCTTTTAACCGGAGTCATTTGCGCCAGCCAAAATTTCCGCAACCCCACTACCAGGCCGAAAACCTTTGAAACATCTGCTTTTCTTATCGAGAGAGGCGGCGACCATCAAAGAATAATCCAACACCTTTATAAGCAGAAAAGCGTCGCTCAAATCAATCTTTTGGGCAGAATTTTGGAAAAGCTTAACCTTAATGAACCTAAAGAATTGTACTCTGCCTCTTTAGCGGAAAAAGACTTTAAAGAATGTCAGGCCTCTTCCAAGGACCTTGGCTTTGTCGTAGATGAACTGAAGACCAATTTTAGGTACCTACCCAATCTTTTAATCTTGTGGGAAAGCCACGCTTCGCCTGTTGTTATAAAGGGTATTTTTTATTCTACGAAAAAAGGGCTTGTTGAAAAAATTCTCCAAAACTATGAAGGCGTATCCCGAGGAGACGGAGCATTATTCGTCATCAGGGAAAAGGACGTAGACTCAGCTAAAGAAAGCCTTTTGAGGATCATATAGGTTATATCGGCGAATCTGCTGTTTTGAACTTTAAAATTTTATAAAAACTAAAAATAAAACCTATTATGGAAACAATTAGCGGAGAAATAAAAATTTCTTCTCTGGGCATTAAAAACATTTCCGGCTTGAAGAAAAAAATATCAGAAACGTCGGATTTAAAAATCACCGATCTCTTGGGCACCCTTTTTGGAGGCGCTACGGATTTGGACGCTTCCGATATTCATATCGAGCCGGGAGAGGAAACCTCAAAAATCAGATTGAGGATTGACGGCGTCTTACAAGATGTCGCGGAATTAAACAAAACTACCTATCAAAGCGTTCTTTCCCGTATCAAGCTTTTAGCTAAAATCAAAATGAACGTTTCGGACAGGCCCCAAGATGGACGATTTTCTTTGGTGTTTTCAAACGAAAAGACAGAAGCGCCTATCGAAATCAGAGTTTCCACACTGCCCGCGGAAAAAGGAGAAGCTCTTGTTCTAAGGATCTTAAACCCGAAACATTTAATCGGACTGGGCGAATTGGGATTGAGAAAAGACTTATTAGATCTTTTCAGAAAAGAAATCAGAAAACCTAACGGCATGATTATCGTAACGGGGCCAACTGGTTCTGGTAAAACCACCACTCTTTATGCTTTTTTAAAAGAGGTTCAAAAACCTGAAATCAAAATAATTACCATCGAGGACCCGATTGAATATCGGCTTGCCGGAATTTCACAGACACAGGTAAAAGATAAGGAATACGACTTTGCCTCAGGACTCAAATCGATTATGAGACAAGACCCGGACGTTATCCTTGTTGGTGAGATCAGAGACCTGGAGACAGTGGATACAGCGCTGCAAGCTTCTTTGACCGGACATTTAGTCTTCACTACGCTGCACACCAACGATGCAGCCGGCACCATAGCCAGGTTAATCAGCTTAGGAGCGAATCCCTCAAACATCGGCCCCGCAATTAACATGGCAGTAGCCCAAAGGCTCGTAAGGAAAATTTGCAAGAAATGCGGCGAACTTAAAACTCCTTCTGCCGAAGAATTGCAAAAAATCAAAATAGGCACGAAAAAAGCCTTACCTAAAAATATAAAAATACCCCAAAACAAGGGGTGTGATTACTGTAATGGTACGGGTTATAAAGGGCGGGTGGGAATCTTTGAAGCGTTTTTGATTAATGATGATATGGAGAAGTTTATTTTAACATCCCCGCCGATTTCGGCCTTAAGAGAAAAAGCGATCAAAAATGGCATGGTTACTATGAGAGAGGACGGTATCGTAAAAGTGATAGAAGGGATTACAACACTAGAAGAAGTAGAAAGAGTCGCCGGAGAAGAAGTCTAGCTTTTTTATAAAAAAATAGCCCCGGAGCTGGGGGGTATACTCTAGCTTGGGAACTTAAAGTTTAGAATTTCTCCGAGGAACAGCTTCGCTCGCGCCAAGCCGTCCGAACTAAGAGAGATTCCTACCCCCAGCTCTGGAACTATTTTTAATGCTCTATTATAATCCATTATGAAAATTTTGTCAAGAGCAGTCTTCTTGACCGCTATTCTTTGTCTGATTTCGCCCTGTTTTACTTTCGCCGGAGAGAAAATCAACATTAACGCGGCTCCTCTGGAGGATTTAATGAAGATAGTCCATATCGGAGAAGCCCGAGCGACAGAACTAATCTCTTTAAGGCCTTTTTCGTCCCTCGATGATTTATTAAAAATAAAGGGCATCGGCGAAAAAAGACTCGAAGATATCAAAAAACAAGGATTAGCCTGGGTGGAAGCTCCTACCGAAAAAAACGCCCCGTTGCCGTCGTCCCCGTCTCCTTCTTCAGAACAAGAACAAAACATTATTGTAAAAGAACCTCTCAAAGAAAACATTGTGCCTCAAAAAACAGCGGCCATAAAAGAACAACTCCCGGCCGATAAAAGCTTTCCTTCGGCGGTTTTACTGACGGCCCTGTTATTAGCGGCCTTCTCCGGGGGAGTAATATTGATCTTGAAAAAAACGATAAACTAAGCTACGATAAAAACGACATGAGCGGTCATTCTCATTGGAAAACAATTAAATATAAAAAGGGGGCAGCTGACGCAAAAAAGGGTCAGGCTTTTTCTAAACTATCCAGGGAAATAACTATCGCCGCAAAAGAAGGCGGAGGAGATGCGACTTTTAACAATAAACTGAGGATGGTGGTAGAAAAAGCCCGCTCCGTTAATATGCCAGCTGAAAACATTGAAAGATCCATTAAAAAAGGAACGGGTGAATTAGAAGGAGGTTCCTTGGAATCAGTAATATTCGAAGGTTATGGCCCCGGTGGAGTGGCTATTATTATCGAGGGGATCACTGACAATAAAAACCGCACCTTCAACGAAATAAGACAGATATTGAATCAGAACGGGGGAAAGATGGTTGGCGAAGGCGGCGTGCAATGGATGTTCGAAAGAAAGGGTATCATCACCGTCAATCACGAAAATAAAGAAGACGCCGAATTAACGGTTATCGAAGCCGGAGCAGACGATGTCGCGAACGACCAAGAATTCTTAGAAGTCTATACCAAACCAGAAGACATCGAAAAAGTGAAAAAAAACATTGAGGAAAAGGGCCTTAAAATCGAAAACGCTTCAATCGGCTGGGTAGCTAAAGAAAATCTGGCCATAAGCGAAACGGATAAAAAGGCTTGCGAAAGGCTTTTTGAAGCTCTTGACGGCAGCGAAGACGTCCAAGAAATATATTCCAATTTCAAGGAGTAGTCTTAAACGGCCTTTGCGCCTTTTATTATTATGATCATCTTAGGCATTGATCCCGGCACGGCGACTACGGGCTATGGCGTTGTTCTGGCTAAAAACCTGAACAGCAAAAGCAAGGACAATTTCAAATGTCTAGGCTACGGTTCGATCAAAACAAGCCCCGAAATGGCGATGCCTCAAAGACTTAAAAAGATTAACAATGAGCTTTCCAAGATAGTAAAAGAACACCAGCCAAAGATAATGGTGGTAGAAAACCTCTTTTTCTTTAGAAACATAAAAACGGCTATGCCCGTGAGCCAGGCGAAAGGAGTAATTCTCCTCACGGCCGCTAAAAAGAACATACCGGTGCACGAATTTACCCCACCTCAAGTCAAAATGCTCATCGCCGGATCGGGTAAGGCAGAAAAAATACACGTGCAGAAAAAAATCCAAGCTATTTTCGGCATGAAAGACATTCCTAAGCCCGATGATGCGGCCGACGCATTAGCTATCGCATTAACGTATGTTTTTGCCAGAAATGCTTGACAGAACCTTTTCAGACATTATAATACCCTGTATAAGAACCAAACCTGCCTTTCTTCCAAAAAGAAAAGCGGGCAAAGGTCGATAATTATTGAAAAATAAAAAATTGACATGGTTTACGAAAAAGACTTAACTCCTTTCGTTTACGAAGACGAGGCCGAAGAGGTTGAAGAAACCGAAGAAGCCGAAGAAGCGACCGACGACGAAGAAGGAGATGATTTCGAAGAGTAAAAATGCAAAAATCCCCCGAAGGGGGGATTTTTGTTTGGCTTAAATAATTTTCACAAACTTCCTCTTACCAACCCTGATAATTTCGTTCTTTTTAATCTTTACCGTCTTTTGCCATTCTTTTTGAATATCTTTTCCGATGCTCACTCCCCCCTGTTCAACCAACCTTCTTGCTTCCGCCTTAGAAGCGGCCATTTTAAGTCTAACCAATAAATCAAGAAGCTCGACTTCTTTTTCTTTGATAAAAATTTCCGGGACATTGGAAGGCAGTCCCTTTTCTTTAAAAACACGATTAAATTCTTGAGAAGCTCTCGAGGCTTCTGCCTTCCCGTGATAAAGAGTGACGATCTCCGAGGCTAGCCTTGTTTTAGATTCTAAGGGAGAGATGTTTTTAATCTCTTCCAAAGAAACTCTAGTGAGCACCTTGAAATAATCAGGGACAATCGTATCCGGCATCGACATGATTTTCCCGAACATTTGATCAGCTGAATCATCTAACCAAACACAATTGCCAGATGTTTTGCTCATGGTTTTGCCGTCTACGCCCAAGATCATAGGCAATGTCATCACGAATTTATCTTTCTTGTTTATTTTTGATTGGAGCTCTCTCCCGATAAGCATATTAAAAACCTGGTCAGTGCCCCCTATCTCGAGGTCCGTATCCAGGGCCACCGAATCATATCCTTGAAGTAAAGGATATAATGTCTCTGACATCCAAACCGTATCTCCTTTCTTAATTCTTCTTTGGAACATTTCTCTTTGGAAAAGCTTTATGGCCGAAATATGAGAAGCGATATCAATCACTTCCTTCAGCCCAAGCTTTAAAAGCCATTCGCCGTTATATCTAATTTTAACCTTTGAAAAGTCCAACACTTTTCCGGCCTGCTCTTTCCATGTTTTTATATTATTTTCAATTTCTTCTTGAGAAATACGAGGCCTGGCCTCGTCGCGCAGAGACGGATCTCCCGCCAAAACAGTTCCCGTGCCTATCACTAAAATTGCTTCGTGCCCTAAATCGGCAAATTCTTGAAGTTTGCGTAAAGAAACCGTGTGTCCCAGATGCAGTTTCGATCCGGTCGGATCAATGCCGTTATAAAGTCTGATCTTACGCCTAGACATTAAATCTGCCAGCCCTTGTTTTTGAGGTAAAATCTGGTCAACGCTTCTCTCTAAAACCTGTTTTATCTCTGGATTTTCGCTTTTCACATTTACATCATAACAAAATAACTTCTGTTTGCCAATTTAACGAAAATTTAGTAAAATAATTCTATGTTCCGAGTAGGCCTGCTTTTGAAAATCACTTTTATCTCTTTTCTTTTTTGCGTTTTTTGCTTCTCTCTTTTTTTTATTTATTATGCGAAAGACCTTCCTCGGCCTGAAGTTTTCACCGAGAAGTCTTTTGTTCTACCGACGAAAATCTACGACCGCGAAGGCAAAACTGTTCTGTATCAAATTTACGACGAGGAAAAGAGGACCGTTGTTTCATTAGATCAGGTTTCGGATAACCTTAAATGGGCCATTATCGCCACCGAGGATTCAAATTTTTACCATCACTTCGGCATAGATATCAAAGGAGTAATCCGCTCAATTATCAACAACCTCACCAGCGGCCGATTATTAGCTACGGGCGGGTCCACTATTTCTCAACAATTAATCAGGTCTACTTTTTTAACTTTAGATAAAACCATTCAGCGCAAGGTCAAAGAAATTATATTAACGCTGGAATTGGAGCGTCGTTATTCTAAGGACCAGATTTTAGAATTTTATCTTAACCAAATCCCTCTGGGATCTAACGCTTACGGCGTAGAAGCTGCTAGCCAAACGTTTTTTAATAAATCCTCCTCTGACCTATCCTTAGCCCAAGCGGCGACCATCGCTTCGTTGATCCAGGGACCAAGTCGTCTTTCTCCTTACGGATCGCATGTTGATGACCTGTACGCCAGGAAAAATTATGTATTAAGGCGTATGGTTGATGAGGGGTATATCTCTCAAGAACAAGCCGACGCGGCGCAAGCGGAAATTTTAACCTTCAATGAAAAAGGGCAGTCTATCAAGGCCCCCCACTTTGTTCTTTATGTAAAAAAATATTTGGAAGAAAATTATTCCGATTATTTTCTTAAAGAAAAGGGATTAAAAGTTTACACTTCTCTTGATTGGGATCTGCAGCAAGAAGCCGAAAAAATAGTTTCGGAGGTCGCAAAAACAAATCAATCTTATAATGCTTATAATGCTTCTTTAGTGGCGCTTAACCCTCGCAATGGGGAAATTTTAGCTTTAGTGGGCTCGGCTAATTGGTACGCCACCTCATCTGTCCCCGAAGGTTGCGCCGGAACGGAAAAGGGCTGTCTTTTTGATCCTAAGTTCGACATAGCCACAATCGGAGAAAGACAGCCTGGTTCAGCCTTCAAACCATTTGCTTATACTAAGGCTTTCCAAAAAGGACTGACCCCTGAAACAATTTTTTGGGACGCAAAAACCGAATTTAATCCGAACTGTACCTCAACTGCAACTCAGGAGAAAGACGAATACGGCATGGATTGTTACCACCCCTCAAACTATGACGGTAGATTCCGCGGACCTATAACCCTTAGAAACGCGCTAGCCCAGTCAATCAACATTCCAGCGATAAAAACCCTTTATTTGGCCGGATTAAGGGACACGATCGAATTGGCGCAGGGTATGGGGATCACTACTCTTAATCAACCTCTTTCCTGGTACGGATTAAGTTTGGTTTTAGGAGGAGGAGAAGTCAAGCTTTTGGATTTAGTTTCGGCCTACGGCGTATTCGCAAATAACGGATTAAGGTCTCCTGTTGTTTCTATTCTAAAAATAGAGGACTCTCAAGGAAATATTATTGAGGAAAACAAAAAAACCCCTCAAAGGGTGTTAGAAGCGAATATCGCCAACATGATCAATAGTATTTTATCCGACAACGAAGCCAGAACGCCAGTCTTCGGCAGATATTCTCTTTTAAATATTCCCGGAGCCCAAGTCGCGGTAAAAACAGGAACTACCCAAGAGTTTAAAGATGGTTGGACGATCGGCTATACGCCATCTATTGTCGTAGGGGTTTGGGTAGGCAACAACAACGGCGACTCAATGGCTAAAGAGCCGGGAGTTGTTTTAGCTGGACCTATTTGGAATAGATTTATCACAGAAGCTATTTCCGCTTACCCAAGCGAAAAATCTTTCCAGGTTCCGGAAGTCCCGGAAAACAATGAGTTATTTTTAAACGAGGAAACCGACTTTGACGAAAACGATTCTCAATATCAGAACTGGCAAGAAGGAAGGGTTTTTTGGGAGCAAGTTAATTAATTTGTTTTTATCGGCATCACGACGTAAATATAAGTTGCGTCTTCGGCTGGTTTAAGAACAGCCGGCCCGTCCTCTCCATTGAGCTCGAAAACTACTTTCGGGCTTTTAATATTCAATAGCCCGTCTATGAGGAATCTGTAATTAAAATTAACATCCATTTCTCGGCTCTTTTCTTGGCCATAAGATATTTTAGCTGGTAAAAAGCTTTTATTCTCGCCCAGCTCCGGATTTTGAGATAAAATTTCTATCCCTTCTTTTTTGGGATTAATTTTTACTTTAACCTCGTTGCTTTTTCCACTGAAGATACTGGCTGTTTTTACCTGATTTAAAAATTCGTTCTTAGATAAAATTACCTGGGCTTCGTATTTTTTAGGAATAATACCTTGGTAATCCGGATATTCCCCCTCCACTAATCTAGATACAACCTGAATTTGAGGATGATCCGTTTCGGTCATAGATCGTTCAAACAAAACCTGATTTGGGGAAGAATATAATTTTATTTTTCCTTTCTGTTCGGTAAAAATATTGATAATTTCGCGGGCCGTTTTTTGAGGTAAAATAAAAGATATTTCTTTTTCCACTTTTTCTTTTAAAAATATTGTTTTTTCAGCCAACCTTACACTATCAGTTGCGGTTAATAAAACGCGGTCCTTTTGAAAACTTAAATATACGCCTGATAATTCCGGTCTGGCTTGATTAATAGTTGTAAAATCCACAACCTGCGACAATCCTTCACAAAATAAATCAATATCTAATCCAATAAAACTTTTATCGTTAATTGTAGGAATAATTGGGTAATCTTGAGCGTCTAATCCTTTTATTTGAGTGTTTTGATCGTCACAATCAATAAAAAGTGTTTGATTTTTCACCTCTAGTGTTAGTTTTTTATTAGGTAAAAGATTAATAAAACTAGTTAAAATTTTAGAAGGAATGGTAATTTTTCCTTCTTTTTCTATTTTAGCGAGTAGCCAATATTTTATACCTAACTCTAAATCGGTTGAAGAAAGGTTGATAAAACTTTTTTCTGTTTCAATTAAAATATTATTTAAAATAGGTAGGGTTAAATTTTTCCCGGCGATCCGACCAATAACACTTAATCCGTTATTTAAGTTTTCTTTTAATATTATTATTTTCATAGTTGTTATAGTGTGGAAAATTATTAATTTTAAAGAGAATGTATAGTGGGGATTTGATGTGGATAAAAGGTTAAATTTGTTTTAATAACTATTTAATATTTTTATTATTGTTTTTACCCACACACTATAAACGGTAAATTTGCTCCTTTATTAGACTGATTTCCTCGTTCAAATTTTCATTAGATTCGGCCTCTTTTAGTATTTTATTATACGCATGAATTGCGGTGGTATGGTCTTTACCGCCGAATTTTCTGCCGATAAAAGGGAAAGAGCTTTTCAATTCCTGCCTTAAGAGATACATAGCGACCTGCCGGGGCTTCACGATTTCTTTTTTTCTAGATGTGTCTAAAATATCGCGTTCTTTTAAACTGTAAAAAACAGAAACAGCCTGGATGATTTTTTCGGGGTTCGTTATTTTTTTAGGAGAAAAGATGACGTTTTTAAGCAGCGTTTCGGCAATTGCCAACGAGGGCGTTTGGTTGTTTAGTTTTTGATAAGCTATTAACCTATTAAGCGCCCCCTCAAGTTCTCTGATATTGGATTGGATATTGGCTGCAATATATTCGAGAATTTCATCAGAAAAGTTTTCCTTTTTTTCCTGAAGTTTTGTTTTTAAAATAGCGACTCTTGTCTCGAAATCAGGTAAGCTGATGTCGGCTATCATTCCTCCTTCAAAACGCGACCTCAGCCTCTCTTCGAGGGCGGAGATGGCCTTCGGTGGCCTGTCCGAAGAAATAATGATCTGTTTGTTTTTTTCATAAAGGGCGTTAAAAATATGGAAAAACTCTTCTTGGGTTTTTTCTTTTCCAGACAAAAATTGAATATCGTCGATAATCAACACATCAATGTCTTTGTAAGTCGCCTTAAATTTTTCGACGTCGCGGTTTCTGATCGAATTAATAATACCCGTAGCGAATTTTTCGGAAGAAACGTAGCGAACTTTTTTGGAAGGGTTCTTTTTCAAAACTTCGTTGCCGACAGATTGAAGTAAGTGGGTTTTACCCAAGCCCACTCCCCCATAAATAAATAGAGGGTTGTAAATCAGTCCCGGGTTTTGAGCTACAGCCCACGCAGCAGCCTGAGGGAGTTCGTTAAAGGGGCCGATAATAAAGCTTTCAAAAGTATAACGAGGATTTAAGTTAGTGTCTTTGTTGATTTTAAGCTCCTGGAAATCTAATTGAGGGCCCTCTTCATACGCGTTGCTGGGTGGGGTGTTCTCGGTTTTATTTTCGGTTTTTGGCGCGACGGCATATTTTACCTCTTTTATTTCTTCGTCGAGGTTATGCAAAATTTTAAAAATAAGCTTATTGTATTTATTTTCTAACCATTCTTTAGAAAAATTATTCGGTACAGACACGACAACTTCGCCGTCTTTTTTCGAAAAAATACCGGTGTTTTTAAACCAAGTGGCGAAGTTCGCTTTAGAGATATTAAACTGTA
>Ga0265297_10003017_pt1 | contig 31849 bp, 27 predicted proteins | sample Munlanlwell13791_FD_192502 | JGI IMG/M metagenome (GOLD analysis project Ga0265297, IMG submission 192502) | Leachate microbial communities from a municipal landfill in Southern Ontario, Canada - Leachate well 137-91 | ecosystem: Engineered > Solid waste > Landfill > Unclassified | place...
GCGCTGACCACTGGCGACCAGGTAAATTTATTCACGCCTGTCCCCGCTGTCCGATACTCATAGTTTGTTCCATAATAACCGGCTGTATTCGTGCTTACCGTCCAACTGCCGACTCGGCTCGTATGCGCGCTATCGGTGTTGTCTACAATTATACCTTCCGAAGCATAATGATACCCCATGTCAACGGTGCCCGTATCAGAGTAATCATCGGTCCTTGTGGTCATCTCATCTAACCCCTGGGACGCGGAAGTATCACTGCCTGAGTCAACGCAAGCACTCGTCACTGCTTGCCCCGCGGGAATTTGGCTGAGATAATAATCTCCCTTGGGATTGCCAATTGTAAAAAACGGGTCCGCGTTAATATCGTGCGCGCCTGCGGAACAGCCGGAATAACTACTTGTAGAACTGAAAACATCGTTATAATCGATCACCGGCGTCGCCGCGCTATTTTCAAAATGGATCTCTATTGATTGGCCGGTAATAATATTATTCTTAATAACAGGCGCGATGTAACTGCCATAAGAAGAGCTTCCCGAACTAAAGGCAATACCCCAGGAACCATTATCTTTAATCGTATTATTCAATATCGTTGGCTTATCTTTACCGTCGCCGCCGATACCGAAAATATCATTATCAACGATAAGGTTGTTCTTTATAGAAGCCTGTCCCAGTGTATTTCTTAAACGGATACCGTAACTGTTATTGCCCGTAATGACATTGTTTTCAATTGTTATCGGGCAGGAGATCTCAGGGGCATCCACCACAAAAACCTTAAGCGAAGTGTTTCCGTCAGGAGGATCAATAACTATATATCCACCCGGGTAATTATAATCATTATTACCGACTGTCGCATAAGCACCATCTGGGGCTCCGCCGACATTCCAATATTCCGATGTATTTCCAGTTGTATAAGTAGCATAATAGCTTCCGGAGGAACCCTGAGCAGTATCTACCATCACCGGGTTACCAGAAGGAGTCCTTATAATATAATAACCATATGTTCCTGTATAAGTTTGCGTAAAAATATCAGCGCCTAAGAAAGTATACCCGTGGCTTGCTGGATCATAGCCATCAGGCCCGCTTATATAGGTATTTCCGCCATAAACCTCATACCATTTATTTGCCGTAGCATTTTCTAAATTGAGCCCGGATCCGTTATTGTCTATAATATTACTGCGTTTAAGTGTAAGTGACACACCGTCGCTTATCCGGATACCATCACTTTGGTTCTGGGTAATGATACAATCCTCAACAGTCAAAGAAGATCGGCTCCATGCGCCAATACCAACTTGAGAAGAATTTCTTATTGTGCAATTTTTGATCGAAATTAAAGTCGCATTGCTTAGATTGATCACATTTACCTGGTCACCCATGACCGTAAATCCATCTATACCTATATTACTCTGGTTATAAAGCCCTATTACGCCCCAGCCTCCCCTGCCCGTCCCGTCAATGATTGTCGCGTATGTTTGGATATTTCTTGCCCAATTCACAGGTTCATAACCGCCTTCAATTATTAAGCCGGACTTATTGCTCAAATGCATACTGGTTTCCGACTCCAGGTAAGTCCCCTGCGCCACAATGATCTTAGCGCCTGATGTTCCATAATCATCGATCGCATCCCCCAGGTCACTCAAAGGATACTGTTTCGTGCCGTCTTCGTTCCCGGTAGAATTATTGATATTAACGTATATTTTAGAAATAACACGCCGCATCAAACTTGCCGATTTATCCCCGTCTGAATAATAGGTATAAAGACGGTAATAATATATACTCTGGTTCTGGTCCACAGAGGAATCAGTAACAGTAAGGGTGTCTTTATTAGTGCTGTCGTAAACCAGGGTAGAAGCCTCATCAACAGTGGCAGTCGTGGAACGGAATATCTTATACCTGGCAAAGTCTGCATATGTATCGAGCTTCCAATTCAGTGATATGGAAAAACTGTCCCCGGACCAGTTAACAGTGGGCTGAAATAAGCGCGAGCCTAATTTTGCCATTCCGTTATAATCCTCCTGCTTAAGATCAGGCAGAATTCCTCCCAGCATCGGATCAGGAGCTGTGCTACGCAGGACAAAATCGTCCGAGTCAAACTCAGGCAGAAGCGATCTTAAGCCTGTTGGATTATCGTAATACGCCCTATAGTTTATTTTCGTGTTAAAATAAGATTCATCAGGCTCGGACCCGAAGTCTTCGGGAGTCACGAAGAAATATGAAGTCGAACCGTTAAGATTTGATACAATTTTATCAAGGATAGGATGCAGGGCCTCTGATGCGCCGTCCTGATAATTTGGATCAAAAGTAACAAAATCATCCTCCTGGTTATCTCCTTCCGCGGTGATAAAATCATAGGCGTCATAATAAGCGCCTACGCTGGATATAACCGACTGCTTGGCAGTTGCCATATAAGAAGAAGCCCCGCCTGAGAGGTTCAGTAAGTTGGGGTATGAAGAAAGCAGGCTGTTTACCGAGAAAAGCCCTGAATAGCTTGCACCCAATTTGTGCGCGTCGACATTATCAAAGTTATAAGCGGCAAGACGGCACATCTCTGATTTATAAAGATTTAAGACAGCTTTTAGCATCAACGCGTCGCCGTAATCGAGCTCGGTAATGACCGGGTTGCCCAGGTCGTCAGTCGCGTGAAAATCAGCGGTGTCAGCGAAAGCGCCGGTAACATTGTTCAGACAGCTTAAAGCCTGGTCTAATTGGGTCAGTGAACTTGATTGAATACCCTGGAATTGGGTAAGATCAGTAAAAGTATAGATAGGTATTATGCTGATCCCGTCGGAAGTGACGTTGCCGCTTGAATTCTGCAAGAGCGTTACGGTATTAGTATCTTCTGCCTGGAATTCAAATAAGCCAAGGCTGACAGAATCAAGATTATTGTGCCGCTGGTCAACAGGTATGGAGCTCACGAGTGAGCCGTTTACCCTTATTTCGAAAACAGCATCGGTAGCTGCGGCGTCGTGAGCAAACCAACGGCCGTCAAGATGATATCTTCCTGAAAGGACAACCGGCAAAGTCCAGGTACAGCTGCCGCCGGAGCCCGCGACTATTTCTCTATAACTGCCGTTTTTGGCATAACCGTAAACAACGTCTGTCCATGAACCGGAAAAAGAGGCGTGGGTGGTGTCCGCGTCCAGAAATATCTCATTGAATTCAAGTTTAACGGCATCTGCCACAACATTTCCCGTAACAGTATTATCTGAGAGCTCGACTCTGGCGTCAGCGCCGGGGCTGAAATGAAACCTGCCTATATGCTGCCAACTGCAGCCGTTACCTTGTTGAGTCCTGACGATAGTCTGATTACCGCCGTCATAATAAACGGTAAAACTGGAGCCGGTTGAATTAGAATCCATATGAGGCCACCATAAAGCTACGTCATATTCACCTGCGGTAGTAATAGTAAAAGTCCAAATAGCCTTATTGGTACCGGTCCCCGGAGTATGCGCTCGGCATGAATCACCATAAGAACTTTCATCTGAAGATGTTACCCACCCGTCCCCCTCTTCCGAATAACCGGCGCCCGTATCAGTATTATCGATGATCATTGTATCTACTTTTGAGTAGCCAAGCATGAATTCATGTTCGGCGTCTAAGGGCAACGATGATCCCGCGTCAAGAAAGCCGAGCCTGGTGAGTTCCGCTTTAAAGTCAGGATTAGTCATACCTATGGTGAGGGCGCGCCAAAAATTAGCCCGCAGATCGGCGGCGTTAAGCGTAAGGGCCTCCGCGAATTTAGCGTCCGCGCCGTATAAATCGTAGTCTTCCAACAACAGCGCTTTCCCATCATCAACCAGGTCCGCCAAAGCGGGATTGATGAACATAGAGCAAAAAGAAAGCATGCCCAACAACAAAACGGTTAAAATGATCCTGGCGTTAGATTTCATACTGCCCTCCTTGGTATTTAGAATTCTTTTGATTTTTTTAGTTCAATAACTGAAAAGCTGTTTAAATCTATCTCTGTTTTAATCGCTTCAGCGTGCCGGTCAATACCATTACCTGATAAAACACAATCACCTTTTGCCTGGATACTTCGATTCAAATTATCCCATTGAATCTCTCGCGCCGAAAGCGACCTATGCTCTTTAGTAAGCATCAAGGGTTTTCCCTGAAAAACTATGTTCTTACTTTTTTTATCTAACACCGCTGTATTGGAATGAAGGTACGAAACAGGCTTCCCGTTTAAATAGAAGGCGACGCTTACGTCCTGGAGTTCCACAGCCTTACCAATAGCTACCCTAAAACCAAACGGTTCAATTTTCGGGTTACGCAAAAGTAATTGTTTAGCTTTAAGAGTAAATACCTTTGAACCCTCACTTATCCCGGTAAACTCCACGGCTTCCATAAGAGGCTGATTGGTTTTTCGAAAATCAGCAGGGATCTTAGTTGTATTTTGAGTTATAGGATGGGTTGCTTTAGAATGAAGGTTAATGATATACAATGAAGAAAAAGCTATGATTGATAGCATTAAAACTTTATCTAAACTTAAGCTCTGGCGATTAAACAGCATGGCAGAAAGTTGAATATTTAATTAAAAACCCCAATTCACCACGCCGTGGCAAATTGAGGTAAATTTATTTAGGTGATCATAGGAAAATTATTAGGAAAGTTAATAAGTTAATTGCGTCCCCCAGACGGAATAATTTCAAAGTTGAATCTTTTTCATTATATTAAAGAAGAGTGATTTTGTCAAGAGTTACTTTAGACTTTTAGAAAGTATTTTCTTCCTATTATTGATTATACAAGCGGTACAGGCATCTATAAAGTCAGATTCCCGCTTATAGCTATTTAAGAGACCGGGAATGACGCGTGGTGAGAATAAGTAAAAAAGCAGAAATGACGAATACTCGGTTATCGGTGATCGGTGTTAGGTTTTCGGTAACTAAAAAGATTACCTGCCTGACGGCAGTCAGGCTTCGTCGCTTCGCTCCTCGCAATGGGCATAATGGTTATTTTGTGTTGTTATTTGAGCTCTATTATCTTTTGAATTCGACAAATGTCGACGGAAACTTTATATTAAATACTCATTACACTATTTCAATTATTGAACCGGTTTAATATATGATAGTAATATTTGTTCTATCTTATAGTAAAATCAACATGTTGTAAATATGGGCAGCAACACTTTTTAACCATTATGCCCGCAATGACACGATTGGTGGAACATGACGCGCACCCCGTTGTCATGCCCTTTTGCTTATGCAAGGTTACTTCCCCTTCGTCATGCCCGAATGCTTTAATCGGGCATCCAAAAGCTTAGATTCCCGCTTATAGCTATTTAAGAGACCGGGAATGACGAGTTTCTTGGTTATCGGTTTTCGGTGTTCGGTTATCGGCGACTAAAAAGATTGCTTCCTGCCTGCCGGCAGGCAGGCGTCGCGCTCCCCGCAATGACACGGTTGGTAGGACATGAAGCGCTTCTGTCACTATTTAGCGGCTTCTACCTTGAGTTTAAGCTGCTGGATCATGCGGACACAATTGCCGGACAGTTTCATGAACTCACTGCCCGCCCCAAGCAGCTCCTCGGTCTTTTTTACATCTCCACTATCTACCATCGCTACTACCTGTGCTGTGTATTTATGGAATTGCGCGTGAACATCTTTGAGCGCGGCATATTCAGGAAAATTACTGTATTTTTTCGCTTCAGAATGGATCCATTTTCCAAGAGCGCAATGAGTATCATGCAAGATCTCATCCGGCTTAAGAGAACCATCCCGCTTCACAAGATATGCCCTTAATTTTGATTTCCATAGCACATGAGCATTCACTGCTTCTTCGAAGTTCATAGGGCCTCCTTAGTAGTTACAATAAAGTTATAGAATCTTTAAAAAGATTGCTTCGTCGCTTCGCTCCTCGCAATGACACGGTTGGTGGAACATGACGCGCGCCCCCGTTGTCATGCCCGATTGTTTACTCGGCTCTAAGCGGGCATCTAAAAGCTTGGATCCCCGCTTAAAGCATGCGCACCCCGCGCTAATCGGTATTGCGTGGGTACGCCGCTTTCTGCGGCGGGGATGACTTACTACTTAGAAATATCGGGCTTTACGTCTACTGAAACTTTTACCGATGGCACAGCTTCAGCCGCTCCTTTCGCCTGGCTTGCCGCCTCTAAAACGGTAGTATCAGCGTTGCCGGCAGCTACTTCCTGCGCAGGCACCTGCACTGCTGCCTGCAAATTCACAGCAGCAGCTTCATTCATCGCGTTCGCGGATACAATAGAAACTTCCCTCTGTATCTCAGCAAAGAAATTCTTATAGAACTCCTTATCATCGATTACCTTCTCCCCCTCTTTTACCTGGGAAGCATTCTTACCGCCTCCGCCGGGTAAAGGCACTATGAATAAGAAAAATCGCGTATGGTCGGACACGTAATACATTTCCGTAGTCTGCAAGGCGCTCAAATACAACATGGTTTTATCATTACAACTGGTATCCATTTTTGCCTGCACCACTAAAACGATCGAACGCTTGCCCCTCTGAAACGAACGCTTGGCTAAAATAAAGCCTTTATCAACGTCTTCTTTTTCTATGATAAAGTTTTTAGCGCAAACTGCCCTGCTGGTAGCCTGATACAGGATATTCGCGGGAACGCTGAATTCTCTGGAATTATAGGATTCTTTTTCATTAAACACCTCGCGATAAACCGGCGTCGCGCAGCCCGTGAAAGTAAAAAGACAAATGAGCGAAATGATTATTGATGATCGCACAGTAAAGCTCCTTTCTTAATTAAAAGTTTAAAGGTTAAAGCCTAAATATCAAAGGAAGATTAAAGTTTCAAGGCCTAATTTTAAAATTTGTTATTTAGCCTTTGAATTTCCTTTATTCTTTAACCTTTAGAATTTAGAATTAACTTACTATTTAATACTTATCAAACCTGACGATATCGTCTTCGCCTAAATAACCGCCGATCTGGACCTCGATGACCTTAGATATCTTGTTCGTCGGGTTATATATTTTATGCCGGATGTTCTTCGGCACAAAAACAGACTCATTTCTCAATAAATTTATCTCGCGGCCGCCTATAAACACGTTCATGCTTCCTTCCACCACATTCCAATGCTCGCTGCGATACTGATGCTTCTGCAGCGAAAGCGATTTTTTAGGATAAATACCGATCTCTTTGACCTTGTATCCTTTGGCTTCATGCAGGATCGTATAATACCCCCACGGACGATATACTGTCGCGCCATCCTTACTATGCAAGAGCCCTTTAGAATTAATATGCGCGACCAGGTCCTTCACCTTGTCCGAATCACCGCGTTTAACCAACAGCAACGCGTCGGAGGAATCAATTGCCACCACGTCTTTGAGCCCTACCATGCAGACAAGCCGGTTCTTTGAATAGCTGAAACACCCTTGAGATTCAATGAATTCGCCGCTGCCGATCTTGAGGTTCCCTTTACCTTCATCGTAATACTGCAAGAAGCTGTCCCAGCTTCCCAGGTCGGTCCAGCGCGGCTCAAACTTGACAAGCGCGGCATGGGAAGTTTTCTGCATCACCCCGTAATCTATGGAATTAGCGGGGATATCTTTAAAACGCCTGAACATTTCCGCGTACGCGAACGCGTAATACTTATACATGTCCGGCTGAAATGCCGCGACATCATCCAGGAACGTTTTTTTACTAAAACAAAATATTCCCGCGTTCCAGAAAGCACCTTGAGCAAGCAATGCCTTTGCTTTTTCCTGAGTCGGCTTCTCGACAAAACGATCGACGAGATATCCTTTATCGAATCTCTTTTTAACTAAAATATACCCGTAGCCCTCTTTCGGGCACCACGGCTTGATACCAAAGATCACAATTTTACCCTTTACCGCCAGAGACTCACCCTTACGCATGGATTGAGAGAACAAAGAAACCGGTTCAATGACGTGGTCTGAAGGGAACACATAGACGATATCAGTATCACCTAATTTCATTGCTTCTTCAGCGAACTTCAAAGCAAGCAAGATCGCCGGTAAAGTATTTCTCGGGACGGGTTCGAAAATAATATTTTTCTTGATAGCCGCCTTTTGTTCCGACTTAAGCCCCGGTAATAACTCAAGCTGATTAAAAACGGTGAATTTATAGGTTTCTTGAGAGATAATAACCAGGTTTTGGGCGGAAAAAGACGATAAAAGCCTTTTAATGGTCAATTGGAACAAGGAAAAACCGTCTTTAAATTCTACAAACTGCTTAGGATAGTTTTCCCTCGATAAAGGCCACAGGCGCGTTCCTTTGCCGCCTGCTAATATGATCGCGATTTTTTTCATAAATGCTCCTGAATACCTACACTCTGTCGTAAATAGCTTTGGGTATCGCGTACCTGCGATTATTTAAAACCACACCCAGGATATTAACTTTTTTCTCCTGCATCGGCATAAGGGCGGCTTTTACCGCTTGCTTACGCGTCTTGCCTTCATTAACGACCAAAATAACGCCGTCAACATGCGACGAAAGAAGATAACTGTCTCTCTTACTCAGATCAGGAGCGGTAACCAAAACCAGGTCATACTTTTTGGCCGCCTGAGCGAGCAATAAGCTCATTTTCCCTGATTCCAGAAGTGTTACCGGATTTAACGAAGTCTCTCCTGAAGATAAAACCGTTACGTTTTTACCTAAGGTTTGCACGGATTTCTCAAAAGTCACCTTCTCTTCGATAACATCGACCAGGCCCGGGCCGGAAGGCAGGTTAGTAAACTTCTTCAAGGACAGCTTCCTGAAATTAGCGTCGATCACCAGGACGCTCAAATGTTCTTTCTCCGCCAGCATGTGGCTTACATTAACAATTAAATTAGCCGAGTCATCTTGAGGAGAAGCGGTGGTAAACAAAAGGCTCTTCAAATTCTTGTCTTTAGCCAAAAGGACGATCTGTTCTGCCAATGTGTCATACATCTTTACCTTCGCCTTCCTGGGCACCGAACCTAAACACGGGACGTTCAGGTACGCTTCTATATCGGAAGGAGATTTAAAGGTCTGGTCGATATATTCGAACATGAATGCCAGCATTACACCCAGGAATATCGCCATAAAGAAAGCCAGCACCACAATTAAGACCGGAGACGGGCCGACAGCCTCCAGAGGGACGCTTGCCTGCTCAATGATCTTCACGCTCGCCGGTCCGATCGCTTCAATATCAGGTAACGGCTGGCCGTTAAGGTTATTCTTGATCATCTTATCGATATTATCCTTTAACTGCAGGACAGTTTGATGTTTTTCCCCGTATTTTAACTGCAATTCCGCCTGCTGCTGTTCAAGATCGAAGATAATGTAAGAACGGCTCACGACATTAGCGATGATCGCGGCCCCGATAGGGCTAAAATCACGGACGCTGATGGTAAAAATATTGGTGTCGCGAAGAGGCTCGACCTTGATATTACGCTTTAGGTCTTCCATCGCTATACGGAATAAATATACCTGCTTTTGGTCGGGGGTGAGGCGTTCAAGCTTAGCATTAAGCATCCTGACCTCTAAACCGACGACCTTCGATTTTAAGGGAGAAGAAAATTTCTTCTCATAATCGAGCGGTTTCTGGTTAAGGCCCAAAGCTTTTACCGAGCGTTCGATAACGGGGTTGGATTTAACGATCTCGCTCTGGGTGAGGGCGATTTCCACGTTTCTGCCGCCTGCCAGTAACTCGCGGTAATAGGTAGCCTCTACCTGTTTTTCACCGGAGATAAGCAGCTTGACCTGAGATTCATAAACGGGTGTTTTTAAAGTGATCCCTAAGATAACCGTAAGCATCACGGTTATAAAAGCGGTAATAATGACTGCTTTCTGCCTGAATAACACGCGCATATAATCGCGCAATGTTGTTTCATACTGATCCATCGGTCCCTCCTGATATTTAGATTCCATGGCTAAAATACCCCTTCTGACACGACAATAATATCGCCCGGTTTGAGCAGGATGTCCGCGTTAGGGTCGCCGTCCATGACCTCTTTAATGTTAACCCTGATCGTCGCGTACCCTGCCCCCAGCTCATTGGGACGTAAGACCTTCACGCGGCTGGATGAACCGAACTTATTAAATCCGCCTGCCATGGAGATAGCCCGTAACACCGTGGCATTCTCATCCAACGTGTAGTTGCCCGGCTTCATAACCTCCCCGTAAACAAAGAATTTTCTACTGCGGGATTCCCGCAATGAAACCGCCACGACAGGATATTTCATATACCCGTCTCCCAGCTTTGCCTGGATAGTTTCCTGGATCTTCATAAGCGTTTCGCCTTTGACCTGAACGCTGCCGATATACGGGAAATTAATAGAGCCGTCAGGCGCGACACTGACCGTACTGGTCAATTTTTCAGGCTGAAGAACGCTGATATCAATGACATCATCGACACCGACCACATACTCTTTTACCGGCGCGTCTATCGCGAAAGCACAAGCCGTAAAAGTTAACAAACACGCCACAGCTAAAAACGATTGTTTCATGTTTTCTCCTTTTTTGAGCACCTAATTAAAAAATATTTAGTAGCCCGGGTTTAAACCCGGGCTACGCCTTAGCCTCAGAATGACACGCACTTTTTTGATCCCCGCTTAAAGCATGCGGGGATGACAATTGTGGTGCATGCGGGGATGACCTATTATTTCGCGCCGATACCGCAAAAAACAACCGGTATGGTCTTTAACAAAATATCGAGGTCAAGCCAGAGCGACCAATTATCGATATACTCAAGGTCCAATTTTACCCAGCGGTTAAAATCAATGATCTGGTTCCTTCCGCTTATCTGCCATAAACAGGTTATACCCGGGCGCATGCTCAAACGCCTGCGCTGCCAGGCGTCATAAACTTCCACTTCCGAAGGAAGCGGCGGGCGAGGGCCTACCAGGGACATATCTCCCCGGAAAACGTTCCACAACTGCGGCAGTTCATCAATACTATATTTCCTTAAAAACTTTCCCATCCTGGTAATACGCGGGTCATTGGACATTTTAAATACCGGGCCCGCCATTTCGTTATGCGCCAGCAATTCCTTAAGCTTAAGCTCGGAGTCCTTGAACATCGTCCTGAACTTATAGAGCGTAAACTTCCTTCCGCTCAAACTGCATCGCACCTGCCGGAAGAAAACCGGCCCCTCTGAATCTGATCTTATTAAAACAGCGACAACGATAAAAACAGGCGATAAAAATAGCAAGGCGATACCCGACAACAGCACGTCCATGAAGCGTTTAAATATAAGGTGCCATATTTTATCAGGGGTGCTTTCAAAAGTCAAAAATGGAAAGCCGTGTAATTCGCCTAATTTAGCGCGGGAGAATTTAAGCTCAAAATAATCGACCGCGACATGGATCTTCAACCCTTGCGTTTCGCATAAAAATAAAATATTCTCGATCTTATTAAGCCAGGAGCGGGGAATAATAAAAACCATATCGTCAACGATCATTGTGCGGATTATGCGGGGAAGGTCTTCAAAGGACCCCAGCACTTTTTGCCCATGCACCGATTCCCCGACTTTCTTTTCATCTTCGTCGACCACCCCGATTATCTTCATTCCGTATACCGGATGTTTATTGACCGAATCGATAAACTGTTGAGCGCGCCTGCCCGTACCCACGACAATGATCCTGCGGTAATTGAAGCCTTTTTTACGGATCTGACGGAAGATCATGATCAAAACAACTTTTTCGAGAGAGATCACTACGCACACGTACCCGAAAACGAAGCTTATCATCGACCTGCTGATATGGTCTAATTTAAATATGTAAACCAGGCTGACAAAGACGATAAACCCGGCAAAACCGGATTTCAAAACTATAGCAAAGACCTCATTGATCTTTCTTAAACGAAAAGACCGGTACATCCCGAAAGAATACAGTAAATACCCCCACACGACAAGCAGGACCGGTAAAACGCTCAAGTACCCGCTCACCGGGTAATGCTGCGGCTCGGCGCGGTAGCGGTACCCCAGGTAAAAAACCAGGGCAATAATACAAAGGTCCGCGAATATCATCAGCCTGCGAAATATTGTGGCGTATTCTTTAAGCATATACTCGGTTATCGGTTAGCGGCTGCGCAGCAAGCGCGCACCGGCCTTTCCAATAAGGCCGGGTGTGCTCGGTTCCTTCAAAAGATTGCTTCACCCCTTCGGGGTTCGCAATGACACTCTCCTCTGTGTCATTGCGAGGAGCGCAAAGCGCGACGAAGCAATCTTTTATATAATGGCCCCTAAATCAGCCCAGTTAGAATTAAATCTTGAAACAAGAGCGTTTTTCTTCTGCCTTGAGCCAGCCTTAATTTGTTTCTCTCTTAAAATCGCTGCTTCAATATCTTCAAACATTTCGTAATAAACTAACTTGTGGGCATGATATCTTTTAGTAAATCCTTCTATTATGTTATTTCTATGCTCATAAACACGCCGCTTTAAATCATTGGTAACACCAACATACAGGACCTTATTATTCAAATTTGTTAAAAAGTAAACATAATATTGTTTGGACAACATTTAAAAAGATTGCTTCACCCCTTCGGGGTTAGCAATGACACGTTCTAGACTGTATACTGCAAAAGACCGTAATGACACGAAGAATAAAACCCTACTATCACAAACGACTACCAACAACCGCTCTCCGGTTACCGATTTAAAATACCATCTGCATCCCCACGGTCACGGCGTTCTTGGTATACTCACGGTCAGTACGATTTGAAGACGTAGTCGAATATGAATACGACAAGTTCCCCCTCACATTCTTCTTAATATCATAGGTAAACCCGGCGCTTACCCCTTTGAGCTTGTCGGTGATACCCAGCGACGCATATTCACCTTCGCCGATAAACCCGGAGAAGTTCAACGCCAGGCGCGGGAACAACTGGCGCGTTACGTTACTGGAAACCTGCCAATAATTGAACAGGTCTTGCGTCGATGAATTCGTATAATACTGCTTAGTAAAAGCGATGCTGCCGCGCGTAGTCTCGGTAAATTCATTGGTCAACGCCGCATATAATAACGGTTTGGTATAATTCCTGCCGTTGTAGGCGTCTATAAACTCAATCCCGGTCCTGCCGTCAAAATAAAGCTGTTTGGTAAAATACTGCCTGAGCGCCGTGGAAAGCGTATTCGTATAAGCGCTTTCCCCGGGGTCGAAAGTCCGTTGAGAAAAATCATAAGACAGAGAGCCGATCGTTTGAGAACTAAAAGCGTAATCGCCCCCTAAACCAAAGCTGTTCAAATAAGAATCGCTCAGGTCATCGCGTGAATACTTATACGCTTCATTGCCGTAACGAGCCGATAAGGTGAGCTGTTTTTTCACTTCTTTACTGAACGCGGCGTTAAATTTATTTTTAAGATAGCTGTAGCGCCCTGTTGTCCTGCCGAATTCATCCTCAAAGCTGCGAGGCTCATCCGCGTGCGTAAAGGTATCGCTCAGCGACAAATGCGCGTATTTTGAAAGATCATTCAGGAAATTGACGCTAAAATCTTCTGAAGTGTTGTTAAAAGAGTCATATTCTTTAAAGAATTGCTGAATAACATGTCCGCTCAATTCAAGAGAACGCGTGCGGTCTTCCAGCTTAGTTTTCAATCCCACGGAAACATTAGTAATAAAATCATCTTTGGGGTCATCCTTAACATAGGTTATATTATCATCGTAGGATTCGCTGACTGACCCTGTTACCTCTACATCGGCGTCCCCGGCCTTAAAGGCGTACGCAGGTTGAAGCGTCATTAAACCCGCGCACCATAAAACGATCACAATAACCGATAGAGTACGAACAAAACCTTTCATACTTGCTCCCTTTCATTTCATGCCCGCCTGCCCCGTTAGAAACGTTGTTTCTAATAGGAGCTACTCACTTGTCTCTACGCGGACAATACCCTACGTGTCATGCCCGAATGCTTTAATCGGGCATCTAAACTATCCCCACTGTCATCCTGAGTCTCTTGCGTATCTGTCTGGAAGGATCTATCGAATTTCAGGTCCTTCGTTAATAGCCTGCGTCTTAGCCTCAGAATGACACGCACAATCACGTTATTGATCCCCGCTTAAAGCATGCGGGGATGACAATTGTGGCACATGCGGGAATAACACCCCCCCCAATGACACTTGGATCTATTTTTCATTCTGAGACATCATCGCGTACAAATGGCTTTTAAGTATCCGATGATGCCCACCCGGCGTCTTTAAAGTCTTGAGCTTCCCGGAATATATGAACTTTTTTAAAGTCGAAAGGCTCACATGAATGACTTGCGCCGCTTCAACAGGTGTTAAAAAGACATCCTTGCTTTTTTGGTTAGTCAAACGATCCATTATATTTTTAGGGGCAATTTCGGGATTTTGCTGCGAAATAAAACGCTTAAAATCGTGTAAAACCGTATAAAAGTTAAGTATGAATCATATTTGGCTTTTTGTCAAATTTTATTTTAACTTAACCCCTGTGTTTTAAAGGAGTTTAAGGTGAAAGGAGAGTCTTATTTTTTTAGATGCCCGCTTTCGCGGGCATGACAATAGGGAGAGCGTCATTCCCGCCGCAGCTTTCCGATCACGCGCACGGCATCAACCCCGTCTTTTCCGTACTCAGCGCCGATGGATAGGGCAAATGTTTTAGTGACCGCGGCCCCTCCTACAATAAAGGAGGATTTGACCCCCGCTTTTTTAGCCAGGGCAATGACTTCCTTCATATTAACCATAGTCGTAGTCATCAAAGCCGAAAGCCCCACAACATCCGGCTTATGCCGTTTAATGGCAGCGATTATGGTTTTCGCGGAAACATCTTTTCCCAGGTCTATAACGTTAAAACCGTGGTTTTTTAGCATCAGGCTGACAATATTCTTACCTATATCATGGATATCGCCTTCAACAGTCGCTAACACGACCACAGCTTTCCTGACCTTGTCGGCTTTGGCAGTTTTAAGATACGGCGCTAAATGCGCGAATGCTTTTTGCGATGTTTCAGCGCTGGCGATAAGCTGGGGCAGAAAATATTCTTTTTTATCGAACAAATCGCCCACCTCAGTGATAGCCGGGATCACCACCTCATTCATAAGCTTTACCGCCGGCTCGCCCGCTTTTATCGCCCTGCTCATATAGAAATCGATCTGGTCTTTATTACCTTCCAGGATCGCCTGGCTGATACGCTGAATATCGGTAAGGTCCTTCTTATCTCCCGGTCCTCGCCGCGGCGATGAAGGCTTGGCGTAATGCGCGATAAACTCAGATGCGCCCTTATCCTTGCGCGTCAACACTCCCACGGCACGGTTGACATTCATGACTTCCTCGTTGGAGGGGTTCAAGATCGCCATGCTCAAGCCTTTTGCCCGCGCCAGTGCCAAATAAGCGGCGTTTATCCACTGGCGAGCGGGCATCCCGAAAGAAATATTCGACAGGCCCACAACGCTGTTACATTTGAAAACCCTGCTGCACCAATCGATCACCTCTAAACTCACTAAAGCCGCCTGCGAATGCGAAGAAATACTCATTGCCAGCGCGTCAACCACAATATCATCCTTGGTAAACCCGAATTTTTGCGCTTGCTTAAAGATATCCGCGATTATTTTCTTACGGTCTCCCGCGGCCAAAGGCACTTCTTTGCCGGTTATCGGCAAAAGAATGAACATCGCTCCATATTGAGCGGCTAATGACAAAAGTTTTTCAACCTTCTGCTTTTCCCCGGAAATGGAATTTAAAAGCGCCCTGCCGGGATAAAAGCGCAGCGCCGCTTCGATGGTATTGATATTCGATGAGTCTATGACCAGAGGAGCATCTGAGATCGTCGCGTGCAGCTCAATGATCGCTTTAATAGTTTTATCTTCATCAATACCGGCGACACCGATATTTATATCCAGAGCCTGCGCCCCGTTATTAACCTGGTCTTTGATCATCTCCCGGACGATGGACAGCTTCGATCTCAACAGCTCTTCCTGCAGGTTCTTTTTCCCCGTAGGATTGATCCGCTCCCCGATAATAACGGGAGAAGTATCCTTACCGATAAAAACCGCCTTACGGGCGCTCGCCAGCGCGCTTACGCCGCGGCAGGCGGGAGCAAGCGGTTTTTTCCCTCTGACAGCTTCGCTTAACGCCTTAATATGTTCGGGTGTCGTCCCGCAGCAGCCGCCTAACAACGCGGCCCCCGAATTAAGAAGATCTTTTCCAAAAGAAGCGAATGTCCGCGCGTCCATATCGAATACCGTCCTGCCCGCGACAAGACGCGGCATCCCGGCATTGGGTTTGGCGGCAAGCGGCACTTTAGCGTAAGGCTTCATGGCAGCTATCTGCCTGGCCATATCTTCAGGGCCCGTTGAACAGTTACACCCTACCGCGTCAGCACCCAGCGACTGAAGAATCACCAGCGCCGCCAGCGGGTCAGTACCGTTTAAGGTGCGGCCGCTGTTCTCATAGGTCATGGTCACCATCACGAATTTATCAGTGCACTCTTTAACGGCGATGAGGGCGGCGCGCGCTTCCTGAATATCCATCATCGTTTCAATGACAAAAAGGTCCACCCCCGCCTCAAGCAAACCCTTCACCTGCTCTTTATATATCTGAATTGCCTCCTCGAATCCAAGCGGCCCAAAAGGGTCGATAAAACTCCCCGTCGGCCCGATATCTCCGGCGACCAGGACTTTATCGCCGACAGCCTTTCGGGCTAAAACAGTAAGGCCTTTATTGACTTTTCTTACCTGCGGGGAAGCGTACTGGCTTAATTTAATCCGGTTGCCGCCAAACGTGCAGGTATAGACAACGTGAGCGCCTGAGCGCGCGTAATCGCCATGCACCGCTTGCAGGACCTTAGGGTTATCCAGGCACCAAAGTTCAGGAGATTCACCCGACGGCATGCCGTATTTCTGCAGCTGCGTGCCGGTAGCACCGTCGAGGATCAAAGATTTCTTCTTTAAAAGCCCCAGGATGTACTCCTTACTCTTCATAAGTTAACCCTTTCTTATTCCCGCGATAGCAGTGACTGATTTTTCCGGAATGAGCACATACGCCTTAGTTAAGGTTATACCCAGGCGTTTCAGATCCAGGAGTGAGAACATTTTTTTCTGGTTTTGCAGCAAGAAATCACCGTAGCCGGCGGAAAAACGGTTTTTCGTCAAACTCAAACTTTCCCTGCGTAACTGCCGGTTAAAATAATCCATGATCCAGCCCAAAGCGCTGTCAACCATTTCGCTGGCAACAGCGTCGAAAACAACGCCGCGGGTCAAATTGTCCGCCTTTGACTCCTGCTCGATCATCTGAATGATCTCTTTACCGGCAGTCGCCCCCATAAGCAGGATCTCACCGCAGCCGTTTAAAAACAAAGACAACTGGCGGCTCTGGAATATTGTCCCGTCAGCAAGGCGGACCAAACCATCATCTTCCAGCTGAACAGATACCCTGCGCGCGGCGCCCTGCACCGCGATAAAAGACGCGGCTTCTTCGATAAAACGCTCGGTCTGTATTTTTTGTTCGGCTTTCAAGCGCGTTTTAGCGCTTTGATACCCTAAACGCGACAAGATCCCGTCTTTGGGGAGGCGTATCGTTATGGGTGAAAAATATTCGATATTTGCGCGCTTCATTTTTTTTGTTTGCTGTATTCACAGCCGCAATAATGCTGGCAATACAACGAATGCTTCCTGGCAAAATCCATTGACTGCTTAAACCCGTCATTTTTCTTAAAATCGTATTCGATGAAGGATCCAGGGCTTATTAAATGCCCTATTTCGTTAATTACGACGGCATTTTTGTGCGGGCTTACCGTCAGTGTCGTGGTAAAGTAATTGCCTCCCATTTCTACGGCTTTCTTACAGGTTACCTGCAAGCGCATTTTAAAACACGCCACACAGCGGGTGGCGCCTTCCGGCTCATTCTCCAACCCTCTTACTTCCTCACGCCAGGCTGACGAATCATACTCTCCGGCGATCAAATCACAGGCAAGCCTCCCGGCGACGTCATAGGCGACATCGAGCCTACGCGTATATTCCTCCAGCGAATCTATATTGGGATTGTAGAAAAAACCGACGGGGTTAAAGCCGTCTTCCCGAAGTTTGACTATCGGATAACTCGCGCATACACCGCAACAGATATGAAGAAGGATGTTTTTCATAATAACATTATAGTAAAATTCCTGTCCTAAGTAAATTCAATTATTAACCTTAAAAGCCCATAGTCATCCCGTCATAAGCGGCAACGACTTCTACACCCGACCTTTGGGTTAATTCAGTCACCAGATCATGCGGCCTTGCCTTAAGCATACTCATCCCGAAATGCGTCAATACCGCGCGGCCGGGCTTAAGATCCTCTATCAAAGTTTCCACGTCAGCCATAGACAAATGATCGATACCCGCCCGGGGCTCCGCCAAAACGACCCCGATGATCAAAATATCCGCTTTATAAAAATCGCCTAATTCCTTAAAATATTTCGTATCGGTCAATAATCCCACAGAAACCCCGTTCATCACAAAGCGCAAGCCGTATGTTTCAACCGGGTGGATGTGTTTCATTGATGTCGCAAACGAAAACGCTCCCGCCGAATATGACTGGTTCTCTTTCAAAACGCGTATTTCTTCGGGGAAATGGCGCAAATAGTTAAATATCACCGGGTCGCTGTCGAGTGAATCGGCAGGAGCGAACACGAGCCCCCGCTTTTTAAATCCTCCCTGCGTCATCGCCTCGATCATTACGTTGATATCGCCTGAATGGTCCAGATGCTTATGGGTCAGGATGAGTGCGTCCAAGCTCAACGGGTCCAGCTTAGGCTTGCTCGCGGAACACCGTACCAGGCTCCCCGGCCCGGGATCGATCAAAATATTGGTGTCCTTATACGATACCCATATCCCGCCTGAAGCCCGCAGCTGCTTTATCATCACAAACCGGGCGCCCGCCGTACCGAGGAATTTTATGAAATCCCGTTTTTCTACCAGATCACTTTTTTTCTTTAACATTGCCTAACCATATCCGCGTTAATTCCTTATTTATCGAATCCATTTGGGTGTACGACAAATCTGATTTTACCGGGTCAAGCCGGCCGGCAGCCGGCCGCTGTTTCTTCGGAGTGTTCAAGAATTCATCCACGCCCAAAGGCCGGGCTCCGGCGGCGCGGATACAGAACCTTATTTCCCGGTCATCAGAAACAACAACAATAACCTTTGGGTTCCCTGAGGTAGAAACGATACGCTTTATCCGCTCATCGGCGCTTTCTTCACGAGAAAAAATAACGCTTATCCAAGGATCGGTTAAAACAGAATTATATGAATCGGGGAAACCGTCAAAAACTACCGTAACACCGTTCTTTGGGCTGCCGCAGAGATGATAAAACTTGATCACCTCAAGAAGAGCGGTTTTCACGTCTTTTATCTTCTTCGGGGGGACGAAACCGGCATGTTTAATGACGTTATACCCGTCGATCACGTACTGCAAGGACATACACCAGCCCTCCTAGGCTTGCGTACACAATAATAAAAGAAAAGCTTACCAGCGACATCGCGAACGCCGAATATTTACTCACGCCTGCCTGGGCAAAAAAGTATATGGTAGCGGCATCGCGTATCCCCAAACCTCCGATTGAAACGGGCAAAAGCGTGATCGCCCCAATAACGGGAAGAAAAACAAAGAAGTAAAGGATATTGATCTTTATCCCCAGGGACAAAGCGGTAAGGTAAAAAGTCAGCGGAGATATGGTCTGAATGAGTATGGAGATCGCGATATTTATAATAATGGTCTTCTTATGCCTGCGGAAATAATGGATCTCTTTATGCGTTTCTTTCAGAAGTTCTTTTAATTTACCCAGCATTGCGGCTATACGGGAAACAGCATTGCCAGGGCGAGTGAGATCCGGCCCCGGGCGGACCGCGGATAAAAGCGAATTTGTTCTTGTATATATATAATTATTGAACATCACCAGCAAAACACTCACCAGGATCGCCGTTAATACCCCCACCGCGGCAAGGATAGCGCTGTTTTGCATGAACTTCCATCCCAAAAACAACGCCGCCAATGCTAAAACCACCAAACCGATGAAACCGCTGAGCCGGTCAAGGATCACGGTAGCAACTACTTCGCTGGGTTTCTTGGTATGTACCGCTAAATCGACACTGCGCACAAAATCGCCCCCGATCGATGTCGGCAGGAAGAGGCTGAAGAATATTCCGCCGCAATACGCGACAAAGGCCCTCCAGGCAGGCACATTAATACCCGAGGCCTTTAAAAGCATGTTCCAGCGGTAAAAGCATAACAGGTAATTAAGCGAAAAAATACCGAACGCCCAAAGCAGCATCGGGACATCAACATTACGCAAAATGTCGATGAGGCTCTTTTTATCTACCTGTTTAAACAAAAAAATCAGCAAAACAAGGCTTATGCTGATCCGAAAAAGCACCGACAGGAACTTTTTAAAGATTTTCATAGAATGCGCTACCCCCCTTAAACAAGGGCGTTACGTTAGATCTTTTCCGGTAAGCATTTTATACGCTTCCAGGTATTTAAGGCTGGTCTTTTCAATAATGTCCGCTGGCAGCCGGGGTGCCGGAGGGGTCTTATCCCAGGACAAATTTTCCAGGTAATCCCTGACAAACTGCTTGTCAAAACTAGGCTGAGCAGCGCCGGCAGCGTACAACTGCTTCGGCCAGAAGCGTGACGAATCAGGGGTGAGTACTTCATCAATCAGAATGATCTGTCCGTTATCAAGCCCGAATTCAAATTTCGTATCGGCGATAATAATGCCCTTGGTGAGAGCGTAATCGCGGGCTTTTTCGTAGATCGCGATACTGAGGCCCTTTAACGCGTCAGCGGCCTTCTTTCCGATCAGCTTCTCGACGTAGGCCTGGTCGACATTGATATCATGGCCGACATCTTCTTTAGTGGAAGGCGTAAAAATAACTTCCGGCAATTGCGATGATTCTTTAAGGCCCGCGGCTAATTTGATGCCGCAGACCGACTGTTTCTGCTTATACTCTTTCCAACCCGAGCCGGAAAGATACCCCCGCACAACGCACTCAACCGGGAACGGCTTGGTCTTACGCACCAGCATCGAACGGCCCAGGAGCTCAAGCTTAAACTGCTGTAATTCTTTCGGGTAAGCACCGACATCTGAAGAAATAAGATGCGTCGCAACGTTGTTTTTGAGAAGGTCAAACCAAAACAGGGATAGACTGGTCAAAACCTGGCCCTTATGAGGAATACCGCAGGATAAAACCACATCAAAACAAGAGATCCTGTCCGTGGCAACGATCAATAACTTGTCACCCAGGTCATAAACATCCCTTACTTTTCCTTTTCGAAAAAGCTTAATCCCTTTAAAATCCGTAGAGAGCACGATATTATTATCCATTTTCATCCTTGTTATATTTACAGTCCATTCTTTTAGATGCCCGCTTTCGCGGGCATGACATGTAATGCTGTTCTTATCGTTCCTAACCAACTGCCGTCAAATTATCGAACATGTAATGCTGTTCTTATCGTTCCCAACCAGCTGCCGTCAAATTATCGAACATGTAATAATGTTCTTATCGGCCCCAACTAACCACTGTCAGATTATCGGACATGACATGTAACACTATTCTTATCACTCCAACTGATTACCAGTAGACACGCGGGCATCTCAATAATCACAACTTCACGCATCAGTCATTCCCGTAAATGCAACAATAGTCATTCCCGCATGCTTTAAGCGGGAATCTATTTAACCAGTTCGTCATATAAATCATTCCATTCAGGATTTGCTTTCTCAATCAACTCTACTTTCCATTGCCTATTCCATTTCTTTAACATCTTTTCTCTTGTCGTTGCGCTTATTATATCGTTTACCGATTCATAATAAACCAATCGATGAACTTTATATTTCTTCGTAAAACCTTCTACAAAATCATTTTTGTGCTCATATACCCTGCGAATAAGATCGTTTGAGACTCCAACATACAACACACCATTTTTCTTATGCGCCAGGATATAAATATAGTATATCCGTTGCGTCATCTTTTTAGATGCCCGCTTTCGCGGGCATGACATGTAATGCTGTTCTTATCGTTCCTAACCAACTACCGTCAAACTATCGAACATGTAATAATGTTCTTATCGGCCCTAACTAACCACTGTCAGATTATCGGACATGTAAAAGTGAATAAGACCGGGTTTTAATACCTACTTCTCGCTCAGGCGCTCACTCAAGGATTCAAACTCGAGCCATAATTCTTGCGGCAGGTCTTTTTTGAACTGGTCAAAAAATTCTTTTACCCTCTTTAACTCTTCACGCCAATCTTTTTTATCCACGACCAAAAGTTTTTCCAGCGCGCCCGCAGCTAAATTCAATCCCGTCATATCGATATCATGCGCTTTCGGGACATAACCGATCGGCGTCTTCTCTGCCTCGACCTTATTATTACAACGGTCCAGGATCCATTCTAAGACACGCAGGTTCTCAGTATAGCCGGGCCAAAGGAATTTTCCGTTTTCATCCATCCGGAACCAGTTCACATTGAAGATCTTGGGCGGCTTCGCCATTTTCGTGCCCATTTTAAGCCAATGGCTGAAATAATCAGCCATATTATACCCGCAAAACGGAAGCATTGCCATCGGGTCCCGGCGCACTTCGCCTAATTTCCCCATCTGCGCGGCAGTCCGTTCAGAAGCCATGGTCGAGCCCACAAACACTCCATGCTGCCAATTAAACGATTCATATACCAACGGCGCAAGGAACTGCCTGCGGCCGCCGAAAACGATCGCTGAAATAGGGACGCCGTGATGCTGGTCCACCCTGAATGAAATAGACGGGCATTGCGTTATCGGCGTAGTGAAACGGCTGTTCGCGTGGGCCGCCGGAACAGGCTTTCCGTCGCTATCTTTCATGCCCGGCTTCCAGGGCCTGCCCTGCCAATCAATGCCGCTGGCAGGAGCCGCTTCATCAGAACCCTCCCACCAAACTGTCCCATCGGGCTTTAATAAAACATTCGTGTAAATAGTGTTTTTCTTGATCGCGGCTACCATATTCGGGTTGCTTTTCGAATTCGTTCCCGGGGCAACACCGAAAAACCCCATTTCAGGGTTGATCGCCCACAAAGAACCGTCGGAATCGATCCGCATCCACGCGATATCATCCCCCACCGTCCAGATCCTGTAGCCTTTTCTCTTCAACCCCTGGGGAGGGATAAGCATCGCCAGGTTAGTCTTTCCGCAGGCGCTGGGAAAAGCCGCCGCGATATATTCCACATGGCCGTTAGGCTCTTCAATGCCCATGATCAGCATATGCTCGGCGAACCAGGCTTCTTTTTCACCCATATAACTGGCTAACCGAAGCGCTAAGCACTTTTTCCCTAAAAGGACATTACCGCCGTAGCCTGAGCCCACGCTCCAGATCGTATTGTCTTCAGGGAAATGCAGGATAAGCCTTTTATTGATATCAAGGTCGGCGATCGAATGAAGGCAGCGGGTAAACTCGGTAGTTTTATCCAACTGTTTGAGCACGCTGTCTCCCGCCCTGGTCATGATCAACATATTCAAAACCACATACCGGGAATCAGTCAACTCAACGCCGATCTTACTGAACGCAGAGCCGACCGGCCCCATGGAAAAAGGAATAACATACATAGTCCTTCCTTTCATGGAACCTTTGAATATCGCTTTGGCCTTTCGATAAGCCGCCTGCGGCGGCATCCAGTTATTGTTAGGTCCGGCAGTCTCTTTTTCTTTGGTGCAAATATAGGTCAAGTGTTCCGTGCGCGCGACGTCGTTGGGGTTCGTGCGGTGCAGGAAACACCCGGGAAGCTTGTCCTGGTTCAGCGGGATAAGCTCACCTGCGGTAACCGCCTCTTTTTCCAGTTGGGCTTTCTGCTTATCTGAACCATCTATCCAAACAATGTTATCCGGCTGGCACATACGCGCCATCTTCAAGACCCAGTCCTTTAATTTTTTATTGTGCGAGACGATCTTTTTCATAGGTTTAACAAATATCCATGCGCGGAATGCGCAGCCACCGCAGCTTCGCCGCAGGCGTTAACCACCTGGTATAAGCTTTTTTTCCGGCAGTCACCGCACGCAAAGACACCTTTTCTATTAGTTTTCAATTCATCATCGGTTACAACAAACCCCAGTTTGTCCTTCGCGATGAAATCATGAACATATCCCGTATTAGGCTCAATGCCTATAAATATAAAAACCCCGCTGCACGCAAGCTCGCTTAACCGGGCGGTTTTATTATTATAGACCTGCACCGACTCGATCCTGCCCTCGCCGCGTATTTCCTGTATGGTGGAATCCAAAACAAAATTTATTTTTTCGTTCTGCCTGGCTTTTTCAAGCAGGATCTCAGACGCGCGGAATTCCTGGCGGCGATGAATAACAGTGACCTTTTTCGCGTAGGTGCTCAAGAACAACGCTTCCTCGACCGCCCGGTCGCCGCCGCCGACAACCACGATATCCTTATTCTTGAACATCGGCCCGTCGCAGGTCCCGCAATAAGAAACGCCCCTGCCGGTTAATCTTGTTTCTCCTTCAACGCCAAGCGGCTTAGAACAGGCGCCGCTGGCGATAATAAGGCTTTTAGCTTCATAGACGGCTTCCTGCGTTTTAACCGTATATACCGGCACAGCTTCATCCCTCAAGGTAGAGAGTTCCACCACCTCATCAGAAACAATCTCAACTCCCAGCTCATCCACCTGTTTTTTAAAACGGCCGATCAATTCCTGGGTATCAATACCTCCGGGGAACCCGGGATAATTCTCAATGGTCGAAGACAAAATGATCTGGCCTCCGGGTGAAAGCTTCTCCACGACCATGGTATTGATCCTGTATCTGCCGGCGTAAAGCGCGGCAGTCAAACCCGCCGGGCCCGCGCCGATGATGATCAGCTCATAAACATTTTTAGTCATTTTTGATTCTTAATGAATTGCCGCAAGGAGCGGTCATAGGTACGTTCAATATCCGCAGGAAAGAAACACGCGGGGAGTTCGTTATTCTCCCGATGATACCTCACGCATTCGCAACAGACGCCCGTCCGCGCGCAGGGATCATAACTGCAATTACAATTTTCCAGGTTCTGTTCTTGATTTGGGCAGTTTTTCATTTCCTTTTTTCGCGGCGGATGTTCTTAATTTCCTTCTTAAGGTCATCTTATCCAATAAAGTGGCGTAATCGATGATCAGCTTACCGTTCAAATGGTCAATCTCATGCTGAAAGACACATGCCGGAAAATCCTCGGCATCGATCTTGACCGGCTTGGCGCAATCATCGAGCGCGCAAACCGTGATCTTCTTCGCGCGCTTCACCTTGATGCTTACCCCCGGCACACTGAGGCAGCCTTCTTCCATGGACTGCCTGCCCTGGCGCTTAGTGATCTTAGGATTCACTAATTTGTATAAACAGGAACCGGTATCGACGACGATCAAAGACTCGCTCACCCCTACCTGCGGCGCGGCAAGCCCGATCCCCTTGGAATCGTACATCTGGCGGGCCATTTTGCTCAAAAGCTCCCGATGGTAAGCCGTGACCTCTTTAACAGCCTTCGCCTTTTTCCTGAGGACAGGGTCCCCGACGACCCTAATTTCTAACCCGGTTTCTTTCATCGACATTGACTATCTTCGCTTTGACGTCTTTAGCCTCTTTTTCATCGGCTAAGAAATACGTCACAATAATGACCTCATCTCCGACACAGCCCCCGCGGGCGGTCGCGCCATTGAGGCAGATAACCCCTGAATTCTCTTTCCCTTCAATAGCATACGTTTCAAGCCGGATGCCGTTATTGAGATTAAAAACTTCGACTTTCTCACCCGGGATTATATCGGCTTTTTTCATCAGTGCCGCGTCGATGGTAATGCTTCCCTCATAATAAAGGTTGGCTTCAGTGACGCGCACCCGGTGTAATTTTGATTTTAAAACTGTCCTCATCATAGTACTTTCTCCCGCATTAATTTCCTACAGCTTTGATTATTTCTTCCGCGAACTGCCGCGCCGCGAAAGGCCCGGCAGCGGTAATAATATTACCGTCTATCTCAACGTTTTTCTTGGTATAGATCGCTCCGTTATACGAGATCTGGCCCGCCTCAGTCGCCCATACTGTCGCGCGCTTGCCCTTCAGGAGCCCGGCTTTCGCTAAAATGACCGGAGCGATACAGATAGCCGCGACGATCTTATGGGCGTTTACGGCATCAAAAGCGATCTTATGAGAGATAGGGTCGTCCCAATATTGCGTCGCCCCCTGCCCTCCGACAAAGACGAGCGCGTCAAGGCCGCTCACCGCGATGTCCTGGACTAAAATATCAGGCTTGACCTCCGCGCCCAGCACGCCTTTGGATACCTCAAAAGAAGTGCTTGCCACTAACACCTGAATACCGTTTTTCTCAAAGATCCTCTTAGGCTCAAGCAACTCCTCGTCGCGGAAATCATTCTCTCCGATGACCATAATGATCTTTTTCATATGCGCGCTCCCGCCGTATTATTTTGTTTATTTGGCCAAACGAAACGACTGTCGGGCGATCATTAATTCTTCATTCGTGGGTACCACTAAAACTTTTGTTTTTCTTTTTAAGAACGCGTCGAGCGACCTGCTGAGCTTCTCTTTAACTCTCGCTTTATTTTCACCGATACCGCCGGTCAAAACCACCGCGTCACAACCGTCCATGACCGCCATATAAGCACCGACATACTTCTTCAAACGGTACATGAACATTTCGATCGCCAAAGCAGCCCGTTTATTGCCCTTCTTGATCTCATCTTCCAGGACCCGCATATCATTACTCAAACCGGACACGCCTTTAAGCCCGCTTTCTTTATTAAGCATCGTATCCATCTGTTGCACGCTCAGACCTTCCCGCGCCATAATATACGTAATAACAGCCGGGTCAATGTCCCCGCAGCGGGTCCCCATAAGCAAGCCTTCCAAAGGAGTAAACCCCATACTGGTATCGCATGACTTGCCCTTGTTAACGGCGGCAATGCTGCATCCGTTGCCTAAGTGGCAGGTTATGATCTTGAGCCTGCTGAAAGGTTTTTTTAAAAGGCGCGCCGCCTCATGCGCGACATACTCGTGGCTTGTGCCGTGAAAGCCGTATTTTCGTATACCGTACTTAGTGTAATATGAATACGGCAGGCCGTACATAAAGGCGTAATCGGGCAAGGTTTGATGGAACGCCGTATCAAACACCGCGACCTGCTTAATGCCCGCGAGCAGCTTCTTACACGCCAGGATACCCGCTAAATTCGCGGGATTATGCAAAGGAGCCAGGCGGCAGCACTCTTCTATTTTCTCGATGACTTTCGCGTCGATAAAAACCGGTTTTTTGAATTTCTCTCCCCCGTGGACCACGCGATGGCCGATCAAGTCGATATGATTGATCTCAGCTAAGATCTTCTTTAAACCCGCCTGATGGTCCTGGATCTGTGAACCTTTTTCACCGATATGTTCGATCAAACCTTTTGAAACAAGCTTCTCCTGAGGCATCTCGAAAAGCTTATATTTGATGGATGAACTTCCGCTGTTAATAACTAAGACTCTCATGGTTTCTCATTATGTAATTAAAAAAACGGTTAATAATTTTATACGATTATTGCGCCCGAATAGCGGTCGCCGCTACGCAATCGACCACATCTTCGACTGAACAACCGCGGGACAGGTCGCTGCAAGGCTTCTTCAATCCCAGGAACAACGGCCCGATAGCCCGCGCCCCCGACAAACGCTCAACTAATTTATAACTGATATTGCCTGCTTCAAGGTTCGGGAAGATCAAAATGTTGGCCCTTCCCCCTAATACGCTGCTCGGCGATTTTATTTTCGCAACTTCAGGGACTATCGCCGAATCAACCTGGAGTTCTCCGTCAACCAATAGATCAGGCGCCATCAACCTGACTGCTTTGAGGGCTTCGGTTATTTTATCAAGCGACTTGCTTTCCGCCGACCCCTTGGTCGAATAACTCAAGAAACCGATGCGGGGAGTAAAATCCAGGACTTTCTTAACCAGCTCAGCCGCCGCCACCGCCATGCACGATAACTGGCGGGCGTTGGGCTCGGGGATAACTCCGCAATCGGCAAAAATAAACGTCCCGTTTTCACCGAACGGGCACTGAGGGACATCCATGATAAAACAGCTCGACGCCACATTCATGCGTTCATCCATACCGATACAATGGATCACCGCGCGCGCGATATCGGCGGTCGTATGACATGCCCCGCCGACAAACCCGTCGACTTTACCTTCCCGGGTGAGCATAGCGGCATAATAGATCGGGTCTTCGAACAATTTACGCACTGTCCCCATATCGACGCCCTTTGCCTGGCGCATTAAAAAGAATTCATTGATATAGCGTTCGTTCTCTTTCGGGTCGATCGAATCTTTTGTCAACAAGACTACTTTCGCGAACCCTTCCTTTTCCACCCTCAAGGCGGCTTCAACTACCCGTTTATCATTATATTCGGGCAACGCGATGGTTTTAATATTAAGACGGGCTTTTTCATGCAATTTCCTGACGATATCCATTTTACATACTCCTTATTATGCTTTTTAAATCCACGTGTTTTTTTACAAGCCCGATAACGGTATTGATCTTCGTCGTGTCGCGGGGCCGAAGCTTAATGGTCAGATCGTGGATATCCGAGACCACAGAATACGTATCTTCCTTCGCGAGTATGACCGGGATACGCGAATCAGCCAAAAGGTTGCGGATCGATTTCGGAGGCACTATGCCGCCGGTCAAAACCATTCCTGAAACCAAAAGCCTGCGTTTATCTTTACTGCTGAAACATCCCAGCGCCGTCAAGATCATATCCTCCCGGTCACCCGGCGTGATCAAAAGGCTATCTTCAACGATATATTTGATCGCGTCATGAGGCTCCATTGCCCCGACGATAACGCGCGCTACGGTATTTTCAAGGAATAAATTCCCGCATAACAGTTTATAACTGGTTTCCTCCAGGATCTGCCGGATGGTAGGATACGACAAAAGCGGCGTATAAGGGATGACCCCCAGGACCTTAACTCCTTTCCTCTTTAATCCTTTACGCGCCAGGCGGTTGATTTTATCATATTTTTCCGGGAGGACCTTATTAATGATCGCGCCTAACACCTCAACGCCTTCTTTTTCAAAAAGCGCTTTGTTCAATACGATCTCGTCTATCGGGCGGCCGATGCCTCCCGATGAAATAATAATGACCTTGGAATTCAAAAGCTTGGCAACCGTCGCGTTGGAATGATCAAAGACAGAGCCGACACCGGCATGCCCTGTGCCTTCAATGACCACCAGGTCCTTATTGACGCAGACCCGTTTAAAGGCTCTTTTGATCTGACTGGAGATAGAGCGTTGAGACGGCCGGTCGATATAACGCTCCGTAAACCCCTTCTCCACCGCGATCGGGCTCATATCTTTTAACCCGCACTGAATACCGCAGACCTCCTCAATCAATAATGAATCTTCGTCGATCTTCAGGCCGTCTTCTTCCAGGTATCTCTGTCCGATAGGTTTTATGAAAGCGACACGCTCAAATTCTTTCGCGAAATTACAAATGAGGCCAAGAGAGGCAGTAGTTTTTCCGTCGTTTTGTTTCGTGGCGGCGATAAATACGCGTTTCATCAAAATACCTGCACTTATCTAAGATACGCTTCGATTTTTTTCTTCAGGTCATTCTTGCTCAAAGCGCCGACAAACTGTTCCATGACCTGTCCTTTTTTAAAGAACATCAGTGTCGGTATCGACATAATTCCGTAATGAGTGGGGATTTCAGGGTTTGAATCGATATCAAGTTTTCCGATCTTGATCTTCTTATCGTATACGAGCGCGGCTTCTTCAATAATCGGGCCTAAGAGCTTACACGGACCGCACCAAGGAGCCCAAAAATCAACCAGGACGGGTACATCAGATTCCAATACTTCCTTTTTAAAATTACTATCGCTTAAGTTTATTATTGCCATGGCATTATACGAGTTTTAAGGGTTAATAATAAGTTGGTTTGCAGTCTCAATAAGATATCATAAATGTTCATTTATTGCAAGGGAATATTGCGCAGGGGTATTGGCTTTTAGATGCCCGATTAAAGCTACTTTAGCAAGGCGGGAATGACTTTGGAGGCACTTACCGGCAAGAGACGAGTATAGACAAGATTTCAAGAACCGGCACTTTTGCGTCCGCGGGAGAAAAATCCTCCGGTCAGAGCGTCAAGTGACGCGGTGAGCTCCTGAAGCCGTAATTCTTTCTCAAGACGCTTCTTCCTATCCTCTATCCTGAGTTCATTCAGGTCCATCTTGACCCGCCGGCGTTCAAAATACAACTTTGTCACCTGGTCTAAAACATCTTCACGCAGTTGAACCAATAAACGTGAACGAGCGTCGATCGATGTCTGATCATTGTTCCAAATGAGTTCGCCGAAATCCCAGCTCAGGGTTAAATCCCAATCCAAAAAATCCTTTCCTCTTCTTAAAACATCGTCATCCGGCTTGCTTGAAGAGCCCGATTCCCAATGCCAAAGGTTTGAGGCGTTCCTATCCCAGCCGACAGTCATTCTCGGAAGCCATGCCTTTTTAGCCGCGGCTTTTCTCCAAAGCAGGATCTTTTCAGGCTCCACCTGCGCATACCGGATAGCCGCTTCATAGAGTTCCCCGATCGGGGGATCCTCAAGTTGAGATGCCGGGGCCGGATCATCGGCAAAACCTTCGACGGTGAGGCCTTTTAAACTTATTTTCAACAATTCCCGCGGCGTCGCCGCGTATAAATTACCCGCCTTATCGCAAATTATCATATTAACATCCCTCACCGCGGGGTTTGTATATAATTCTTTCCAACGCAGCCCATTATATATGAAAATCCCCGAACCGGTCGCGGCAAAGAAATGAGTATCGCCCAATTGACAGAGGCAACGGACATCCTCATCAAGCAAGCCATATGACGGCAGGAGCTCCCACGTGAGCCAGCCATCCACGCTTTTCCAGGCGCCGCGCGTCGTTGCCAAGAAAAGGCTGTTTCGGTCAGCCGAGCTTACTTTTATATCTTTGAAGCGCCGGGAGTGCTCCTGCGGCTCATCGTTTTCATCGGGTGATTCCTCAAACTCATTTTCTTCTCCGGATTCCCCGCTTATTATAGAAAATATCTTTTGCCAGGAATATTGTTTGCTTGCTTTCTTAAACACGCTATGATCACTTACAACATACACACACCCGCCGGTAAGCGTATCAACGGCCAAAGCGCGGACAGGCTCATCCCCCAATTCTCCCTCTTCTTTTATCCAGCTTTTGCCGAGATCTTCACTGACAAAAAGCCCCCCCTTAGTCCCCACATAAAGAGTAGAATTAAAAACCGCGGAACAAACACACACATTTTCCAAATAATTCTTACCCTTGAAAATCCTTTTCCAGCTTTTTCCCCGGCCGGTACCCATATAGAGACCGTTTCCCGTTGCCGCGAAAATAATGTTTTTATTTACAGGGCTCAAAGACAGGGAATTGACCTTCGGATTCTGCCCTTTTATAAACAAAACCGGCCTCCAATTCTCACCCGCGTCAGCGCTCTTTAAAACTACTCCATGCGAGCCGGCATAAATAATACACGGGTCATCCGGGCCGATCAAAACGGAATAAAACTGCCTGTTGCCGCCGGAAATATCCTCACAATCAACTTCTTGCGCTGAAACAAGAACACACGCAAATAGCACAATTATCGCGCATAAAAACATCTGTAAGAGATCCCTCATTCCAACCTCCGTTGTTATTATTGAGCTGTATTTCAAGACCGGGTCTTATTCCCCCATCCCTGCCGCAGAAAGCGGCACACCGGCGCAATTCCGATCTGCGCCGGGTGTAAGTACAAACACGCAGCGCTGAAATTTTCATGCATTCGCTAAGGATAGTTCGGGCCGACAGCAAAGCTATAAGAGATGAGTTATGTTCATAAAGCGAACATAACTCATGCCCTCATCCCTACTCATGTCCTGCGTGAAAATTTCAGCGCTTCGCGCTTTGAAATTTTACACGCATTCGTAGGGA
>Ga0265297_10003018_pt1 | contig 31837 bp, 26 predicted proteins | sample Munlanlwell13791_FD_192502 | JGI IMG/M metagenome (GOLD analysis project Ga0265297, IMG submission 192502) | Leachate microbial communities from a municipal landfill in Southern Ontario, Canada - Leachate well 137-91 | ecosystem: Engineered > Solid waste > Landfill > Unclassified | place...
CGGTAAACCCTTTGTCAATGAATGGCCTGCATCAGAGATCTCAATACTGCCCGGCAGTTCTTTTTCTGATTTTTTTATTTGAATTTCTGTAATTTGTGAGATATTTTCGGTACTGAGTTTTTCTGTATCTATATAACCCGGCGCATAAACCCAGAGTACGGTATGGTTTTTTGCTTTAATTTTGCTTTCTATTATTTTTTTCTGCTGGTCACTGATCTTAAAAGTATTCAGAAATATGTAGACTTTGTATTTTGAGGTATCTATCTTATCAAGGTCAGTGCTGAGTATAACATCGTGAACAGTCCCACTTTTATAAAGCGCATGGCGTACCTTATCCAACAACGGGAATGAAAGCTTGTCTTTTACAAAAGAGACGTAAAAAAAACTCTTCAGATCACAAATGACGGCAACCTCGCTTACAGAGGAGCGTTCAACACCAAAATTTGCGTCTGCGATCTCTTTCATTTGCTTAATGGGACCCATAAATGCCGGTTCATTCCACCAGCCATTAGTCTCAGAGAATCCTCCGCCATGATCAAACCACCAACCTCCAACACCATGCGTAAAAATATTACAAAAATCGCGTTGGACAATTCTAATGCTTCCTTCTAGAGTTTCCGAACCCCAAAGAGTAAGATCGCGCTGAAATGGATCGCCGCGCAAAGTCGGAGAATCCATTTCACAAATGAACATTTTGTTGTGAAGTTTTATCGAATTCGCAACACTCCTAAAAAGTCCGTCGCCATCGGCTTTTCTGGCATCATCTTCATAAGAATATGGGGAACTGAAAAAATCAACATACGGGCAATCAAGCACTTTATCCATATTCAGGTGCCCGCCTGCAGTTTGAAGCGCATATGGCATATAAAAATAATACCCGTAGAACCCTCCTGCAAGCTTATTTTTTGTTTCCTCTTTGACTAACTTGCAAAAATGGATAAAATCTGAGCTTACAACATCGTGTTGGCATTCAAAATAATCTATGACATTGCGATTAACAACGGGATCAAATAAAAATCCGTCAGCCGGATTGCACCGTTCCTGCATTGTCGGAACTTCAATGTTCTCAAAATTCGCATTTTTATTATTCCAATTTTTTTGCAGCAAAGAAATATCCCCGCTATATTTTTCCCTTAACCATTTACGGAATTTTTCGGTCATCGCTTTTCCGGTATCCGGATAATGATCGAATCCCCAATAATGCCATTCTCCGTATACACCGTTCGCAACATGATATCCGATCACTCTTTTACCGCATGCGGTTTTTTCTATGTGTTGTATATAATTCTTCAATGCAAAAGTCATGTCTTTTTTCCAAACTTCTGAAGCCATTGAAGCTCGTTTTGTGGGGCCAGCGTCCTCCCATGGTCTATTAGTGTCAAAGGGGGTATTACCGAAGCCAACAAGTTCCTCGGAATTTTTTTCTACCCACCAATCCGGGACTTCAAGATGTGCCCTGATAAGGATCTTAGCATCGGGATCAACCGAAAGTATGCCTGACAATTGCGAATCAATTTTTGAAAAATCAAATACACCTTCTTTTGGCATTGCATCGCGCAAATACGAAAAAAAAGTATAGAGATGTATCCCGGCATCGCTGAAACTCTTTGTTAATCCGCGGATCCTGTCTTCTTGCGTATCCATCATACCGGGAGTCATTGCATAAATAGTTGGATCTTCGGGTTTACCGTTAATAAAAATAGCCGGGTTTCCTTTATAATTTTTGATTTCTGCTACAACAACTTTTTCTTTTTCCAAAAACCCTAGGTCATGTGACATTTAATCCCTCCAATATATTTTTTTGTAAAATTGACAAAGCAATATCAGGAACCATTAATAAATCATGCATCAAAATAATTTATTAAAGGAGTTTTATTAAACAACAAATCTCTGCAGATCTTAATATAAATCTTAATCTGAAGTGTCTATTGTTTCAAAATGAAACAATAGACATTGTTCCACGTGGAACATTTATATCTTATTGCAATATTCTTTAAGCAACTTGAGGTAAATTCTATAGTTATCAAGAGAAACCCCCGGAGGTGTTTGGTGATCCACGCTCGGGATGTAACCACCTTGTTTCATAACAGGAAATATTCTTTCAAATTCATTTCTCATATCAGATTCAGTTTTACTCATCGTCATTTTGTCATATGCGCTAAACAATCTCACTTTTGGGTATTGTTTCCTATACTCAACAATATCAACACCTGCCTGAGCTTCTAAAGGAAGGAACCCATCAACACCAACTTCCATAAACCAAGGTATTAATTTGTCTATCTTGCCATCCGTATCTATAAAAGGAATAGTACCTTTTTCTTTTAGCACAGGAACTATTTGTTTGTAATATGGCGCCAAAAACTCATCAAACAATGGTTTTGATATCATTGGTCCATTATTATATGATAGGTCCTCTGCAAAACTCATAAAATCAGGAACACATATTTCACAGAATTCTTTATAAACCCTGAGCTGGAAATCTAATAGATCTTGATTCATTCTGTGCATAACTTCTGCTGAATCAAAAAAGGCATAAAGGTGCTTTTCTATACCGAAAAGTGTGCGTGGAAACCAGAAAAACCCCTCGAGAGTTATCCAAATGACAGCATTACCACGCTTTTGTTCTTCTGCCCAAGCGCTTACCATTTTTTTGTCAAAAGCAACCTGTGGATAAAGATGTGATTTAATTCTTTCATATGTTTCCATATCAGATTCTTTGCCCCATTCGGCTTTCACAAAATCCGGACTTAATGTGCCTATCCAGCATTGTTTATAAGGATCCAACCCAAAATATTTTTCTCTTATCTCTTCAGGATCATTAAGATCCTTAGGAAAACCTTCGTTTTTCCATCTATCTATAGTTTTATCCCACCAAGCAAATAATTCTACCATTGGGACCCTGTCAACCTTCTTAAATTCCATTACATTATGAAACCGCTCTCTGTTTGTCATTAAACCTCTCCTTTTATTATTGTTCCACGTGGAACATCGCTCACATTTCCACTTTCGTGCGGAACGCCTCATATCTGAATACCTATTCGGCTTGACTGCGTTTTTGTCTAGCCTGAGCTTCAGACAAAAGCCGCCACATCCGCTGAAAGGGAAATGTTCACTTTCCGTCAGATACAAATACCACAAAAAAACCGCAATACGTTGCACGTTCTTCGTCGCAAAAAGCATCGGCGTAATACAGTGTCAACAAGGTAACAAGTTGACAAGGTAAAAATAAGAACATATTCCAGATGCCAGTTACCAGATACCAAATAAAAAACGTTACTAAGTTTCTAAGTTGCTGTGTTGCTACGGTAAAACTTTTTTTTGCCATAAACCCAGTAACTTAGTAATATTGTAACTTAGCAACCTGTTTTTTTGGATCCGGCATCTGTTTTAAATTTTTAATTTTATGCCGAAGGCATCCCTTCGGGACATTTTTAATTTGAAATTGTATTTAAATGGGATAACATGCAAATTTAGGCAAAAAAATACCACATAATATGGGATATACCATATAAATTAAAAATAAAATATATGATTTTTTGGGAATATAAAATCTATATTTTAGGTTATTTCGGTAATTTAAAGGTTGTCTTAAATGCTCCCACAACTTTTATCTGATTGTTTCCGTTGACAATGAGTCCTTGTCGATTTTCCGGTATAGACCCTTCAACTAAAAGCTTGTCTCCATTTTTAATCCAAGCAATTTCAATAAATTCTGCCTTTTCGGGATTTAACGAAGGAATAGGAACTTTTCCTTTTGCAAAATTAAGATTTCCAATACGCGGCTCGATCAAAACTTTTGAATAACCGGGCGTAAGCGGTTTCACGCCGAGAATTTCTGCAAAAAATTCAAAAGCAGGTGCGCATGACCATGCATGACAATCGCTTCTCATAACAGATTCTGCTTCACCCCAAGTTGTAAGCCCAAGATCCATCATTTTTTCCCACGGGCCGAACATCCTGAAAACCCTGTCATATTCACCGGCTAAAGACAAAGCCCTGAAAACATAAAACATTCCAAAATATCCTGCCCTATCAAGCCCTTCAAAATTTTCTAATCGTTGCGCTATCCTTTTTGCTTGTTGAGGTGTTGCAACTCTGCTTAAGATCGCCCATGCATTTGTAAGCTGGCTAAAATCAGGATAAAGAGGGGAATCTTTAAAAAGCCCTTCTTTTTCGTCCCAGAATTCATCCTGACAAAGTTTTGAAAACTTAATTGCAAGATTACGGAATGAATTTGCCTGATATCCCTGGCCAAACGCATCAAGAAGATCAGCGACCATCATAACACATGCTATAAACATAAAATTCACCATTGCAGAAAGGCCTTTTGTTGTGCCGGGAGGAACTCCGAAGCCATCTTTGCTGTCAGTCCAGTCGATCGACCAATCAGCAACACACCAATAAGGAAGTTTTCCTATAAAAGTACGGAACCAATTTGTTATTGATATCAAATTCTCTAATTTATCACGCAATTCATCAAGGTCGCCGGTATAACGCCAATAATCGTGCGCCATCATTATATAATGAAGACTCCAAAAAGGTATTATCTGAGTTATTAAGCACGGATATCTTGATTGATTAAGACCGTTTGGAAGGCTCGACCAGTTAAAAAGTCTTAATGCCTGTCTCGCAAGCGCAGTATTGCCGAAAAGATAATATGATATCAGCGCCTGGACTTGTGAATCTCCGGAATATTGGGTTTGTTCATATGTGGGACAATCTTCATAGGTTTCGTGTGCACAGAGCCTTGCGGTACGCAGGCTTATGTCAAGCATTTTAGGAAATTTTTTTTCATCAGACTCAAATTCTGCAATTAAATTAAAAGGATAAGCACAAAAATCAAAATATAATTTCTTTATTGTAAGAGGCTCATCTTTTGTTTCAATAATAATGCGCACAAACCTGAATCCTGACAATTCAAAGGGTTTATAGGTCTCTGACTTACCGGAGGGTAAATATTCGTCCCACGGGCCTCGCACAACTCCGTTTCTGTCATTGCGATTTAGTTTTTTTTCTGTAAAAGCAGGAAGCCCGAGAGAAGTGTCCGCATCTTTTTCAAATAAAGATTCTGAATATCCTATAATTATTTTTGAGAATTTGCCGCCGCAAACCTGCAGCACCGGGAAACCCGTGGAAAGTTCTTTGTGGTCAAGGGTTACATCAATTTTTGAATTTGCCGGGACAATTAATTCTTTGTCGTCTTTTATGAGCGATCCCCATAAAATATTGGTGTTTTCATCCGAACCAAAAGCCTCGCAAAATCTTTTTGGTTTTTCTTCGAGCAATGCAACTATTCTCGGAGTTAATCTATGTGGCAAATATGAATTTCCAAGAGAATCAGAAAATTCCGCAGGGAAAAGTTCTGTGGCGCTTTCCCATCCGCAATCACCATAATCCGCTTCCTGCCATCCCCATGAATATTTTGAACTGTCGAAAATTTCACGATACCCGGTAAACCGGGGATGATTTGTGCAGTGTTTGTGGCTATAAGCTTCATCACAAAGAACCATCCAATCTTTATTGCTATGTAAAAGTATTTCTGCACCGCCGTCATCAAGTAAAGCATCACACACAAAACACGGCGCTGCGGTCATTATTGAATGCGGCGCTCCTGTAAACGGAAGATAAGGCAGGACATCGCCGTAATATTTTACCTGCACCGCTATCACATTTTTCCCTTTAACAAGAAAACTTGAAACATCTATACTGTCAAAAAAATGGTGCGCTATATCGCCCTTTGCAGGCCCGCGGTTTATTTGTTTCCCGTTGATCCAAAGAATATACCGCGAATCGCACGTTATATGCAATGTTAATTTTGGGTCTTTGTTTTTAATTTCGAAGGTTCTTCTGAAATATCTTGTGCGGTAAGGGTCCTTTCTTTCCTGCACATCAAAAAGCCCTTCTTTTGACCATATCCATTTTGCGTTGCCGTCAAACGGTTGTCTCATATTTTTTATTTCCTATTAATAGCTTCCGATTTTTTTAACAAGGTCAACTACGCGCTTGAATTTTTCAGCGCTTACACTCGACGGAACAGAATGGTCCGAAGAAAAAATATAACCGCCATTTTCTTTCAGGATCGGAACTATTCTTTTTATTTCAGTCTCCATCGCTTCTATATTTTCCCATAATAAGGCATTAATTCCGCCGTGTAAAACTAATTTTGACCCAAACTTTTTTTTCAATTCTTCCGGGTCCATACCGGCTTTTACCTCAAGAGGGTTTAAACAATCAAGTCCTATCTCCACTAATTCCGGCACTATCGGATTAATGTCACCGCACGAATGCATTTCTGCTTTTATACCGTGTTTGTGCGCCCATTCGATTGCTCTCTTATGCACGGGTTTTAAAATTGACCTGTATGTGTTGATGGAAAAAAACTGTTTGTGTTTGTACCCCATATCATCCGGCCAAAAAACAGCATCAAATTCATATCCTGATTGCAATACTTTCTCTAAAAGCTGTAAATTCACATCCAAAAAATGATTGAACATATCGCTGCACCATTCAGGATCTTCTGCCATTGCAATAAGCATTCTTTCTGTGCCGATCGTCCAAGAATGTGTAACATCAAACCCGAACCATAACCCTGCTTCCATCCAAAAACCTTTTTCTTTCCACATTTTATAATTATTTTTTATATATTCCCATGGGATCCTATCGTCATCTGCTGTCATACGTTGTCTTGCTTCCAGCCATTTATCTTTATCTTTTATCTTAAAATCAATAAACTCAGGGGTTGAAGCCGCATGTCTCCAGTTTTTCAGTGTTGCGCCCCATGCCGTTGTTGTAATTTTATATTCTTCTGTTTCTTCTATTGTTTTTATTTCATAACGCGGGCTGTTATCCACTTCTACGCGCACTGTTGAATCAAGCCCGAAATATTGAGCAACGTCAGCGCCTACAGGCATTCCTTCTTTCTGCCATCTTTCAACTGTAGCAGGCCATGGAAAATCGATGATCGGTACCCTGTCCGCTTGTTTGTGCTCAAACATTCTTTTAAATCTTTCTTTTGATGTCATCTCTGTCATTTTTTCTCCCTTATTCCATCTTTTAATCTATCTTTTATATTAGTTTTGAATTTTGAGCTTTGCCTTTTGACTTATTATTATAAGGATGACCATAACATTCCGCGTTTGACGATCTCTTTTACTTCCGGCACTTCAAAATCGCTTGCTACATGTCCAAGAGAACAATAAAAAACTCTTCCTTTTCCCCACATTCTTTTCCACACCACGGGCATTACACACCCATTGATCCATGGTAAATGTTCACCGGAAAATGTTGTTTCGGCAAGAACTTCATTTGATGGGTCAACATGCAGATAATATTGCTCTGAATGTATTTTAAAATCCTTCAAACCTTTCATTATAGGATCATCATGCTTAACAATATTTATTTCATAATCAATTATGCCGCCGGGATGAGCTACCCATTGCCCGCCTGTCATAAACTGATATTCTGTATTATTTCTGAAAGCATCACACATACCACCGTGCCAACCTGCAATACCAACGCCGTTCTTTATCGCTTCGAGAAGTCCGGCTTCCTGTTCCGGCGTAATTGTGCCCATTGTCCATGCAGGAACTATAAGGCTCAATGATGCCATTTTATTTTTATCAAGAAAAGTATCAAGATTATCGGATAATTCAACTTCATAACCCTGTTCTTTTAAAAAAGGTTCAAAAACATCAACGCACTTTTTTGGTTCATGCCCTTCCCAGCCACCCCAGATCATCAAGGCCTTTTTCATTGTATATTCCTTATTTCGTCGTCCGCATTACGTCGTTAGGTAACCGTGATACAGCAATACATGCGCAATCTGTTTTAAATACATTAACGAGTTAACGGGTTTTGAGGCAGATCCCAGATCTCAGATGTCAGATATCAGTTAAAAGCTTTTTTTTGCTAGTATCTAGGATCCGGCATCTATTTTTTTACTCTGTACCCTGTACTCCGTACTCTGTACCGTATTTACATTGCCTGCGGTTTTTCACAAGTACTCTTTATTTTTATGTGTTTTCCGGATTTTGATGATTCTGCAAATGACTGCATTATTTCAACAACATGATACCCCATATCTCCTGTTGCTCTGTGCGAGCGTTTTTCCATTATTGCTTTTGCCATATCAGCAACACCCAAACCACGGCTATTTTCAGAATATTTAAGTGTAACCGGCATATCTTTCCATGTTTCAAAGCCGGGTTTATACATCTTGATCGGTCCGCTGAAAGTATTCGGATCAGGCAGGCTCATAGAACCTTCTGTGCCGAATATTTCCATGCAGGGAAGACTTGCGCCCCAAACATCAAAACTCATTATCATGGTCACTTTTGCGCCATTTACAAAATCAATTATGCCCGTAATATGGGTAGGTGTTTTCACTTTTATTATTTGACCTTTTTTTGGTTCACTTGTGATCAGTCTTTCAGAAAATGTAATGGCAGTTGAACCCGCAACTCTTGCTGCCGGACCCAAAAGACTCACAAGCGCAGTAATATAATATGGTCCCATGTCAAACATCGGGCCGCCTCCTACTTGATAATAAAATTCGGGATTCGGATGCCACGTTTCCATTCCATGCCCGACCATAAAAGCAACTCCGCCGATAGGCTTCCCTATTAATCCGTCATCCATTATTTTTCTGCATGCTTGCAATCCTGCGCCCATGAATGTATCGGGTGCATTACCTACCCGCAATCCTTTTTTTCTTGCCATTTCAATAACTTTATAAGCTTCCTTCTTGTTTATGCCCAATGGTTTTTCGCTATATACATGTTTACCGCTTTTCAACGCCGCTAACGCAACTTGTGCGTGCATGGCAGGAATGGTAAGATTCAAAACAATTTCTATGCTCTTATCCGCAAACAATTCTTCGGGTGTATAAACTTTTGGCACACCATATTTTTTTGCCTGTTCCTCAGCCTTTTCTCTTAACAGATCAGCGCAAGCATAGACCTCAAGCCATTCGAAAGTTTTCATATTCTGAAGATATATCCCGCTGATATTCCCACATCCTATAACCCCAACTCTCATTTTGTTCACTTGATTTACTTCCTCCCTTTTTTATTACGCGTCGCTCACAGTGCGTCGTGCGTCGTCCGTTTTCCGTCTTTCGATGACCGTAATACGGTAATGCATCTAGCGTGCTACGTGATGCGTTTTTTAACTACGCTACTAAATCTGTTTTAAGAATTCAACATCATTCTTTAATATCTCAATTCTATTTTCAATCGGTTTAGAATTAACTGATTCATTTTCAATACATAAAGCATTTTTAAATTTTGCTTTTTTAAGAATTTTAACAACTTTTTCCATATTAATATTACCTTGCGAAAGCAATGACATATATTTTCCGTATTCCCAGCCTATTTGCCTTGTTTTTTCTTGTTCAGATTCAGGATAGTTAATATTTTTTATATGCACATGTTTTACATATGGTGCAAATTCTTCAAAAATATTATAAACTTCGCTTAAAGGATAGCCGTACCAATAAAAATTAGCGGTATCAAGCGTAAGCCCCAATCTGGGCGAATTTACTTCTTTTAAAAGTGCGCGTAAAAATTCTATTTTATTGGTTATTGTTCCGTGGTTTTCAACCGCAAATTCAACACCAAGCTTTTCGGTGCGCAAAAGGCATTCATTTACTACCTTTACTGCGATTGGAAGATATTCTTGCCAATCTTTTGCGTTATCAGGTTCATTAGAAGTGACGTCTATCCTTAATATTTTAACCCCAAGCCCCAAAAGAACCTGCGACGCCTTCACAACATAATCTATTTCAGGTTCACAATCCTTGTTTGCTAAATGACTTTCAACAAGACCCGCACATATCTTTAATTTTAATTTTGAAAGCATTACAGCAAGCTCTTCTTGTTTGTCCGGAAACAAAACATTTTCTCCCCATGCGGTTGTTATATCTTTTTTGATGTAGAGCTCAAAAATATTTACATCCACTAACTCCATTTTCTCTTTGAGATCTTCCGGACTTTTTGGTTCAAGCGATGCATCTCTGATCGCGATCTTCACTTATTTCTCCTTTAAAGGCAGTGCAGAGTACAGGGTACAGAGTCTAAAGATAAATTCTTATGATTTTTATTAACCGGAATTTACTCTGTACTCTGTACTTTGTACAATGTACTGTTTTTATCTATAATTTACAAATTGCAGCGCAATCCCAAAATCCTTCTCATTAAGCATTGTCATGGTCTTCTGCAAGTCATCTTTTGATTTTCCGGAAACCCTTAATTGTTCCCCTTGGATCTGCGCATGTACTTTTATACCCGAATCTCTTATCGCCTTTGAGATTTCTTTTCCTTTGTCCTGTGAAATACCGCTTGCAAGAGTAATTACCTGCCGCACCGTCTCCCCAACAGCTGTTTCAATTTTCCCGTAAGAAAGCGCTTTGATAGATACATTTCTTTTTATCATTTTTGATTGCAGCATATCAATAAGCGTTTTTAATTTTGGCTCGTTGTCACCAACCAAAGTAATTGTCTTTTTTTCTTTATCAAATATAACTTCGGATTTTGTTCCTTTAAAATCAAATCTTTGTGAAATTTCTTTAAGAACCTGATTCACCGCATTATCAACTTCCTGCATATTCAATACTGATACAACATCAAAAGAAAATTCTGAAGCCATAATATGCCCTCCTTGTTATAAAACGGTACATGGTGCAGGGTGCAGAGTACAGGGTAAAATAATATAAAAATAAATTGATATGTTTTTATATGGCAACCCAGCAACTTAGAAACTTAGCAACCTGTTTACCTGTTACCTTGTTGACTTTTTACTTATCTTCCTTGGTATCTAATATCTTCTTTATCTTTTTGGGGTCTACTTTTGTTTTTCGGTCAAAGGTCAACAACCCATTTATTTCCTGTTGGACATCTGTAAGCTGGGTATAGGCGAATCCGCAACAAAAATCCATTTTCATTATAGCTTGCGTTGTATCACGGAATCTTTCCACCAACTTATTTTCCTCGGTTTCAGTATCATGATAGCCGCGATCTTCTTTCCCATATTCTCTGTCAGGCATTTTAAATGCTATGCCGCCGTATTCCGTAAAAAGAATTGGTTTGCCGTCATATGAATATCCTTGGGCATAAGTTTGTTTATTATGCGGGACAGGAAATGTTTTTTTATCTTTTTTAAATTGCGCATAATTTTTTTCAAAATCAGCAGAAGCAGCAGAATAATCATGTATGGTAACAAGATCGGTCTCAATGTGGTCCCATCCGTCATTGTCTATAACAAGCCGGGTTTTATCCATTTCTTTTGTAATAAGAACAACTTTTTTTACAAATTCCTGCTGGCGTACATCCTGGAATACTTCTTTTATTCCCCAACTTTCATTAAAAGGAACCCATGTAATTATACATGGATGGTTATAATCGCGCTTGATAACTTCAGGCCATTCTTTCAAAAACATTTTTTCCGCTCTTGCAGAAAATGTCCAGGCATTTGCCATTTCTCCCCAAACCAAAAGACCGAACTTGTCTGCCCAATAAAGAAATCTCTGGTCTTCGATCTTTTGATGTTTACGGCAACCATTAAACCCAAACATCTTGGAAAACACAACATCATTCTTTAATGCTTCCCCTGAAGGCGGCGTAATAAGGCTGTCCGGCCAATAACCCTGATCAAGAATAAGCTTTAGATAGTACGGCTTGTTATTCAAAAGGATTTTATTGCCTTTTACTGAAATTTTTCTCATTCCAAAATATGAATTAACTTCATCGAGCTTTTTTTTACCGTTTACCAATACAACATCAACATCATAAAGGTTCGGCTCTTCAGGAGACCATAACTTCATATTTTTTATTTTAACTGTTGTTTTACAGATGCCGTGATCAGACCTTACAACTGCCCTTGATATTTTTTTACCTTTAAAACTTATTTCTAAACTAATAAATTCATCCGGCAGATCACCTGAAATAATTGTTTCTATTTCAATCTCTTTTGAATCTATATTGGGAGTAAACTTAATATTTTCTATTCTTGATGCTGGAACCGGCTCAAGCCACACTGTTTGCCAGATACCTGTTGTGCGGTCATAAAAACATCCTTCCGGTTTTAAATTAGAATATTGCTTCCCGCGCGGCTGGTCTGTATCCTGAGTATCTTCAACCCACAGAACGATGCGATTTTCATTTTCTTTAAGGTATTTTGTAATATTAAATGAAAAAGATGTGTGACCCCCGCTATGGTCGCCTATTTCCTTTCCGTTTATCCATATCCTTGTTTCATAATCAACGGCGCCGAAATGGATAATTATTTCTTTGCCTTTCCAGTTTGACGGTATGCTGAAATCCCTTGCATACCAAACATGATCATGAAAATTTTTGTCATTTATGCCTGATAATTTTGTCTGAAAACCAAAAGGAACAATGATCCTTGAACTTAATCTTTCTTTTCTATACCATTTTTCCTCAATGCCTTTATTCGTATCGTCAAATTCGAATTCCCATTTACCATTCAGGCTTTGCCAATTCTTGCGCACAAATTGCGGCCTCGGATAATCATATCCCAGCTTCATCTAAATTCTCCTTTTACTAAAAATTACCAATGCGTTAACAATACAACAGTTGACAAGGGAACAAGTAGACAAGTTTATGTCTTTTATTTCTCTGTACTCTGTACCCTGTACTTTGTACTGTTATTTTATTATCACTGCATTCGTCCACGCCATTCTTCCCTGCATATCGCAGCATTGTACCCTGACAAATTGCTGAGGACCTGTTATTACATATTCCGCTTCTTTTATTGGTTCTTTATCTGCAGTAAATTTCGCTCCTACCCCAGCACACGAAATAAACGAAATCGATTTAACCAGTGAAGTTGTTACATGTATTGTATTACCGCTTATTTTGAGGTCCTTGATCTCCGGACCCCAGCTCGCATAAAACATTCCTCTTTTTATTTGCTGCATGATATCCCATTCGGTAAGTTTTTTAGCTTTCACCATTATCCATGATCCGCACGCATCCGGCTGATTAAATGCAAAAGGCCTGTTGTGAGCATCGTCGCTTGCAACAGCAAAAATATTTTTATCTTCCATTAAAAGATTATCCCAATATGTCATGCAATAGGCCTTATCCTGTTCATGATGGCAATTTGTATTAAAAACTTCCATCATATCGCAATCGCTTGCTTCAAGCATATCACAAGAATCAAGACCTGACCAGTGAGGATGAGCGATTATTGACACTCCGCCTTGTTTCTTTATTAATTCAGCCATTTCGCGCGGAGAAACTTCCCAAAAATTCTTGCCGAAGTTGGTTATTTGATCATTGTTATAGGTTATTGCTTCTTTAAGCCCTATCCCAACTATATGCGATCCTTTTCTCCCGCATGCCATTTCTTCACCGGGTATTAAAAGTATCCCCTGATTTTTTTCAATACGTGTTATGCAATTGTGGTCTGTAATACTTAAAAAATGATAACCGGCTTTTTTATATTGTTGCGCCGTATCTTCCGGGGAAAGAGCCCCGTCTGAACCTGTGGTATGTGTATGTAGGTTCCCTTTATACCAATTACCATCTTCTTCAAAAGGATTGTTGAATTCTAACTGCATCAGACCTCCATAAAATATTATAAATACATTAATGGGTTAACAAATTTAAAACATTAACGAGTTAATGGGTTAACGGGTTCAATTCACCCCGTACTCTGTACCCTGTACGCTGTACTGTCTTATGCCTTGTTAACTTGTTACCTTGTCAACTGCATTTGCTTGCCTATTTCAACAATTCTTTGTCAAAAATATTATCCACGCCGAAAATACAATACGGGTCAATTTCTTTTTTTATCCTCACCATCTCATTTATACCTTTTTCACCATACATCATTTTAAGGTATTTATGTTTCAATTTCCCTATTCCGTGCTCTGCGGATATACTGCCGCCTGCTGCTGCAGCTTTTCTTATTATGCCTTCATAGATCTCTTCAACTTTTTCTTTTTCAATATCGTCTTTCGGAAAAAAATTAAAATGCAGGTGATTTTCCCCAATATGCCCGAAACGCACGGTCCTTATCCCTATTTCTTTCTGGGTTTTTTTGTAAAGAAGAAAAAAATCATTAAATGCCTGTTCAGGTACGCTGGCATCAATCGCAAGCTTGATAGACCCTATCTTTTTAAAATATTCATTTACATTTTCAGGGAGCTTATATCTGAAACTTACAAAGTTTTGATAACTTTTTTCATCCTTACTCATCCATGTATCAATAATATTGTATTCAGAAATAAGATTTGCCCAGATCTCGAAGTTTTCTTCTTTTTCTTCATCCTCAATATAAACTGCGCACTCACATTCCGGTATGTTCGGGAAATCCTTTTTTAAAAAAAACAAACTTTCTCTGTCAAAATATTCCAAGGATAAAGGGGTTGCCAATTTATCTTTTTTTATTTTTTTTAGAAATTCCGGAACATTATCTTCATTTCCAAAAAATAAAATCATTATAAAGCGTTTCGGCAGTTTTTTTATAATTTTCACTTCTGCTTGCGTAATAATACCCAGAGTCCCTTCAGAACCGATAAAAAGGTCTATCAAGTCCATTCCGGGATGAGAAAAATATCCCGCCGAGCTTTTTACATTCGGACTTTCATATGAAGGTATTTTTAATTTGAACGCAGGAGTAGAAATATTACCGTCCGGGCCAGCAACATACTCACCCCTTTTTATTTCAAGGATCTTCCCAGTAGAAAGGATTACTTTTAATCCAAGCACGTAATCGCGGGTTGAACCAAAACAATAGCTATATTCTCCTGAAGCGTTTGTTGATATGTTGCCTGCAATAAAAGCGTTTCTCTCTGTGGGAAAAGGAGGGTAAAAAAGATCTTCGTTCTCTAAGGCAACAAGAAAATCTTTTATCATTACTCCTGCCTGCACTTTTGCTGACATGTTGTCTTTATCAATAGAAATTATTTTTTTTAATCTTTCCATTGAAATAGCGGCTCCTGAAAATGGTATGCGCGCGCCCACAGTCCCTGTACCGCCACCTGAAATTGTTAACGGCATTTTTTTATCTGCGCATTCTTTCACGGCCTTAAGTATATCTTCTTCGCTCTCGGGAATAAATAAAATCTCTGCTTTTCCGCCGCGGAGGTTCGAAGAGTCTTCCAAATACCCAATTATTTCATCCTGTTTATGTTTTACTATCATATTAGGAACATTATAATGCATTAACGAGTTAATGGGTTAACGAGTTCAGAAATGGATCTCGGATACCAGTTACCAGATGATAGATTAATGCATAATATATTTTACTGGGATCCGGCATCTGGCATCTATTCTCTAAACTCTGCCTACCTTCCGACAGGCAGGTGTATTTATATTTTTTATCAAAAAGAGGTTACAAGCATTCCGACTGAAAGTATCATCATAACAAAGATCGTAACCCAGGTTATTATGTTATATATTTTTGTATTTACATACCCACCCATAAGTTCTCTTTTATTTATCAGAAAAAGCATAAATATAAGGACAAACGGCAAAAACACACCATTGATAACCTGAGACAGATACATTGCTGTAATTAATGGGAACTTTGGAAGCAGAACCAATGCTCCGCCAAGAACTATCATTATTGTGTATATAAAATAAAACTGCGGTGCTTCGCTGAATTTTCTGTTAACGCCGGATTCCCAACCCATACCTTCGCAGATAGAATATGCGGTTGAAAGCGGCAATATCGAAGCTGCAAAAACCGAAGCATTGAAAAGCCCAAAAGCAAAAAGATATGTACAAAATTTTCCGGCAAAAGGTTGTAAGGCAAGCGCCGCATCTTTGGCTGTTTCAATGCGTATACCTGCTTTGAATAGTGTTGCCGCACACGATACAATTATAAAAAGTGCTACCACATTAACGATAACGCTTCCAGAAATAACATCCATTTTAGAATATTTATAATTCTCCAATTGAACACCTTTTTCTACAACAGCTGACTGCAGATAAAATTGCATCCATGGTGCAATCGTTGTACCGACCACACCTATGAGCATTGTAAGATAATCGTTTGACCTGAATTGGAAAGTCGGCCTTATCGACTGGGAAAAAACTTCATTCCATGCCGGCTTGGCAAGAAAACCTGAAATTATGTATGTAATATAAAACAGGCAGGCAAAAAGAAATATTTTTTCAACTGATTTGTAGGTGCCCTTGACAACCAGAAGCCATACCGCAAGCCCTACCAGCGGCACAGAAAGAAATTTACTGATACCGAAAATTTCCATACTTGCTGCAACACCAGCAAACTCTCCGATCGTATTACCGATGTTCACTAAAAACAAAACACTCATTATGGTAAAAGTTATCCTGACCCCATAGTTTTCTCTTATCAGATCTGCCAAACCTTTACCCGTAACAATACCCATTCTTGCGCACATTTCCTGAACAATAATAAGGGCAATAGTAATAGGGATAAGCACCCAGATAAGCGAATAACCAAAATGGGCTCCGGCAAGAGAATAGGTTGTAATTCCTCCGGCATCATTATCAACATTACTGGTAATAATGCCCGGTCCCATTATCGCAAGAAAAATCAATATATTTTTCCACCAGTTCTTTTTCATGGCAATCATTCCTTAAAAAAACAGCGTATACAAGTTGACAAAGGAACAAGTAAAAGATAAGTAAACAAGTTAATAAATTTATTAGCAATTTAACCTATATCCTTGTTCCCTTGTCTACTTGTCCACTTTTTTTGTAGACTTGTCTACTTGTTGACTTGTTGACGCTTTTTAAACTCGTTAACCCGTTAACTCGTTAATGTTTTTAGAGTTTAGGTTTTCTCGTACTCTTCTTATAAGCCACTTGGATAATATGGCTCAAAATATCATCAACCGTAATTATGCCCTGAATAACATTTTCGTGATTTACTACAGGCACTGCAAGAAGATTATATTTGTCAAAAAGATATGAAACTTTTCTTGCTGTATCGGCAATGTGTACGCTTGCAGGCCTTTTGATCATTATTTCGTTTATCAGTTTTTGCGGGTCAGCAAGAAGAAGATGTCTGAATGTTGTCATCCCGATCAAATGATTAGCCTCGTCTACAACATACCCATAATATATGGTCTCGACCCTGCCCGTCATTTCCCTTATCATTTTTATGGCTTCCTGAACAGTCAAACTGGCAGCAAGCGAAATAAATTCCGTTGTCATAAGCCCGCCGGCTGAATCCACTTCATGGCCCAACAACGCAGAAAGTTTTTTTGCTCTGCCGCTTTCCATTAACACTAACAGTTCATCAGCTTCTTTCTCCGGCATTGCTCCCAACAGATCGGTTGCTTTATCCGAAGGCATTTTATTGAATATTTCAACAGCGCTTTTTGTGTCAAGATCTTCCAGAAGGGCTTTTTGCATTTCAAGGTCCACTTCCGAAAGAATATTCACTCTCATATCAACATCAAGAGATTTGAACAATGCCCCTCTTTCATAAACATCAAGGTCTAACATCATTTCACCGAGATCTCCGGCAGGGATCGTAGAAAGGTCTTTTTGGCTTACATTAAGAGTGAGCGTACCCTTAACCGGATTTATGGCAAGCGGCTGCACGTGTTTCCAGGAAATGAAATTTTCTTGTTTTAAGTATGCGGCTTTGGGAGAAAAAAATCTTATCAACCAATCAACGAATTTTTCTGCTCCCAACCTTCTTGTAAGACCCCTTGTCCCTATATCAACATGGGCAACATGCAGATTATTTTCAGCTTTAAGGAGATGTATATCATTTACTCGCACAACCTTGCGGTTAAAAGTATCCACTATCTGCTGGTCAAGAATATCGCGGCGCGCAGCAAGATCATTTTCCATGTAATAAAAATCTTTAAAAGAAAGGGGTTCCCCATCATAAACAAAATCATACTCTTTGGCATTTATCCCTTCTGCACCGGAACTTGTTTTTAGCGCATCCCAGGGAATTACAACAAACTTTTTCCTGAAAATCCCTTTTGCAACAACAACACCAGTTATTTTCGGATAGAGCTCTTTTGTTTTTATTATAAGGTCAAAAACCTTCCCGAGCTTTTCGCCTTTTTTGTCAAAAACAGATTTCTTTTCTATCTCGGTAAAAAAAGTGAAAAAATTTATTGCAAGCATAAAACTCCCTGTTTTATTTAATGAGTTCCACTGTTACATTCTTTGCAGGATAGTTGTATTTCAAAAATTTCGGTGTTTTTTCTTTACTGTACCAAAAATGGATCTTTAATTTTTCAGAAAAGAACGGTAATACAGCATTTGGTTCAACCTCAAGTTTATATGCCATGAATTTTCCTGCCGGCACCTTTATTTCTTCTTCACCCAAATATCTTACTTTCATTGAACAGCGGTTACCCAGGGGCATTACAAGATCTATTTCAAATTCTTTTGGGTTATTGAATGGATAGCCCCTCAGGAGCCAAAAAAGTGAACGCTGGTCGTAGGTAACGTTTGTCACATACAATTTTTTATTCTTTATTGTTTTTAAAGGACTTACCAGATTTATAACCGCCATGTTTGCCCTATATTTTGCCTCAAAAAACACACCGGTTTCATTTTCTATTCTTACTAAGATCGGCTTTAGTGTAACCGAATCAAGCATCATTGTTGTTGTGTATTTTTTGTTCTCGGGAATTGATTGTATTATAAGTATTGTTTTCCCGTTTTCCTTCTTATAACTTGATCTCTCTGTAATATTCGTCCACTTACCCGGACTATCTTCGCTTCTGTAAACCCATTTTTCAAGCTTTCCGGCTGCGGGATTATTAAAAAGCTCGGCACCAAAAGCAAGTTGACAAGTTGACAAGTTGACAAGTTGAAAGACGGAAAAAACAAGAAAGAAAATTACATTTTTTTTCATCTATTACCCTTTTTAACCTTTTATCACCGGCACGGTTGTTGCGCCGTCAAGCAAAAAACTTATCTTTGCATTTTTGCCTTTTTTGGCAAATGCATCATCAACTGCTTTCTGGATATTATCATATGGCGTCATAAACATTTTCTTTATTTCACTTCCCTGTAATTTTGTAACAGCCCACAGATCGCTTTTGACAAGAAGTTCAGCAAAACGTTTTGCCTTGTGCGCTCCAAGTTTATAATTTTCTTTTGAAATATTTTTTCCGATTCCTTCAGGATTGGAACAAGATGACATTATTGAATAATAATGCCCTCCGCCTAACCCATTCAAACATGCTGAAACAAGTATGAGTATCCCCGAATCTTTCAGAATGAATTTTGCATTTTCAACTGCTTGTTGTGATTGATAAAAATTTATATCCCACGGCGGTTTTACAACAGCAACAACAATATCTGCCTTGCCTTTTGCAGATACGGTAAAAAGTTGCTTTGCTTTTTCCACAGCATTTGCATGCGAGTCATAAAGATCTCCTGCCGCAACAAAACAGATGCGCCTTTCGTGATCTAAAACTGCCTGTATTGAAAAAATATCTTTCTTTAAAAATCCTATGCCCTCAACAATATCATCATGGATCGGATTACCTTTGAGTTTAAGAGAAATTGCTTCTTTTTCCAGTGCGAGCGAATGGTTTTGTTCAATTGTCTGAAAACCTGCTATACCCGGAATGATCGCTTTTCTTCCACCGGTAAAACCGGCAAAATAATGCGGCTCCGCTGAACCTATTAAAAGAATTTTTGAAGCTTCTATTGCCAATTGATTGATCTTTACTTCTGTATTTCTTGAGGTTTTTCCCAAAAAAACCATATCGTCTTCTTTTTTTGAATCATGAATAAAAACACGACCTCTAAAAAATCTGCCAAATATTTGGTCTAGTTCCTCTTCTGTCGGGGCTCTATGGGTTCCTGTCGCTACTAAAAATTTGGTTTTTTCAAACTTTAAAAACGGCTCTATATACTCAAGTATCTTTGCCGTAGGACTTGGCTTTGTAGCGTCATTGACTATAACAAGCACATCTTCTTCTTTTCCAAGAAATTCCGCAAAACTCTGAGCATTTATTGGGTTAAGTATAGCGTTTTCAACTATATTTCTTTCATCACACGTTTCGACTATTGAAGGTGAAAGCACATCCAATATGCTGGCATCTTCTATCTTTACTTTTTCCAACGAATTATTATATAAAACCTCAACATTCATTAAAACACCCGGATAAAATAAAAAACGAGGGAAATTGCCGATCTTGGCGATTTCACTCCCTCGTATTTAATAGATTTGTTATATATAATATACCCAATTTATGTATTTGTCAAGACAAAACTCAGTACAGAGTACGGTGTGCAGGGTACAGAGTAAAAAATAAATACTTTTATGATTTTTGTATTGGGGGTTTTTGCTCTGCACTCTGTACTATGTACTTTGTACCGTAGCTACATTTTTCCTTTTTCTTTGTAGAGCTTTTTAAGCTCTTCTGTTATTTTTATCTGCGCAGGCACACTTATTTCTTTTTCCCGAATTTTTATTCCACCTTTTTTCTCTTTTTTTATCTTTGCAGGAAAAAGTTTTTGAACATACTCAAAGGTCCTCATGGATTGACAGCCAAAAAATTTTGCTGCGTTCCGTATTTCGATATCGTCAGACACCGCGATCACAGTATCATTGAATTTGGAATTTGCACGTAAACTGTCTATTTTTTTTATTTGGGCTATTATAAAACTATCCGCTGTTTCTTCTTTTGAAAAAACAATTTTTGTTCTTGGCGGAGGACTAAATTTATAATTAAATCCGAAACCGTCAAAAAAAACAATTGCGCTGTTGTTGCCTTTCAGAAAAAACGATGTTCTATCTACAAGCTCGCGCATGGCAAGCGTAAAATCCCCATGTGAAAGCTCAAGAAATTCCTGTGTACTTTTAACTATATTATTCCCATCCAGAAGGTAAAACATTTAATTTGTTGCTGCAAAAGGAAACGATACCCCAACTTCAAGAACTAAACCGCTAAGGTTAAAAAGTTCGGGTCTAACTATATTAGGGCTTCCTCCGTCAGCATTCCAATCACCGGGAGGCATATAATAGTATGATGTATTAAACCAGAGTATTGCACCCATACCCGATCCTTCAAATAGATGATATTGAATGTTCACCTGCGGACTGAGAAGGGAAGAAACACACCAGAAACGGCAGCTATTTTCACCGCCGATAAGGGTCAGTCTTGCGCCGCCGATACCCATGCCGAAACCGGCATCAACAGACAATGGTCCAAATTTAAAGAGTTGATACTCTGTCGTAAACTGAACCATTGTAACTGATAGTTCTGCCTTATTTGATGAGCCCAATGATATGTCTCTCTTTAAAAAATTTGGGTCCAGAACTGAAAGACCTGTAAGCGTGGTTGAAAACTTCAACCCCCAAAAAGTTTTTTCATCAACCTGATTTTTCTGGGAATAATTAAAAAGCCATAAATTGTCACCAAAAGAACCATAATGTTGTGATACATAGTTGTTAACCGGAGACATGTTCGGGAAAAACGCCGAGATTGAAAAATCGTTGTGTTTTGTTGCAAGATCACCTACTCTATCGACCTGCGCACTCAGGATCACCGGCGCTAACATTGCTAAAACCATAAAAAATATTATTTTCCTTTTCATGTTTTCTCCTTTTGGGACAATTTAAAATGAAAACAGATCCTAATTAACAGGGAATTGACGAGAACCTAAACTACAAATATTTTAGCTTTGTAGTTGTCCAATTTATTGGACTATGATTTACCCGATGAATCGGGCGACTACAAACTCTGACACTTTGACTCTCTGGCGCTTTGCCGCTTTATTTTAAGTTCTCTTAAGTTCCCTGTCAATAAAGCCTTGCTGTGCCCATCTGTGTCTATCTGTGGTTGCCTGCCTAAATCAGTTTTTTAAAAATCAGAAAAATCAGTGAACTAAATACGAGTCCGCCTATATCTGCAAACAGATCGTATCTGTCAAAAGATCTCCCGGGAACCCATCTTTGATGAAATTCATCTATAAAAGCGAATATCGTACCTATAAGCAACGCAAGAAAAATCTTTTCAGTAAGTGCATTTGCGCCGGGCTGAAATGTATTCAATTTGGATGCACGCCATAAAAAAATAATTCCCCAAATAAAAAATTCCGCAAAATGATAAAATTTATCTTCATTTTCCCATTTTATCTTCGGAACATTAAGGTGCGGCCATGAGGAAAAAATAAAAATTATTGCACTCCATAAAATTACAGGCCACCAAAGTTTTAAAAAACTCGGCATAAAATTCCTTATTCAGAACTTTTTTCTATTATCTTATTTCAAAACCTTTAACATTTTGAACAGGGGTTTCTTCTTCTATTATCAGGTCTTTTACTATTGCTCCACAAGGCCCGCAACGACAGAAATCAACAAATTCGTTAATTAGCTTATTTTCTCCCTCTCCTATTGCCTCAACCCGCCCATCAAAAAGATTTCTCACCCAACCATTTATCCCGAGGGCTGATGCTTTTTCTTCAACAGCATATCTAAAACCAACCCCCTGAACCCGCCCGGAAATAAATAAATGAACTCTTTTCATATTAATTGCGGTACATAGTACATTGTACATGGTACATAGTTAATGCAAGGAAAAAATTATATAGTTTTATATTTGCTCTGTACTCTGTACCCCGTACCCTGTACTGTAGTTATTTCTTATCCTTACACCCGCATTCCCCATCCTTATGTTCGTCGCCTTCACATTTACATTCCCCGTCTTTGTGCTCGTGTTCGCCTTCACATTTGCATTCTTTTTCGCTGGGTTCTTTAGACGCTTCATCGCTATAATTCAAATAGAGATTTGACAATGTTGCAAAAAGCATTTTTTCTTCTGTTTTTGTTAAGTTCCCTTTTGTCTTTTCTTTCATCATATCCAGCATATCAATACTTGCTTTTGCCTGGCCGATATTTTTTTCTGTCTTGCCTGTCATAGGATTTGAAATCTTACCTAACTGCATCATTGCTGTCTGCGAAAGAGTATAAACAAGGCTCATGAACTGATAATTCGGGACATCGTCCTTTTCTTCTTCTGCCATAAAATTACCTCCCATTTTTTTATTAATTTTTTATTTTTGTTTAATTATATTAACACGCAAGCGAACACTTTTTTCAACTTCCCAGCTTGTATACTTGTTGACTTGTTAATACCTTATCTCTCTGACATCTGTTTTAAATGCTTTTCACTCTGTACCCTGTACACTGTACTGTTTTTATCCCCTTATCTCTCTTTCTGATTCTTTTTCTTTCATCCACTGCACTATCTTCTCCCTTCTTAATCTCCATTGCTTGCCAAGACGCATTGCCGGTATTTGCTGGTTTTTCACAAGTTTATAGATCGTTATTTTATCCATTTTCAGGAATTCCGCGGCTTCTCTTATGCTGAGGATACTGTTAACGCTTGGGAATGGTTTTTTAACAAGTTCATCTGCTCCGTATTCAAACGCTTTTGCTAATCTCTCATTTACTTCGTGAGCTGTCATCATTATTGCTACTATGGCAGGGCTAATATCTTTTAATTTCTTTATTACTTCTACGCCGTCTTCGCCGCTTGCAAGCCTTACATCCACAAAAGCAAGATCATACTTTCTATTGCTTGCCAATATAACTGCATCATCTCCTGACAACACTGCGCTGACATTACATGTTTTTGAAAAGATCCTTTTAAAAAGATCAAGTATTGACGGCTCATCATCCACGATCAAAATATTTGTTCTTTTATTCTCCAAATCTTCAATTTGTTTATCCATAATAATCTCCTGTTCCATATAGATAATATGTCTGAAAACTGTTTATTTTTTCATACCTATGATCACGGCGTGCCTACCAGTTTCGCCTTCTTTTCTTACTGAAAAATAGGTTTTTGTGTTACAAAAAGTGCAGACATCGGAAATTTCTATATTTTCTTGTTTAATGCCTGAATTTATTAATTGTATCTTATTTAATTCCCGCAAGTCTAAAAATAATTTTCCATCTCTTTTTTCCACGCATTCATTATTAAATTGTACCGCAACATCATCTTTTATTTCAAAACAACACGGGCCTATTGATGGGGAAATTGCGCAAACTATATCACCGGGTTTTGATTTGAATGTTGTTTTCATCGCCAATACGGTATTCTCTGCGATCCCCACAAGTGTTGAACGCCATCCGGCATGCGCAACGCCAACCGCTTTTTTAACAGGATCGAAAAAAACTATCCCCGGACAATCTGCAAGAAGTACCATTAAAAAAATATTCTTTGCATCCGTGATCATTGCATCGCAGGAATCTATCGCGCTTTCATGATCCTCGCTTCCTTTTCCCCATTCCTGTTTTTTTACAACCGCAACTTTTCCGCCATGCACCTGTTTTGCAGCCACAATACAATCAAGCGCTATTCCCAATTCCGAACAAAAAATTTCTCTGTTTATAAGTACTTTGTCGGGATTATCTTTTACGTGAAAACCAAGGTTTAAACTCGAATATGGGGCTTCGCTATAACCGCCCATGCGCGTTGAAACGCCATGAATTAGTTTCTCAAAATGTTCAAGTATTTTAAATTTAATGTATAACATAGATTGCCTTAATAGTTAATTAGGTTATATCTTAACATAAAATTAAAAGAATTGCAAGAATTTAGTAAACAACATAAAATTGACATTTTCTTGACAAAATGAAATTTTGTGATATATTTTGAATAATATTTACAAAAGGGGGATTTAAATGAATTTGCGTGAAAGATACAAAGCTCATATGCATTTTCAAAAAGTGGATAGGGTTCCGAATTTTGAGTTCGGCTATTGGCCGGAAACTTTACCAACATGGCACGAACAGGGATTACCTTCGGAGATCAACGAAGAAAAAAGAGCTTATAAATATTTCGGTATTGAAGACTGGGTAAGAGTTCCTGTCGACGCTGGGCTTTGCCCGTTCTTTGAGGAAAAAATAATTAAGGAAACTGAAGAGCACATAATTTATCTTGACGGAGAAAAAGTAACAGCGGAAAAAAGCAAAAAAAGCGCCAAAACCATACCTCATTATATAGATTTCCCGATTAAAAGCCGTCAAGACTGGCTTGAGTTCTTGCCGCGCCTTAATCCTGACACACCCGAACGTTTTCCAAGCAACTGGCAGGAACTTGTTAAAACATACAAAAACCGCGACTACCCTTTAAGCATACACTTCGGCAGTATGATCGGAACACCAAGAAATTGGATCGGATTCGAAAACCTTGCATATATGGTTTATGACAACCCCGCTCTTGTTGAAGAAATGGTTGAAACAATGTGTAATCTTTCTTTTAAGGTATCTGAAAAAGCACTCAGGGACGTTGAATTCGATTTCGCTGAAGGGTGGGAAGATATATGCTACAATTCCGGGCCAATCATCAGCCCGAAAATGTTCCACGAACTTGTTACGCCGCGATACAAAAGACTTTCTGCTCTGTTCCATAAATACGGCACAGACATCATGTTCACTGATTGTGACGGCAATATATTTCCTATAATACCCGAATTCCTTGAAGGCGGGATAAATTGCATGTTCCCGATCGAAGTAAGAGCTGGGTCAGATCCTGTAGAAATGAGAAAACGGTTCCCGAAGATCCTCCTTCAAGGCGGTGTTGATAAAACAATACTTCTTAAAGGCCCGGATGCGATTGAAAAAGAAATGAAAAGACTTAAACCCCTTGTTGATGAAGGCGGTTATATACCTCACATAGACCATAGAGCGCCGATGGATGCTCCGTTCGAAAATTATAAATATTATATGAAAATGAAACGCGAGATACTTGGCTGCGGAGCAATCAAACCGGAGTATAAAGAATAAAGTCGAGAAAGTCGAAACAGTTAAGAAAGTAAAAGAAGTCAGCAAAGCAAAAACAACAAAATTCATGAAAGGAGTTAATTTATGGCACGGATCGCTTTTATAGGCGCGGGAAGCCTTGGATTCACAAGAGGACTTGTAAGGGATGTCTTTACTTTCCCGCTTCTCAAGGATTCAACAATAGTGTTGATGGATATAGACAAAGAAAGGCTTGAGTTTTCAAGAAAGGCAGTTCAAAGCATTATTGATAAAGGTAAATATCCCGGAAAAGTAATTGCAACCCTCTCAAGAAAAGAAGCGCTCAAGAATGCGGATGCGGTTGTTTGCACCATACTTGCAGGCGGTGTACAGGTCTGGAGGCACGACGTTGAAATACCGATGAAATACGGTGTGGACTTGAATGTGGGCGATACCCGCGGAGTTGGTGGTATATTCAGAGCACTGCGAACCATCCCTGTAATGCTTTCAATATGCAAAGATATGGAAAAGTACTGCCCTAAGGCGATCCTTCTTAACTATACAAATCCTATGGCAATGTTGTGCCGCGCAATGCAGAAAAAAACTGATATTACCCTGACCGGCCTTTGCCACAGCGTACAAGGCACTTCCAGAATGCTTGCTTGCTGGCTTGGCATTCCTTATGAAAAAATTAATTTTGTATGCGCAGGCATAAACCATATGGCATGGTATATTGAATTCAAAAAAGGCAACAAAGACCTTATACCTGATATCAAAAAAGCAATACTGACCAGAAAAAAAGTATATAATGAAGAAATTGTGCGCAATGAGATGTTTTTAGCGCTTGGCTATTATGTCACAGAATCAAGCGGGCACAATTCGGAATATAATTGGTGGTTCAGAAAGCGCAAAGACCTTATAAAGAAATATTGCCTGCCCGGAACCGGTTGGAATCCCGGAGCGCACGCATATATTCTTGATGAATACCTCAACACTGAAAAAACATGGAAAAAAGAAACAAAGAAGTGGTTTGCTGAAGGCGCTCCGTTCCAGCTTGAACGCGGACTTGAATACGCGGCGCACATAATAAATGCTTATGTCGGCGGCGCACCCTATAAATTCAACGGCAATGTGCCTAATAAAAATATAATAACTAATCTCATTCAGGATGCCTGTGTTGAAGTTCCTGTGATCGTTGATAAAAAAGGACTGCGCCCGAAACATGTCGGCGAGATCCCGCAGGAATGCGCCGCACTTAATAATCTTTCGATCGCAAGCGAAGAAATGGCGGTTGAAGCTGCGCTTACAGGAGACCCGACACTTGTTTACAAATCGATAATATATGATCCTGTTACCGCGTCCGTACTTTCTTTGCAGGAAATAAGAAAAATGGTCCAGGAAATGCTTAACAAGAATAAGGAATATCTGCCGCAGTTCAAATCACTTAAAATATCTTAAATAAAAAAGGATTTTATGAAAAACGATTTTATTCAAAAAGATTTTAACAACCCATCAAATGAATATGCTTTAGCGCCGTTCTGGTTCCTTAATGATAAACTTGAACCAATGGAAATGAGGCGTCAGGTCAGGGAAATGTCAGAAAAAGGCGTAGGCGGAGCTTTTATGCACGCAAGATTCGGCTTGCGCACACCGTATTTTTCAACTCAATGGTGGGAAGCCATCTCTGCTGCAGTTGATGAAGCAAAAAAAATTGGGTTTAAACTCTGGATATATGATGATATGAACTGGTCTTCTGGCTGGGCAAACGGTGAAGTCTATAAAGAAAATCCCGATTTTCAGGAACAGCACCTGAGCTTTGTTGAAGTAGATGTTGAGGGTCCCAGGCATTTGGTGCATGATCTGCCCAACGGCTGGCCCGAATATGTATTTGTTTCCAAAGAAGATTATTCGGGACAAAAAGATGTGACAAAAGACATTTGGGATTGGCAGATCGTTGCAGACATACCAAAAGGAAAACACAAACTTCTTTTTTTTATGCGCCGGAACAGCGGCTTGACCCATCCTTACAATAGGCCCGCGCATATTGATGTCCTTAACAAAGAAGCGACGCTTTCTTTTATCAAACATTCCCATCAGGAATACAAAAAAAGATTTAAAAAAGAATTCGGCAAAACAATATTGGGCGTTTTTACTGATGAACCCGGCATTTATCACAATCTTTGGAATACCAATCCTCTGACGATCACTTGGACAAAAAAATTTGCTGCGATTTTCAAGGCAAGCCGCGGGTATGAAATAAACAGCCGTCTTATTGAATTATGGAAGGATGTCGGAAATTTCGAAAAAACAAGATGTGATTACCATGAAACAGTGGCGGAAATGTTCTCTGAAAATTATTTTAAACCCATAGCAAAATGGTGCAAAGAAAATAAACTGCAATTTACAGGCCACCTTGAATGGGAAGAAACTTTTGAAACACAGATCGAATTCAGCGGCCATCTTCTAAAACCTCTGCGATATTTTGATATGCCCGGCATTGATAAAATTGACCGTGAAAAAAGAAGATTGACTGAAAAATATATTTCCAGCATTTCACATCTGGAAGGAAAAAACCGCACTCTTTCCGAAACATATGCGCTTTCTGGTTGGGAGTTGAACTTTGAAGAAATGAAAGCTGTACTTAACTGGCAGTACGTAAGGGGCGTTAATTTTATGAACCCGCACGCTTTCTATTATTCGATAAGGGATGAAAGAAAATTCGAATGCCCGCCGTCAGAGGGCCCAAACAATATCTTCTGGCCGTATTTTAAAAAGTTTTCAGATTATACAACAAGAGCGTCTTATCTTGTCACGCGCGGATATCATAAAGCGCCTGCCCTGCTTTATTACCCTATCTATTCTGCGTGGCCGATGCAGGATCCTGATGTAAATAAACGTGATGATATAAGAAAATTTTCCGGTTTTTTTGAAACCTTCGGCATAACGCTTCTTGAAAATCAGATAGATTTTGATATTTTTGATGATGAGATTATTTTGAACGCAGAAATAAAGGAAGGCCGCATTAAAAAATGCGGGGAAGATTTCGGGTGTGTGATCCTTGCCGGCGCCGAAATTGTACCGGATAAAACCGTGGCAGCCCTTGAAAAATTTGTACAGGGCGGGGGGTTGGTAATTATAAATAAGTACAGAGTACAAAGTACAGAGTACAGGGTGAAGACAGGAAAAACAAAAAATAATAAATTTTCAAAGATCCTTTTTGGTAACGGAAAGGGCAGCGTAAAATACGGCAAAGGAGAAATTGTTTTTGCTGACGCAGATGAAAACGTTATTAAAACAATACATGAAAAAAACCTTTGTGATGTTATACTGAAAGAAAAAAATTGCGGAATAAAGTGTTTGCATAGAAAAAGCAGTGCTTGGGATATCTATTTTGTTGTGAATGAAAATGACAGCAAAATAAATACGGAAATAATGTTGCGCGGTGAAGGCAAACCATATTTACTTGACACTGAAAACGGTAAAATTCTCAAAATTGAGAACTTTGTTCCTGAAAACGGTTTTATCAGAATACCTGTTTCGTTGGAAGCTAATTGTGCAGTATTTATCCTGCTTTCACAAAAAGATATGCCGATTGATAATGTATTTGAAGAGCGTTTGCTGAACAAAATAGTTTCATTAGATAAAAACTGGGTTTTAACTATTAAAGGAAAGAAGATACAGCTTATAGATGGTTTGAAAAGTTGGCAAGATCTGGGCTTTCCGTTTTATTCAGGCAGTGCAGTTTATAAAACAGAATTCTTTGTACCTGAAATGCAGCCATTTAAAAAGTATTTTATTGAATTGGGCGATGTAAAAGAAATTGCAGAAGTTAAACTTAACGGGGTTGAATGCGGGTTTTGTACGTGGAAACCTTTTAGGATTGATATATCAAACGCTATACATGCAGGCAAGAATAAGCTTGAAGTAAAGATCACAAATACTCAGAAAAACGAATTTGAAAAAGTCGGGAAGATCTCAGGCCTTCTTGGGCCTGTAAATATTTTTACAAACTGACCTATATTTTTTTTATCCTTTCAAGCAATATTTTTCGTTCAGGATCAAGATTGTAAAGTTGCATTAATGTTTCTTTTGCCTTGCCCTTCATCCCGTTTTTAAGATAACTTTCGGCCAGAAGATCAAATGCATAGCCTCTGTCAGAGAACGAGTAATTGTCGTCTGCAAGATTTGGTGGTTTTTTCTCCATCCAAAGCTGTGTTGACTTTTCAAGATAAACAATAGCCTGCCCTATATTGTTCTGTTTATAATATATTTCTCCGATCATTGCCGATATCTGCGCTGATGTCGGATTATTTTTTTCACCTTCCAATAAAAATTTAAGCGCTTCCTCAATTTTGCCCTCTCTTTTAAGCCAAAAACTTCCGACTAAATAACCCTGAATATCATTAGGATTAAATTTTACTTCCATATAAAACCACGGCAGGACTTCTTTTTCTGCGCTGTATGCAAGATGCGTGTGGCGAATAATTTTTTCCTCTGAATAGATCTTCAAATATAGTTTATCATTAGCGCCGCGCGGAATGAATGTTTCGCATTCGCTGTCTTCATGACTTGTTCTAATGCCCCGGTCGTTAAGCATTTCCTGGCGCAGGCATTCGGAAACATCAACATTAGAGATATCCAGCCCTCCGTGGTAATACTCCTCACCCTTCATAAATGCCCAATCTGCAAGCAACCCTCGCAAATTCCCGAACATTCTGTAGATCAGGTCTTTCTTAATTAATTGTGAATCTGAATAAAAATAGTTTTTTAAAGGGATATTCAGTGCGGCTGGCAGGGAAAAAAGAATTAAAACAAAAATAATAGGAATTATTTTTTTCATAGGTCTCTTTTGCGGAATACAAGATAACTGGCATAAAGAAAAAGAAGCGCATAACAAGCGGCATAAACGGAAAGAAAAAGAATTATCCATCCCGGTATGATATCCTGAGTATGTATAATTTTTTCTTTAATGTCAAAAAGTTCCATGTGGGGAAGAAAAATATACCCCGGAACTGTGATGCCAAACCAGCTGGAACTGAAATATAAAAGCAGGCTCACAGAAATATTTGCCGATGGGGTAAGAAAAAGCGAAAGAAAAATTGTAATTGATGAAATAAAAAGCAGAAGCAGCGCCTGCAGGTAATAACCTTCAAAGAGCATCACCCAAGGTGTAGAAAAATCTTTTCTTAATAAAAGCGAAACAATAAATACAAAATAAAACAGGCTTAGACTAATTATTGAGATAAATGCTGTGCCGAGAAATTTGCCGAAAATAAATCCGCCTCTTCCTATCGGCTTTGCAAGCAGCGGATAAATATTTTTTGATTCTATCTCCTGAGGAATTTCCCTTGCAGCAAAACTAACCGCAATAATAACTGAAAAAATATAAACCATTGATAACACAATTTCTTTATAATATCTGCTAAAATCTTTCTCTCCACCGAAAGAAAATGAGCCCGCATATACAACGATCGCAACAAGAAGTGTAAGAATGAAATAAAAATCCTTTCGCCTAAAAAGTTCCTTGATCACATTCCCTGCAATCGCCAGAATTTTTTTCATAGTACACCGCCGATCACTTGAATAAAATATTTTTCCAATGTTTGGCTGCCCTGTTCTTTTAACAGATCATCCATTGAACCTTGTTTCAATATTTTTCCTTTTTTCATTAGACAAATACGATTACAGATGAGTTCGGCCTCTGAAAGTTCATGCGATGAAAATAATATTGTTTTATTCTCTGTTTTTAACTTATGCAGGATATTCCGCACCTCTACTCTGCCGATCGGGTCAAGACCTGAAAATGGTTCGTCAAGTATCAAAAATTCAGGATCATGCAAAAGCGCCTGGGCAAGCCCAAGCCTTTGCTGCATTCCTTTTGAAAATGTACGGATCAGGTGGTTTTTTTCGTATGTTAATTCCACGCTTTCCAAAGCTATATCAATTTTTTGTTTTATTTTATTTTTTTCAATGCCGGATAATTTTGCGTAAAAATTTAAAAGTTCAAACGGGGTAAGGAACCAATAATATGAGGATATCTCGGGCAGGTAACCGATCCTTTTTCTTTCTTTTACATTGGGCGAAGTTTTCTCGAAAATAGAAATTGTGCCTTTGTCAGGAAAAACAAGGCCAATGATCGTTTTTA
>Ga0265297_10003019_pt1 | contig 31792 bp, 29 predicted proteins | sample Munlanlwell13791_FD_192502 | JGI IMG/M metagenome (GOLD analysis project Ga0265297, IMG submission 192502) | Leachate microbial communities from a municipal landfill in Southern Ontario, Canada - Leachate well 137-91 | ecosystem: Engineered > Solid waste > Landfill > Unclassified | place...
GACATCTTCGTTACGGGACAGCCGCTTCTTAAAATCAGCCCTTGCCAGCATCTGCGAAACCGTAACATGACCGGTAAGCTTCATGATGTCAATAATCGACATCCTCTCAAACCACCTGCTGTTAAATGTAATGCGTAGCCTGCTTAGGTCAAGTATCCTGGAAACCTGTTTCTTGTATGTCTGGGCGTTCTTGGCTACCTCCTCGGCAGTAAGCTGCTTTCTGATTTCCGACCTACCGCTGGGGTCTCCGATGCGGCCGGTAAAATCTCCTATTAAAAAAAAGACCTCGTGGCCGAGGTCTTGGAACTGGCGCAATTTGCGCAAAAGCACGGTATGCCCCAGGTGTAAATCAGGCGCAGTAGGGTCGAATCCCGCTTTAATCTTGAGGGGATTTTTATTCTTGATACTAGCCTCGAGTTTTTTTACCAGCTCTTCCTCGCTGATAATGTCCACCGCGCCGCGCTTGATAACCTGCAGTTGATGAGCAATATCTTTTTTCATCTTAACCTGCTTTCCTAGATACACTGTCCCGATTAGCTCGGAAACTGTTTCTGCCTTAAGATAGAAACGGTTTCCCGATTGGCTTGGAAAACGTTTCTGCTTTAATAGAGGCGGGCGCTCAAGCCGATCTTACCCTGCTCAACATCAACCTTAATAACTTTTACTTTAATTTTGTCGCCGGGCTTTACATCAGCCATCTCATCCTTCTCAATCTCGCTGCTGTAAACCAGGCCTTCCAGCTCCTCTTCTATTTTAACAAAAACCCCGAACTCCGTAATGCTGACTGCCTCGGCTTCCAAAACGGTATCCATCGGATATTTCGCGGCAATCTCAGACCAGGGATTAACAGACACCTGTTTCAGGCCCAGGGCAATACGGCGGTTCGCAGCGTCGGTAGAAAGGATTACCACGTCCACCTTCTGCCCTTTTTTCAGCACGTCCTGGGGATGGTTTACGCGCTTGGTCCAGGATATATCAGAAACGTGTATCATCCCCTCCAGATTACTGTCAAGTTCCACAAATGCTCCGTAATCCGTAAAACCGCGCACCTTACCCGATACCTTGGCGCCGGCAGGATACTTTGTCTCTGCCTCCAGCCAGGGATTCTGCTCAAGCTGTTTAATGCTCAAGGATATCTTGCGGCCATCCTTATCTATATTCAATAACTGCGCCTCAACGATATCTCCGATGGCAAACATCTCCGCAGGGTTATTGATGCGCTTTGCCCAGGACATTTCAGAAATGTGGATAAGCCCCTCTATGCCCTTTTCCAACTCCACGAAGATGCCGTAAGGCACGATGTTGACAACCTTGCCCTTTAGCTTCGAGCCCACGCTGTACTTGGTCTCGATATCCTGCCAGGGATCGGGCAGGCGTTGCTTAAGGCCGAGGGAAACCTTGCCTGCCTCTTTATCCATGTTCAGGATCAGGACCTCTATCTTATCCCCTATCGCCACTACCTCCGACGGATGGCTTATCTTGGACCAGGACATATCGGTAATGTGCAGGAGCCCGTCCACCCCGCCCAAGTCCACAAAGGCGCCGAAATCGGTGATTGCCTTGACCGTCCCTGCTACGACATTGCCGATCTTTAATTCCTGCCAAAGCTTCTCCTTGACCTCCTGCCTCTCCTTCTGGATAGCCTCGCGGCGGGAAAGTATGATACTGCGCCTTAAGTTGTTAATCTTGACTATCTTGAACTTAAAGGTCTTGTAAAGCACATCCTTGTCAGCCATATTCTTAAAAGCGGACAGCGATGCGGGAAGAAAACCTTCGATGCCCATGACGTCAACCAGGAATCCTCCCTTTACCTTCTTCACCGGCCTGCCATCCACCAGGTCTCCTTCGCGGGAGTTCTCCACAATCTTACTCCACCCCTGTATGCGCATGGCCTTCTCGCGGGACAGCACGATTGAGCCCGAGTCATCCTCGATGGACTCGATGAAAAACTCCAATTCCTTTCCTATCTCCAGGTCGGCCTGGTTGAATTCAATAACCGGCACCGCCCCCTCGGACTTAAACCCCACGTCAACCAGGGCCTCTTTGGTTTTAACGGCTACGATCTTGCCTTTGATGATATCGCCGGCGTGGATAATCTTGATGCTATCGTTATAAAGCTGCTCTAAATTAATCTTCTCTTCTGACATCTGATGTTCCCCTTTCGAAATTATTTTTAATTTTAGTAAAAATATTCAAAAAAGTGCCCAAATTGTTTTGGTCGCTAATCCTGTTCCATCTTCAGAGTATTAGCCTTAAGAAAGCTGCCGTATCTGAGACATAATATGCCTGGCAGCATCTTCGTAAGGCGTCCTCCTTTCCACTAAAATTTGCTTTCCGAAACGCACAGAAATACGGGCCGGCCGTATAAAACCTGCGCCTATGGGAAGGGCTGTATCAGCGCCCTTTATAAGAGCGGGTATTACCGGCACGCTTAGTTTTTGGGCTAAAAAACCTACCCCTGCGCCTGGCGCAGCCTCTTGGCCTTTAGGAACCCTGCGGCCCTCCGGGAAAACTACCAGCGCTGCGCCCTGCCTGAGGCGGCGGATTGCCTCTTTTAAGGCATCCGGGTCAGCGGCCTTGGGCCTTACCGCGAATGCGCCGAGGCCGGAAATGAGCCGCGAGAAAAACGGGTTAAAGAACAAGTCGTGCCGCGCCATAAAATTCAAGGCCCGGGGAGAAGCTACTCCCAAGGCAACCGGGTCAAGATAACTTGTATGATTACTGGCCAGGATGAATCCCCCTTTTGGCGGAACATTCTCAAGGCCGTAAACCTTGAATCTAAAAAACACCTTGAGCAATAATCCGCACAAAAACTTGCCAAAAGCGTAGAGCATGCGTCTATCTATTCAGGGCCATTCTCCTGCCCAGTTCAAGCAGCCTGCGTGATTTCTGGAGGCTCCTGGATTCGGCGTAAATGCGTATCAAAGGCTCTGTGCCTGAACCCCTCAGCATCAACCAACTCCCGTCGGAGGAGGTCAACTTTACGCCGTCGTAATCCTTCATCTCTACCACTTTCTTCCCAAGCAGGCTCTTGACGCCCCTAAATTTCATGACGTCAATACTCTTGCCTGAGATACGCAGGCTCTCCTTGAGATAATAATACCTGCCGTATTTACGCTCCATATCGGAGATTATCCGCAGTATGCCGCGGCGGCGGTAAGCCATCATCTCCAATAGCAATATACCGGCCAGGGTGCCGTCGCGCTCCGGGATATAATTCTTGAACCCTATCCCGCCAGCTTCTTCCCCTCCAACCATGATGTTATGGTGCTCCATATGATAAGAAATATATTTAAAACCGACCGGTGTCTCGTATAGTTTAAGCCCGAGGTCGCGGGTAAGGTTATCCAGGAGGTTCGTGCCTACAATCGTCTTCACCACCCCGCCGCTAAACCCCCTGTCCCGGTATAGGTGCAGCGCCAGCAAGGCCAGTATCTTCTGCGGAGAGATAAATTCTCCTCCGGGTGCAATAGCGGCAATACGGTCGGCATCACCGTCCAGAACCAGGCAGATGTCAAACTTTTCCCTCTTCATCCGTTCGATTGAACAAGCGAGGTTCTCCGGTATCGGCTCCGGCCGCAGGCCTCCGAAAGAAGGATTCCTCTCTCTGCGGTTAAACTCCAGCCTTACGCCGGTCCCTGCCAGGACCAGCTCGATAAAACCGTTGCCGCTTCCATGCATCGTATCAACCAGAACGCGGTATCCGGCCTTTTTCATCTTTGCCAGATTTACGTAAGAACGCAGGAACCTGACGTAATCTCCTGCCAAGTCTTTCACGGTAACCCTGGCAGTAGAACGGGACTTCCTGGGATTAATGATGCGGTTTGCGGACCTTTCCACTACCGAGGTCACCTCTACCCCCGCCGCCCCTCCGGATGCGGTCTTGATTTTAATGCCGTTGTAAGAAGCGGGGTTATGGCTGGCGGTAATCATAACGCCGGCAGTCAGCCTCTTTCTCTTCACCGCAAAACTTAGCATCGGCGTAGGAACCGGGCTGTCCGCAATAATAACCTCTATGCCGTTATCCGCCAAAACCTCGCCTACGAGCCTGGCGTATTTATCCGATAAGAAACGCGTATCATACCCCACCGCCACCCTGACCTTGCCCCTGCCGCGCCTGCCGTTATAATAATCGGCGATGGCCTGCGCCACGCGCCTGACATTCTTAAAAGTAAAGGTATCGCTGATAATCGCCCTCCAACCATCGGTGCCGAATTTTATCTCTGCTTTCAAACTGGGCATCTCAATCTCCTTATGGCCTCCCTGTAATCTTTGGATTTAAAAATGTACGAACCTGCGGCCAGGACATTCGCCCCTGCCGCGAGCGCCTCTTTTGCGGTCTTCTGGTTGATACCGCCGTCAACGGCAATGTCGCCGTCAAAAACGGAACGCAGCTGCCTGATCTTGGCCAGGGCCGCCGGTATAAAATCCTGCCCCCCAAAACCGGGGTTGACAGACATCACCAGAACGAAATCCACTGCGGACAATACGCCATTGATCTTGGCTAAGGGGGTTCGAGGGTTTAAAGAAACCCCCGGCCTTATCCCCTGCCTCCTTAGGATACGGCTCTGTTTTTTAATCTCTGCTGCCGAGGCGGCCTCGATATGCATAGTAATCATATCGCTGCCTGCCTTGGCAAAAGCGTCGATATAATCCTGCGGGCGCTCAATCATAAGGTGCGTATCCAACGGCAGCCTGCTGGCCCGACGGATATCCTTGACTACTACCGGGCCGATGGTAATATTAGGGACGAAATGGCCGTCCATAACATCAATGTGCAGCATATCAGCGCCTGCCGACTCAACCTTCTTTATCTCTTCGGCCAGCGAAGCAAAATCCGCCGATAATATCGAAGGGGCTATCTTTATCTTCATCTGTAGAGTCCTCTTCTGGCAATATAGCTGTAAACCGCCTCCGGCACAAGGTAACGGAATGAACGGCCTTCCTTGATCGCCCGGCGAACCTCAAAACCCGAAACATCCACTGCGCGGATACCGACAGTAGTAATGTAAGAAGGCAACTTTTCCAGAGGGTAACCCGGCCTGGTGGCAACGATGAGCTTTACCATCTTGATGACCTCATTGAGGTCCTTCCACTCCCCGAGGTAATTCAGGAGGTCCGAACCGGTAATAAAATACAATTCGTCATCCGGATAGCGCTCCTTGAATACCCTGAGGGTATCAATGGTATAGGAATAGCCTTCTCTTTTGATCTCGGTATCAGAAGCCGCAAAATAACGGTTGCCCTTAATCGCCATTCTCACCATTGCATAACGCTGCTCGGCCCCCGCGATATCGCCGTTACTCTTGTGGGGAGGCCGATACGTGGGCACGAAGATGACTTTCTCAAGCTTTAATTTCTCGCGGGCCTCCTCAGCCAGAATCAAATGTCCGATGTGTATGGGGTTGAAGGTCCCCCCCAATATGCCTATTCTCATTGCCTCACCTGGCCGCTTCCGAAAACCTGATACTTGTAGGTAGTCAATTCCTCAAGGGCCATCGGTCCGCGGGCGTGCAGCTTATCGGTTGAGATGCCTATCTCGGCCCCCATGCCAAACTGGTAACCGTCGGTAAAACGGGTGGAGGCATTTACGTAAACGCAGGCGGAGTCCACCCGCCTCAAGAACTCGCGGGCGTTATTGCGGTTATCGGTGATGATGCTATCGGAATGATGCGAGCCGTAATTATTAACGTGCTCAATTGCCTCGTTGAGGCTTTCTACCACCTTGACCGAAAGTATTAAATCCAGGTATTCCCTGCGGTAGTCTTCCGCTGTCGCGCGCCTTACGCCCTTTGCAATCTTCTGCGTAATAGGGCATCCGCGGATCTGGACGCCGGCATCGCGAAAATCTTTCAGCATCCCGGGCAGGAACCTGGCAGCCACATCGCGGTGCACGAGCATGCTCTCCATGGCATTGCAGACTCCCGGCCGCTGGACCTTGGCGTTAAAACAGACCTTCTCCGCCATGTTGAGGTCTGCCCAATCATCCACATAGACATGGCAAACCCCCTTATAATGCTTGATTACCGGGATGCGCGAGAGGCGCACTACATTACGGATAAGCCCCTCTCCGCCGCGTGGTATAACTACGTCAATATAATCATTTAACCCAAGGAGTACGTTCACCGCCCGCCTGTCCCTGGTGCTTATGAGGTTGATAGCATCCCGGCAGTCCCCTTCATTTTTAAGCGCGGCTTTAAGAATGCGGTAGATTTCCAGATTTGAATTCAACGCATCGCTGCCGCCTTTTAAAATTACGGCATTGCCGGACTTAAGGCAAAGCCCGATACAGTCCGCCGTCACATTCGGGCGGGATTCGTAGATAATGGCTACTACGCCTATGGGGACGCGCACCTTGCGGATGCGCAGGCCGTTAGGCCTCTTCCATTCCCTGATAACTTCTCCTACCGGGTCCTTCAGGGCTGCGATTGCCAGGAGGGAATCCGCCATCTCCTTTATTCTTTTCTGATTAAGGCTGAGCCGCTCAATGAAAACCCCGCTTAATCCGTTGCGGCGGGCAGCGGCAACATCCCTGGCGTTGGCCTTAAGGATTAAGGACCTGTTTCTATTAATCCCGGACGCCATCTTACGCAAGAGACGGTTCTTCTCCTGCGGGCTCAAAACCGCCAGGGAACGCGCTGCTTCCAGGGCTGACTGCGCTATGCGAATAATCTCCTTTTTAAGTTCCATTTGTTCAGCTGACCTCCACGATATTATCACAGTGGATAACCTCTTTGCCCAGGCGTTGTCCTTTAAGTTTCTCCAGTTCGCTGCTGGAAAAACAGGTCTTGCCGCGGGCAAACTCCCGGTGGTGCTTATCGATAATGCTGACTATATCGCCCTGCTGGAAGCTGCCGCTTACCCCTGTCACGCCTACGGCAAGGAGGCTCTTGCGGTTAATCAGCGCCTGCCTGGCTCCGTCATCAACAATAACCTCTCCCTTGGTCTTGGTGCCGAAAGCAATCCAGCGTTTCTTGGCAGCCAGCTGCGCCCCCTTCGGCACAAAAAGCGTGCCGAAACTACCGGGGTCGGAAACACTCCCCGAGATAACGCCCCTGGACCTGCCGTTGGCGACTACGCAGGATATGCCCGAGCCTACGGCAATCCTGGCAGCATCAAGCTTAGTAACCATGCCGCCGACACAGGTCTTTTTATCAGTAGGAGAGGCAAGCGATTTTACCTGCGGAGTAATATCGGCTACCACCTTAACCAGGGTCCTTTTATCTTGAGCCAGTAATCCATCCACATCGGTAAGGATTATAAGGAGGTCTGCAGAGACAAGGGCGGCTACCAGTGCCGATAAGCGGTCATTATCCCCGAACCTGATTTCGTCGGTAGAGACCGTGTCGTTCTCATTGATAACCGGGATAATGCCAAGCCTCAACAGGGAAAGCGCGGTATTCTTGGCATTGAGATAGCGGCGGCGGTCGTCAAAATCCTCCCAGGTAAGCAATACCTGTCCGCAATTAAGTGATTTTTCCTTGAAGAGACTGCGGTAGATATTCATCAGCTCGCCCTGGCCCACTGCCGCAGCTGCCTGCAAAGATGCCAGTTCCTTCGGCCGCGACTTCAAACCCAGAAGCTGCATCCCGATAGCGATGGCCCCCGAAGATACAATAACGACTTCCCGGCCGCTCTTGATAAGCGCTGCCACCTCTTCGGAAATCTGACGGGCAACCCCTGCGTCAAAGGCGCCCCTCTCCCGGTAAAAAAGGCTGCTGCCTATCTTGATTACTATCCTCTTATAATTTTTTTGCGATACCTTCAATTAAATCCTCCAGGCCTTCTTTCCTAAGCGCAGAGATAGGATAAACCTTCTTCTTCAGCGCAGCCTTGAATCTCGCCAGGTTCTCTTCTGCCCCCTCAAGGTCCATTTTATTCGCCGCCAGGACCTGGGGTTTTCTGGCTATCTCATCCTTGTATTTCTTTAATTCATTGTTGATGATTCTATAATCTTCTAAAGGGTCTCTGCCTTCAAAACCTGCCGCATCTATTACGTGCAGCAGGACCCTGGTGCGTTCGATATGCCTTAAGAATTTCTGCCCGAGCCCGCGTCCTTCGGCTGACCCCTCTATCAGACCGGGAATGTCTGCAATCACAAAAGACGATTCCCCATGGTGCACCACTCCTAAAAAAGGGGATTTGGTAGTGAACGGGTACGCCGCTATTTTTGGGCGGGCATTGGAAACCGCCGATATCAGGGTGGACTTGCCGACATTAGGGAATCCTATCACCCCCACGTCGGCGATAAGCTTAAGGTCAAGGATAAGCTCTCTCTCTTCTCCCGCTTCGCCACCGGAGGCCTGCTTGTGGTGGCGGTTGCCCATCCCGCCCCTGCCTCCTGCCGCCGCGATTAACTCTTCCTTGTCATGGCTTAAATCGCGCAGGGTGCACCCGGTATGCACGTCTTTGATAACAGTGCCGCAGGGAACCTTAATGATGACCGCGGGCGCATCCTTGCCTTTCTTGTTCTTGCTTGAGCCATGGGTGCCGTTTGAGCCGGTGAAATGCCGGTTATACTGAAAATCCAGGAGGGTGCGGATGCCATGGTCAGCGCGTATTATGATATCAGCGCCCCTGCCTCCGTTTCCTCCGTCGGGCATCTTTTTGCCGCGGATGTATTTATCGGTGTAGAAGCTGTCACAACCCTTGCCACCGCTGCCGGACTTAATGTGAATCCTGGCGTTATCAATGAACATATCCCTTAACCTGCTAAGCCGATCTCTTTAATCTCCAGGCGGGTAAGGTTCTGGCGGTGCCCCTTCTTCCAATGAGAAGACTTGCGGCGGCGGTATTTAAAAGAGATCGACTTTTCTCCCCTGAATTGTCCCATTACTACGGCAAGCACCTTGGCCCCCTTAACGTAGGGCTGCCCCACTTCGACTTTTTTATCCTTGGAAACCAAAAGCACCTTAGACAAATTAAGCTCGTGGCCGTCTTTAAATTCCTGCTTCTCTACCTCAATAAGATCGCCTTTTTCGACGTAATACTGCTTTCCTCCAACCTCAACTATTGCATACATTTGCGTCACTCCTTTAGCATATTTTTATTAATACCCTTAAGCCGCAATAGGGCTTTTATCCATAGATTCTCTATTATAATCTAAATACCTATAAAATCAAGTATTTTTGCCCTTGTTAGGGACGGTTCTCAATCCCCCTTCAAACTGTCCCCCTAAGGAAAATTTTAAGCGGAATCCAGGTTTGCCCCTGGAAAGTTTTTCATCGGGAGGGGACAGTTTACGAACTACCTAAGAACCGTCTCTATGAAATCTGGAGGTCCTCGACATGCAAGGCAGGATTGGAAACAAGGTTAATCTTAATCTTGAAACTACGCTCCAGCTGCCTAAGATTCCCCTTGTCTTTGAGGATTTCGCTGACTACCGCCGGATTGAGGATAAAATTAATCTCCTTGCTTGCCGGTTTCTTAAGAAGATGCTTCTTAAATTCCTTAAGGGCAAAGATTGACATAGTAAGCGGCGACTTTACCTTGCCCTTGCCCTGGCAATAAGGGCAGTTTTGATATGAAAGCGCCTGGGCGGTATTGTGGATGCGTTCGCGCGTCATCTCTACCACGCCGAACTTGGAAATGCCGGCAATATCGTATTTAGCGCGGTCCTTATGCAAGGCTTTTTTCAGGACATTGAGGACCTCGCGCCGGTGCCCTTCCTTTTCCATATCGATAAAATCTATGACTATTATGCCGCCGAGGTCGCGCAGCATAATCTGGTGCGCCACCTCCGCCGCCACTTCGCAGTTAATCTTGAATGCCGCTTCTTCCTGGCGGACGTTCTTCCTGAAGCCGCCACTGTTGACATCTATAACCACCAGCCCCTCCGTAGGCTCAATCACAATATAGGCCTTGGATTTCAGGTAAACCTTCGTTTCAAAAATCTTGTTTATCTGCACCTCCGCCCCCTTTTCCCCGAAGAGGTCCTGTCCGCGGTAGAGCTCTACCTTATGAGAAAGGTAACTTAGGAATGTCTTCATAAAATGCTTAACGCGGTAATACTCGGGCTTGGAATCAATAATAAGGCGTGATACGTCCTCGGTAAAGGAATCGCGGATGGCGCGCAGGGTTAAGTCGTACTCTTCATATATAAGGCTGGGCGCGCCCTTGACCTTGACGGTCTTCTCCAGCCTCTTCCAAAGTTTTAAAAGAAAAAATGCGTCGCGCTGTATCTCCTGTTTGGACCTGCCTGAGGCGGCAGTGCGCACGATAAACCCCAATTCCTCGGGCAGCTTGGCCTCTACCAGCGCCTGACGCAGGCGTTTTCTCTCCTCCTCATCCTCTATACGCCGGGAAATACCCAAGTGGGCATCCTGCGGCATAAGCACCAGGTATCTGCCGGGGATACCGATATGGCAGGAAAGACGCGGCCCCTTGGTGCCGAAAGATTCCTTCACCACCTGCACCATTACCTCCTGCCCCTTCTTGACTTGTTTCGGCGCAAGCTTATCGGATTCCGGGCTTTCAAAGGCAGACTCGATCTCTGAAAGATATAGGAACCCCTTTTTAAAGAGCCCGATATCCACGAACGCGCCGTTGATAGACGGGAGCACTGCGTCAATGCGCCCCTTATAGATATTTCCGACGATCGTCTTATCCTCGGGGCGCTCCATATAGAACTCTTCCAGCCGCCCGCTGTTCATTATTGCCACGCGCTTCTCGCGGGGTTCAATATTGACCAATATTTCTTTTGACATTTTTTTCTTCCTTAATCTGTGGAGGCTAAGCTAACGTTGCCTCCTTAATGGTTATGCCCTCCGGCAGCTGTGCCTTCAATCTATCCTTAAAATCATCCGGGTTTAAAAATTCCCGCAAAACCACCGACGCCTCTTCGCCTTCGCTCTCCAGGCCCAATTTCAACGCACGCTTGATGCTCAGCTTGGGGCGAGGGGTAAACCCTTCGCTGAGTTTAAGCGGCAGCCTGGCGCGGCGCATAGCGCGCATCAGGAGGCGCATTAGGTCAAGATGCGAGATATAACGCATCTGCCCTTTTTTGGTAAAAATAAATCGTATGCGGTAATCCACTTAAAATAAAAGGGCGAAGCCCAGTATCCCTTCGCCCACATAGATTCAGTCCTCCTGCCGACCCTGTTTCTTTACGGCGCCGTATCCGTACAGATGGTATCCTTGGATAAGACGCCTCCGGTAGTCACGGTATAACTCTTGCTGCCGGTGCCTGGTGTCCCCTGCGAGGAGCACACCTGCGGCCGTGCAACGATGTTATAACCTGCGCTCGTAATGTTTACAACGGCGTAGAAATACCCCTGATAAGGTTTATTTACGTTAAATTCCGAAAAATAATTCTTATCCAGGTACCGTGGCGTAACGTTTACCAGCTGGGAATCTATGTCAGTGGGATACTGGCTCTTATTGGAGGCAGCGTAATTCTCGAATGCCGTGGCAACGGTGCGCAGGGTGGCCTGGGCAGCAGCTTCGTTCTGGACCAGGCGGGCGCGCAATATCTGCGGGATGGCAATGGCCGCCAATAAAGCGATAATCGCCACTACAATCATAACCTCTACTAAAGTAAAACCTTTCTTCATATTTATCAATCCTCCCTGAATATGGATTTTTATTCTATAACAGCAGCTTGCCCTTTGTCAAGGAAATATACTAAACAGTTTCCCGATTGCATTGGAAAGCGTTTCTAACGGCTAGAGAACCAGAGGATGGTCTTCTGCAGGCCTTCCCTTAACGATATGCGGGGATGCCATTTAAGCAGGCGTTTTGCCTTGCCGATGTCCGGCCTCCTCTGGCGCGGGTCATCCTGCGGCAATTTCTTAAAAACGATACGGCTCCTGCTGTGGCTGATGCTCAATACCAGGCGCGCCAGCTCTATCACGGTAAACTCAGCCGGATTTCCGAGATTTAAAGGCGCATTAACCCGCGTCATCATCAGGCGCCAAATGCCTTCAATAAGGTCGTCGATATAACAGAACGCACGGGTCTGCCTGCCGCTGCCGTAAACGGTCAGCGGGTTATGATGCAGGGCCTGACAAATGAAATTTGGCACTACCCTGCCGTCGTTTACCCGCATGCGCGGGCCGTAGGTATTGAAGATGCGTGCGATACGGGTATCCATTTTATGGAAACGTTGATATGCCATAGCAATGGCTTCGGCAAAACGCTTTGATTCGTCGTAACACCCGCGCACCCCCACCGGATTAACGTTACCCCAATATCCCTCATTCTGCGGATGCAACAGCGGGTCGCCGTAAACCTCTGAAGTAGATGCAAGCATAAATACCGCCTTTTTCTTCCTGGCCAGCCCCAATGCGTTATGCGTGCCGAGAGAACCGGCTTTTAACGTGTGGATGGGGAACCTAAGATAATCCTGCGGGGAAGCCAGAGAGGCAAAATGCAATACGTAACTTACTTTTCCGGGTATGGAGATATGGCGTGATACGTCCTGTTTATGATAACGGAAGCTCTTGTCCCCAAGCAGTGATGATATGTTCTTAAGCGCGCCTGTCTTGAGGTTATCAAGACAAACCACCCTGAACCCCTCAGAGATAAGCCGCTCGCATAGATGGGAGCCTATAAAACCCGCTCCTCCGGTAATAACAACTGTTTTTTTAGCCATGCCTAAAATATTCCGCGGTTAGCCTTAATCCTTCCCTGAAGTTTATGCGGGGCGTAAATCCCAATAGCCCCTTCGCCCTGCTTAAATCCGCGCGCGTCTTGAACACATCCCCGCGGCGCCTGTCTAAAAATCTCGGCTGAAGTGCGGTGTTTAATATTTTATTGAGTATCCGCACCAGCTCTATGATGCTGAAGTTTGCGCCTCCGGCAATATTAAAAACCTCTCCCTTGAGAGCCGGCCTGGATGAGGCGGCGATATTTGCATCTGCGACATTACGCACGTAAGTAAAATCGCGCGACTGCCTCCCTGTCCCGAATATGGGCGGCCGCCTGCCTGCGAGCATCAGCGTGATAAATTTAGGTATGACCGCGGCGTATTCGTCGTCCGGGCTCTGGCGAGGTCCAAAAACATTAAAGTAACGCAAGGATACCGTCGGCAGTCCGTAATACAAACTGAACATGCGGCAGTAATACTCCCCGCTTAATTTAGTAAGGGCGTAAGGCGAAATCGGCTGAGGCAGGAAATCTTCTTTTTCCGGGAAATTCCTTACGTCACCGTAAACGGAACTTGAGGAGGCAAAAACAAAAGACTTAACCTTATTTGCAAGGGATGCCTCCAGCATATTAAGGGTACCCTGGATGTTAACCTCATTATAATCGTGAGGATTAAGCAGCGATTTCGGAACACTCCTCAATGCTGCCTGGTGCAGCACTGAATCCATCCCCTTGGAAGCCTTTTTGCAATCAGGCAGGGAACGGATATCTCCTCTTAAAACCTCAATCCTCTCCAGGAACGGCTTGATATTTTTTATTTTACCGTTGGAGAAATTGTCAAGTACCCTGACGCTATGGCCCCTCTGGAGTAATCCCTCGACGATATGCGAGCCGATGAAACCCGCCCCTCCGGTAACCAGAAACCTCTTCATAATCTTACCACCTTGGGGCTATCTGTGCACGCGTAGGCGTTACGGGTATCAAAGATAAGCCTGGAATTCTTCAGGATAAAAGAATAATCAAGGGCCGAATGGTCGGTAGCTATTACGGCGCAATCAAACCTTTTGAGGTTGGCGCTATTAAGCCTGATACCCTTTAGGTTAATCCCGTTGATTTTCAGGTAGGGAATAAGCGGATCATAATAAGAAACGGATACCCCCCTTGCGTGGAACGCCGCGATGATATCCAGGGCCGGTGATTGCCTTAGGTCCCTGATATCTTTTTTGTAAGTGGCACCTATTACCAATACCTTCGTCTTCGAGGGGGCCTTGCGTTTTAACAAATGCATGACCCTTTCGGTAATATACTGCGGCATCCCGGAAATGGTATCGGATGCCAACTTGATAAAACGCGAGCGAAAACCGTAATGCCGCGCCTTCCAGTAAAGATAGAGCGGGTCTTTTGGGATGCAGTGCCCGCCAACCCCCGGGCCGGGATAGAAAGGCATAAAACCGAAGGGCTTGGTGCTGGCGCCCCTTATGACCTCCCAGACATCAATACCCATCTTATGCGCCATCATCGCTATCTCGTCTATAAAAGCGATATTGATTAAACGAAAGGTGTTCTCCAGTAACTTGACAGCCTCCGCGGTGCGTGCGCTGGATACCACGATAACCTTATTGATGATGCTCCGGTAGACCGCAGCCGCAAGGAAGGCGGCTTCTTTGCTTATGCCGCCGACAATCTTGGGTATTCTACCTACCGGATAAGACCTGTTTCCCGGGTCAATCCTTTCAGGAGAAAAATTGAGATAAAAATCCCGGTTATGCCTTAAACCGCGCCTCTCTAAAAGCGGCAGGATAACCTCTTCGGTAGTGCCGGGGTAAGTAGTGCTTTCCAGGATTATAACGGCCCTCTTCTTGATATTGCCGGATATGCCCCTGACAGCGCTTTTGATATAGGAAATATTCGGGTGGTATTTGCGCCGCAGCGGCGTTGGCACGCATATTATAATTACGTCCGCTTCCCGCAAGGCGCTGAATTCGCCTCGCGGGATAAAATTACCGCAGGCCATAACCTTCTTTAGTTCCTTTGCCCCGACATCGCTGATATAGGATTGGCTCTTTTTCAAACTGCCAAGACGGTCCTTATCAATCTCTATGCCCAGGGTGCGGAAGCCTTTCCTGGCAAACTGCATCGCCAAGGGCAAACCTACGTAACCCAACCCTACTACCGCTATCACAGTCTCCTTACTTTTTATCCTGGAATTAAATTCCTTAACGGCGCTGTCCATAGTTAAACCGACCTACCGGAACCCCCTTTTCTGCCGATGCCGGCATAGGCAAAACCTAATTTCTTCATACGCTTTGGCTCATAGATATTGCGGCCGTCAATGATAAGGCGGCGGCGCATCAATTTTTTTATCCTTGCGAAATCCAACTCCTTGAATTCGTCCCATTCGGTGATAATCAAGAGGCAATCCGCCTGGCGGCAGGCCTGGTAAGGATCCTTGCAAAACGTGACGCCGCGCGCATCAGCGAACAATTCTCCTGCATTCTTCATGGCCGAAGGGTCATAAACCTTCAACCTCGCCCCATCCGCCTCTAATGCCCTGATGATTTCGATTGAAGGGGCGTTACGGAGATCGTCGGTATTAGGCTTAAAAGAGAGGCCCAAAACAGCGATATTCTTATCCTTGATAATCCAGAGGGCATCCTTGATCTTTGCAAGGAACGCCTTGAACTGCTCCGCATTGATATCGCGCACCGACTTCAGAAGATGAAAATCATAGCCCAACTTCGCGGATATCTCAATAAAGGCATCGAGGTCCTTGGGGAAACAGGAACCTCCGTAACCAAGCCCGGCATTTAAAAATTCCCGGCCGATCCTTCTATCCAACCCCACCCCTAAAGCCACTTCCTCGATATCGGCTCCGACTTTGTCGCAGATGCGCGAAACGGCATTAATAAAGGAAACCTTGGTCGCCAGGAAAGAATTTGAGGCATGCTTAATTAATTCTGCGGACCTGATATCCGTAACCACCAACGGCGCATTAAGGGGCTTGTAGAGCTCAGCCAGGATACCCTCGGCCCTGCTGGATTCCACTCCTATGACGATACGGTCAGGATGCATAAAATCATTGATGGCTGCGCCCTCTTTCAGGAATTCCGGGTTTGAGGCAACGTCAAATTTCGCCTTGCGCTTTAGCTTTATATAGGTAGAGATGGTGTGTTTTACCCAATATCCGGTTTCAACCGGCACAGTGGATTTTTCCACAATCAGGCGGTAGCCGTCCATATATAATGCGATATTGCGCGCCACATTTTCTATCCCGGTAAGATCCGCCTCCCCGTTCTCCAGAGGGGGAGTGCCAACTGCGATGAAAATTACCTCCGAAGACTTCACCGCCTCTTTGATGCTTGAGGTAAACCTTAATCTCTTCTTGGCAGCATTCTTTACGATAAGCTCCTCCAGCCCCGGCTCATAGATAGGTATAATGCCTTTTTGAAGCTGGGTGATTTTGCGGGCGTTATTATCGGCGCAAACCACGCTATTGCCTAATTCCGCAAAGCATGCTCCGCTTACTAATCCGACATAGCCTGAACCGATAATAGATATCTTCATTGTTTCTCCCTTGAGCTATCCCCTTAATAACTACTCTGCGAGCCTGGCTTGGGCTCATGATAACTCTGGTCAAGGCTGAATTCGTTCTCCGGGAAAGCCTTTAACCTAAAAACCAGCCAGATACTATTGCCGTGGTCCTTCTGTGCGTTATAAGTAAGTTCCATGGTCCAGCAATGCAGGTCGCGTATAATGGAATACTCCTGCTCCCTTAATCCAGACGGGTAGTCCGTAGTATCGGCGAATTGGTATCTTTCATAAATCCCAAATTTCCATTTAGGATTTATGCGCCACTTGGTGCCGAAGGTCAGCTCCTTTCCGGCCTTGCGCTGGTAACGCTGGCCGATACCGATGGTCCGATCTTCTCCTATATTGAAATTGAAGTCAATATTGGCATTGGAAAAGGTGTTATAGTTTGGGTCGCTGCGCAATCCTGAATGCGTATAAGTAGCATCCCCTACTATCGACATCCAGGAATAAGGCCAGAGGTCCAGGTCGAACACTATGTCCCCCAGGCTGCTTCCGGTTTTCCCGGTGGTTGTCTTGGGCTTAATGTCGTAGCTGGTGTTAATCCTGAAATCGGCCAAAAGCGCTGTCTGGCCTTTGCGCTTGGTCTGCAGCCTGTTCGCCAACTCCATTGTGACGGAGGAATCGCCGACAGAAGCCCCGCCTCCAAACCTGGCTTTGGTGGCTGGCATGGTAGAGGTATTGGTATAAGAATAGCTGACGGTAGGCGTAAGGATGTGGCGCAGGCCGTGAATGTCAAGGCCTAAAAAATTAGAATTAACGTTAAAGAGACGGTAAAATTTGGTGCTGATATCAGTACCGGTTCCCAACGCCACCTGCGAGGTGGCTCCGTAGGTGTTTTTGTTGTAGTAAGCTCCCTCTGCCGACGCAAAGGGGGTTATTCTCAAAAAAGAGACCTTTAAAGGGAGCGATAATTTATTGGCGCTGTCTAACTTGCTGTAGGTAACATTCTGGTCGGCTGCAGTAGAAGTCGAATCATTATAGGAATAATTCACGTAAGAGGTATTGTCCTGCAGGTAAAAAGGAGAATCGCCGAGCTGGATACTCGGCATGCTGTATTGTATTTCAGGCAGCCTTTCGTCCTGGTCCGTAAACCAGTGGTTTACGCGCTTCTGCACCAGGACATCGAGACTGGAGTAGTTAAAGGAATGGTGCAATAAGCCGTAGGATAACGGTTCTGACTCCTTTTCGTATTCGCGGTAAAAATAATCCCTCAGGAAATTATCATCGGAGCCGAGCTTTTTTCTCTTCTGGTCGGATATTTTATAGAGCTCGGAGGTAAAATTGGTGCGTTCGTCGATATCCCACTTATGCCGCCAACGCACCATATACCTCTGGAAAGCATCGTAACCGTCATTCCGGTTGTTCCTGCTATCTTCGTCAGTATAGTAAAACTTAAAATCCCCCTTGCCGATGTTTTCGCTGCGGTAATTCAAGCCAACCCCTTCGGCAGTGCCGAGCTTATTGCGGTAATCAAAATAAATCCTGCCGTCCGCATTCTCGGTAAGGCTATAGCGCCAGGCAGAAAGCATATACGCGCCCCACTCCTTCCTTTTACCGGGGCTAAGCTGCACGTGCATCAAAGGGTCGGCAAAGCTGCGGCTGAACTCCGGTATGTACGCCACGGGGACCTGGCCCAGATAGAGAATATCGTCCTTGGTCTCTACCTTATTCTTTGGGAAAAATTTTACCCTGCGGGACTTGATGCGATAATGAGGCCTGTCCATGCTGCAGGTGGAGACATAACCGTGGGAGGCGATAAATTCCTTGTCGCTTACTTTTTTTACGCTCTTGGCCCTCCCAAAATACGGGTCGGAACGGAAATCCGCGTCATCCAGGGTCCCGGATTTATCCTGAAAATTATAAGTCCCCTTCTCCGCTTCAATCACGCCTTTTTCGTCATCAATCCTGACATTGCCCTCCACCCACCCCTGCTTGGTTTCGGTGTTAACGGTAAGCTTCTCACAGGTTAGCTTAGCGCCCTTGTATTCTACGGAAACTTTTCCGCTGGCAGTAACATTCTTGCTCTCGGCGGAATATTCCACTACGTCCCCGTTTACCACTACCGGTTCCTGCGCGGCACTCCCCTTTTTCTCTTTATCATTGGCTGAAAGGATGGCTACCGAAAAGAGCATAAACACGGTTCCGATAATAATCAGGCGGGCCTTCATTTATTTTTTGGGAATTTTCTTATAATCCTCTAAGAAACGGTTAATACCGATGCCGGTCAACGGGTGCTTCAGGAGCTGCTCAATAACCGCAAAAGGGATGGTGGCGACATCAGCGCCCAGCCTGGCTGCCTCAATCACATGCAGGGGGTTACGCACCGAAGCTACGATAATCTCCGTCTCGAAATGATAATTGGAATAAATCTGCCTGATATCGCGTATCAACTCCATGCCTACCGCGCCGATGTCATCAAGCCTTCCCACGAACGGCGAAACATAAGTAGCGCCTGCCTTGGCTACCAGCAATGCCTGCATGGCAGAGAAACAAAGGGTGGTATTGGTTCTCGTGCCCTCCTGCGATAAAACCTTGACTGCAATCAGGCCTTCCTTGGTAATGGGGATTTTTATTACGATATTCTCGGCCAACGCCGCCAATGCCCGCGCCTCGCGAAGCATGCCTTCGCTTTCCAGGCTGATTACCTCGGCGCTCACCGGCCCCTTGACGATAGAGCAGATTTCTTTTAAAAGCCCCGCTGCCTCCCGGCCTTCTTTAGCTATTAAGCTGGGATTGGTAGTAACGCCATCTATCACGCCGAGCCTCTGCGCCTCTTTTATTTCTTTTATATTTGCGCTGTCTATGAATATCTTCATCCTCTTGCCCCGTCCCTTACCATTACCGCCGCGCCTATTAAACCGGCATCGCTGCCCAGCCTGGCCTTATAGACCTTGACGTGGCGGGCCTGCACCGTCATCGCCCGGCTCCTGATGACCTTTTTCACCTCATCTAACAACGCCTTGCCGGCATTCGCCACTCCTCCGCCGATAACAATGACATCGGGGTTTAGAAGATTAACTACCCCTGTCAGGGCAATCCCCAGATGCCGGCCTACGCCTGACCAGAAACCTAACGCCTTGGCATTGCCTCTTCTAGCCAATCCGCTTACCTGCTCCAGGCTGATACGGCGCCCGAACACCCTCCTCGCCTCTGCCAAAATCCTGCTATTGCCGACATAGGTCTCCAGGCACCCCCTCCCGCCGCAATTGCATCTTCGGCCGCTCTCATTAAGAGGAATGTGCCCTACCTCTCCGGCGGCATTATTTGCTCCGCGGTAAAGCCTGCCTCCTGAAATTACGCCTGCGCCGACGCCGGTGCCCAGGGTAAGGCAAACGGCATAACGCGAGCCGCCAGCCGCCCCCAGCCGGTACTCTGCCAGGCACATCAGGTTGGCGTCATTATCCATAAAAACAGGAATGCCCAATTTTTTCTTAAGCAGCGAACCCAACCGCACACCCTTCCAGCCCGGTATATTGGTAAGGGAATGCACTGCGCCTTTCTCATAGTCAATTGAACCTGGTAAGCCCAAGCCTACTCCCAAGATGTTGCGTTTATTTAAGTTTTGACTCTCCAATATGTTATTCACCGCTTCTATGATTATCTTTATCAATCTGTTTTTATTCAGCAACCTGCGCGTGTCAAAGGAATGCTTCAATACAATGCGATAGCGCAAATCAAGCAGCGCCACCCTTAGATTAGTCCCTCCCAGATCAACGGAAATAATAAACTTTTTACCCATTTCGCTGTATTTTATATTAAAATAGCGTTTATTTCAATATATTTAGGAAACGCAGACCCTGTTCCTGCCGGTCTGCTTAGCCTGGTAAAGGGCCTGGTCAGCTTTTTCAATCAGGCTGCGCGTATCCTGGCCGTCAGCGGGAAAACTGGAAATGCCGATACTAATGGTAACCTTGAGGTCTTCGTCATAAACCCTGATGCGCGCGTCTTCAATGGCGCGCCTGATACGCTCTGCAACATACCGGGCGTCTTCCTTTCCGGTCTCGGTAAGCACGAGCGAAAATTCCTCTCCTCCGTAGCGGCCCATTAAATCTATCTGGCGGATGCTTTCTTTGATGAGGCTGGCTATCTCCTTGAGTATGGCGTCGCCGACCAGATGCCCGTGGCGGTCGTTGTAATACTTGAAGTGGTCAATATCAACCATCAGGCAGGAAAAATGATATTTGAATTTGTTGGAACGCTCCAATTCTTCCCCGAACCTCTCCAGGTAATGCCGGCGGCTGAAGGCGCCTGTCAAGGTATCGGTAACCGAGAGCTCCTGCACCTGCTGGTAAAGGATAGCCCTCTTAAGCCCCAGCATGAACTGCTGGGCCAGGATATAAAACTTCTCCTGCTCCTCGGGCCTGATTCCGTCGGCAATCAAATGACCGATGAGGTTCTTGTCTATCTCCAGGTTAAGGACGGCCTTATCCTTGTATTGCGAGATATCAATATCCCCTTTGACAAACTTACAACTGCCGATATCGATATACTTGTCTATCTCTTCCTTGAAATGGTTGAATACGGCATCCTCCTCCAGCGTCCTGCATATCTGCTTGCTGATATCATAGAGCGCGATGGTCTGCTCGAGCTCCTTATGCAGGATGAGGTTCTCATCCTCCAGCTGCGCGTTTAACTTAAGGAGCCGCTGGTAATTCCCCCTAAGCTGCTCCCTGGTATCCAGAAAGCTTTTGACCAGGTAAGCCGTCAGGATTTTCTGAAAACCCCAGTAGAAACAGCCTACCAGCACTAACAGCGCCGCTAAATAGAGCATACCCGGTTTCTTCCCTTTTGCTTGGCTTCATACATTGCCTTATCGGACTTAAGAATAAGCTCTGTTTCGTCTTTGGCGTCTGCGGGGAAATTTGCCAGGCCGATTGAAACGGTGATGTTGGTCTCTTGGCGTCGCAGGGTAACCTTGGCGTTCTCTATCCTGGCGCGCAGGTCCTCGGCAATAGCGCGGGCCTTCCTTTTGTCCATATGGGATAATATCACGCAAAACTCCTCTCCCCCGAAACGGCTGATGATGGTATTAAATTCCTTGAGGTAATTCGCCATGGTGAAGCTTAAGGTCTTGAGCACCAGGTCTCCCGCAGTATGGCCGAACTGGTCGTTGTATTTCTTAAAATAATCTATATCCAGCATCAAAAGAGTGAAGCTTGAATTCTGCCTCATGCTCCTCTTGCACTCTTCCTTCAGGCGCTCCATAAAATAACCTTTGGTGTAAAGTGCGGTCAGCCCGTCATGGATGGCAAGGTCCTGCGTCTTCTGGAAAAGCTCCCCGTTCTCCAGCGCTACCGCTCCGAGATCGGAGATAATCGTCAGGAATCTCAGGTCGTCCTGCGAATAAAATGCAGGCAACTGGTTATCAAGCCTCAAAACGCCCATCAGCCGGTGGTCGCTGACTAAAGGGGCGCTGATAAGAGAAGAGATGGGACGGGCATCTTCCTCTGCCAGCTTATCAAGGTCAAAACGGAAATCCCTTTTGATGTCCTCGATAAAAAGCGGCGCGACGTGGCGAACCACCCAGGAATCAAAGGTATCGCCCTCCTTGTCTTTGATGATAAGGCCTTTATCTTCCTTTTTAGCCTTATAGATGGTAAGCCTGCCGTTTTTATCCGACAGGTAAAAGATACATGTCCCTTTATTCTTGGCGATAAACGAAAAAGCGGTAGAGGTAAGGCTGTTGGCGATGTATTCCAGCTCGAGGTTCTGGTTGATATTCTCGATTATTTCTTTGAGGCTGCGGTAACGCCTTATCTTTTCCTGGAAGGCAATCTTATTCTTGGATTCCTGGGCATTCTCTTCGGAGACGATATTGATTTTCTCCTGTAGCCCTTCAATCTCGAAATCCAGGCCGCCTTTTATCTTGAGGTATTTGTTAAAAAGATAAATCCCCAGAACGATGTTTACGAGGTAAAAACACAAAAGTAGCGGCAGGCGGAAAGGATGGTGCAGGCTGTAAAGACAGGCCGGCAGGATGATGTAGGCACTGATTAAAACCGCAGCGAAACCAGTTATTCTTAAAGATTTTTTAAGGATGGCGATATCCGTAGGACTATGTCTCTATCAAGTTTATAAATTAGACTATCGTCTCTTCGGTATCCTTGTCAAAAAAATGCACCTTGCTCATATCAAACACCACGTCCATGTCCTGGTTCATCTGCGGTTTGTTATGGGCTCCTACGCGGGCAATAAAGGTATTGATGCCGGTATTGAGGTATAGGTAGACCTCCGACCCCATCGGCTCGATTACCTCGCAATTGACCCTTACCACGTTCTCGGGCGGCGCATTGGAAACAAAAAGCTTATCGTATACGTCCTCGGCGCGGATACCGAATATCACTTCCTTGCCCAGGTAGGGGAGTATCTTATCGAACATGTCTTCAACGAGCTTGGCGCGGATCTTTCCTTCTTCAAAATAGATGCGCCCGTCTTTCTTAATAATCCTGCCGTTCATAAAATTCATGGGGGGGGAGCCGATAAAACCGGCGACAAATTTATTCCTGGGGTGGTCATATATGGAGATGGGCTCATCCACCTGCTGCAGGACTCCGTCTTTCATTACGGCAATCCTATCCCCCATCGTCATAGCCTCGATCTGATCGTGGGTAACGTAGATAATGGTGCTCTGCAGGCGGATATGCAGTTTATGGATTTCGGTGCGCATCTGCACGCGCAGCTTTGCGTCAAGATTGCTCAAGGGCTCGTCAAAAAGGAATGCTATCGGCTTACGCACGATTGCCCGTCCGACTGCCACGCGCTGCCGCTCCCCTCCGGAAAGTTCCAGCGGCCTCCGAAAGAGCAAATTCTTTATCCCCAGGATATCAGCCGCTTCGTTGACGCGCTGTATGATTTCGGTTTTGGGGTAACGCCTCAGGCGCAATCCGAAAGACATATTTCCAAAAACCGTCATATGCGGATAGAGGGCGTAATTCTGAAAGACCATCGCAATATCGCGGTCCTTGGCCGGCACGTCGTTAACCAGTTTATCGCCGATATAGATCCTGCCTTCGCTTATGTCCTCCAGCCCCGCGATCATCCTCAAGGTGGTGGACTTACCGCAGCCCGAAGGGCCGACTAAAATCATAAACTCCTTATTCTCAACAGCCAGGTTTATGCCGTCAACGGCCTTGATGCCGCCAGCGTAAATCTTGGAAACCTCATTCAAACTTACCTGTGCCATGAGGGGCATTAATCCCTTATTATTAGAATAAATGTAATATTAATTTTTTATTATACATCGCTAATCCAAATAGTCAAGCAGTTGGCTGATGGTGCTTTTGAGGTTCTTGCGGTAGACAACCATGTCTATCAGGCCGTGCTCCAGCAAAAACTCCGAACGCTGAAAACCGGGTGGTAATTTCTGGCGGATGGTCTGCTCTATTACCCTCGGGCCGGTGAACCCTATCAAGGCCCTGGGTTCCGCAATGATTACGTCCCCTAAGCCTGCGAATGACGCCATCACGCCTGCCATGGTAGGATTGGTCAGGACCGAGATAAAAGCCAGGCCGGCCTTATGATGATAGCTCAACGCTGCCGATGTCTTTGCCATCTGCATCAGGCTATACATACCCTCGTACATCCGCGCGCCCCCGCCGGAACCGGAAACGATAATAACCGGAACCTTATTCCTGGTTGCGGCCTCTATTGCGCGGGTAATCTTTTCTCCTACCACCGACCCCATGGAACCCATGATAAAACGCGAATCCGTAACCGCAATAATGACCTTTTTGTTATCCAAAAACCCCTCCCCCGTGACGGCGGCATCCTTTAGGCCGGTGGCTGCCTGGTCCTGCGCCAATTTTTCCTTATAGGTCTTCGGACCCTGAAAACCCAGGGGATCGGTTGAAATCATATCGCGGTCATGCTCCTGAAAAGTTGCGGGATCAAGGAGGGTAGTTATTCTTTCGTAGGAATTTAAGGTAAAGTGATAATTACACTTAGGACAAACCCTGAGATTCTCTTCGAGGGTCTTACTATAGAGCACTTCAGAACACTCTTCGCATTTAGTCCAGAGTCCGTCAGGTATATCCTTTTTTTTAAGCCGTACGATAGTATATTTTGGTTTTCCAAACAGAGCCATAACTTACTGCGCTCCTTTATGTTCGGAGTGTTTATTGATTACCAGCCCCGAGAGGACCTTGGGGTAAAAATAGGTAGATTTTGCAGGCATCTTATGTCCGCTTAAGGCTACCGAAATAATCTGTTTTACCTTTACCGGATTCAGGAAAAAGGCGATATTGGATTCATCACGGTCAACCTCGCGTATGAATTCCTCGGCATCGCTGCTAAAACTGATGCGCTCCTTATCTTCCAGGGGAATGCCCAGGACATCATTGAGGATAAGGTAATTCAATATGGATACGTCAAGTGAACGGTATTCCTTGGGCTTGTCTTTAATCATCTTATCGAGCAACTTTACGTTTTTTAAACGTATCAGCCGGAATTTCCTGTCTTTATACATACCGATGATGTGTTCGCTCCTGCCGGCCTTCTCCAGAAGAAAGAAGAAACGCGCCTTGTCCTTTATCTCCTCAACGTCAAAATTCACTTTAAGCTGCCCGATAAAATCCTGCATGTTAAAAACGCCTTGAAATTTTACCAAGCGGTGGATAGGCAGCACTACCAGCCCCAATGATTCTATATTGGTAAAGTATGCCATTACGTAATTAAAACTCGATTCTTCGGGAAGGCCCCCCAACCTCTCCTTCATCTCGTCGCGGAAAGCGCAGGCGACCTCGTAACGGTGGTGACCGTCGGCAATAAAGATATCCTCGCCGGTCATCTTGGCCTGCATATCGGCCAGAACCGCAGGATCATCGATCCTCCAGAGCTTGTGCACTTCCTTATCCTCAGAGGTAACCTCAATAAAAGGCTCCTTGTCCCGGATGCGCTGCTCGTATAAGCGCGGGATAATGCGCTTGCGGTCCCAGAACAACACAAAGATGGGGCTGAGGTTCGCCTTGAGGCGACGTATCAATTTCAACCTGTCTTCCTTGGCGGCGCTGCGGGTATTCTCATGGGCAAAGGCAGAAGTGCTCTTATCACCAAGGTGCAGGAGAGCGATAAACCCCAGGCGCGTCTTTCTTTCGCCCCTTAAGTAATATTGATGGCTGTAGAAATAGATTGCCGGCGAGGAGTCTTCGAGAAGTATCCCGTCGCTTTGCCACTTTTTGAAATGACCAGCTGCGCGGCGGTACTTGTCTTCCCCGGGGATATCCTTTCCAAGAATGATATGAATAAAATTACGGTGGTCCAGCCGATGCAGGGATTCTTGCTTAAGGGGAGAAATCACGTCATAGGGAGGGCAAACGACCTTAGAGAGGTCCTTGATTTTTTCCTTATTGTAACTAATTGCCTTAAAAGGCCTTATCTTCGCCATAGATAAAACATATTCGCCGTCATTATACCCAGCGCATCATACGTTGTGTCCGCAAAAGAGGCATTGCGGCCCGGGACAAAAGACTGGTGCAGTTCATCGATTATCGCATATATCAACGTAAAAGTAAATATCAAAAAGAGGCGGCTGTAACCGGAGTGCCTCCGATGATAAACCCGCCAGGCGCGGTTGATTAAAACGGCGAATATCAGATATTCCAGGAAATGAAAAACTGCATCCTGGCAAGGAAACAAACTTGCTATATTAGTGCCCGGGATTGAAGAAAAAACGAAAATCGCTGTCGCCCAGGCAAAAACAGGCAGCCAGTATCCCGCAAACTGCTTCCGCGGGCCGCTCCTATTTGCAACCGCAGCCATCGCACCCTTCTTTTTTAGCGGCGCAGGCAGCGGATGGGGAGTCTTTTTTCTTGGAAGGGTCGCTTTGGGGTTTGCCTTTGCGGTAATCAGTGGCGTAAAAACCGGGCCCCTTGAAGATGATGCCCGTGCCGCTGCCTATAAGGCGGCGTACGCCCTTCTTGCATTTAGGGCATTCCCCGAGCGGCTTATCGCTCATCTTTTGAAATGCCTCAAATTTATATCCGCAGCTCGTGCATTCGTATTCATAGGTAGGCATGCTAAAACATCCCCTCTCCGGATAATCTTGCAAACTCTTCAATTAACCTGCGCTGTTGTGAATTGAGGCGTGTAGGTATCTCGACATTAACCCTCACCAGTTCGTCTCCCGCCGGCCCGCCGCGCAGGTCAGCTACGCCCTTATATTTAAGGCGAAAAACCTTATTGCTCTGGGTGCCGGCAGGTATCTTCATTTTAACCTTGCCGCTTAAGGTCGGAACCTCTATCTCGCCTCCTAAAATAGCCTTTACCAGGCTTATCCTGACTTCCGTAAGGATATCCTTCTGGTGCCTCTGGAAAACCGGATGTGGCCGCACCTGGAGGATAACGTAAAGGTCCCCCTTGCTGGCAGCCCCTGCCTCTCCTTCTCCGCGGATACGCAGGTGCGAGCCGTTATCAACTCCGGCGGGAATCTTTATCTTCAGGTGGCGCGTGATTTTGGTGCGCCCTTCTCCGCGGCAATCCGGGCATGGGGCAGTAACGATATAGCCCTCTCCGCCGCAACGCGAACATGTGGTAGCAACCTGAAAATAACCGTTAGAGCTAATCATGCGGCCTGAACCCCGGCATTGCGGGCAGGCGGTCTTCTTGGAGCCGGGTTTTGCGCCGCTGCCGGAACAGGCAGCGCAGGTCTCATAACGCGGTATGGTAATCGTCTGCTCAGTGCCACTGGCTGCCTCTTCCAGGCTTATCTCGGTAGTAATCTCCAGGTCGCGTCCGCGCCTCTGGCGCCCTCCTCTTCTGGAAGTGCCCCTGAACATATTAAAACCCAAATCGCCGAATATCTCGTCAAAGAGGCCGCCGCCGAAGCCGAAATCCGAAAGGTCCTGGAATACGCTGCTGAAATCTGCGCCCTTGAATATATCTTCCTGGGCGTACCTCTGGTCTATTCCGGAATGGCCATACTGGTCATAAAGGGCGCGTTTCTGCGAATCCGAAAGCACGGCGTAGGACTCGGATATCTCCTTGAACTTCTCTTCTGCCTCTTTTTTCTGCTCGGCAGGAACGCGGTCAGGATGATAGCGCAGGGCCAGCTCTCGATAGGCCTTCCTTATCTCATCCAGCGAAGCGCTCTTCTTAACGCCCAATATTTCGTAATAATCACGCTTGGTGGTCATCTTCGTTAAAAATGTCAAAATCCCTGCGGGAATTAATGCAGGGATTTGACGTTTTTTGTGTAATATCCAAACCTTTACTTCTTGTTATTGTCCTCTTCTTTATATTCGGCGTCGATGATATCCTCGCTCTTTCCTTTTTGGCCCTGCTCGCCGCTTACGTCATCCTTGCCGGCTGCCTGTCCTGAAGGGCCCTGCTGCGCCCCTGCCTGCTGTTTATTGGCTGCAGCCTGCTTATAAACCTCCTCCGCAAGCTTATGGGCAGACTTGGTAAGGTCATCCATGCCTTTCTTAATCCTGTCAACATTCTTGTCCTTGATGGCAGACTTCAAGTCGTTAATCTTGGCCTCGATATCCGAGCGCTCTGCCTGGCTGACCTTATCACCGTAATCCTTAAGGGACTTCTCAGTGGCATAAACGAGGTTGTCCGCCTGGTTAATAGCCTCTACCTCTTCTTTCTTCTTGGCGTCTTCGCCGGCGAACTTCTCGGCATCACGCACCATCTTATCTATCTCTTCCTTGGAAAGCTTCTTGGGAGCGGTGATGCGGATGGATTGCTCCTTGCCGGTGCCGAGGTCCTTGGCTGAAACATGCACGATGCCGTTGGCATCGATATCAAAGGCAACCTCAACCTGCGGAACACCCCGCGGCGCAGCCGGGATACCGACTAAGTCAAACCTCCCCAATTCCACATTTCCCTCGGCATCAGCCATCGGCCTCTCGCCCTGGATAACACGAATGGTAACCGCGGTCTGGTTATCAGCGGCAGTAGAAAATATCTGGCTCTTCCTGGTAGGTATGGTGGTATTCCTTTCGATGAGCTTGGTGTTTACCCCGCCTAATGTCTCAATGCCCAGCGAAAGCGGAGTAACGTCCAAGAGAAGCACATCCTTGACATCCCCCTTGATAATGGCGGCCTGGATAGCGGCCCCCATTGCCACGCATTCCATAGGGTCTACCCCGCGCTCAATCTTCTTGCCGAAATAGTCCTCCACGAACTTCTGCACAATCGGCATGCGGGTAGGCCCGCCTACCATGATAATCTTATCCACCACCTTATCGCCGAAAGCGATGCCTTCTTTCTCAAATGCGGCCTTGGCATCGGCTAATGCCCTCTCCAGCGGCTCGCGGCACCTCTCAACGATAGGCCCCACCAACTCCTCGAGTTTGGCGCGGTTGATGGACATCGTAAGGTGTTTAGGCCCTCCGGCATCAGCGGTAATGAAAGGAAGGTTGATATCCGTGGTGAGCGTGCTGGACAATTCCACCTTGGCCTTCTCAGCTGCTTCGCGCAGGCGCTGCATCGCCATCCTGTCGTTTTTGAGGTCTATGCCGGTCTCGCGCTTGAACTGTCCGGCGATATGGTCGATTAAGGCGTTATCCATATCGGTGCCTCCCAGCTGGGTATCACCGCTGGTGGCCATGACCTTGAAGCCCCCCTCTTTCCACATTTCCATGATAGTGACGTCGAGCGTGCCGCCTCCGAAGTCAAAAACCAGGATCTTTAATTCCTTGCCCGCTTTCTCCAGGCCATAGGCAAGGCAGGCTGCCGTAGGCTCGTTGATAATCCTTAGAACCTTCAGGCCGGCAATCTCGCCTGCGTCCTTGGTAGCGGTCCTCTGGTTATCGTCGAAGTATGCGGGACAGGTTATCACCGCCTCCTCGACCTTATCCCCCAGATACGCCTCGGCATCCTGTTTTATCTTCTGCAGGATAAAGGCCGATATCTGCTGCGGGGTATATTCCTTACCGTGGACCTTGAACTTGTAATCAGTCCCCATCTTGCGCTTTGCGGCCTGGATTGTCCCTTCAGGGTTAATAGCTGCCTGGCGCCTTGCCGGCTCCCCTACCAGCCGCTGACCCTCCTTGGTAAAAGCAACGTAGGAAGGAAACGCCTTCCCGGATGCCACCCCTGCCCCTTCTGCCGAAGGGATGATTACCGGCCTGCCGCCTTCCATTACCGCGGCTGCAGAGTTGGAAGTACCCAAATCAATTCCGATTATCTTTGCCATATCTTAATCCTCCTTTGTCCACGTGGACAACACCCGCGCAATTTCCGCCACGGGGCGAATACCGGCCAAATCATATCTGGGGCCAGGTGCCTCTTAGCGCGGGGTGCTTTAATTTACTTTATTTTTTCTCGCCCTCGCAGGGCGCGGATGTATTCTTAGAAACCTTAACCTTTGCGGTCCTGATGACCCTTTCGTTTAAAAGGTACCCCTTCTGCAATTCTTCAACAATGGTATGTTCCGGCAGGCCCTTATCCTCTACCTGCATCAACGCCTCATGGTAATCGGGATCAAAGGTCTTGCCTAAGGATTCCATGGGCTTGACGCCGTGCTCCTTAAGCATCTCATAGATATGCGCCAGAATCATCTCTACGCCCTTAAGGAACGCTGTTACGTCCTGGTGCTTGGACTGGGCGGACTCTACGGTGCGCTCCAAGTCATCTAAAACGTTAAGTAATTCAAGTATGAGCCCCTCGTTGGCGAACTTGACAAAATCCTGCTTTTCCCTTTCCAGGCGCTTGCGGGTATTATCAAAATCCGCCTGAAGCCTAAGCAGCCTATCCCAATACTCCTTGGCCTTGCCCGCTTCCTCCTTGAGCCCGATGTATTCCTGCTCTGTAATGGTAGCGGGCTTATTCTCTTTGGAGCCCTTCTCTTCCTTGGGGGCTTCGTCTTTTTTGTGGCCGGCGTTATCGCCGGGTTCCTTTATATGCTCATGCATAATATCAGATATCCTCCAGGGCCTCCGTCAACACATCGGAGACGTAATGCAAGGTCGGTATGATGTGCTGATACTGCATGCGCATCGGACCGAGGACTGCCACCCTACCCGAGGGTTTTTTCTTGACGGAATAACTCGAGACCGCCAGGGAACAATTCTTAATCTCCGGATACCCCAATTCCTCCCCGATATACACCTTGACCTTGCCTTCAAAATCGCGGTTTACGATATCCAGGAGGCTCTTCTTGCCTTCAATCATATTGATGAGCAGGCGCATGCGGGTGACGTCCTGAAATTCCGGCTGCTCCAGGATAAAACTTATCCCGCGGTAAAAAAGCCTGTCATGCCATTGCAGGAAAGAAACGATGCCGGCATAATGGGTGATGCCGGAAAGTATCTCCGAGGTCTTCTCCAGGACATCATCCAGCTTCCTGATCTGGCTGCGGTATTCCCTGACAATGCTGTCCTTCTCTTCATTCAAAAGTTCTATCTCTGAAAGCAGAAAATCCACGTAATAACGGTACCCTTTATTCGTGGGTATCCTGCCTCCGGAGGTGTAGGGATGGGTGATGTAACCGTTCTCCTCCAACTCCGAGAAGATATTCCTGATGGTAGCCGGACTTAGGTGGAATTCCTCGGCAATGTCATCGGAAGCCACCGGCGTGGCGTCTTTGATATAACGGTTGATGGTAGATGCCAGGACTGCCCTGCGCCGCGATTCATAATCCGTGTTTCTTACCATATAAAATCCTCTTTTGTTTATCGGGTTAGCACTCTCAATGAGAGAATGCTAAATGGTCATTTTAACACAACTGCCTGCTTTGTCAACCACAGAAACACTTTCCAACCCAAAGCGAAAACACTTTCCGAGCTAATCTGGAAAGTGTTTCTATTTAAAGGAGAATGCACCGTACGAATCGGCATCAACCTTTACTTTGTCTCCTTCGCGGAATGCGCCCTCCAGGAGCTTGATTGCCAAGGGGTCCTGGATATACCTCTGCACTGCCCTCTTTAAAGGCCGGGCGCCGAAATGACTGTCAAAGCCCTCTGCCACCAGAAAATCCTTGGCCTTTTTAGTCAATTCCAGTTTAACCCCGCGCTGGGATAACCTGCGGTAAACAGACTCCAGCTCCAATTCTAGAATTCTGTAAATATCATCCCTGGATAATGGATTGAAGATAACGGTATCGTCAATGCGGTTGATGAACTCCGGCCGGAAGAATTTTCTGACCTCCAGCATCAACTTATCCCTGAGCTCTTTATAAGACCTCTCTTGACCGGCATCAATGTTATCCTGGATAAGCTCCTGTCCGATATTCGAGGTCATGATGATTACCGTATTCTTGAAATTAACGGTGCGCCCCTGTCCATCGGTGAGTCTGCCTTCGTCTAAGATCTGTAAAAGCACGTTAAATACATCGGGATGCGCCTTCTCTATTTCATCCAACAGGATGACGGAATAAGGCCTGCGCCTGACTTTTTCCGTAAGCTGGCCCCCTTCCTCGTAACCGACATATCCCGGAGGGGCTCCGATGAGGCGTGAGACGCTGAATTTTTCCATATACTCCGACATATCAAAGCGCAAAAGGGCATCCTCATCGTCAAATAAAAACCAGGCCAATGTCTTGGCAAGCTTGGTCTTGCCTACGCCGGTAGGCCCGAGGAATATAAACGACCCCATCGGCCTGTTTTCATCACCGAGTCCGGAACGCGCCCTTCTTATGGCAGCGGAGACGGTCTTAATCGCTTCGCCCTGCCCT